>FWWL01004515.1_pt1 | contig 21849 bp, 18 predicted proteins | sample 2228331 | NCBI WGS metagenome assembly FWWL01 (sample SAMEA103939775, study PRJEB20133) | metagenome | reverse complement strand
ATAAGACCGTACATTTTGCGGAAGCCCACCGCAATATCCTCAGGAAACCGCGCTGAGGCGACGCCCTTGTCACTTGTCCATGCCTTGACGTTTGACGTTGAGGAATACTTCCAGGTCTCAGCCTTTGAAGGGGTCGTCTCTCGCTCAAAATGGGATGAGTTTCCCAGCCGAGTCGTTCCATTCGTAGAAAGAATCTTGGATATCTTGGCGGAGCATGGCGTTTCTGCCACGTTCTTCGTGCTGGGTTGGATCGCGAAAAAACACCCCAAGTTGGTGCGGCTCATTCAGTACATGGGGCACGAAGTCGGCTCGCACAGTATGGAACACCGACTGATTTATGACATGAACCCGGAGAGCTTCCGCGAGGATTTGCGGCAGTCGCTCAAGCTGCTGGAAGATACGACGGGCGAACGTGTCACTGCCTTTCGTGCCCCCAGTTTTTCGATCACCGGCCGATCGCTCTGGGCACTCGAAATCCTCGCCGAGGAAGGCATTACCTGCGACGCCAGTATTTATCCGATCGTCCATGATCGTTATGGAATCCCACACGCTCGGCTGGAGCCGTACCGCATCCGCACGGAGTCGGGAATGATTTGGGAGTTTCCCGGGACGGCGCTATCTTGGTTGGGGCTGCGCCTGCCACTGGGCGGCGGCGGATACCTGAGGTTGTATCCGCTTTGGCTCACACGGTGGCTTTTTTACCGGGTTGCTCTTCAGGGACGACCTATCATGATGTACGTTCACCCTTGGGAACTCGATCCCGACCAACCGCACATCGCTGGGATCTCCGCGCTAAGTCGGTTTCGGCATTATGTCAACCTTGCCACCACGGAGAAGAAACTGCGGGCCCTGCTGCGGGCGTTTTCGTGGGGTTCTCTAAAAGAATCGCTCGCGAGCTGGCAAAGCCGCGGACTTGATCCCAACGATGTTGTTCCTGTTAGCGCCTTGGTGCGAGATTGACGCGATACGTTTCTCCCACACATCTTCATGCCGGGCAGTGTGGACCTGTTGCCGTGTGGGCCAAACTTGAGTTATGTTCATGAGTCGCAAACGCATCTTGTATCTGGTCCACCGCACGCCCTACCCACCCAATCGGGGTCATCGGATTCGCTCGTTCCACTGGCTCGATTACCTTGCGCAACGGGCAGACGTGGATTTAGCATTCCTGGCGGATGAACCCCTCGGGCAAGGCCATCTCGCGGAGCTTCGCTCGCGGTGTCGGCGTATAGCCTGGGTTTCCACCGGCCGATGGGGACAGCGGATACGGGGGGTGCTCTCACTCCTTCGTGGACGCAGCGCCACGGAAGCCGCCTTCTACTCACCCCGGTTGGAACGTACCCTCCGCCGTTGGCTTGCCGAGACCACCTACGACGCCATTATTGCCTATTGTTCCAGCATGGCGAGCTACCTCCGGCGTCTGGGCCTGTCCTCCAATCGGTGCATTGTGGATCTTGTGGATGTTGACAGTCAAAAGTGGTTCGATTACGCCGAGACGGCGGTCTTTCCTCAGGCGTTTCTCTATCGGGTGGAGGGAAACCGCCTTCGCCGCTTTGAACGCGAACTGGATCGTCTGGCGAAGTTTCTCATCTTCGTCACCGAACCGGAAAGCCAGATTTTTCGCTCATTTTGTGCCACGGACAAGATTCGGGTGGTGGAGAATGGTGTCGATTTGGCCTACTTTGATCCCTCTCAAGGGGGCGAGCCATCGCCGGGGAGGGGCACGCGGGTTCGTTTCGTTTTCGTCGGGGCGATGGATTACTTTCCCAACGTGGACGGTGTGACTTGGTTCCTCCAAGAAGTTTGGCCGCGGATACGAGACACGGCTGACGTGGTGTTTGATATCGTGGGGGCAGGGGCGGGCATGTTCTTGCAGCGTGTGGTTGAGGCGACACCGGGGGCTAGATTGGTAGGGAATGTGCCCGATGTTCGGCCTTATCTCCGCGGGAGTGTGGGTGTTATCCCACTGCGGATTGCTCGCGGGTTACAGAACAAGGTGTTGGAAGCCATGGCGATGGGCTGTCCTGTGGTGGCGTCCCCTGCAGCCCTGGAGGGATTGGATGTCGCTATCGGGGAGGAGGTCCTGTCGGCGGAGGGCGTTGACAACTGGGTCATCCAACTGACACAGTTGATTCATTCACCGGAAATGCGAAAACGCCTCGGTGCGGCTGCCCGGGCAAGGATTGAGAAACGCTACCGATGGCCTGATCGACTCCGGGTACTCGATGATCTGTTGGAACTTCGGCCATGACCGCATGGGTGCAGGCCAACGTGAAGAAAAACATTCCGGGAGGAAAGGACCGATATCCTCTTTATGGCTGACGACTGTTGCCCTCTTTGCGGATCCGTTGTGACCTCGGGCGTGGATCACCGCCGTTGGAGTCTGTGGCAAACGCTGGGAAAGCGATTTGGGATCTATGACATCCCGGACGATTTGCGACTCTCTGTGGTCGTACCGGCATACAACGAGGTGGAAACGATCGACACGATTTTGCAGCGGATTCTCGAAGTCCCCATCCAAAAGGAAGTCATCGTTGTGGACGACGGGAGTACCGATGGCACCAGTGATCGGCTGCGCCGCTGGGAATCGCAAAGCGAGGTCAAGGTCTTGCGGCACCCCAAGAATCGTGGCAAGGGGGCGGCCCTGCGGACGGCATTTGCCCGGGCCACGGGACAGATCATCGTTATTCAGGACGCGGACCTAGAGTACGACCCCGCGGAGCACCTGCGGCTAATTCAACCCATCGTGGATGGGGTGGCGGATGTCGTTTATGGGTCACGTTTTGTGTCCGAAGGACCGCATCGGGTCCTCTATTTTTGGCACTATAAGGCCAACAAGATCATTACCACGCTTTCCAATATGTTTACGGACCTGAATCTGACGGACGTCGAGACCTGCCACAAGGCCTTCCGCAGCGAGGTCATCAAGGAGATTCTGCCCACACTCAAGGAGGATCGTTTCGGGATCGAGATCGAGCTGACGGCCAAGGTTGCCCGCAGGCACTTCCGGATTTACGAGACGGGCATCAGCTACTACGGGCGGACCTATCAGCAGGGGAAGAAGATCGGCTTTCGGGATGCCCTCCAGGCCGTGTGGTGCATCCTTCGCTACTGGTGGAGCGATTGAGGTGATCTCTCACCGGACGAAGGAATCATGACCAACACTGGTTCCGAACGATTTGAACTATTCTGAGTCCTGGCGATGCGCGGTTTGGTGTATGTCTATTTGATGACCTATCTCGGGGCCGTCGTGTCGCTTTTCTACCCCTTGGTGGGTCTCTTTATCTATATCCATTATGCAATCTTAAAGCCGGAGTCGCTGTGGCATTGGTCGGTTGGAGCCCAGGGGCCGGGCCGGTATAGCTTCATCGTGGGGGTGGGGATGCTTGTGGGTTGGGCCATCCGTGGTTTTGGGGATTGGCGGTTGGGGCGATCCACGGCCGTGGCGGGTTGTCTGGTAGGATTTCTGGCCTGGGGCTCGGTGGGATACTTTTTCTGTTGGGAGCCGGCACTGGCCAAGGTCTTTATCATTTCCCTACTAAAAATCGTGTTACCGTTCCTTCTGGGGATCAGTTTGCTTCAGACAACCAACCATGTTCGTTGGCTGGCATGGGTCATTGTGATCACCCAGGGCTATCTGGCCTTGGATTTTAACCGCAGCTACTACCAGGGGATCAACCGGATCGTCCTGGAAGCGTATGGCGGCTTTGACAACAATTGCATCGCGGCGGCCATGGTCGTTGGCACCTTGCTGGCTTTTTTCCTCGGTGTGGCGGAGTCCCGCTGGGAACTGAAGACCCTGGCGTTTGCCGCCTGCGGCTTGATGGCCCATACCATCATGTTTTCCTTTTCCCGCGGGGGACTCCTGGGACTGATTGCAGGGGGAACCGCCGCCTTCTTTTTGATCCCCAAGACATTTAAGACGACCCTGATCTACGGATTGGCAATTATTTTGGCCCTCCGCTTGGCCGGACCAGAGGTTCGTCAGCGGTTTATGACCACCTTCGTGGACCCGGAGCAACGTGACCGTTCCACGCGGAGCCGTGTCGAACAGTGGAAGGCGTGTATCCAAACTATCCGGGATAACCCCTTCATGGGCGTGGGGGTCAATCACTGGCCGCTCCAGTCACAGCGCTTGGGCCTGCCCAAGATGCACGCTCATTCCCTCTGGTTGGAGACCGGCGCGGAGACCGGTATCCCGGGACTGCTGCTGTTGAGTGGATTCTACGGCTTGACCATCTTTCGCCTATGGACGTTGATCCGGCAGTGTCCGTATCTGGACCTTTGGTCCCAAAACATGGCCCGCGGGGTGATCGCCGCCTTGATCGGCTTTGCCGTGTCGGTCAGCTTTATCAGCGTCATGTGGCTGGAAATCCCCTATTACACGGCCCTGTTGGGGGCAGCTTTGCTGCGGGTTCACACGCCCACGTGGATGAGCCGTCATGAGGCCTCGGCGGAGCCCGCTCCGGAAGCCCCGGCAGACCCGCTGGACGTTCCCGCCGATGCCTCCTTCAATCCGTTTCGTGATCGTCCCGGTTATGGCTCCGAATCAAGACCGCGATTTGCCTGAGCAAGAAACCGTCTCACCCTCATCGGCATCCCGTAACATATCAGAGCCGCGTATGGAACAACGGCAAGCTAATCGTTCCCAGAGATCGCCCTTGATATCCGAGGACTTGGGCTGGGAGTGGAGTTCCTCGGATACCCATCGCCTCGGACCGATGTTCCGCGAGATGATCCAGGAATTGTGGCAATACCGGGAACTCCTCGGGCAGATGGTCCTGCGGGATATTCGCATTCGGTACAAACAGGCCGTGATGGGGTTTGGTTGGGCGTTGCTCATGCCCTTGTTGATTGTGGGCGCCGGTTGCCTGGTGAAGATTGCCCTTGCCCGGGCGAGCGGCGACGGGGTTGATTTGCCGCGTGTGGCGGGGATGTCCGTCAAGGCCCTTGGTTGGGCCTTTTTTGCCGGTGCCCTGGGATTCGCTGCCAACAGTTTGGTTTCGAATATGACGCTTGTGACCAAGGTCTATTTTCCGCGGGAACTGTTTCCCTTGTCTGCGGTCGTTACGCAACTTTTTGATACCCTCGTAGGGGGCGTGTTCCTGTCGATCCTACTGGTGGTGTTCGCACATGTGGGAGCGACTTGGAACCTCCTTTGGATTCCCGTGCTCGTCCTCATCTTGGTGGCCCAAACGGCGGCCGTGGCCCTCCTGTTTAGTTGTGCCAATGTGTTTTTCCGGGATGTTAAGTACATCGTGCAGGTGTTTTTGACTTTTGGGATTTTCTTCACGCCGGTCTTTTACGAACCGGAACTATTCGGTGCGACGGGAAGTCAATTGATGATGCTCAACCCCCTCTCGCCCGTTTTGGAAGGCCTTCGGCTGGCCGTGGTGGAACAGCACAATCTGTTCTATCCCCTCGCTGCGGAATTGCCCGGTACCCCATTTTGGATTTGGCATCCGGGGTATCTGCTCTATGCGGGCATTGTGGCTATTTTAAGTTTTTTTGTTTCCTGGCTGATTTTTCACCGCAGTGAGTTCATCTTTGCGGAATACATCTGAGTTTGGCGACAATCGCCCAACGGTCATGGTTGTTTCAAGACGAGTCGTCCTCCGTCGCTAGCGATGTCATCTGACATCTTGGTCGAAGTTCATCATCTCAGCAAGAAGTTTCGCCGCGGCGAATCGTATGACACGCTCCGCGACCTGATTCCCGGGTTGGTTCGTCGGTTGGGGCTTTCCCGCAAGGAGGCCCTGCCTGCCGACCGTTGGTTTTGGGCCCTCCGCGATGTCTCCTTTCAGGTTCGGCGAGGTGAGGTCTTGGGCATCATCGGGGCAAATGGGGCAGGCAAAAGCACCCTCTTAAAGATTCTTGCCCGCATTCTCCGGCCGACCGAAGGATACGTCCGCGTGAACGGTCGCCTGCGGGCATTGATCGAAGTGGCGGCGGGATTTCATCCGGATTTGACGGGACGCGAGAACATCTTCCTCAATGGGGCCATCCTGGGGATGCGGATGGCCGAGATCAAGGCCCGATTCGATGAAATCGTCGAATTTGCCGGGATCGGACCGTTTCTCGATACGCCCGTGAAGCGCTACAGCTCCGGCATGTTCGCCCGACTGGGATTTGCTGTGGCCGCCCATCTTGAGCCGGACATTCTCCTTGTTGACGAGGTATTGGCGGTGGGTGACGCGGCCTTTCAGGCAAAGTGCCTGGGAAAGATGCAACACGTGGCAGGTCAGGGGCGAACCGTCATTTTTGTCAGTCACAACATGCGGGCGGTCATGCAATTGTGTGATCGTGTCGTCCTCTTGGAGCATGGTCAGATTATCCAGGAGGGGCCTGCCGAACGGGTCGTGGATACCTATCTCCGCCAAAGCCTGGCCCAGTACCAATCGTGGATGTGTGAACTTCCACCTCTGCCGGATGCCCCGTTCGAGATCCACCAGATCCGATTGGTCACGGAAGATGGTCAACCCGCCCCGGTTGTTCCGCGGAGTCAGCCGATCGTCATCGAGGTGACAGGGGAGGTCCGTGTCCCCGATCGTCGCTTGATCATCGCCATCGACGTTAAGACCATCGACGATTTGACGCTCTTTCGCACGCACAGCTTTGAGCAGGATCAGTCGTACGCCATCCTAGGGCGGACAGGGCCATTTCGCCTACGTTGCCGGATTCCGGCGGAATTGTTGCCCGCGGGAAAATACAACGTCGGTCTGGTCCTCGCCGAAAGGGGCATTCGCGAGTTCTTCCATCAACGGCAAGTCCTCCAATTCGAAGTGTATCAGGATCGCCCCATCCTGGGGTCCGATATCATGAGCACGGTTGGGCTTGTGACGCCCCGTTGTGACTGGACAAGGATCGATTGATGCCCAGCAGCGACCCGCGAACGCTTTCCATTGTGCATGACATCATCTTGCGGCTTGCACCCCGCTCGGTGATTGATATTGGCGTAGGCCACGGCAAGACCGGCGTCCTGATTCGAGAATATACCGACATTTGGAACGAGCGGTACGACAAGGCCTCTTGGCAGACGAAGATTTACGGGATCGAGGCCTTTCCCCAGTATCACAACGCCTTGTGGGACTACGCCTACGACGAAGTCTGGATCGGCGATGCCCTCACTGTGTTGGGCACGCTGCCCGACGTGGACCTTGTGGTTGTCCTGGATGTGTGGGAGCACTTTGAAAGAGACTACGCCCGGCGTGTGTTGGAACTGATCATGAAAAAAGCCCGGTTTCTCCTGATTTCCACGCCCATCCAAGTTCGGGAACAGGGGGCCGTCTTGGGTAACACCTACGAACGCCATGTCAGTACCTGGTCACCCAACGACTTTATGGACGTGCCCCATCGTTTGGTCGCCTGCACAGGGTTTGATTGGGTCCTCTTGCTTTCTTCCGGCGAACCGATCCCCTACGAGGTTTGGCGACGACACCGCCGTTGGGAACATCTTCGGCGAGGTTGGATGGCCTTTTGGAAGATCTTACCCCACAAGAATTGGTAGTTCCTCACCCCTTTGAAAAGTTAACGAGCAAGGATGATGCGGATTCTCTTTGTTGCCGTTGGTGGAAGCATTCATACGGCCCGATGGATCGACCAGTTGACGGATCGCGGTTGGGACCTCCACCTGTTTCCCACGGAACTTCACCATCTTCGCCCTGAACTTAAGGGTGTGACCATCCATGATGTGGAAGACCCACGACGATGGACGGGTCAACCCGGACTGACGCTCCATGACCGCTTTTATGCGGCCTTTGGCCGGGATTGGGCCTTGCCGTTCGGTCGCTATCGGGCAAGCCGATGGGTCACACGGTGGCAACCGCAATTCGCCAATCAGGCATGGCGCCTGGCGCGACTGATCGACCGGCTTCGGCCCGACATCGTTCACTCCTTGGGGTTACACCTGGGAGGCTACCTCACCTTGGCAGCCCGCGAGGAGTGTCGCAAACCCTTTCCCACGTGGGTCGTGACCAACTGGGGGAGTGATCTGTTTCTTTTTGGCCGACTGACCGAACACAAAGAGCGATTGGCCAAGGTTCTCGGCACGGCCGATTACTACTGGTGTGAATGCCAGCGTGATGTGGAGTTGGCCAAGAGTTGGGGGGTTCCCAGTGAGCGCATCTTGCCACCTGTGCCCGTGTCGGGAGGTTTTGATATCGAACAGGCCGAGAAGCTCCGCACACCGGGGCCAACATCCGGCCGGCGGGTGATTACGGTCAAGGGTTACCAGGATTGGGCAGGGCGTGCCCTGGTTGCCTTTCAGGCCCTGCGAGGATGCAGTGACTTGTTGACCGGATACCGGATTGCCGTTTATACCGGGGGCCGTGATCCGGAACCGGTGCGGATTGCCGGTGAGCTGCTTTCCCAGGACCTGGATATACCCGTCACGTTTGTTCCACCCCGGACACCCCACGACGCCATGCTGCGATTGCACGGGCAATCGCGGATATCCATTGGCCTGAGCATCAGTGATTCGATAGCCATCTCGCTCCTGGAAGCCATGCTCATGGGGTCGTTTCCCATCCAGTCAAACACCGGCGCAGCGTACGAGTGGATCGAGGATGGCAAGACCGGGTTGATCGTACCACCGGAGGACCCCCACGCCGTACGAGAGGCCATCCGCCGTGCCTTATGGGAGGACCACCTCGTCGATTCTGCTGCCGTGATCAATCAGCAGGTCATCGCCGAACGATGTGAGCGGCGGAAAATTGCCCAGTGTGTGGTTTCGACGTACGAACGAATCGCTCAGTGACATCGGCAGCCAGCGCGTGCACAAGCGATGCAGCCTAACCAAGAGGGGAGAAACAGGAGATTGCAGCCGGCAAGTGTGACCTTTCGCAGGTTGCCCCGTTCATGACGCATTTGACGGCTTCTGGTCCTTTAGGGATGTAGCCTCATACGAAGATTGCCTCAGGCTCCATCCAAGGATAATTGGGCAAGTAGTGATTGAAAATCGCCCGCCCGTCGGATTTTTGGCAATACCCGTGACGATGAGTGGCTCTCCGGGTGAGTTTTAACTATGTCGCACCAGCAGAAGTGGTACATTGTCATTCGCACGGTGGGACGCACCGATCTTTTGAGTCGGACGTTGCGCTCGCTGGTGACTGCCGGTGTGGCACGGTTCCCCGTGGAAATCGTTGTTGTCGAGAACGGTGGCACGCGGCACGCTGCCGATTTGGTGCAGTCCTTGGCCAAGCAGTGCCACATCCAATACCTGGCCATTCCGGAGGCGGGTCAGTCGGTGGCCTCCAATGCGTTTTTAACACGCAACCCCGGAGCGTTTGCCTGGTTTCTGGACGATGATGTCCGCGTCACCGCGGAGGCGATTGAGGCCTACCACGGGGCTGCACAAAAAAGACAACAAGGACACGAGTACTACGGTGGGCCGCTGGGGATCGACTACGAAACGCCACCGCCAGAGTGGTTGCGTTCCTATCTTCCGCGATCGGCGCGGGGTTGGCACCTGGAAAGCGAAAACACAGGCTCGTCGCCGCCGATGTTCCTCGGCGCAAATTGGGCGGCCTGGGCGGATGATCTGCTGGCTGTGGGGGGATTTGAGGCCCAATTTGGCCCGGGTGGCATCGGGGCAGAAACGGCCCTGCAGAAGAAGCTCCTCCAGCGGGGCATGGTACCCGTTTATCTTCCCCAGGGGCTTGTTTATCACTGGGTTCCCCGGTCACGGTGTTCGCCGCGATGGGTCCTCCGCCGGGCGTATCACATCGGCATTGCCGAGGGCTTAGAGCAACCATCCAATGAAGTCTTTCTGTTCGGTTATCCCCGCTGGGCCTATCGCGGATTGATGGAACGATTCGGCCGCTGGTGTGTGACCCGTTTTTCCCGCGACGTGCAGCGGCGTTTTCAGGCCGCCTATGAGCTGTGGTTTTTCTTGGGCTGGATGAAAGGTAAACAAGCCGGCCGGTATCGCCCGCGTGACATGGTTCTTTGGACATGACTTGCTCCGCTCCTATGGATGAACACCTCCGCCCGTTTTTGACGGACGAATTTCAACCCCATTGGCAGGCAGACGGCGATCGCCGGAAGCGACCTGTTTTCCTCATCGGGATACATCGCCGTTCGGGGACCAACTTCTTGGCCGATGCCATCCGTCTCCTGCCTGAATTCGCCCTACCGTTGCCGCTAGCCGAAGATTACGTCCTGCAATATTCCCCGCTACTCCGCCAATACGCCATCCAGACGGCCGAGGCCCAATATCGTAAACGATTTCCCAATGCCCGCGCCGAGTATGACCGATGCGTTGCGTCGTTGCATCGCCACCTGGGTGATGGCCTGATCCGCTTTTTATGCCAATACCTGCCCGAGGGAAAACGCCTTCTAACAAAAACGCCGGACCCCTGGAATTTAAACGACTTCTTTCTCTTCTTTCCCGAGGCGCTGCTCATCGTCCTTGTTCGCGACGGTCGTGATTGTGTGGAGTCGTCGAAACGGGGGCTGCCCGGCCACTCGTACAATTACTGGATTACCGCCTGGGCACAAAATGCCCGCCGAATTCTCGATTTCTTCCGGCAATTGCCACCATCCCATGTGGGCCAGGTGATCTATACACAGTACGAACAACTCCTGGCCAATCGTGGTGAGGTCGAACGAGTCATCAGGTTTCTCGGCTGTGATCCTCGTGCATTTCCATGGGATCGGTTTGAGAACCTGCCGGTGCGGGGCTCAAGCTTTTATCGTGGGAATCGGCAGGAACTTCACTGGCAACCCGTCGAGAAGGGGAAGGATTTTCAGCCCGTGGGCCGTTGGAAACACTGGCCTTGGTGGGTTCGCTGGCAATTTCGGCGGATCGCCGGACGGGAATTCGAGGCCCTGGGGTACACCTGGTCAACGGGGACCACACCAATTCAGTAGGCCCGTGGTATGGCAGAAACTTCAGGACCTCCCTGTGGCTCGCCGCGGATCAGTGTCGTCATCCCCGTTTTCAACGGCGAGCGCTTTTTGGGCGAGGCGATTGCCTCGGCCCTTTCCCAGACGTTACCGCCGTATGAAATCCTGGTGATTGACGACGGATCGACCGATGATTCGGCCCGGATTGCCGAGTCGTTTGGTCCGCCGGTTCGTGTAATCCGCCAGGAAAACCGTGGGGAAGCCGTGGCACGCAATCGCGGTATCGAGGCCGCCAAAGGTGATTGGATTGCCTTCCTCGACTGCGATGACGTATGGAAGCGAGAAAAACTTGCGTTGCAGGTAGCCCTCCTTTCACCGGAAGTGGATTGTGTCCATACCAACTTCTTCTACTTCGGGGCCAGTGAGGGGATGGTGGATGTGAGTGATGTCCCACCGGCCACACGGTATTCGTTGGGTTACGTCGCACGGCGGAATCCTTTTCGCATCTCGAGCCTGTTGGTGCGCCGCGATCTGGAGATCCGTTTTCCTGAATGGACACAAGATGGCGAAGACCTAATCTATTTCTTGCAGTTGGCCAGGAAGTGCGAGATTCGGCTGGTTCGCGAGTTTGTGACGGGCTATCGCGTCCATGCAAAGGGGCAAAGTGCCCGGCCGGATATGTTGGTTCGGCGCTTCCACGCCGTCCGGCAGTTTCTGGAAGCGGCCACCGATCTCCCGGCTGCGGAGAGAGACCTTGTTCTGCGTGAATATTTGGCCTTGATGGCAGAACAGGCAACTCTGGCAAAATACCATCGCAACTGGCAGGAGTATTGGACACTTCGCCGGTTCTTGGAGGCGTGGAAGGGCCCACTTCCTGTGGAGGCCCAACCGGTCCTCGGCGAATTCATCTTCCCGCCGTTTGTCTATCGAGTCAAAGATTGGCTGGATGGCCTCACTCGTCGCGATGCCGACTCGTGCACGGGGTGATCGGCGATGGCCTCACGGATCCAAGTAAGTAGGGGGGAATCTCATGACGATGGCCGTCACCTTCGTGTTCTAATTGCGGCGCACTCGGGCCAGCAGGGCGGGGCCGAGTTGTGTTTGGATGTTCTCCTTGAGCACCTTCCGCGTGCCCGTTATGAGGCCATGGTCTTGTTTGGTTGCGAAGGTCCCATGGTGCAGGCCGCCGCGAAAAAGGGTTATGCGACCGAGGTGGTCCCCTTCGTCTGGTGGCTGGGATACGAGCCCTGCTCGTGGTATTGGCGGAATCTCCTCAAGGCACCATTTCGGATCGCACGTTTGGCCAGGTTACTTCGCCGAGAGTTCTTTGATGTGGTTTGCACCAATTCTGCGGTCATCTTTGAGGCGGCCCTGGCTGCGCGAATGGCCCGACGTCCCCATCTTTGGCACGTCCACGAGATTCTGCGGCCGTCATCTTGGCGAAGTTGGCTTCCGGTTCGCACCATTTGCCGCCTGATCGATCGGTGGTCAGATCTCATCGTGTTCGAATCGCAAGCAGCGAGGGACATCTTTGCGAGCCTCCATCGGCCGAGGGCCAAAACGGACGTCGTTTCCAATCCTGTGCGTTTTTTTCCGGATGTCGAACCATCTCACGATCCGGCAGATATCCGCAAGACACTAGAGTTGCCGCAGGATGCCTTGATTGTCCTGTGGATTGGGCAATTCATTCCTCGGAAGAATCCCCAGCTTGCCATCGAAGGGTTCGCCCGCATATGTAGTCCGCGACCAGCCATCCTTCTCATGGTGGGCGAAGGTCCCCTGCGGGCTACCGTTGAGGCGGGCATTCCTAAGGAGTTGAGGCAGAATGTGCGGTTTCTCGGTTTCCGGCAGGACGTTCAGCCGATCATCCTGGCCAGTGACGTGCTGCTACTTACCTCCGTGGAGGAGTCGTTCGGACTGGTCCTTGTGGAAGCGGCAGCCTGTGGAAAACCGACCATCGCCACGGCCTGCGGGGGACCTGAAGAAATCATTGTTGACGGAGAGACGGGTTACTTGGTCCCTTGCCAGGACCCGGATGCCATCGGACAAGCCCTGACAAGGCTGGCCTCGCAGCCGGAGTTAGCGCGGGAAATGGGCCGTCGTGCCCGAAGCTGGGTGGTTGAGCAGTTCCATCCCCAGAATTTCTCTCGTCGCATGATGGCCGCCCTTGATAGTCTTGTTGCAAAAGAACAACCTCGACGGTGATATGAGCAAGCCTCTTGTCAGCGCGATCATCCCGGTTTTTAACGGTGCGCGCTATGTGGCCAAAGCGATCGACAGCGTGCTTGCTCAGACCTATTCTCCCATCGAGGTGATTGCCGTCGAGGATGGCTCGACCGATGAATCGCCGGAGATCCTCGCCGGTTATGGAGACAAGATTTGTTGCATTCGGCAGGTGAATCGCGGCGTGGGCGCGGCGAGGAATCGGGCCATCCTGGCTGCCCGGGGTGAATACGTGGCCTTCCTCGATCAGGACGACTGGTGGTATCCCCAAAAGATTGAACGGCAATTGGCCGTTTTGGAAAATTCCGACGCCGGATTTGTTCACACCCACACCGTTTACTTTGATGATGTCACGCAGACATTCTGCTCACCACTTGATCCGGAGGCCAAACCGGAGGAGTACGTCGGCTGGTGTTTTGAAAAGCTCTTGTTTGGCAATGCGATTTGCAACTCGAGTGTTCTCGTGCGACGGGAACTCTTCGCTCAGGTTGGGCTGTGTGACCCCATCATCGAGGGCAACACCGTGCAGGACTATGATCTTTGGTTACGGCTTTCCCAGGTCACACCGTTTGCCTATGTTGACGAGCCGTTGACGGTCTTTCGGCTCCATCCCGATCAGGGGACAAGTAACCACCGCATGATGCTCCGCGAGCAAATCAAGGTCCTCCAGCGGAGACTGCCCGGTTTACCGCCGGGACTACGCCATTCCGTGGCCCGGCGGCTGGCCCGCCTTTATGATCTTTTGGGAAGTTATGAACTGGATTATCAAGACCATCGTGCCGCCCGCTGGGCCTTTCGACAATCCTTCCGATGGCAACCCCATTTCCGGTCGTTGTGCCTGTGGTTCACGACGTTCCTGGCCCCGAGTCATGTGGCCAAGCTGCGAAACCTTTATGCGGGCTGGAAGAGCTTTCGAACCAGAAAGGCATGAATAGAAGGGTTTGGGAAAAAGGGGTGATTTGCGTTAATACAGGTCACAGGGACCGCTATTGTCGATGTCGGGTGATTCCTTGGCGAACGGCGTGAAAAGTAAAACGGTCAACTGGCGGCTTATCATCAAGCGATCGGCCCAACTGCTAATGCTGCCCGTGGGTGTCTTGTTCTGGATACTCTATTGCCTAAAAGCCTTGATCTGGGGAAAACGGGCGGCTTTCGCCTGTTGTTCGCAGTGTCTTTCCCTCCTTCCTGGACGGTGTGGTTGCTTGGTGCGGTGGAGCTTTTACTTCCTCGCGGCTCGGCGGTGCAGTTGGGACGTGACCATCGAATTCGGTACGATTTTTTCATCACCGACTATCGAGCTCGGCCGGCATGTTTATATCGGCGCCTACTGTGTCCTTGGCGATGTTCAACTCAGCGATGGTGTGCGGATTGCCTCGGGCGTATCCATTCCCAGCGGCAGCCGGCAGCACTGGACGCAGGTCGTTGGCCAAGACGGGAGTGCCGCGAGATCAGAATCTCCCAATCGGTATGATCGCGTGACAATTGGCGAAGGGGCATGGATTGGAGAGCGGGCCGTGATCCTGGCGGATGTGGGAAATTGGGCCATCGTGGGGGCCGGGAGCGTGGTCACCTCTCCAGTGGAAGACCACTCCGTAGCGGTGGGCGTACCTGCTCGGGTCGTCCGACGACTGCCCACGGCGTCGCACGAATCCGGCCCGGCAAAGTCTTAAAGGGCAGCAACGATGGCGAATGGTTCAAAAACCTTGTCAATGCCGATTGATCTCGACGCCTGGGGCAGTCCGGTGAGTTTGCCCAACGTGGGGGTACCCCTCCGTTTCGGCGTGCCGTTACCACGAGGCGAATTGGCCTATCCATGCCGAGCTCAATTGGTTTCTCCGAGTGGAGCGGTATTTCCCACGCAAATCGTCCCAGTGGCGGCCTGGCCCGATGGCAGTTCCCGTTGGCTGCGGATTGACACGGTTATTCGTACCGCTCTTAGCCCAGAATGGCGTGAGACCTGGCGGCTCGATTTCGAGTCCGTAGGTGAGCTGGCCGACCAGGGCTTGCCCAAACATATTCCACTACGGGTTGGATACTCGGTTATACCAACTTCTACCGAAGATAGTGTCTTCGGTGTTGCGGATCGGTCTTCAAGCCAACCGCCGCTGGTCCTAGCCCACGTGTTCATGAAGACCAAAAAGGGAAGACTGCGGTTGGGTCAGCGCCGCCATCTCCGCTGGCATTCGCCAGGACCCATTTGTTATGAGGTCATGACGGAGGGGACGTTTCCGGGCATGCGGGGGCTACTGTGGCGGCTGATACTGAGGGTCTATCCCCAGTTAAATGCGATCCACATCAAGGCCATGCTGCGGAATACCCGGCGTGCTCGCCACCGCGGTGGGCTGTGGGACTTAGGCGATCCCGGCTCGATCTTATTGCGGGAGTTCGGTCTTCACCTGGAGTTCCGCGATTCACTGAAACATCTCCTTTGGCGTGTGACACCTTCCGAGGACCTTCGTACGCTCGATGGCGACGCATGGCCGGGGAACGGCTCAAGCGGTTCGTCCACGGCCGACACGTTGATCTGGCAAGTGCATCAAGCCTCGAGTGGAGGGGATCACTGGGACAGTTTCAACCACGTCAACGCGCGGGGAGAGGTGAGGCTTCCCTTCCGAGGTTATCGTGTGGCCTCGCCGGAGGGGACAACATCTGGGGACCGTGCCGATCCCTTGTGTTGCCTGCAGACCGACGGTTGCTCCTGCGGGTTTTGGATGACTGACTTCTGGCAGGAGTTTCCCAAGCGAATTGATGTAAGCCGACAATCAGCCACGCTCGCTTTCCTTGCGGAGAACCCTGAGGATTTGCATGAACTACAAGGAGGGGAGCAAAAGACCTACTCCGCTTGGATGGTCTTGTCCGAAGGGAGTGAGGACGGCGGCAGAGACGTCACGACACAGTTGACGGCTTTGTGTTGTCGAGTCACAGCCCGAGTTGTGTTGCAAAAGCCACTGGTGGAACTTCCCGCCGACTTACCACCCCCGCGGCTTTGGTGGGGCTCCCCTTTAGCCCAATTCGCCGAAGACGCCGGTTTCGGACCAAAAGGGCTTTTGGCCGGTCGGGAAGAGATCGACGAATACGGCTGGCGGCATTTTGGGGATGTGTACGCTTCCCACGAAAAGGCCTTCTATGAGGGGACACTGCCGTTTGTCTCGCATTACAATAATCAGTTTGATCTGCTCCGTGGGTTGATTCTGTGCCGACTGGTCTCGAACGATCCGCGATGGGAACAACTGATCCATCCTCTAGCGCGTCACGTCATTGACATTGATATCTATCACACGACCCGCGATCGAAGCACGTTTAACGGCGCCATGTTCTGGATGACCGATCACTATGTTACGGCGGCCACGGCCACCCATCGTGCTTTTTCGCGGGCAAACGCCAAACGACCCGATTATGGCGGCGGACCCAGCAACGAGCAGAATTACACGAGTGGTTTGATGCTTTATTACCTTCTCTGGGGCGATGATGACGCTCGGGATGCCGTTCTATCCTTGGCCAATTGGGTCATTTCCATGGAGGACGGACGACAGACACCTTTTTTCATTGTGGACAATGGCCCAACCGGCTTGGCGACGGCCACAAGCTCGCCCGATTATCATGGCCCCGGACGCGGCTCCGCCAATTCCGTGAATGCCTTGCTCGATGCCTGGTTGATCTCCGGTAACACGGTCTATCGAACCTGGGTGGAAAACCTTTGCCGACGTGTCATCCATCCCAAGGACGATCCCGCGGCCTTCGGCCTGCTCCATGCCGAGACCCGCTGGTCCTACACCATGTTCCTCGAGGTGCTATGCAGATATCTGCGGATTAAGTGTCTTTTTGGGGAACATGATCACACATTCGAATACCTGCGGCGTTCGCTGATTTGTTATTGTGACTGGATGGTCCTTCACGAGCGGCCGTACTTGGACCATCCCGAAGAATTAGAGTATCCCACGGAGGCCTGGGCAGCCCAGGAGTTCCGCAAGGCCACAGTCCTCTTTTTGGCGGCGAGGTTTGCCGAGCCGGAAAGGGCCGATCAATATCGTCGAAAAGCGGTGTGGTTTGCAAAAAAGGCCTGGGAGGAATTAAACCGTTTCGGGTCTCGGATCAATCCCCGGACGGCGGGCGTCATCCTCAATCAGGCCATTTGGCATCTTGCAGATGCCGTCAGCGAAGGGTGTGTATGTTGCCTCCGTTTGAAGGAGGAACCATTGAGTTTTCCACCCCGCGAGGTGTTTATCCCGCAGAAGGCCCGGGTACGACGGATGCTGACCTCCGCAGCGGATTGGCCACGGATCGCGGTTCGGCTCGCCAACCCGTATAATTGGTTTCGCTTGTTACAGATCCTCTGGCGATGGCGCAACTAAAGTGGACAGTTCGAACGGTGTGGGTTGAGGAGCATCCATGGGTTTCCTGGCGAAGCCGGACTACTATTTCTCATCGGTAACGAAGATCGATATCCCTTTCCTCCGGAGAGAAAACATCCACTGCCTTCTCTTGGATGTGGATTGCACCATCGCCGATTACCGGCGGGGTGAGCTGGACCACGTCGTGGCCCAGTGGTTGCGTCAACTTCAAGAGGCAGGCATTCAAACGTGCCTTGTGTCGAACGGCGGGAGGCGCCGCATCAAACGGCTGGCCGGTCATTTGGGAATGCCGTTTGTCGCACGCTCGCTGAAACCCTTTCCCTGGGGTTGCCGACGCGCCATCAAGCTCCTTGGAGTTTCGCCAGAACAGGCCGCCATGGTCGGTGACCAGCTGTTTGCCGACGTCTTGGCCGGGCGATGGGCCGGGCTGAGGACCATCCTTGTCCAGCCCCGCAGTGGCATCAAAGAACCCTGGGTGACCCGCTGGAAACGCCCCATCGAGCGATGGCTTCTCGGGCGATGGGGTTTGCTCCCGTCCCAAGACGGGACCGAGCAAAACGGGTAAGTTTCTGTACTATTCTCGCCGTCCAAAACGAATTGCCCCTTTATGGTGACCCTTGTCCAGGTCCTTCATAGTTTGGAATGTGGTGGGGCGGAACGGCTTGCCCTGCGGCTGGCCCAAGGCCTCGCCCCGGAGGAACTGACCACGTTCATTTGCCTTGATCGTCGCGGTCCCCTTGCCGCGGAGGCCGAGGCACGTGGGTTTGATGTGCATGTCCTCGGTCGCCATCCCGGCCTGGATTGGGCGTGCCGAAAGAAGCTCCGCGACCTCCTTCGCCGGATACAACCCACGGTGCTTCTGGCCCACCAGTACACGCCTTTTTTCTACAGCAGCCTGGCGCGCGGGTTTGCCCGTCGGCCACCGATCATTTTCATCGAACACGGCAGGCATTTCCCTGATCCTCGGAAACTCCGCCGCATATTGGTCAACCGTTTAATATTCCGCAACGGTGACGCTGTGATCGCCGTTGCCCAATCCGTCAAGCGTGCCGTTGTTTCCAAGGAAGGCATTCCCGAGCATCGGTGCTATGTCATTCCGAACGGCATCGACCCGGGACCGTATTTGGCCGCGGAAGCGCGCAGGGCAGAAGTTCGCCGCGAACTTGGGCTCGCCGATGACGAAGTCGCCGTCATCCAAGTGGCACGGCTGGATCCGCTCAAAGACCACGCCACGGCAATCGCCGCGGTGGAGCAGATCGACGGGTCTCGTGTCCGTTTGCTGATGGTGGGCGACGGTCCCGAGGAGGCACGGCTCCGCGAACGTGTGAATCAGTCGCCCAAGCGCGAGCGATTTCGCTTCTTGGGTTACCGACAGGACATCCCCGACCTTTTGGCGGCTGCCGACGTCTTTCTCCTTTCCAGTATCAGCGAAGGACTGCCCGTGACCGTTCTTGAGGCCATGGCCGCGGGCTTGCCCGTCGTGGCAACATCCGTGGGTGATCTTGGTGAAGCTGTGGAAAACGGGGTGACGGGCTACCTTGTGCCGCCTCGTGAACCGGACCAGTTGGCGGCGGCCCTCCAGCAGCTGTGTGCTTCACCACAGCGACGGCGGCAATTCGGGGTGGCCGGTCGGACGCGGCTCCTTGCTCAATTCACGGAAGAAAAAATGCATGCCGCATACCGCACAGTGATTGAAACCGTGGTTCGGGCGAAATATGGTGACCCCGGACGTTGAGCCAACGTCCATGCGGTTGGGATGTCTCTTCCAACAGCATCCGGTGTTTGATCGGCGAAGGAAGGTACCTTATACGTCCCGCGTATTTGGTGGAATCTGAAACCTCGGCCAACCGGCTCGGCTAATGGACTCTCATCCCGCTCATGAACAACCCGGCAAAACCGAGACCGCAAAGGCGGGCTCCCTAATTGTCTTTTCCGACGATTGGGGCCGACACCCTTCGAGTTGCCAGCATCTCGTTCGGCACTTGCTTTCGCAATTCCCCGTCCTGTGGGTCAACACCATCGGCATGCGGCAACCCCGGCTGGACTGGTTCACGGTTGTCCGTGGCTGGGAAAAGCTCCGACAGTGGTTCGGCCGCCCGCCGCGGTCCCCTGCCACATGGCATGAAGTGGCTCAAAACCCACAGGTGCTTAACCCCATCATGTGGCCGAGCATCCGCTTCTGGTGGGAACGCCGTCTCAATTGCGTGCTTTTGAAAAGACAGCTAACGGGTCCCATCTCGAGGCTTCCCCGGCCGCGTGTTTTGGTCACAACCATTCCCTTGGTGGCCGATTTGATCGGTCATCTCCCAGCTGATCGCTGGGTTTACTATTGCGTGGACGACTTCCGCCAGTGGCCCGGAATGGCGGGGCCGGTGATTGCCGAACAGGAGGTCACCCTGGTCCGTGCCGCCGATATCGTCATCGCCGCCGGTCAACGGCTTGCCCAGCATATTAGGGAATTGCGGAGGACACCGCATATTTTGACCCATGGGGTTGATTTGGACATGTGGACAAAGTCCGTCGAGGGCCCCATCTCGGAGGTGATTTTCCAGCAAACATGCGACCTGGAAAAGCCTTGGATCGTCTTTTGGGGATCAATCGACTGGCGGATAGACGCCGATTTTGTCGCCACCCTGGCCAATCGGCTCAATCGGGGGACCGTTCTTCTCATTGGACCCACCACCGACTGTGATCCCGTGTTGCGGAAGCTACCGCGGGTGGTCCTCTTAGGGCCCGTCCCATACCCTGTGCTCCCCTGGTTTGCGCAGCAGGCGGCGGTCCTGATCATGCCCTATCGTCGCGGTGGAGGAATGGAGGAGCTCGAGCCGCTAAAACTTCGGGAATTCCTGGCGACCGATCGCCCGATCGTCGTTCGAGACCTGCCGGCTAACCGTCTGTGGCAGGACGCCCTCGATCTGGTCGATACCCCGGAGGAATTTGCGGCCCGCGTTCTCCTCCGAATCGAAAAAGGTGTGCCACCTTCCCACTTGGCGGCACGTGCCCGTGTCCAAGAAGAGGGCTGGCCGGCCAAGGCCCGACAATTTGCGGCCTGGTTGTTTCCCGAAGTTTCCGTCTCATCGTGAACTACAGGGAAGGTGTACATAAGTACACATCAACGGCGCGACGACCTAGTCATGATTACGTCCAACGGTTAGACTAGAGAGAACGCATCGTGGCTTAGAATCGGGCAGAAAACGCGCTACACGGGCAAGATATCCCGTAGCGGTTGGGATCGGTCACCGAGTCGGTCACACCCAGTGTTTTGGTGTCCTTAAAGGGATGATGATCGGTTGACGTTATGCCAGCCAATCTGACGCCGCAATATCTGAAAGCCGAGGAGGAGTATCGCCGGGCGTCAACTCCCGAGGAGGAGTTGAAGTGGTTGCAGGTGATGCTCCAGGAGATCCCAAAACACAAGGGGACGGATAAACTCCAGGCCGAGCTGAAACGCAAAATCAGCGAGGTCAAGAAGCTGATTCAGACCGAGCGAAGTACGGGGCGACGGACGCGAGGCTTCCGCATCCCCCGACAAGGGGCGGGTACGGTTGTCATCCTTGGTGGGCCCAATGCCGGAAAAAGTTCCCTTCTGCGGGCATTGACCCGGGCCACACCCGAGGTCGCCCCTTATCCGTTTACCACAAAAACACCGCTCCCCGGGATGATGCCCTGGGAAGATGTGTTCGTGCAACTGATCGATACCCCGCCCATCACGTTGGACTTCATCGACCCCTCGATGCACGGCCTCATCCGCAGTGCGGACCTTGCCCTATTGATGGTTGACCTTGGCACGGACGAGGGGCTGCTGCAGTGCCAGGAGGTTCTGGAGAAGCTAAGCAAGACAAAAAGCCGTCTCGGGGCCACCTCGTACCTGGATGAAGAAGACGTGGGATTGTCTTATACCCGCGCGTTTCTGGTCCCTAACAAGATCGATCTGGAGGAGGCCCCCGCCCGGCTCGAGCTCCTCCATGAGATGTTACCGCTGGATTTTCCCGAGTACGTCATCTCGGCGGAAAAGGGGATCGGTCTCGAACCCCTGCGGGAGGCCATCTATAAGTCCCTCGACGTCGTTCGGGTGTATGCCAAACCCCCGACGGCAAAGGAGCCCGATATGGAACGTCCCTTCACCTTCCGCCGGGGGAGCACCGTGGCCGATATGGCCTCGGAAATCCACAAGGACCTCGCCAAGAACCTGAAGTTTGCCCGTGTCTGGGGAACCGCCGTCCACCCTGGGACGGTCGTCAAAGGGGACTACGTCCTGCAAGATCGGGACATCGTGGAGTTGCATATGTAGCAATCTGGAGTTTAGCCAGCTTCTTTTTTGCCACGGCGGATGTTTGGGGCTGTTTTTGCATCGCGCCCGGGTGCAAGTAGGTGTTTGGATCAGTGGGATTGCTTTCTATCAAGGCGACGGAGGCTCTAGGTTCCCGTTTTT
>FWWL01001960.1_pt1 | contig 21855 bp, 20 predicted proteins | sample 2228331 | NCBI WGS metagenome assembly FWWL01 (sample SAMEA103939775, study PRJEB20133) | metagenome | reverse complement strand
TCCGCGTACTCCAGGCTCCCCCCCACGGGGAGGCCGTAGGCGGGTCGGCTCACCCTGACCCCCCGCTTCTTGAGCTCCTCCGCCAGGTAAAGGGCGGTGGCCTCCCCTTCCACGGTCATGGAGGTGGCCAGGACCACCTCCTCCACCCCCTGAAGCCGCCGGAAAAGCCCCTCCAGGTTCAGGGCCTGGGGGCCGATGCCCTCTAGGGGGTTCAGAGCCCCCCCCAGGACGTGGTAAAGCCCCCGGAACTCCCCGCTCCGCTCCAGGGCGTAGAGGTCGGCCACGGTCTCCACCACGGCGATGGTCCTCCGGTCGCGGCCTTCGTCCTGGCAGATGGGGCAGAGCGCCCCTTCCGCCAGGTTGCCGCACGCCTGGCAGACCCCTAGGGCCTTAAGCCCCTCCAGGGCCTCCCTAAGCCCCTCCGCCTCCTCCTTGTGGAAGGCCAGGAAGAGGGCTAGCTTCTGGGCGGTCTTGGGGCCTACCCCGGGCAGGCGGGCTAGGGCGCGGGAAAGCTTGAGGAGGCTTTCGGGGTAGCGCATCTAGAAAAGCTTGCCCAAGGCCTGGCCCACCCCCCCAAGCTCCCGGGCCATCTCCTTTTCCGAAAGCTCGTGGGCCTTCTTCTGGGCGTCCTGGATGGCCACCAGGAGGAGGTCTTCCAGGCCTTCCGGGTCCTCGGCGAAGGCCTTCAGGGCCTCGGGCTTGACCCGCACCCGGAGGATCCGCCCGTGCCCGTTGGCGTCCACCTCTATAAGCCCCTGGGCCGAGCCCGTGACCACCATCCCCTCCAGCTTTTCCTGGATTTCCGCGGCCTTCTTCTGGGCCTTTTGCGCTTCCTTAAGGAGCTTCTGCAGGTTCATGCCTCGCCTCCTCCCGACAGTATAGTGGAGGCATGGAACGGCCGCGCCGCCTGCGCTCCCCCCTGCTTCGGCCCCTGGTGGCCGAGGTGGAGCTTTCCCCCAGGCACCTCATCCTGCCCCTTTTCGTGAAGGAGGAGGGGGAGAAGGAGCCCATCCCCTCCATGCCCGGGGTCTTCCGCTACCCCCTGAAGGAGCTATCCCAGGTGGCGGAGGAGGCCCTGAGGGCGGGCCTTGGGGGGGTGATCCTCTTCGGCGTCCTCCCCGAAAGCGCCAAGGACCCCTTGGGGCGGGGGGCCTACGCGGAGGACGGGGTGGTGCAACGGGCCCTCAGCCTCCTGAAGAAGGCCTTCCCCGAGCTCCTCCTCATCGCCGACACCTGCCTTTGCGAGTACACGGACCACGGGCACTGCGGGGTGGTGCGCCAAGGTCCCTTGGGGTTTTACGTGGACAACGACGCCACCTTAGAGCTCCTCGCCAGGACCGCCCTGGCCCAGGCCCAGGCCGGGGCGGACGTGGTGGCCCCCAGCGCCATGATGGACGGCCAGGTGCGGGCCATCCGGGAGGCGTTGGACCGGGGGGGGTATACCCACGTCCCCATCCTCTCCTACGCGGTGAAGTACGCCTCCGCCTTCTATGGGCCTTTCCGGGAGGCCGCCGCCAGCGCCCCCCAGTTCGGGGACCGCTCCGGGTACCAGATGGACCCCCGGGCGGGCCTCTGGGACGCCCTGCGGGAGGCTCATCTGGACGACCTCGAGGGGGCCGACCTCCTCATGGTGAAGCCGGCTTTGCCCTATCTGGACGTGCTCTTCGCCCTTAAGGGCCGCCTGGCCAAGCCCCTTTTCGCCTACCAGGTCTCCGGGGAGTACGCCATGCTCAAGGCCGCGGCCCTTTCGGGGTACCTGGAGGAGCGCCGGGCTGTCCTAGAAACCCTTTACGCCCTCCGCCGCGCGGGGGCGCAGGGCATCCTCACCTACTACGCCCTCGAGGCCGCCCGCTGGCTAGGGGAGGGCTAGGCCCCGGCCTTCTTGGGCGCGGGGATGCCCCCCGTGAGGAGGGTGTAGAGGGCGGCCAGGCTCACCATGGCCCCCGCCAGGAGGAAGACCTTGGGGGCCCCGATCTGGCCTTCCAAGGCCCCGCCCAGCATGGTGCCGATGAGGACCGCCCCGTTCATCACCGCGCTGAAGGCGGCGAAGATCCGGCCCCGCATCTCCTGGGGGGTGTTGAGCTGGAGGATGGAGCGGGCGGGGACGATGAAGGCGATGTTCGTAAGCCCCCCCAGGAAGAAGGCCACGAGCACCCAGAAGAAGACGGGGAAGACCCCCACCGAGGCCTCGAGGAGGCCGAAGACGAGGAGGCCGTAGAGGAAGACCCGTTCGCGGGGCATCCGTTGGGTGAGCCAGGGGACCACCAGGGTGCCTAAGATGGCCCCCAGGGCCATGGCCGCCTCCATGGCCCCAAACCCCGCCGCCCCCACCCCCAGCCACTTGAGGGCCAGGACCACCCCCAACGCGGTCTCCACCGAGCCGAAGGCCGCGGCCATGAAGAGGGTGCCCACGGCGCGGCGGATGGCGGGGTGGCGCGCCAGGTGGCCCAGGCCCTCCTTCACCCGGGCGAAGAAGGGGAGGGCGGGCTTGGCCTTGGGCCTCAAAGGGGGGAGGCCCAGGAGGATGAGCCCCGAGAGGAGGTAGCTTAGGGCATCCAGATAGAAGGCGAAGGCCGGCCCCACCAGGGCCACCAGCGCCCCCGCGGCCCCCACGAAGAGCACCTCGGAGAGCCTTTCCGCAAGGAGGACCAGCCCGTTGGCCTCGTCCACCTCCTCTTCCGGGACCAGATCCGGGAGGGCGGCGTTTTGGATGGGGTCGTGGAGGTCCCGGAGAAGCTCGATGAGGAAGACCAAGAGGAGGAGAAAGGGGAGGCTCTTGGCGCCCAAAAGGGGGATGAGGGCCACCAGGGGGGCCCTTAGGAGGTCGGACCAGACGAGAAGGGTCTTCCGGTCCTGGGTGTCGGCCCAGGCGGAGAGGAGAGGGGAGAAGACCACCGTCCCAAGAAGCTGCACCCCCAGGGTGAGGGAGACCCAGAGGGCGTTTTCCGTGAGGAGGTAGACCAGGACCAGGAGGGCCACCCGGTGGACCTTGCTCCCCGCCTGGGAAACCAGATAGGCCAGAATCAAACGAAAGAAGGCGGGATGCCGTAACACTTTCATATTCCCGCCCAGTATAGCAGACCTTAGGGCAGGACCAGGTACGCCACCCGCCGCCCTTCCCGGGCAAGGACCAGGGTGCCCTCCCCGGTGCGGTAGACCAGGAGGTCGGCCACTTTTCTGGGGACCTCCGCCGCCTGGCCCACGTAGACCGCGTCCTCCTTCAGCCTGAGGGAAAGCACGGTCTGGCCCACCCGGAGGGCCTGGGGCTCGGGGGTGAGGGCCAGGAGGTGGACCTCCCCGCCCAGGGTCTCCCGGGTGGGGGGACGGCGGCCCAGGTAGTCCTTGAGCGCGCCCGCCAGGGCCTCCGCCTCGCCCTTAAGCCCCAAAGCCTCCCCCACCTCCAGGAGGAAGGGGGCGGGGTCCTGGGGCCCGAGCCGCTTGAGGGTGAGCTCAAGCCCTTTTCGGGCGAAGTCCTGCAGGGCCTCGGGGGGGGCCTGGCGGTACTTCTCGGCCAGGGCGGGGCCGAAGGCCTCCGGGCGGAACTCCCCCTTGAGCCGGGCGGAAAGGGCCCTTAGGAGGCGGAGGTGGGCGTAGTCCTTCTCGGGGTCTAGGAGGAGGGCCAAAACCCGCCCCTCGGAGAGGAGCTCGTAGAGCCGGAGGCCGCTTCGGGCCTCGAGCCTCAGGTGGACCACCTCCCCCTCCCGCACCGCGAAGACCTCGAGGTCCTCAAAGGGGAGGATGAGGGTGTCCTCCAGGACCCGGTCCTCCCCCCCAAGCCCCAGGTGCCAGGCCCCTTCCGCCTGGGCCAGGGTGAGGACCAAAGGCCCGATCTGGACGCGCCCCGGGCGGAGGGGGAGGGTGGCCAGGTTCTCCTCCACCACCCCCACCTCCGGCACCCGGGGCCAGGGGGTGTCCCCCTGGGGGGTGGGGAGGAGGGCGAGGAGGGCCAGGACCTTTTCCATGGCCACCCGGAACCGCCCCCTTTCCTCTTCCAAGAGGAGTTCCCTTCGCCTTTCCTCTTGGGCTTCCCGTTTAAGGCGTTCTTCCAGGCGGGCGATCTCGGCCTCGGTGGCCCCCAGGTGCCGGGCCTCCTCCAGGGCCCTTCTGAGGGCCAGGAGGTCCCGCTTGGGGGGGAGGCCGTAGGCCCCGTCCCACTCCAGGATGCGCATGAGGAAGCGGCGAAGGTAGGGCCGGGTTTCCTCTGGGGGGAGGGGGAGGTGCTGGGGGAGGTGGAGGGCGGTTTCCAGAAACTCCAGGAGGAGGGCCTCGGCCACCTTGGGGTCGTCCAGATCCACCAGGGTGTCGGAAAGGGAGGGGATGGGGTGGGTGGGGGCAAAGCGGGAGAGGTTGAAGTCCCGCTTGAACTCGGGTTTTTCCTTGTATTCCAGGAAGTTCTGCAGGAAAGCGTGGACGAGCCGGAGCTCCTCCCGCCTTCCCGCGAGGAGCTCCTTGGCCCGCACCCGAACTTCGCGCTCCGTGAGGAGCCGCCACACCTTGAGGGCCAGGGCCTTCAGGGGGCTTTCCTCCCCCTTGGGGGGCTCCAGGGGCACGGCCTCCAGGGTGGGGAGCTCCGGGGGAGGAGGCGGGGCCGCCTCCTTCTGGCGCAGGGCCCGGTAGCGGGCGTCCGCCTGGCGGAAGCGCTTGGCCAAGGGCCCTGGAAGGCGGGCCTGGGCCAGGAAGGCGCGGAGCTTCAACAAGGCCCCCTTCCCCCCCTTGGGGGTGCGGCCTGAGAGGAGGTCCTCCACCCGGTACTCGTAGAGGTCCACCAGGTCGGCGAGGTGCTCCACCCTTTCATCCTATAATGGGCCTGATGCGCCTTGCGCCCCGCCTGGTCCTGGCCGCGGTGTCCCACGTGGGCCGTCGGCAGAACAACGAGGACTTCCACCGCATCCTGCGCTACGAGGTGCCCCCGGGGAACCTCCTCCTCCTGGCGGTGGCCGACGGGATGGGGGGCCTCGAGGCCGGGGAGTGGGCCAGCAAGGTGGCCATAGAGGCCCTAAGCGAGGCGGTGAAGGCCTACGCGGAGCACCTGAAAAGCGGCCGGCCGGCGGTGGGCCTGGACCGGGTGATGGAGAAGGCCTTCCTCCTGGCCCAGCGCCGGGTGGAGAAGGAGGCCGCGGCCAAGGGGCGGGGGGGGATGGGCACCACCCTCACCGCCTTCCTCTACGCGGACTGGCTGAAGGAAGGGGTGGTGGGCCACATCGGGGATTCCCGGGCCTACCTCTTCACCCCAAGGGGGCTGAAGCGCCTCACGGAGGACCACTCCTGGGTGGCGGAGCGGCTTAAGGAAGGGGTCCTGACCCCCACGGAGGCGGAGCGCCACCCCTACCGCCACGTCCTCACCCGGGCCCTGGGGCTTCCCGAGGCCCGGTTTGACCTCATCCCCGTGCGCCTCATGCCGGGGGAGGGGGTGGTGCTGGCCACGGACGGCCTTTACGGTCTGGTGCCCGAGGCGGAGTGGCGGCTGGGCCGGGACCTGCAGGCGGGCCTCGAGGCCCTCCTCTCGGAGGCCCTGCGCCGCGGCGGCGACGACAACATCACCGCCGTGGCCCTGAGGGTGGAGTGATGCACCTCCTTTTGGCCTTTCTCCTCGTCCTCCTCACCGCCGCCTTGGCGGTGCGCCTCCCCCCCTTCCCCCTCTTCCTCCTCCTCTTCCTCCTTTCCGGGGGGGCCTGGGTCCTGGGGGCGAGGCTCGAGGCCCTCCTCCCCGCCCTGGCCCTTCCTTTGGGCTTCCTCCTCGCCCCCCGCCTTCTCCTCCCCCGGAGGAGGCGGACCAAGGCCAAGGCCAAATCCCCCCGCCGGGAAAAGCGGCCCACGGGCGCGTCCGAGGAGACCCAGCCCCTTTCGGAGCGCTACGAGATCCTGGAGAAGGTGGGGATCGGGGGGATGGCCACGGTCTACAAGGCCAAGGACAGGAAGACCGGCCGCCTGGTGGCCCTCAAGGTCCCCCAGGAGCGCTTCGTGGGCGATCCCCGCTTCGTGCGCCGCTTCCACCGGGAGGCGGAGGTTCTGGCCCGCATGGACCACCCCAACATCGTCAAGGTCTACGACCACGGCCAGCTGGACGGGGTGCACTACATCGCCATGGAGTTCCTGGAGGGGGAGGGGCTGGACAAGCTCATTGAGGAGAGGCGCCTCACCCTCCGCCAGGCCGCGGCCATCCTGGCCCGGGTGGCGGACGCCCTAAAGCACATCCACGCCCAGGGCATCGTCCACCGGGACATCAAGCCGGGGAACATCATGGTCCTGAAGGGGGCCCTCAAGGAGGACGGGGTGGACCCCCGGGGGGTCCGGCTCATGGACTTCGGCATCGCCGCGGGCAAGGTCCTGACCCGGCTCACCATCACCGGGGCCCGCATCGGCACCCCCGTCTACATGAGCCCGGAGCAGGCCAAGGGGCAGAAGCTGGACCACCGTTCGGACATCTACTCCCTGGGCATCGTCCTCTACGAGGCCCTCACCGGCCAGCCCCCCTTCAGCGGGGGGTACGAGACGGTGATCCACCAGCAGATCTTCCAGATGCCCACCCCCCCCAAGCAGCTCCGCCCGGAGATCCCCCAGGGCCTTTCCGACCTGGTCCTCAGGATGCTGGAGAAAGACCCCGCCAAAAGGCCCCCTCTGGAGGAGGTCATCGCCCTCCTGGAGGGCCCCTGGGAGGAGGAGAAGGGCCTGCCCCAGCCCCACTACCTCCTGGTGGCCGTGGAGGCCAAGAAGGGCACGGTGCGCCTCCTGAGCCTCGAGGGCACCCCGGCCCGGATGCTCTCCGGCATCGGCTCCGCCCCCGGCCACTTCTCCGCCCCGCCCCTGGCGGTGGCCGCGGACGGGGAGGGCGGGATCTGGGTGGCGGTCTTTGAGCACGGCTCCAAGCTCCTCCACCGCTTCTCCCCCGAGGGGAAACTCCTCCTCTCCGCGGGGCCCTACGGGATGAAGCCCGGGGAGCTCCTCTTCCCCGTGGGGCTGGCCTTTGCCGGAGGGAGCCTTTTCGTGCTGGACGGGGAGACGGCCACCATCACCCGCTTCGCCCAGGACGGCACCTACCTGGCCCGCTTCGGGGGGCAGGGGCCGGGGCGGGGCACCTTCCAAGACCCCAAGGCCCTGGTGGCCACCCGGGAGCACCTCTTCGTCCTGGACTACGGCAACCGGCAGGTGCAGCGCCTCACCTTAGAGGGCCAGTACCTCTCCCGCTACGCCTTCCGCAAGGGCCGGGAGAGCCAGGAGCTGAGGCTCCTCGGGGGGGTGGGGGCGGAAGGGGAGAGGCTCTACCTCGCGGACCTCGAGGCTCAGAAGATCCGCGTTCTAGACCTCTCGGGCACGCTCCTCTTCTCCTACGACCTCCCCCGGGAGGAGGGGGAGGACCCCATGGCCCTGGTGGACCTCCTCCCCTGGCAGGGGGTGCTCTACCTGGCCCGCAGGGGGGGGCAGAGGATCCACCGCCTGGCCCTGCCCAAAGGGGAGCCCCTGCCCCCCCTTCCCGTCTACGCCCCCCTTAGGGGCCTCGCCCTCTTCCAGACGGGGGTTTTGGCCAAGGCATGAGGGTGCTGGTGGTGGAGGACGACCCTGGGGTGCGGGAGGCCCTCCTCCTGGGCCTCGGCCTGGAGGGCCACGAGGTGCGGGCCACGGAACACCCCCAGGAGGCCCTGGACCTCCTCCCCTGGGCGGAGGTGGTGGTCCTGGACATCCTCCTCCCGGAAGGGGACGGGTTTGGCCTCCTGAAGGAGATCCGCTCCCGCTCCTCCGTGCCCGTGCTCATGCTCACCGCCCTGGACGCGGTGGAGTGGCGGGTGAAGGGCCTGAAGGAGGGGGCGGACGACTACCTGGTGAAGCCCTACAGCCTGGCGGAGCTCCTCGCCCGCCTCGAGGCCCTCCACCGCCGCGCGGGGCGGAGGGAGGAGGTCTTGGCCTACGCCGACCTCCGCCTCTACCCCAAGCGGATGGAGGCCTACCGGGGGGAGAGGCGCCTCGCCCTTTCCCCCAAGGCCTTCCTCCTTCTGAAGGCCTTCCTGGAGGCCCCGGGGGAGGTCCTCTCCAAGGAGGCCCTCATGCTCAAGGTCTGGGGGGAGGAGGTGGAGCCCGCCACCCTCGAGGTCCACCTCTCCCAGCTCCGGAAGGCCCTGGGGGAACCGAACCCCATCCAGACGGTGCGCGGCTATGGCTACCGGCTTCAGGACCCTACGGGCTAGGCTCCTCCTTCTCCTCCTCCTCTCCCTCCTCCTCCTGGCCTTTCCCCTGGCCCTCCTCACCGCCAAGGAGGCGGAAAAGGCGGCCAGCGAGGACCTGAGGCGGGCCCTTCTCGCCCGCCTTTTCCTCCTCAAGGAGGAGGGCCCCGGGGAGGAGGAGGCCCTTCTCGCGGAGCTCCTCCGCCTGGCCCAGACCTTTGGGGGCGGGGTGGGGTTTGTGGTGGGGGAGGGGGTGCGCTACACCGACCTAAGCCCCCCGCCCCTCCCCGAGGCCCTGTTCCAAGCCTTGGGGGAAGGGCGGCCCTACCAGGGGGTGCACGCGGGGGGTGTGGCCGTGGCCCTGCCCCGGGGGGAGGGGGGGTTCGGCCTCTGGGTGCCCCTGGAGGGGGTGGCGGGGCTTGGGCGGAGGCTCCTCCTCCTTTGGGCCACCTGGGGGGGCGGGGTGCTCCTCCTGGTCTTCCTCCTCGGGGTTTTGGGCCTGCGCCTGGCCCTAAGGCCCCTGGAGGGGCTGGCCCGGGAGCTTGCCCGCCGCTCCCCTCAGGACCTAAGCCCCCTCCCGCCTCCAGGGATAGAGGAGCTCCGCCCCGTGGTGGAGGCCCTAAACCGCCTCTTCCGGGAGGCGGACCGGCTCCTAAAGGAGCTTTCCGAGAAGGAGGCCCTTTCCCGGCGCTTCGCCCAGCACGCCTCCCACGAGCTCCGCACCCCCTTAGCCGCCCTCAAGGGGCACCTGGAGATCCTGAGGCGCCACCCCGGCGAGCCCCGGGCCCTGGAGGGGGCTTTAAGGGCGCTGGAGCGGATGGAAGGGGTGCTGGGGGGCCTTCTGCGCCTGGTGCGCCTCGAGGCCACCCCCCCCAGGCGGGTGCCCCTGGACCTCCGGGCCTTCCTGGAGGGCTTCGGCCTGGAGGTGGAGGGGGAGGGGCGGGCCTTCGCGGACCCCGACCTCCTGGCCCTGGCGGTGGAGAACGTCCTGGAAAACGCCCGCCGCCACGGGGCCCTGCCGGTGCGGGCCTTTTTGGAGGAGGACGAGGGAGGGGTTTGGATCCGCCTCCTAGACTCCGGCCCGGGGTTTCCCGAACCCCTTCTCCCCCAGGCCTTCCAGCCCTTCGCCCACGGGGGGCGGGGGACGGGGCTCGGCCTCGCCCTGGTGGCCGCGGTGGCCCGGGCCCACGGGGGGCGGGCGGTGGCGGAGAACCGGGGTGGGGCCCTGGTGGGCCTCCACCTGCCTTTAGGTTCGCTTAAGGAGGCCCCCGGTGCGCCCTTTGGGGAGGTGGGCTAGCCTGGGGCCTGGAGGTGATGGGAATGCGGAACGCCTTAGCCGCGCTTCTCCTACTGGCGGGCCTGGCCGTGGCCCAAGGGACGGGCGTGGACTACCGGCAGGCGGCCCTTGCGGCGGGGCTCCTCGCCCGGCTCCAGACCGTGGAAAAGAGCGTCCAAGGGGAGGAGAAGCTCCTCACCTGGGCCAAGACGCTAAAGGGGCGGGCGGAGCAGGCCTACGCCCAGGGGGCCCACTTCAAGGCGGCCCGGGAGGCCCAGGCGGCCCTCCTCCTCTTCCGGGCGGCTTCCGCTCCTACGGAGGCCCAGAAGGCTCAGGTGGGCCGGGGCCCCAAGGGCCGGTGGGACCACCGGGGCCTGGGCTTTAGGGATGGGCGCTTCCGGATGCACCGCTTCCCCCAGGCCCCCGCGCCGGGGATGAGGGGCGGGCCCGCCCTGGTGGACCGGGCGGAGAAGGAGCTGGCCTACTACCGGGGCCAAGACCCCCTGGTGAAGGACCTCATCGCCGAGGCCAAGGCTAGGCTGGAGAAGGAGCCCGTGAAAGCGGCCCTCCTGGCCCGGGCGGCCTTGGCCCTCATCTCCGCCGAGCGCGGGTTCTAGGAGGGTAGGGGAGGGGGAAGGGTCATGCGCGCTTGGGCCTTCCTCCTCCCCTTCCTCCTCTTGGCCCCCCCGGCCTTCGGCCAGGGGCCTGGCGAGGTCCTCGCCCGCTGCGCCCTGCTCCTTAAGGGCCTCGAGGTCCAGGCCCTCTACCGGGAGGAGGGAGTAACCCTGGCCCTCCTGGGCCGGGGGCGGCCCTACCTCCTCCTGGCCCTGGAGGGGGGCCGGCCCCTGCCCTACGCGGGCCCCTTGCGGGGGCGGCCCCTGGGCCGGAGGCCCCTCCCCTTCCTCCCCGAGCTCACCCTGGCCCGGCGGGTCCTCCTCCTGGAGGGGGAGTACCGCTGTTTGGTCCTCCACCGGGGCCGGGTGGTGGGGGTGTTGCGCCTGGACCCCTCCCTGGAGCCCATTCCCTTAGAGCCCCCTCCTGGCCCTTAAGATGGGGCCTATATGGAGCCCGGGCTCTATGCGGTGGAGGGCCCCCCTGCCTCGGGGAAGACGGAGCTGGCCCTGGCCTGGGCCAGGGAGGTCCTCAAGGCCCGGGGCCGGGTCTACTGGGTGGGCCTGCCCCACCAGCGCGCCCATGTGTTCGGGAGGCTGGGGAGGGAAGCCCTCCTCGGCCTGGAGTTCCTCTCCTTTCAGGCCCTGTACTACCGCCTCCTGGCGGAAGGGGTGGGGCTGAGGCCCCTCCTCCCGGGGGCGGGCCGGGTGGCCCTGGTGGGGGAGGCCCTGAAGGAGGTCCATGGGGCCGCCCCCGCCCCCGGGGAGGCCCGGCTCTTCGCCCGGGCCATCGCCGAGCTCAAGCGCTTCGGCCTTGGGCCCTTGGGCCTCCCCAAGGAGGGGGAGGCGGGGCGGCTTAGGCGGGTCTTCCTCCGCTACGAAGGGCTCAAGCGGGGCCTTTGGGACTACGACGACTTCCGCCACCGGGCCCTAAGGGCCCCCTTGCGCCTTTTCCCCAAGCCCCACCTGGTGGTGGTGGACGGCTTCCGGGAGGTGGGGCCTTTGGACCTCCTCTTCCTGAAGCGCTTGAGCCGGAAGTTCCCCGTCCTCCTCACCGCGGTGCGCCTGCCCGAGGACCTGCCCCGCTACCAGGTCCTCCCCAAAAGGGAGGTGAGGGCCGAGGTCTGGGCCCTGCCCAACCCCGTGGAGGAGACCCGCCACCTCCTAAGGGCCCTCAAGCGGGCCCTGGCCCCCCGGGAACTTGGAGGGGAGGGGCTTGACCCCTTTGAGGTCCTGGTGGTGGCCCCCGAGGAGCGCATCCCCGGCCTTCTCCTCCTCAAGGAGGAGTACGGCCTTCCCCTCTTTGACGGGCGCGAAGCGGCCCTTTCCGCCCTGGAGGGAGGGGAAAGGCTCCTCGCCCTCTTAAACCCCCACCCCACGGGGGCCGACCTCCTCCTCCTGGGGTTTGAGGCCCTGGGAAGGAAGGCCCTTAGGCTCGGCCTGGTGGGCCTTCCCGCCCTGGAGAAGCTCGCCGGGGAGGAGGGGCTTGAGGGGGAGTTCCGGGCCTTTCTGGATCTTTTGCCCAAAGGCAGGCTGGGGTGGGCGGGCTATTTGGAGTGGGCGGAAGGGGTTTTGGACCGGCTCGGGGTGGCCCATAAGCCCCTCTTTCTGGAAAGGCTCCGCATGGCCCTCCGGGTGAGCCCGGAAGATCCCCTTCCCTGGTGGCGGAGCCTCCTCCTGGACGAGACCCTGCCCCCCTCCCCCGTCCGGGGGGTGGCGGTGGTGCCCCCTCTAAGGGCCCTGGGGGTGCGGGCCCGGCGGGCCTACCTCCTGGAGTGGGTGGAGGGGCGCTACACCCTGGGGGAGCGGGAGGACTACTTCTTTCTGGAAGAGCTCCGGGCGGAGGGGTTTGACCCCTACCGCCTCCCCAAGCGCCTAAGGGGCCTGGACCCCCTTTTCCGGGAGGAGATGGCGGGCCGGGGGGAGGAGGTCTACCTCCTCTACCCGGAAGCGGGGCTTGGGGGCGGGTACCTCCCCATCCTTCAAGGGGAAAGGCCCGAGCCCCTGCCCCCCGCAAGCCGCCTCGAGGCCCTCCCCGAGGTCCCTTTCACCCCCCCTCCCCCTAGGGCCAAGGGCCCGCCCCGGCACCTGGAGCTCCTTAAGGGCCTCAAGGACTGCCCCTTCCGGGCCTACCTCCTCCACCTGGGCCTGGGGCAAAGAGACGGCGCCTTGGGCTGGCACCTCCTGCCCCGTGAGCTGGAGCCCCTCCTCGCCCACCCGGAGGTGGGCCCCTGGCTGGAGCGGCACCGGGGTTTGTGGGAGGCCTTGCGCTTCTGGGAGTATTGGAGGGTGCAGGATGGCCTCATCCTGCGCCTGGATGCGGTTCGGCGGGAGGGGAAGAGGGTGCGCCTCTACCGCCTCCTGCCCCCGGGGGAGGCCAGGCTGGAGCCGGACCGCTGGACGGAGTGGTACGCCGTGGGGAGCCTCCTGGCCTCGGGCGTGGAGGAGGTGGAGGTCTGGCTTTGGCCCTGGCTGGGGGAGCCTAGGCTCTACGCCAAGCCTTTCCGCAAAGGCCCGGACGGTAGGGTTCCAAACCAAGCCCGGGAGGCCCGCCAGGAGGCCCTTAAGGCGTACCAGGAATGGCTCGCGCAGCCCCTCCTCCCCCGGCCGGGTTCGGCCTGCTTCGGCTGCGCCTTCGGCGACGTCTGCCGGAAGGAGGCGGGATGAGGCTTTACGTGGCTTCCGCGGGCACGGGCAAGACGGAAACCCTCATGGGGGAGCTCAAGGCCCTCCTGGAAGGGGGGGTGCCCTTAAGGCGGGTGGCCGCGGTCTCCTTCACCCGCAAAAGCGCGGAGGAGCTCCGCTTGAGGGTGCGGAGGCTTTTGGAGGCGCACCGGGAGGCTTTCTGGGCTAGGGAGGCCTTGAGGGAGGTGCACGGGGCCCTCTTCACCACCCTCCACGGGTTCATGGCCGAGGCCCTGCGCCACACCGCCCCCTTCCTGGGCCTGGACCCGGACTTCAGGGTGATGGACGGCTTCCTGGCCCAGGCCCTCTTCCTGGAGGAGGCCCGAAGCCTCCTCTTCCTGGAGGGCCACCCGGAGGCCCCGGAGCTCCTGGAGCTTCTAGAGGCGCTTTACGAGAAGCGCTCCCTGGCGGAGGCCTTCACCCCCCTTCCGGGGGCGGAGGGCCTCCTCGCCCTTTACGAACGGGTCCTGGCCCGCTACCGCGCCCGCACCCAGGAGGTCTTGGGGCCGGGGGACCTCGAGGCCAAGGCCCTCCTCCTCCTGCGCCACCCGGAGGCCCTTGGGCGGGTGGCGGAGCGCTTTTCCCACCTCCTGGTGGACGAGTTCCAAGACGTAAACCCCCTTCAGGGCCGCTTCCTCCGCGCCCTGGAGGAGGCGGGGGTGCGGGTGGTGGCCGTGGGGGACCCCAAGCAGTCCATCTACCTCTTCCGGAACGCCCGGGTGGAGGTCTTCCTAAGGGCCAGGGCGGCCGCGGAGGAGGTGCGCGCCCTAAGCCGCACCCACCGCCACGCAAAGCAGGTGGTAGAGCTCCTCAACCGCTTCACCGCTCGCTTTTTCCGGGCCGAGGAGGGGAACCGGGTGGAGGGGGTGCGGGAGGCGGAGGGCCGGGTGGAGGTGCACTGGGTTTTGGGGAAGCTGGAGGAGGCCCGAAGGGCAGAGGCCCGGCTCCTGGCCCAGCGGCTTCTCGCCCTGAGGGCGGAGGGGATCCCCTTCGGGGAGATGGCGGTGCTGGTGAGGGCCCGCACCAGCCTCCCCCCCCTGGAAAAGGCCCTTAGGGCGGCGGGGGTCCCCTTCGTGCGGGGGCGGGGGCAGAGCTTCTTCGCCCGGCCCGAGGTGCGGGACCTCTACCACGCCCTCCGCCTGGCCCTGGCGGAAAGGCCCTACGCCCTGGAGGACCGGCTTTCCCTCCTGGCTTTCCTCAGAAGCCCCTTCCTGGGCCTGGACCTTTCCGAGCTGGAAGAGGCCCTCCGGGCGGAAGACCCCTGGCCCCTCCTGCCCAAGGGGGTGCAGGAGGCCCTGGAGGGGCTAAGGGCCCTGGCCCCCCTTCCCCCTTTGGAGGCCCTAAGGCGCCTGGCCCGGGACGAGGGCTTTTTGCGGCGGATCTCCAGACGGGCCCGGGCCAACCTGGACACCCTGCTCCTCCTGGCCGCGGGGGCGCGCTTCCCCACCCTGGAGGACCTCCTCCTGTGGCTCGCGCTTCGGGCCAAGGACCCGGAGTCCGTGGAGCTCCCCGAGGGCGGAGGGGGGGTGACCCTCCTCACGGTCCACGGGGCCAAGGGCCTGGAGTGGCCGGTGGTGGCCCTGTACGACGTGAGCCGGGGCCCTTCCGAAAGGCCGCCCCCCCTCCTGGTGGACGAAGAGGGCCGGGTGGCCCTGAAGGGCACCGAGGCCTACCGGGCCCTCCTGAAGGAGGCGGAAAGGGCGGAAAGGGAGGAGGCCCTGAGGCTCCTCTACGTGGCCCTCTCCCGGGCCCGGGACCTCCTCCTCATCACGGGGAGCACCAGCCAGCGGCCAGGCCCTTGGGCAGAGGCCTTGCAGGCGCTCGGCCTGGGCCCGGACGCCCAAGACCCCTGGGTGGAGACCCACCCCCTGGAGGCCATCCCCCCCCTGCCCCCCATCCCCCAAGCCCCCCAGGACCCCCGCCCCGCCCCCTACACCCCCTGGCGGGGGGAGCCCAGGGCCCGCCCCCTGGTCTACTCCCCTTCCGCCCACCTCAAGGCGGGGGCCGAGCCCCTGGAGGTCTTAGGCGAGGGCGAGGCCCTTCCCGAATGGGCCCGGGCGGTGGGCACCCTGGTGCACTACGCCATCGCCCGCCACCTGGACCCCGAGGACGAAGGGGCCATGGGGGGCCTCCTCCGCCAGGAGGTGGCCTTGGCCTTTGGGGAAGGGGAGCGGGAGGCCCTTCTGGAGGAGGTGCGGGCCCTCCTCCGGGCCTACCGGAGCCTTCTTTCTGGGGCCCTTCCCCCTTTGGAGGCGCGGGCGGAGGACCACGCGGAGCTTCCCCTCCTCCTCCCCCATAAGGGCACGGTCTGGTACGGGGTGCTGGACCGGCTCTACCGGGTGGGGGACCGCTGGTACCTGGACGACTACAAGACGGACCAAAAGGTGCGCCCCGAGGCCTACCGCTTCCAGCTGGCCCTGTACCGGAAGGCGGTCCTCGAGGCCTGGGGGGTGGAGGCGGAGGCCCGGCTGGTCTACCTCCGGCACCGCCAGGTGGTCCCCCTAAGCCCGGCGGAACTGGAGGCCGCCCTGGAGGGGCTCTGATGGATAAGGCCGCCCTGCGCAAGGAGGCCCGGGCCCGCTGGCGCACCCTGGACCGGAAGGCCCTTTCGGAAGGGGTGCTGGAAGGCCTCCTCCCCTGGCTTCGGGAGAGGGGCTTTAGGGACATCCTCCTCTACCACCCCTTGCCCCACGAGCTCGACCTCCTCCCCCTCCTGGAGCGCTACCCCGCCCGCTACTACCTGCCCAAGGTGGCGGGGAAGGGCCTCACCGTGCACCCTTTTGGCCCCCTGGCCCCGGGGCCCTTTGGCCTCCTGGAGCCCACCACCCCTCCGGTGGACCCAAGGGTCCTGGACCTGGTGGTGGTGCCGGGCCTGGCCTTTGACCGCCGGGGGTACCGGCTGGGCCACGGCCAGGGCTACTACGACCGCTTCCTGAAAGAGGTCCAGGCCCCTACCCTGGGGGTGATCCCCGAGGCCCTCCTCTTCCCCCGGCTTACCCAAGACCCCTGGGACCAGCGGGTGGACTTCCTGGCCACGGAGAAGGGGGTGTTCCCCACCCTGGGGTCGGATGACGGGGGAGGGGAGGGCGGGGGCTGGTAGACTTGGGCCATGCGGGGAGCCCTTTTGGACCGGGACGGGGTCCTCCTCCTTTTGGACGAGGAGGCCCTGTACCGGAAAGCCCTGGAGCTTGGGGCCTACGGGGCGGGGAAGGAGCGGGCCCTGGCCCTCCTGGCCCGGGTGGTGCGGCGGGTAAACGAGGCGGTGCGCACCCTTTCCGTGCGCACCCTGGAGGAGGAAGAGGCCCTCTTCCAAACGCTGGCCGAGGAGGTGGCCCGGGAGCTCCGCGCCCCCCTTTCCAAGCTCAGGGGGCTCCGCTACTACCATTTCATGCGCCCTGCCCCGGGGGCTTTGGACCTCCTACAGTCCCTGAAGGCCCGGGGCCTTAAGGTGGGCGTGCTCTCCAACACCCTGCCGAGCCTGAAGGAAAGCCTGGTCCACCACGGCCTGGGGGAGTACGTGGACCGCTTCTACGCCTCCTGCGCCCTGGGGCTGGCCAAGCCCGACCCCAAGGCCTTCCTCCTGGCCCTTCAGGACCTGGCCCTGCCTCCCCCGGAAGTCCTTTACCTGGACGACGATCCGGAGAACGTGCGGGTGGCCCGGACCCTGGGCCTGAGGGCCGAGGTCTACGTCCCCGGCCAGCCCATGTCGCTGGGAGGCTAGAGCACGGGGAGGTCGGCCACCGCGGCCACCTCGAGGCCCGGCGTCCCCTGCCGGAAGGCGGCCAGCCGCCCCACCACCCGGCCCCCCGCCCTCAGGACCATCTTCTCCATGGCCCGCATGGTTTCCCCGCTGGAGACCACGTCGGAGACCAGGGTCACCCTCTGGTTGAGGAGCTTCTCCGCGAAGCGGCGGTCCAGCCACAGCACCTCCCCCACGCCCAGGGTGAGGGTTTCCACCTCCTGGATGATGGGGTCTTCCATGTAGGGCCGCCGCCGCCTCCGGGCCACCACGTAGGGGAGGCCCAGGCTCTCCGCCAGCACGTGGGTGAGGGGGATGGGGCTGGTCTCGGTGGTGAAGAGGACCTCCGTCTCCTTGGGCACCAGGGGCTTCAGGGCCTCCGCGGCCGCCCGCACGAGCTCGGGATCCCCCAAGAATTCCACCAGGGGGATCCGCCGCCCCGGCAGGGGCTCGATGAGGGGCACGTGCCGGGTCACGCCGCCGATGCTGATGGGGTAGGTTTCCATAAAGGACCTCCTATTCCGGCTTGAAAAGGGGCAGGTGGCCCAGGGCGATCACGTCCTGGCGGGGCGTCCCCTCGGTGAAGACGGCCAGCACCGCCACCACCTCCCCCCCCACGCTCTCAATGAGCTCCCTGAGGCCCGCCAGGGTGGAGCCGGTGGAGACCACATCGTCCACGATGGCCACCTTCCTCCCCCGGATGAGGGGCACGTCGGCCCCGTCCAGCACCAAAAGCTGGGGTTTGCCCGTGGTGATGGAGAGGACCTGGCGGCTTACGGGGTTGATCATGTAGGGCTTTTCCGTCTTGCGGGCCACCACGTAGGGCTTGCCCGTGATGCGGGAAAGGGCGTGGGCCAGGGGGACGGCCTTGACCTCGGGGGTGACCAGGACGTCCACCTCTTGGGGCAGGCGCTGGGCCAGGGCCTCGGCCGCGGCCTCGGTGAGCTCGGTGTCGCCCAGGAGGTTGAGGAGGGCCACGGCCACGTCCGGCCCCACCTGGACGATGGGAAGTTCGCGCCGAACCCCGGCGATCTCCACAGGGTAAGTCCTCACGCCGCCCAGTCTATACTGAGGGTATGCTGAACGCCAAGATTGAAACCCTGGGCGTGGACCCCCAGAACGGTAGCGTGGTGGTCCTGCTCAGGACAGAGACCGACAAGCTTCTGCCCATCGTGATCGGTCCTTTGGAGGCCCACCACATCGTGGTGGCCCTCCAGGGTGAAAAACCTCCCCGCCCCCTCACCCCCGACCTCCTGCTTTCGGTGATGGACATGCTCCAGGCCCGGCTGAAGCGGGTGGAGATCGTGGACCTCCGCGAGGGCACCTTCTACGCCCGGCTCATCCTCGAGCACCGGGGGATTGAGCTGGAGGTGGACGCCCGGCCCTCGGACGCCATGGCCCTGGCCCTGCGGGCGAACGCCCCCATCCTGGTGGCGGAGGAGGTGGTGGAGAAGGCGGGGGTGGAGGAGGCCAGCCTCAAGCCCCACGGGGCCGCGGAAGCCTAGGCCTTGCGGTTTTTCCTCCTCGCCCTTTTCCTCCTACCCCAGGCCTTGGCCTTCCGCCTGGCCTTCCTGGGGGATTTCGGCGCCCCTACCCCCGGAAGGGCCCAGGTGGCGGCGGCCCTCAGGGCCTACCACGCCGCCCATCCCCTGGCGGCCCTCTTCACTCTGGGGGACAACTTCTACCCCCGGGGAGAGGTGGTGGAGGCCTACCTGAAGGACCTCCCCCCGGTGCCCCTCCACCCCGCCTTCGGCAACCACGACGCGCCCCACCTAAAGGACCAGCTCCGCCGCTTTCAACGGGAACGGCCCTACTACCGGGTGGGCTTTCCCGGCCTTGCGGTCTACGTCCTGTACAGCGAAGGGACGCTCGTCCAGCAGAGGGCCTGGCTGGAGGCCGAGCTTTCCCGGGAGAAGGCCCCCTTGCGCCTTCTCCTCCTCCACCGCCCCCTTTACTCCTCCGGCCTCCACGGGGGGAGCCCCACCCTGCGGGCCCTCTTTGAGCCCCTCCTCCTGGCCCATGGGGTGCCCCTGGTCCTTGCGGGCCACGACCACCACTACGAGCGCCTCGAGGCCAAAGGGGTGACCCACGTGGTCTCCGGCGGGGGCGGGGCCTGGCTCCGGGCGCCCCTGCGGCCCTTGGCCTACAGCCGGGTCCGGGCCACGGCCCACCACTTCCTGGTCCTGGAGGTGGTGGGCGGGGGCTTCCGCCTCACGGCGTGGGGGGCGGACCTAAAGCCCCTGGATGTCAGCGGGGCCAGCCCATGACGTGCACGTGCACGTGGAAGACCTCCTGCCCGCCCTCTTCCCCCACGTGCACCGTGAGCTTGTAGCCCGGCAAGCCCAGGCTCCGGGCCACCCGGTTGGCGGTGCGGAAAAGGGCCCCTAGGGCCTTTTCCCCCTCTTCCGTGTCCGGGTAGTCCGAGAGCTTTTCCACGTGGGCCTTGGGCACCACCAGCACGTGGACCGGGGCCTTGGGGCGGATGTCGTGGAAGGCCACGAAGGCCTCGTCCTCGTAGACCATCCGCGCCGGGGCCTCCTTCCTCACGATGCGGCAGAAGATGCAGTCCATGGTCCCATTCTAAGCGCCCCTACAGGACCGGGAGGGCCAGGGGGGCCTCCTCCTTCACCCCCACCACCGCGCCCAGGAGGGTGTACCCCTCCACCCCCTCCACCCGGGCCAGGACCGTGGCCCCGGGGCGGGCGGGCCCCGTCAGGCGGGCCTCGTAGTAGTCCGGGGTGTGCCCCAGGGCCACCCCCCCTTGCACCCGCTCCACCAGGACCTCCACCTCCCCCCCCAGCTTGGGCCGGACCCTCTCTTCCGCCAGGCGCTGGGCCAGGGCGATGAGCTCCTTGGTGCGGCGCTTCCGGATCTCCACGGGCACCTGGGGCATGGAGGCGGCCCGGGTCTTGGGGCGGGGGGTGTAGGTGAAGGCGTGGACCCGGCTTGGGCGGAGCTCTTCCAGGAAGGCCAGGGTTTCCCGGTGCTCCTCCTCCGTTTCCGTGGGCAGGCCCGCGATGACGTCCGTGGTGAGGGCGAAGCCGGGGATGAGGGCGTAGGCCCTCTCCACCAGGGCCCGGTAGTAGGCCTTGTCGTACCGGCGGCCCATGAGCCTAAGGAGCCGGTCCGAGCCCGTCTGCAGGGAGAGGTGGAGGTGGGGGCGGACGGCGGGGGCGTACTTGGCCATGACCCTTAGGAGGTCCTCCCCGGTGTCCTCGGGCTCAATGGAGGAAAGCCTGACCTTGGCCCCCAGGTGGTGGAGGTCCTCCACCAGGCCCGCAAGGCCTCTCGGGTGGCCCCGGTAGCTCCCAAGCCGCACCCCCGTGAGGACGATCTCCCGGATGCCCATCCGGAGGAGGGCTTCCGCCTCGGCCAGGGCCTCCCTATAGTCCCGGTGCCGCTCCTTGCCCCTAAGCCTGGGGATGATGCAGTAAGCGCAGCCCGCCTGGCAGCCGTCTTGGACCTTGAGGAAGGCCCGCACCCGGCTATTCAAAAGGCCCCGTTCCCCGGCACCCCAGAACTCGTTGGGGGGGGTGGTGATGGGGTCCGAGGGGAGGCCGAAGCGCTCCAGGATCACCTTGGGCAGCTCCGCCTTGCGGGCGTTGGGCACCACCGCATCGGCCCCGAGCTCCGCCAGGGCCTCTCCGGAAAGCTCCGCGTAGCACCCCGTGACCACGATGAAGGCCTCCGGGTTCAGGCGCCGGGCCCTGCGGATCTCCTTGCGGGCGTCGGCCTCCGCGGTGGTGGTCACCGCGCAGGTGTTGATGACCACGAGGTCGGCCCCGCCGGCCTCGAGGGGCACCACCTCGGGCTCTAGGGCCTTCAGGAAGCCCAAAAGGGCCTCGGTCTCCACTTGGTTGACCTTGCACCCTAGGGTGCGGAAGGCGGCGCGCATCCTTCCTATTCTTCAGGGAAGGCGGGGGCTCGTCAATCGCAAGGGGCGCATTGTAAGGCCCCCCACTTGCCATTCCCCACCAAGAAGTTGTAGTATCCGGTGCGTTAGCCCCAAGATGTGGGGTAAGGCCCCAAGGGGCGGGGAGCCTTTGGAGGATTTATGGAAAGGTATTTCTTTGACGAGCACGCCCAGGCTATCGCCAAGCGCCAGTACCTGCAAGAGGGGGATGGGGATATCCTCGGGATGTTCCGCCGGGTGGCCCGGGAGATGGCTAAGGTGGAGGCCCCCGAGGTGCGGGCCTACTGGGAGGAGAAGTTCTACGAGCTGATGGCCTCCAAGCGCTTCTCCCCTGGTGGGCGGATCCTGGCCGGGGCGGGCACGGCCCACGGCAACCTCCTGAACTGCTTCGTCCAGGGGGCCACCGACCACAGGCCGGAGACCTTTGAGGGCATCATGGAGGTGGCCAAAAAGCTCGCCCTGGTCACCAAGGTGGGCGGGGGAAATGGGGTCAACCTGGACCCCTACGTGGCCCGGCGGGAGCGGAAGGCCTTGCGCCGCTTCGTCCAGGGGGTGGCCTACCTGAGGGCGGACCACAAGGATGCCCGGGACTTCGTCCTAGGCCTTATGCGCCCCCCCACGAACCCCGAGGGGGAGAAGGAGAAGGTAACCCTCAAGAACTTCGTGCGGGTCCTCTACGGCGAGCCCGATCCCGAACTCCTCCGCCTCGCTAAGGAGAACGGGGTGAGGGTGGTGGAGGCCCCGCCGGAGGGGGCCCTTTCGGTTCCCGACGACATGGGGGGGATCGTGGAAAAGGCTGCGGAGGCCGCGCGCCTGGCCCGGGAGGGCCTCACCCCCCACGTGGACTTCTCCCTCCTCCGGCCCGAAGGGGCCCCCATCAAGGGCTCGGGGGGCACCAGCTCCGGCCCGGTGAGCTTCCTGGTGGAGCTCTTTGACAACTTCCTGGAATGGGCCTCCTTGGGGGCAGAGGAGGCGGGGCCGGTGGCCACGCTGCGCTACGTCTACGCGCCCGTGCTCCGCGTGGTGAGGCAAGGGGGTACCCGCCGGGGGGCTGGGATGGCCACGCTCTCCGTGGACCACCAGGATGTCCTGGACTTCCTCACCGCCAAGGACCTGGACCGGGAGAAGGCGGAAGGGGACATCTCCACCTTCAACATCTCCATCCTGGCCACGGACCGCTTCATGGAGGCGGTGGAGCGGGATGAGCTCTGGCCGGTCCACCCCAAGGAGATCCCCGGCAAGTACTACCCCTACCCCCTGGAAGGCCCCTACACGGGGGCCTTGCCGGAGCTTCCCGAACGGGAGGACGGGGCCAAGGCGGTGCCGGTCTACGAAGGGGGGGTTCCCGCCCGCTGGCTCTTCCGGGAGATCGCCTGGCACGCCTGGGCCACGGGGGAGCCGGGGCTCATCTTCATCGACCGGGTGAACGCCCTCTCGGCGGTGAATGGGCTTGGGCCGGATTTCCAGATCCGTTC
>FWWL01004886.1_pt1 | contig 21857 bp, 16 predicted proteins | sample 2228331 | NCBI WGS metagenome assembly FWWL01 (sample SAMEA103939775, study PRJEB20133) | metagenome | reverse complement strand
AGGCCCAGGCGTTGGGAGAGGGCCACGAGGCCCCGGTTGATATCGTCAAGCTCGGGGACCCCTGGGTGGGATTGGAGCTCGAGGAAGAAGCGGCCGGGAAAGCGCTCCGCGAACCAAGCGGCGACAGCCTCAGCCTCCTCCATCCGTCCCTGGGCCAGCAGCCGCGGGATCTCAGCGGAGGGGCATCCGGAGAGGACGATCAAGCCCTCCGCGTGGCGCTCCAGGAGGGCTTTATCAATCCGTGGCTTGTAGTAGAAGCCCTCCAATTGGGCAAGGGTAGCCAGCCGGATGAGGTTGCGCCATCCCACCTCATCCATCGCCAGGAGCGTGAGGTGATGAAGGCTTCGGTCGTCCGGCTCCCGATCCTGGATGGTGCGGCGGGCCAAGTAGGCCTCCATCCCCAGGATCGGCTGGATCCCGGCCTCCAGCGCCTTTTGATAGAAGGCGATGGCCCCGTAGAGGACACCGTGGTCCGTCAAGGCGATGGCGGGCATGCCCATCTGGGCCGCCCGGCGCACCAGATCATCGAGCCGGCTGAGCCCATCGAGCAGCGAATACTCGCTGTGGACGTGCAGGTGGACGAACGACATGAGGCCTTCGGGTCGAGCTGATTTCCACCAAGCGGATGGGCGGATCGGGCGCGAGGTCGCTGTGTTTACAGTTCACTTATACCACGGTCCCCGGTCGAGGGGGAGGCGGCGGGGTTCGCTTTAACCTTGGCCGGAGGTGGGCCGCTTCCCCGCTTTCGTGTTCGCGTCCCGATCCGCAGAGGGAGAAGTTCGGGAGCGCGGGATGGAGAAACTGAACGAGGAGCCCTGCCCGGGGGTGCTTTCCACCCAGATCCGTCCTCCGTGGGCTTCCACGATCGCCCGGGCCAGATAGAGCCCCAATCCCGTCCCGGGGGTCTGCCGGGTCCGGGCGGCGCTGGCCCGGTAGAACCGCTCGAAGATCCGCTCCTGCTCCTCCGGAGGGATCCCGATCCCCTCGTCGGTCACCGTGATGATCACCTCCCGCGGCGTCGCCCGCCCGGAGATCCGGATGGTCCCCCCCTGTGGGGAATACTTGATGGCGTTGCTCACCAAGTTGGCCAACACCTGCTCCAGACGGCGGGGGTCCCCTTGCACCAGCGGGAAATCCGGGGGGAAGTCCACCACGATGAAGTGGCGATCGGTTTGCGGGCGGAAGCGATCCGCGACCCGCTCCGCCAGCTCGTCCAGGGCCACCTCGACGAACTGCAGCTCCAGGGCTCCGGCCTGCAGCCGGGAGGCGTCCAGGAGGTTGTCAATTAACTGGGTCAGGCGGTCCGCCTCTTCCTCGATGATCGCGGCGATCTGGCGCACCATCGCCGCATCCCAAGTGGTGTCCTCCCGCCGCAGCGTCCCGGCGTAGCCTTTGATGATCGAGACAGGGGTCTTCAGCTCGTGGGAGATGATGGAGATAAAAGTGGACTTCAGCTCCTCCGCCTCCCGGACGCGGGTCATATCCCGAACCACCCCGATGATGTTGACCAGGCGCCCCGTGCGATCCAGCAGGGGGGAGTAGGTGATCCCCACCGCCACCCGCCCCCCATCTCGGCGGATCAGATCCCCCTCCACGTAGATCGGCTTATCCCCGGCCAGGGGCCATCCCCCCGCCTCGGCTTCCGCCAAGGTCATGCCGGAGCGTCGGGGGTTGAGGAGCACCACCTCGTCGTGGGGGCGGCCGATGGCCTCGGCGGGGGACCATCCGGTCAGGCGGGCCATGGCCCGGTTGAAGACCTGGATGCGGTGGGCGGGGTCGAGGATGATCACCCCGTCGGCGGTCGCCTCAATGATCGCCTCCAGCCGCCGTTTCTCCGTCGCCAGCTGTTGATACAGCTTGGCGTTGTGGACAGCGATGGCTGCCTGGTCGGCGAAGGCACGGAGAACCAACCGGTCGTCATAGGTGAAAGCGGTCCCGAAGGTGCGAAAGACCACCAGGAGGCCCAGGAGGTCCTCCCCCACCATCAGCGGCAGAGCCACCGCCTGCTGGGCGTCCACCCGCAGCCAGCGCGCGATCTGGGTGAGCACCCGCTCCACCTCCGCCCGCCCCCAGGCCTCCGGATACGCCGGCAGCCTCGCGAGCATCACGTCCAGCTCGCCCCATCGGGCTTCCGGCAGGCCGTAGGCCGCGCGGACGGTGAAGGCGTCGTCCTCCCGGAGGGCGATGAAGGCCACCTGCCCGGACAGCATCTCCGCCGCCGCCTCGACGACCAGCCGCAACACCCCGTCGAGATCCAGCTGGGCGGTGATGGCCCGTGTGATCTCCAGGAGGTAATCCCGCTGTCGCACCCGGAAATCCGTCAACATCCCCCCGCCCCCTTCAACCGGCCCCCCGGGACGAAAAGAACCATCCGGAAGCGCTCTCCCCCTGAATTATAAACCGGGTTCGCGCAGATTCTCCCGAACGGGAGCCTGGGGATTTCCTTTTGACGAAGGCCATGGATTCCAGTAGAATAAGCGCTCGGTGACTTCAGGGGATCTCGCATCGGGGAGGTGGATCCTTGCCGAACACGCGATCGGCGCTCAAGGAGCTGCGCAAATCAGAACGGCGGCGGCTGCAGAACCGGGCGATCCGCACCCGGGCCCGCACCTTCCTGAAGTATGCCCGCCAGGCCATCGCCCAGGCCGACCGGGGAGCGGCCGAGAAGGCGATCCAGGCGGCCTACCGGGAGCTGGACCGGGCAGCCCGCAAGGGGGTGATCCATCCGAACACCGCCGCCCGCTGGAAATCCCGCCTCATGCAACAGTTTAACCGCCGGTTCGGCCAGGCTCAGCCGACCCAGGCGGCGGCTTGATTCCCTGAGGAGAGCAGGCCGGAGGGCCGGGGGCCTGGGGGTGCCCCCAGGCCTCTAACGACGGGATGAATAGGGGCAGACCAGGCCCGAAAGCGCCCGGCGTGGAGAGGCCCGTTCGCCGGGCTTTTCAGCGTCCCGATCCCCCGAGGCCCCAGGGGCGACGGCATACGCACCCCTATCCGCCTCCATAACCGCAAACTCCCCCCTCATGAGCAGGGATTCCCCGCTCACTTCCCTTGTATAGGCCCCCGAGGACCCCAGGACCATGCGGGGGCAGCTGGCCTACCTTCGGATCGCCTCAGCCTTCCCCGATCGCCGCTCGGCCTTGATCGGTGATGCCGTAAACCGGGTTGGCCAGGCTCTGGCGCACCAGCCCCCGGGAGGCGAGGTCGTTGAGGATGCGGGTGACTTGGCGAGGATCCATCGCCAGGTCGCGGGCGATGGTGTAGGGGCTGTGGTAGCCTCGGTGATCCCGCAGGTAAGCCAGGATCTTCCGCTCCATCTCATTGAGCGCCGTCACCGCCATCGCCCACCTCCGGATCCGGAGCGTGGCGAACCTCATCGCGGCGAAGGCTTCCATAAGAGCTGCTCTATATATTTTAAACGAAAACACCCGACACCCATACGGTTGCCGCAATTCAGCGTGAAAGCCGGAAAGCTCTCTCCCTAAAGAACCTCCGGGGCGGGGATCCCCAGGAGGCGCAGGGCGTTGGCCAGCGTCTGGCGGGCGGCGGCGACCAGCGCCAGCCGGCCCTCCCGGATCGGGGAAGGGGCCGTCAGCACCGGGCAGTCGCGGTAGAACTCGTTGAAAGCCTTCGCCAGATCGAAGACGTAGTTCGCGATGAGCAGCGGCTTGTAGCGCTCCGCCGCCGCCTGGACCAGATCGGGGAAGGCGGCGATGGCCTCGATCAGGGCCACCTCCGGAGGCTCCAGGTTCTCGAAGAGGCGATCCCCTTCCAGTCGCACCGGGGCCTCGGCCTTCTCCAGGATGCGACAGGCCCGGGCGTGGGCATACTGCAGGTAGGGTCCGGTCTGCCCCTCCAGGTTCAGGGCGGCGTCCCAATCGAAGACGATGACCTTATTGTTGTCCACGCTCAGCATGCTGTATTTCATCACCCCCTTGGCCACCGCCTCGGCGATGCGCGCCTTCTCCTCCGGCGGCAGCTCCGGGTTTTTCTCCTCCACGATCCGGCGCGCCCGCTCCTGGGCCTCGGCGGCGAAATCCTCGTAGAGCACCACCGTCCCCGCCCGCGAGGACAGCTTCCCGCCCGGCAGGGTGACCATCTCGTAAGCGAGGTGATAGCACTTGCTGGCCTGCGGGAAGCCCCACAGCTCCAGGATCTTGAAGATCTGCTTGAAGTAAAGCGACTGGCGGACGTCCACGACGTAGATGGAGCGATCGATACGGTATTGTTCGAATTTGCGCTTGGCCAGGGCGAGGTCTTTCGTGGAATACAGGGTGGTCCCGTCGCTGCGCAGGATCGCAAGGGCCCGATACTCTTCTTTCCCTTCCTGGCCCAGCAAGCGGTCGATCTCCACTACCACCGGGCCGTGCGGGCGCAGGTCCGTGGCGATACCTTTCGCGATCAGCTCCTCTACAATCCGCTTGCCTTCCTCCTCCACCTCGCTCTCGAAGAACCAGACATCGAAGGTGATGTCCAGCTCTTCGTAGATGCGGCGGAACTCCTCGAGGCTCCACTCGCGGGTCCGCCGCCACAGCTCCACCAGCTCGGGGTCCCGCGCCTCCCAGCGGGCGAAGAGCGCCCGGATTTCCTTCTCGTAGTTCCATTCCTCGGGGCGATGGCCGATGGCCTGGTATCGGGCCTGCAGGGCCGCCACCGCCTGGCGATCCGCCTCCCCGCCTTTCCCCCGCCGGCCCCGCGCCTTCTCCGCCAGCTCCTCCAGCCACCGGCCCATGGATTCCCAAAGCGACCACAACCAGTCCTTGTCCACGATGGCGTCCAGATCCGGAAGCTCCCCCAGGGCCATCGCTCGGATCAGGGCCGCCGCGTCCTTCCGGCCGATGGGCCCGGAGGCGGCGTGGGCCGCCAGGGCCTCCGAGAGGCGGTTCAGCAGGAACTCGCGCACCCATGGCGTAACCCCCTCTTCCCGGAAGGCGCCCAGCAGGAAGCGGACCACCTCCCGACGGTAGGCCTCCGCCTCCTCCAGGCGGGCCTCCGCCTCCGTGTAGATCTGGCCGAGCCAGGCGCCCCGCCGCTCCGCAGGCTCCTCCCCCCGATGGAAGCGCAGATACCCCCACAGGCACTTGATCACATGGGCCCCGATGTCCCCGGGGTAAGTGGCGCGGATCACCTCGAAGCCTGCGAAGTCCAGGATACGGGAGAGGGCGTCGCCCAGGACGGCGTTGCGGAGGTGGCCGACGTGGAAGGCCTTATGCGTGTTGGGCTGGGAGAACTCCACCATCACCCGCTCGCCCTTCGGCGCCCCCCGGCCGTAATCCGGGCCCTCCCGGAGGACGGCCTCGATGACCGAGCGAGCCACTTGGGAAGGGTTAAAGTAAAGGTTGAGATAACCCCGCACGGCCTCCACCCGCTGGAAGCGCGGATCCCCTCCCAGCGCCTCCTGCAGGCGCTCCGCCAGGCGTTGCGCGATCTCCTGCGCCCGAGCGGGGACATCCAAATCGGGGCGGGTTTTCTTCTCTTGGGCGGCCAGCTGCATCGCCACGGGGGTGGCCATGCCCCAGGTGTAGGCGAAGGGGAGATCGCGCCACTCCAGCGTCGGGGGCGCGGGAAGGCCCAGGGCCTCCAGGGCCCGCCGCACTTGTTCGGAAGCCCACTCCCGATAAGCGGCCAGCATCATCCATACCCCTCACGGGCGTCCAAGGTGCACTCAATAGAAACCAGCCGGGGCCGCCGATGGGCGGCCCCGGCTGGCGCCCTGTGGCGCGCCCGGCAGGATTTGAACCTGCGACCTTTGCCTCCGCAGGGCAACGCTCTATCCAGGCTGAGCTACGGGCGCGTCCACATGCTCATTTTAACAGGATCCCCCTGCCCTGACAAGCCCGAAGACAGGGCGTCCCTGCCCCCCGGATCCTGCCCATCGCGAAGGAAGGCGAATCCGCTTCCATCCAGCCTCACGGTTGATGGGGGTTGAAGGTGCGGATGAAGGCGATGATGTCCATCAGGTCCTGATCCGTCAAGGCGGGGTTGCCGCCCCGCGGCGGCATATCCACCCCCGTGGTGTTCGCCGGATCCGTCGCCGGCCGCCCCCGCTTGATGAACTCCAGCAGCTGGGCATCGGTTTGCTGCCGCACAAAGGCGCTGGTCGTCAGATCCTTCCCCAGCCCGGGCAGCCCCTTCGCATCCGCGCCGTGGCACGAGGCGCACGAGCCCTGGAACTTCTCCTTCCCTCGCGCCGGATCCCCGGACAGCGCGGATCCGCCCGCCACCGCAGGCGGGGTCGAATGAGCGGCGCTCCCCTCGGAGGAGGCGGTCGAGGCTTGGGAGAGCAAGGGGAGCGGGGAGACTGAAGAAAGGATCACCCCCAGGACCACCAGCAGGGCGAGGCCGCTGATCACGAAGGGCCACGGGCCGATCCGCTGAGGCGGAGCCGTCGGAGCCTCCGCCGCAGGCGCAGACGCTTTCGCCGGTGCCGCCGGGGCCTGCCCGTAGGCTGCCTGGACCTCCCGGGTCAGCCAGACCATGAGGATCGCCAGCAGGGCCCCCAGGATCAGCGTGGCCAGGAGAACGCCCCCGATCAGAAGCAACAGCTGAACCGGTGACAGGGCTGGCATCCGATCTCACCTCGTCTCGAAGAGGATCGGCCGAAAGGGTGGAAAGGATCTGATTGAATTCTATGGGAAGGCCGATGGGACGTCAACATGCCCTTGCGCCTTTAGAGGCCTGAACCCTGATCCGGCGACAGGGCCGCGCCCCCTTCCATCAGGAAGGGGCGGCCTCCCGGTGGACGGCCGGGGCGCGCTCCGGGAGCGGCTGCAGGAACCGGTGGGCCAGGTTGAGGGTGAGCAGCCAGGCCAGCGTGGACTCCGCTCCTTGATGGAAACTGACCCCGAGGGGCTCCAGCCCATCGCGGCACCCACCTGTCCTCAGATCCGCCAGCGGGCAGCCGCGATCGTTCCAGCCCAGAAACCATCCTACGCACCGCTCCAGGACCTCCAACCACGTCCGATCCTGGGTGGCCTCCCAGGCCCGGGCCGCCGCCTCCGCCATGGCTGCTCCTTCCAGAGGCTGCTGGGCGAACCGGGCCCTCTGCCCGCCCCGAGGAAACCACCCCCGGTTGCCGACCCAGGCGAAATGGCCCCCATGAGGATCGGTTTGGATCTCCACCAGCCAGCGCAGGACGTCGAGGCCCCGCGCGATCCATCGCGGCTCCCCCAGGCGATGGCCGGCCGCGATTAGCGCGGCGGGGAGGATCCCGTTGTCATAGGTGACCGCCTCATCACACCAGGGCCAATCCGGCCCTGCATACGCGCGGAAGCGGTCGTCCAGGCGGCGGGCCAGCTCGGCCACCCCTTCCCGCAGGCGGAGATCGCCCGGGAACCGCTCCAGCGCGCCGAGCCCGCCCAGCACCGCATACGCCCAGGGCCGCGGATGCTGGAAGGCCCGGCCTGCCGGCCAGGCCTCCTGGAACAGCGCCATGGCGACCGCCTGGATCTCCCCCGGCCCGAAGGCGATCGCCTCGCCCAGTGCCCAAAGCGCTCGGCCGTGGGCGTCCTCCGACCCCCCTTCATCCAGCCAGCGCCGGTCGTATCCCATGAAATTCCGAAACCGCGCGGCCTCCGGGTTCCACGCATGGTTCAGGAACGCCAAGTAAATCCGCATCAGCGGGAGGCAAGAGGGATCCCGACGCCGCGCCCACTCCCGCGTCACCAGCAACAATGCCCGGGCGTTGTCGTCGGTGCAGTACCCGAACCGGCGATCCGGGATCGTCCCGCGGGCGTGCTGGAGCAGGCCGGTCTCGTCGGTGAGCCGGCGTAGATGCTCCAGGCGCACGGGGGGCCACCGCGATGGGCGGGCGGGAAGCCATGCGGGACGGCCTGCAACCCGCGGGCGTTCCAGCACCTCCCGGAACAGATCCAGGTAGCGACGGCCGACGACCGGCCACGCCATCTCCCGTCCCCGCTCGTAGGCGGCGCGGCGCAGCCGCTCCCGCTCCTCCGGGCGCGAGAGCAGGCGATCCAGGGCCTGGGCCATCGCCTCCGGATCATGGAAGGGCACCAGCATGCCCCGACCCTCCCCGAGGATCTCCTCCGCATACCACGAGGGCGTGGAGACGATGGCTTTCCCACAAGCCAGGGCGTAGGTCAGCGTGCCGGAGACGATCTGCTCCCGCGCCAGATAAGGCGCGACATAGATCTCCGCCGCCATCAGGAACGCGATCAGCTCCCCCCGATCCAGGTAGCGGTCAACCAAGCGGATGTGATCCTGCAGCCCCGCCCGCGCGATCTCCCCCTCCAGAAACCGACGGTAGGATTCGCCGAACCGGCGGCGGACCTCGGGGTGGGTCGCCCCGACGATCAGATAGAGAAGATCCGGGTGCCGTGGGACGAGGGCTTTCATGGCTTCGATCATGACCTCGATGCCCTTGTTGGGGCTGATGAGCCCGAAGGTGAGCAGCACCCTCCGCCCGCTCAAGCCCAGGCGAGCCTTGTAGGGCGCGGGGTCCTCGAAGGGCACCGCCGGCGCCCCGTGGTCAATCTGCACGATCCGCTCCGCCGGTACCCCATAGCGCTCCACCAGAAACCGACGGGCGCGCTCCGTCATCACCACCACCCGATCCGCCCGGCGGGTGAGGGCAACCAGGATCCGCCGCTGGCCCTCCGACGGTTCGTAGAGGACGGTGTGCAAGGTGACCACCAGCGGCTTGCGCAGGCCCTCGACCAGATCAAGCACATAGGCGCCATCCGGCCCGCCGAAGATCCCGTATTCGTGCTGCAGGCAGACCAAGTCGATGGGCGCCCCGTTCAAATATTCCGCAGCCGCCCGATAATCCTCCACGACCCCATCGCGGATCTCGAAGGCCACCTCCGGGCCATACGCGTAGCGGTGGGGCGGGTTGGTGAGGGCGATGACTTTCACCGCCTCCGAACGGCCCAGGGGTTGCCCCTGGGCCTCCGCCAGCGCCCCGGCCAGGTCGTGGGTGAACGTGGCGATCCCGCACTGCCGGGGCACATACGTTCCCACCAGCGCCACACGGATCCCATTCCCCATGGCCCTGCCACCTCGCGGTCCGCGTCAGAGCGATCGCCTCCCGCTTCGGACCCCATCGGGTCGGAGGGGAGCGACCTGGCCCCGCCGCGGTCATATCGGCGCCTGTTTCAGGTAATCCAGGAGCCGTTGAAGCGGGGCCGACGCCATGGCGACGCAAGTGTCCGCTGCGCCGTAATACATCAACAGCTCCCCCGAGCGTGGGTCCACGACCGCGCCGCACGGGAACGTCACGTTGGGCACATCCCCCACCCGCTCGTAGGGCGCCTGGGGACCGAAGATCCACCCGGTGCTCCGGCGGATCACCTTGCGGGGGTCCTCGAGATCCAGCAGGGCCATCCCCACCCGGTAGATCCGACCGGAAGCGGTCTGGCGCACACCGTGGTAGAGGATGAGCCACCCCTCCGGCGTCTCGATCGGCTGGGGCCCCAGGCCGACCCGATCGGAGTCCCACCAGCCGCCCGGACGCGCCTCGATGATCACCGTGTGGTCCCCCCAGTGGCGCAGATCGGGGGAGAACGAGATCCAGATATTGGGACGGGCGCCGGGCATCGTCGGCATCGGGCGGTGGATCATCGCCCAGCGCCCCTGGAACCGACGGGGGAACAGGCTGGCGTCCTTGTCCTCCGGGGGTAGGATAGGGCCCAGCCGGTGGAAGGTTCTGAAATCCGCCGTCGTGGCTAGGGCGACGAGCGGGCCGCCCCGGGAATACGCCACATAGGTCACTGCATACAGCCCCTCTTCCTCCAGGAAGACGATGCGCGGATCCTCGATCCCCCAGAACTCCTCAGGATGGCGCAGGGGATCGGGGACCAGGGTGGGTTCGGGATCCACCCGCCACCCGCTCCGCCCATCGGGGCTGCGGGCGGCGGTGAGATGGGAGAGGCCCTGGAAATCCTCCACCCGGACCAGCAGGAGCACCTCATCGTTCAACCGGGTGGCCCCCGGGTTGAACACCGCGTTCGCCGGATATGGCCAGTCCGCGGCGGTCAGGATCGGATTGCCCGGATAGCGGTGGAAGAGCTCCGGCATGGAAAGCGCCTCCCGAACGGGTCTTCACCATGCTGGCCCCTCACAAACGGAAGCGCGAGGCGTTCCACTGACCCATGGGGGATCATATGTCCTCTGCATTAGAACAAGATTAGCGCCGCCGTCGGATCCCAGAGATCCGGGCGTGGCGCCTTCGATAGCCTGCGGATGGGATACGGTATAATTCTGACCAGCGTCCGGCCACAACCTCGAAGGGAGCGAGCGCGGTTGCGTCTGCTCATCACCGGCGTGGGCGGCTTCGTGGGGCGCCATCTCGCCCACACCCTGGCCCGGGAAACCGATTGGGAGCTCTGGGGATGGGCGCGGCGGCCCGTGAACGGGCTGCCGGATCGCCTTCAGGTAGCCCAGGTGGATCTTCGGGATCCGGAGGCCGTGCGCCAGGGGCTCGCGCGCCTGTTGCCCGAGGGCATCATCCATCTGGCGGCCCAGTCCGATGTGGGGGAATCCTGGCGGGATCCATGGGGCACCTTTGAGACCAACGTGCGGGGCACCCTGAACCTTTTGGAGGGCATCCGGGCGCTGGGGTTGCGGCCCCGCATCCTGGTGGTGACTTCCAATGAGGTCTACGGCTTCATCCGCCCGGAAGAGGTCCCCATCCGGGAGGACCAGCCGTTCCGCCCCGCCAACCCGTATGGGGTGAGCAAGGCCGCGCAGGACTGGCTGGCCGCCTTATACGCCGCCGCCTACGCGATGCCGGTCGTCCGGGCCCGCCCCTTCAACCACATCGGCCCCGGCCAGGACCCCCGCTTTGTGGTCCCGTCGTTCGCCCGCCAGATCGCCTGGATCGAGGCGGGGCTCCAGGAGCCGGTGCTGCGGGTGGGGAACCTGGAGGCCCAGCGGGATTTCACGGATGTGCGCGACGTGGTGCGGGCCTACCGCCTGCTTCTGGAGCGGGGGGAGCCCGGGGAGGCCTACAACATCGGGTCGGGTCGCCCCCGCGCCATCCGCGAGGTACTGGAGGCCCTCCTCGCGATGACGCCGGCGCGCGTTCGGGTGGAGGTGGACCCCCAGCGCGTCCGGCCGGTGGAGGTCCTGATCAGCGCGGCCGACATCGCCCGCATCCGGGAGCGCTTGGGATGGCAACCCACCATCTCCTTCGAGCAGTCCCTGCGGGATGTGCTGGAAGAATGGCGGGCGCGGGCCCAGGAGGAGCGGAGGCGGCGATCCGCCCTTTGATCTCACGCAGGGAGGTGCTTCGGCCGCCAGCTGGGGCGATCCCTTCAACCCACATGGGGCATCCTCCCTCACTGGACCCCTTCGACGACTGACGAGGCAGAAATCCAAATCGGAGGCACAGGAGAATGGAGCGGAAACGCGCCCTGATCACCGGGATCACCGGTCAGGATGGATCCTACCTGGCGGAGTTCCTGCTGGAAAAGGGCTACGAGGTCATCGGCATGGTGCGGCGCACCAGCACCATCAACTTCGAGCGGATCCGCCACATCCAAGACCGCATCACCCTGGTCCAGGGGGATCTGCTGGATCAATCCTCCTTGATTGACATCCTGCGGGAGCACCGGCCCCACGAGGTCTATAACCTGGCCGCTCAGTCTTTCGTGCCCACATCCTTCAAGCAGCCCGTGCTCACCGGGGAGTTCACCGCCCTGGGGGTCACCCGCCTGCTGGAGGCCATCCGCCTGGTGGACCCCACGATCCGCTTCTACCAAGCGTCCAGCAGCGAGATGTTCGGCAAGGTCAAAGAGGTCCCTCAGAACGAGAACACCCCCTTCCACCCCCGCAGCCCATATGGGGTGGCCAAGGTATACGCCCACTGGATCACCGTGAATTACAGGGAGAGCTATGGGATGTTCGCCGTCTCAGGGATCTGCTTCAACCACGAGAGCCCCCGCCGGGGCCTGGAGTTCGTCACCCGTAAGATCACCTACACGGCGGCGAAGATTAAGCTGGGCCTGGCCCACGAGCTCCGCTTAGGCAACCTGGAGGCCCGCCGGGATTGGGGATACGCGCCGGATTACGTGCGGGCCATGTGGCTGATGCTGCAACAGGACGAGCCGGAGGACTATGTGATCGCCACCGGGGAAACCCACTCCGTCCGCGAGTTCGTGGAGCTGGCCTTCGATTACCTGGGGCTGGACTGGAGGAAATACGTGGTGGTGGATCCCGCCCTCTACCGCCCGGCGGATGTGGACCTTCTGGTGGGAGATGCCACCAAAGCGCGGACCAAACTGGGCTGGGCGCCTTCGGTGAGCTTCGAGCAACTGGTGAAGATCATGGTGGACGCGGACCTGGAGCTGGTCAAGCAGGAATACGGGATCCGGGAGGGGTGAGATGACGGTCATCCGCTTCGGCACCGACGGATGGCGCGGCCGCATCGCCGACGACTACACCTTCGCCAACGTCCGGCGATGCGCCCAGGGCTTCGCCCAGTGGCTGCTGGACACCGGCCAGGCGGAGGGGGGTGTGGTGATCGGCTACGATCACCGGTTCGCCTCCGAACACTTCGCCGAGGCCTGCGCGGAGGTCCTGGCCGGCAACGGCATCCGGGTGCACCTTTGCGATCGCGCGGTCCCCACCCCGGTGATCAGCTACAGCATCGTGGCCCGGGGCGCGGCCGGGGCCATCAACATCACCGCCAGCCACAACCCCCCCACGGACAACGGGTTCAAGGTCCGCAACCGCTTCGGCGGGGCTGTGGATCCCCAGGGCCTCCAGGAGATCGAGGCCCGCATCCCACCGGACGAGCGGGGGGTGAAGCGGATGCCGCTGGCGGAGGCGCGGGCGAAAGGGCTGGTGGAGATCTTCGACCCGGCCCCCGCTTACATCGAGCGCCTGCAGTCCCTCGTCGATCTGGAAGCCCTCCGCCAGGCGGACCTCACCCTGGTGGTGGATCCCATGTGGGGGAGCGGGGCCGGCTGGCTGCAGCGCCTGCTCTCCCCCGGGCGCATCCGCATCGTCGAGATCCACGGTGAGCGCAACCCGATCTTCCCCCGGATGAAGCGCCCGGAGCCCATCCCCCCCAACCTGAACGACCTCCAGGAGCAGGTGCGGGCCCAGAAGGCCGACGCAGGGATCGCGACGGACGGGGATGCCGATCGGGTGGGCCTGGTGGACGAGCGGGGGGAGTTCGTGGATCAGCTGCGGGTTTACGGCCTCCTGGCCCTCTACCTCTTGGAGATCCGGGGCCAGCGGGGCCCCATCGTCAAAACCCTCTCCACCACCTCGATGCTGGAGAAGCTGGGGGAGCGCTACGGGATCCCCGTCTATGAGACCGGCGTCGGCTTCAAGTATGTCGCCCCCAAGATGCTGGAGACGAACGCCCTGATCGGCGGCGAGGAGAGCGGCGGCTTCGCCTTCCGCGGGCACCTGCCGGAGCGGGACGGGATCCTGGCGGGCCTGTATCTGCTGGATCTCATGGTCCGGACGGGGAAACGGCCCTCCGAGCTGATCGAGTGGCTCTTCCAGCTGGTCGGGCCCCACTATTACGCGCGGGCTGACGTGGAGTTCCCGCCGGCGCGTCGGGGGGAAACCCAGGCCCGCCTGGATCAGGCCCACCCGGAGCGCCTGGCAGGGCTTCGGGTGGTTCGGGTGGATCGCAGTGATGGCTACAAGTTCTACCTGGAGGACGGCGGCTGGCTGCTGATCCGGTTCTCCGGCACCGAGCCCCTGCTGCGGATCTACACGGAGACTACCACGCCGGAGCGGGTGCCGCAGTTGCTTGCCGCAGGCCGCCAGCTGGCCGGGCTGGAATGAGCCACAAGGCCTCGGGCGGCGCGACCATGAGCGCTCTCATTGACACCCATTGCCATCTGGACGATCCCGCCTTCGATGCGGATCGGGAGGAGGTGCTGGCCCGGGCGCGGGCGGCCGGCGTGGAGGCGTTGGTGATCCCCTCGGTGACCCTGGAGGGGATCCCGACGGCCCTGGCGCTGGCCGAGCGCCATCCTGGGATCTACGCCGCAGTGGGGATCCACCCCCACGCCGCTACGACGTTCTCCCCGGCTGCGCTGGCCCAGCTCCGGGCGTGGGCCCGGCGCCCCAAAGTCGTGGCGATCGGGGAGATCGGCCTCGATTTCTTTCGGGATCTCTCCCCCCGGGCCGTCCAGCGGGACGCCTTCCGGGCCCAGCTCGAGCTGGCCGGGGAGCTGGGGCTGCCGGTGATCATCCACCAGCGCCAAGCCCAGGAGGAGGTCATGGAGGAGCTGGAGCGATGGGTGGCCGGCCGCCCGAATGCCCAGGGGGTGCTCCACGCCTTCTCGGGGGATCTCCCGATGGCGCGGACGGCCGTTGCGTGGGGGTTCGCCCTGGGGATCGGAGGGCCCATCACCTACCCGAGGTCCGAGCGCCTCCGCGAGGCGGTGCGGGCGGTGGGCCTCGCCGCGCTGGTGCTGGAGACCGATGCGCCCTATCTGCCACCCCAACCCCATCGCGGCCGGCGCAACGAGCCCGCCTACCTCCGATGGGTCGTGGAGGCCTTGGCCTGCGTCCTGGGCTCCCCAGAGGAAGAGATCGCCGCGCAGACCTCCCGGAACGCCCGGCGGCTCTTCGGGCTACCGGAGGACGGCTCGTCCTCCGCGCCTCCGCGGGAGTGATCCCCTCCGGCCTACAGCTGGATGCACAACGGCGCCGCCTGTTCCCATTGAGTCCCAAGTGGCGGAACCCCCGCACTGCTTTAAAATGAAGCAGTGAGCGCAAGTCCTCCGGCTGTATCCTGAACCGGGTTGATCGGAATGTTTCCCACCACACGCCCTGGACCGGCATGGCCGATGATTCAGGAATGGCTCCGTGCGGACCTGGAGCGGGTTGAAGCCCGGATGCGTGAGATCCCGCTGGCCTTCGAGCCCCTGAAAACGGCGGTGCACCACCTGCTCGCGGCGGGGGGCAAACGCATCCGCCCCGCCCTGGTCCTCCTGACCGGCCAGCTCTACCGGCCGACGGATGAGGCGATGATCAACCTGGCGGCGGCGGTCGAGATGCTGCACACCGCCACCCTGGTCCACGATGACCTGATCGACGGCTCCCTCCTCCGCCGGGGGGTGCCGACCCTCAACGCCCTCTGGACCCCCGCGGCGACCGTGCTCACGGGCGATTACCTGTTCGCCTACGCCGCCTCCCTGGCCGCGCGGACGGAGAACGTCCACGTGATGGCGATCTTCGCCCGCACCCTCATGACGATCTGCGAGGGGGAGCTGCACCAGCAATTCGGGGACCACGCCGCCATGCTGCAGCGGGAGGATTACCTGCGGCGGATCTACGCCAAGACCGCGGCGATGTTCGAGCTGGCCACGGAGGCGGCAGCGGTGCTGGCCCGAGCGCCCGGGCCGCAGGTCGAAGCCCTGCGGCGATACGGGGCGGACCTGGGCATGGCCTTCCAGATCATGGACGATGTCCTGGATTTCACCGGGGACATGCAGGCCATGGGCAAGCCCATCGGCAATGACCTGCGCCAGGGGCTGGCGACCCTCCCGGTCCTCCTCTACCTCGAGAAGCACCCCGACGACCCGCTGGTCCGTCGGATCCTGGCCGGGGGCTCAGGGGATGAGGCCATGATCGAGGAGGCCGTGCGCCGGATCCGGAGCTCCGAGGCCATCCCGCGCGCCATCGCCGAGGCGGAAGCCTTCGTGCGCCGGGGGCAGGCCCAGCTCGAGGGCCTGCCCGATGGCCCCGTGCGGGAAGCCCTGCGCGCCATCGGGGAGCACATCCTGCGGCGGGATCGGTGAGGACATGGCGGGGCGATGGACGTCTCGGTCATCATCGTGAGCTGGAACGTGTGGGGATGGCTCGCCCCCTGCCTGGCCTCGGTGCGGGAGGGGCTGGGATCCCTGGAGGGGGAGATCATCGTGGTGGACAACGCCTCGGCCGACGGGACCCCGGAGCGGGTGCGGGAGGCGTTCCCGGAGGTCCGGCTGTTGTGCAACCCCGTCAACCGGGGCTTCCCGGCGGCGAACAACCAGGGGATGCGGGCGGCCCGCGGCCGCTACTTCCTCTTGCTGAACCCGGACACCCTCGTCCTGGATCGGGCCATCGAGTCCCTGGTGGCCTTCGCCGAGGCCCACCCGGAGGCTGGGGTGGTGGGCCCCCAGCTGCTGAACCCCGATGGGACGGTTCAATCCTCCCGCCGACGGTTCCCCACCCTCTGGACGGCCCTGTTCGAGAGCACCTGGTGGCAGCCCTACGCCCCCCGCCGCATCCTGCGCCATTACTACGTCCTGGACCGCTCCGATGAGGAGATCCAGGAGGTGGACTGGGTCACAGGGGCGGCCATGCTCGTCCGTCGGGAGGTGGTGGAGCGGGTGGGGCCGATGGACGAGGGGTTCTTTATGTATGCGGAGGAGCTGGATTGGTGCCGGCGGATCCGGGCGGCGGGCTGGCGGGTGTTCTACTACCCGCCCGCCAAGATCGTCCACTACGGCGGCCGCAGCAGCGATCAGGTCCCCGCGCTGCAACACCTGGCCTTCCAGCGGAGCAAGATCCGATACTTTCGGAAGCACCACGGCCCCGCCGCCGCGGCGGCCCTGCGCGCCTTCCTGATCGGGCAATACCTCTGGCAGATCGGCGTCGAGGGGTTGAAGGCGGCGATGGGGCACAAGCGGGCGATGCGATGGGCCCGGGTTCGAACCTACTGGTTCGTCGCGCGGGAGCTGATCGGCGATTTCAAGCCCGCGCGGCAAAGTCTGTCTGCGCGATGAGAGGCGATCCCAAGCGGGGCCATGAAGGTTCGGAAGCAGCCAGCGCCTCTTCCCCGGCAGCCCTCGGCGCGGGGGAAGAGGGCTTCTTTCGCCCTCTCGCTCATGGAGGAATGAGGAGGGGATGGAGAGTGCTTGCCCCATACGCCCTCCTGCTCCCCCCATGGATGATCTATGGGGCGAGCGTGTTCTTCCCGCTCTTCTACGATGATCTGCTTCACCTCGCCCTGGTGGAGGGCCGATCGTGGCCGGAGCTGCTCCAGCCGTCCCCCGCGTATGGCTACTATCGGCCCCTCGTCCTTCTGTGGACCGCCGCGGTTTTCCGGAGCGCAGGCGTCCATGCGGCCCTTGTGTTCCATTTCAGCGCCGTGGCGCTTCATCTGTTGAACATCGCTCTGCTGTTCCAGTTGCTCCGCCGGCTGCCTCCCCTGCGGGCCTTCGCCTTCGCCAGCAGCTTGCTCTTCGGGCTGTTCCCCTCCCACTATCAAGCGATCCTCACGCCGGCGTTTTCCCTCCACCTATGGCAGACCTTTCTCTTCCTGAGCGCGGGGATCGTCTATACGGATCGCCGGCTTTCCCCTCGCGCTCGACACGCCGCGCTGACGGCGCTCTTTCTCCTGGCCGCCCTGAACCATGAAACAGCGATCCTGATGGGGTTGTTCCTGGCCGGGATCAACGCCATGGCCTCCCTTCGAAGCCGCCGCTGGCTTCCTTATGCGGTCGCAGGGATGGGATACGTCCTGTTGTATCGGATCCTGCCGCGCGGCGTGCCTCCCCCTGTGGACTTGGATCCCGCCGGTCTGATGGAGCGCGGCCGCTTCGCCCTCCAGGCCTTCGCTTTCCCCTTGATCCCCGGGCTCCACCGGGTGATGGGTGCGGGGTATTCCGGTTGGATCTTCGCCATGGCGTTAGTGTGGATCGGCGCCGCCTGGCTGGCCATGCGGGAAGTCCCTCGACGGACGGCCGGGGCCGTGGGCGCCCTGTTCTTCCTGCTGGCGGTCCTGCCCGCTGCGTTGCTGCTTCCGACGGGCTATTTCCTCCACGGCCCGCGCCTGTTGGATCTGGGGAGCATCGGCGCGGCGCTCTTCTGGGGCAGCCGGCTGGGGGCCTCAGCGCGCTCCCCTTCTCACCTCCGGGCGCTCCGCCAGTTCGCCCTGATCGCTGTCGCCGCCCTCGCCGCGATGATCAGTGCGCGGCAGGTCCGCCTGCACGCCCGCGCTCTGGAGTCCATACGGATCATCCGGCAGATCCCCAACTCCACCCCTGCGCGCTGGGCCGTGTGGGTGAACTTCCCGGAATGGCTCGCCGATGAAGACCGCGTGTTCCCGGTGGGATCGGAGGGGGCTCTGGTGTTCGGGGGGCACCTGCTGCCCGGGCTGATCTTCCCCGCCAACTCGTCCCTCCGGCCTCACCTGGAGCTCCTCCAGATCGCTGTCCCATTCAACCGGCCCCGCGGATACGCCTTTCACACCAGCGGACGGCCCGTGGATCCGCTCGGGTTGCTCCGCGAGATGGAGCGCGCGGACCTGATCCTGTTCACGATCTATGAGGAGGATGGGCCTCGGACGGAGGTGCTGGCGCGAGGGAAGGTCCGCCTGGAGATGCTCCACGTCGCTTTCTCGGAAGGGCTGATCCTGCAGGAGGGCGCTGCCTATCATTGTGGCGCCGAGATCCGGGTTGACCTCCTCTGGACGCGGTCGGGGCCGCCCGTCGTTCCCTTCCTTTCGGCGGCCGTCCACACCACGGGCCGCGACGGCCGTGTGCTGGGCCAGGCGGACGGGCCGCCATGGTATGGCGCGATCCCCTTCGATCAGATCCCGACCGGCCACCGCCTTCTGGAGCGACGGCGCATGCGGCTGAGCCCCGACGCCCAGCCCGAATCGGTGCGGGTTGGCCTGTATGATTGGCGGAACGGTCAGCGCGTTCCGATCCAGGGGGCGGAGGAGCCCTTTGTTTACCTTCGATTGCAACCATGCGACTGAGGCCGCCCGGCAGGCATCGCCCGCGGATCGCGAGAGCAAAGAAAGAAAGTAGGAAGCTGATGAAAATGACCACCTGCCCCGCAGGCCCAAGAAGTGAGGATACGACGGAGTGGTTTGAACGATGAAGCGATTGTGGGAACATGGGGTGCTCTGGCTGCTCCTTGGGCTTTTACCTCTATGGGAGGGGATCCCTTCGCCCGGGCTGCCCCGCGAGGGGGATGCTCTCCTCCATGGGTATCGGGCCCTGGAGATGGCCAGAATGTGGCGCGCGGGGATCTGGTATCCCCGATGGGCCCCCGATCTGGCCGGTGGGGCGGGTTACCCACTTTTTATCTTTCACGCTCCCCTATTTCCTTGGGCAGTTGCCGCCCTCTCCGTGGGACTGGGCCTGTCTATCGAGCAGGCCATGAAGCTAACCCTGATGATCGCTGTAATGGGGGGAGCCTGGGCATCCATCTCTTAGCCCGCCGCTGGGGGCTCAGCCCAGCGGCTGCCATGACCGCCGGCCTTGCCTTCGGCTACATGCCTTTCCAGCTTCAACAGACCAACTATCCCCAGTATCTCGGGATTACGATCCTGCCGTGGCTGCTTCTCGGCGTGGACGGGGCGCTCCGAGGCGGGGGGTTCGGAGCACGCTGGCTGCTGGCCCTCACTGCTGCGCTCCTGATCCTCGCCCACAACCTCACGGCGCTGATGGGAGGATTTCTGGCCTTCACTTACGCCTTCTTCATCGGCCTCCATGGGAAACCCGATCTCCAGCGCTGGAGCAGAGCGCTGCTGGCCTTGGGGCTGGGCGCCGGCATGGCATTGCCCTACCTGGGCCCATCCCTCGCAGAGATCCCCTTGGTCCACCTGGAGCGGGCCCGAACCGGGGCCTACGAGCCCACGCGCCACTTCCTGAGCCCATCCCAATTACTTCGCCTTCCTCCCCTTCGAGACGAGCGCTGGGGGAATCGTCCTCCGGTCCTCACCGTCGGGCTCCATCAAGCCCTCCTCGCCCTCCCTTCGCTGGCCTATGTCCTCTCACGCCGCCGCCGGCGCTTGTGGATCAAGGCCCAATGGGGATGGGCAACCGGCTGGATGCTGGCCCTCTTGATGTGGCCTATCTCCCGACCGCTCTGGGAAGCTCTCCCTGTCCTTTCCTATTTGCAGTTCCCATGGCGCTGGTTGGGCCCATTGGGGGTGGTGATCGCTCTCCTCATCGGCTGCGCCATCGAGGTGATTCCCTCCACTGCCCGCTGGCCAGCCGCATATGCCAGCGCTCTCGCCCTCATCTTAGGGACTCTGGGGCTGATCTACGACGGCGGATCCCGCGCCTCGCTCGCCCAGGCAACCTTGCAGGATCTGCATCGCTACGAACGGACACATAGTTATCCGGGCCTCACCGCCACCGGTGAGCTCTTCCCCCGCTGGGTGGAAGGCTGGCCGGAACCGCCCTTAGCGGTGATCCAGGCCTACGCCCAGGGAGAAGAGCCCTCTCGACTAGATGTGGCAGCTCTTCCTGTCGGCGCAACGATCCGAACCCTCCGCCAGGAGCCGCTGGATCAGATCTGGGAGATTCGCACCGAGCGCTCCACCCCCATCCGCTTCTGGGTCCTCGGATACCCCGGCTGGCTCGTGACCGTGGATGGCCGGCCTGCGCCGATATGGATCGAAGCCCGCACCGGATGGCTCTGGTCGGAGATCCCAGCGGGGACCCATCGGGTTCGCCTGCAGTTCCAAGGCCGGTGGATCTGGCGTCTCTTCGACGGCATCGCCCTCGGGATCTGGCTGGGATGGCCTATGTGGGCCATCCTGCGATGGCTACGGAGAAGGCCTGCAGCACCCTCTGCGCCCATCAGGAGCATATGCAAGCGCGCGAAAGGATCTCGATGGGGTATCGCAGGAGCCCTCGCCGGGTTCCTACTCGCCATCGGTCTCCATCTCCCACGTCACCTGTGGACGGCCACACGGGTTCCCCTAGATCACCCACCCGGGGCCGACACCTTCATCCAAGCGGACTTTGAAGGCCGGATCCGACTGACAGGCTATCAGATCGATCGCTGGGTGGCCCTTCCCGGAGAGACTGTGCGCCTGACCTTATGGTGGCGCGCCTTAACGAACCTGGACGAAGACGCGCACGTTTACGTCCATGGAATCCCGGCAGATCGTCCGTCTCCCCTGCTTCAGGTTTTTCAGAGCGATCACATGCACCCAGGGGATCTCCCCATCCGGCAGTGGGATCCAGAAAAGCATTACCGGGATACGCACACGCTGATGATCTCTCCAAACATCTCACCCGGACCCTACCGGATCCGTGTGGGGATATATGGCGGGCCAACGAACTCCCGGTGGCATGTGGATGCAAGTGGGGCCGACGGCGTGGATCTGCCACAGGTGCTGGTCATTCCCCGGTCCATACCCGCCCTTCCGGCTGGGGTCACTTTCGGGGAGATCATCCGGCTAAGCGGGCTGGAGAAACCGGACGCCGTCCTCCCTGGTCAACCCAGCACCCTCTGGCTGGAGTGGCAGGCCTTGCAGCCTATCCGTAAGAACTACACCCTCTTCGTTCATATCTTGAACGAGGAGGGGAAGGTAGCGGCCCAGCAGGACTTGTTCCAACTCACATCTATGTGGCCTGTGGGGATTCGTATCCCGCTGCGGGTGGACCTCGCCCCTCTTCCACCGGGGCGCTATCAAATCCGCATCGGATGGTATCTCTGGCCTTCCATAGAGCATCTTATGGCACAAACTCCATCCGGGGAGGCTCCCTATTGGGAGCTGCCTTGGATCCTGCCCCACCTCTTCGAGGGAGAGGAGTCGGGACCCGGAGCATCAGAACGGATTTCCACGCCCTGAAGCGCATGCCCACCCGGAGACCCAGGATGATCAACCGTCTCAAGCCGCGAGGGCAACCTCTCCCAGGCCGTGCGTGCATTGCCCACACGAGCCTCCGCCAGGCGAGCCGGATACGTTCGAGAATCAATTCGTCGAAAAGACGCGGAAGGCCTCGCGGGCGAGGTCCCACCAGAGACGGTGGACCATGATCTGCCGGAGAAGCTCCTGGCTTTCCTCATAGCGCTGCTGCAACACCTCCACGGTGGCCTCCAGCCGGGCCATCCGCTCCTCCAGCTGGCGGCGGGCCGCCTCCAGCTCGGCCATGCGCTCCTCCAGAATCTGAAGGCGGAGCGTGGAAATC
>FWWL01004885.1_pt1 | contig 21859 bp, 19 predicted proteins | sample 2228331 | NCBI WGS metagenome assembly FWWL01 (sample SAMEA103939775, study PRJEB20133) | metagenome | reverse complement strand
GGCCCGGGCCGCCTCGGCGAACAGGCCCACCAGCTCCAGCGAGCCGGTTCGGGCCAGCAAGGCCATGAGCCTCGAGAGCAGGTAGTCCCCCGCGAGCACCGAGACCGCGTTGCCGTACCGGCGGAAGGCGGCCTCCCTGCCCCGGCGGGTCTCGGCGTCGTCGATCAGGTCGTCGTGCAGCAGGGAGGCCGAGTGGAGCAGCTCCACCGCCAAAGCCAGCTCCATGGCCCCCGGCACCCCGCCCAAGGCCTGGCTGGCCAGGAAGACCAGGCGGGGCCGCACCCGCTTGCCCCCGGCGGTGACCAGGTCCTCCTGGATGAGCTGGATGAACATCACCTCGGAGCGCACCACCGCCCGCAGGCGGTCTTCGAAGGCCAGGAGCTGGGTCTCCAGGTCGAGGGTGAGGTTCTTAGGGCCCATGCCCTATATCCTAGGCCATCCCGCGGGGAAAAGGGTGGGCCAGGCCTCAGGGCTTGGGCCGGACGGTCAGGCTGCCCGGGGCCTCCCGCACCACGCTGCCGGCCTGGGCCCGCAGGGTGAAGGTGTAGGCCCCCGGGAAGACCTCAGGCCCCACCCTGATGGTGATGGGGGCGGTCAGGGGGCTGCCCCCGGGCACCTCCAGCAGGGCCGGGCTGAGCTGGATGCCGCTGGGCAGGCCCACCAGGGCCAGGCCCACCGTGCCGCTGAACCCGCCCCGGGGCACCAGGCTGAGGATGGTCTGCAGCTCGCTTTCCTGCTGGATCTCGAGGTTGAGGGGGGGCACCACCAGGTCAAAGCTGGGGTTGGTCAGGACGGAGCGGTGGATGGGCACCGGGGGCTCGAGAAGGACCCGGCGCAGGCCGCCGAAGGCGGTGGGGCTCTGGTAGGCCACCAGGTAGCGCTCGCCGGGGTCCTGGGGGAAAAGCAGGCGGAAGGGTATTGGGCTGCACCCCCCCTCCGGCGGGCACGAGGGCACCACCAGGCTGACCGGGCGCCGCTCCGGCTCGGGGGGGAGGCTGGGGGTATCGGCCAGCCAGACCTCCAGGATCTGGCCGTCGGGGCTGCCGGGCTGGGGGGTGGCCGCCAGGTCGATGAAGTACAGGGCCCCCTCGGGGCCAAAGCCCGTCACGGTGAAGCGCACCGTGGGCACCCCCAGGTCCGGGGCGAAGTTGCTGCATCCGGCCAGCGTAAGGGCCGCCGCTATCAAGGGGATACGCTTGTTCATCCGATCATCTCCTCCCTTAGTCTGGGGTTGAGTACGAAGAACGAGAGCCGGCTGAGCCCGGCCAGGAAGTCCACGTTCTCCACCGCGACCTCCCTGGGCACCTCCAGCACGATGGGGGCAAAGTTCAGGATGGCCTTTATCCCCGCCTCGACCAGACGGCGGGCCACCCCCTGGGCCGCCTCGGCGGGCACCGCCAAAAGCCCGATCTCGATGCGCCGCTCGGCCACCGCCCGGGGCAGCTCCTCCATGCTCTCCACCGCCAGGCCGTGGAAGCGGAGGCCCCGCTTGGCCGGGTCGTGGTCGAATAGCCCTCGTAGCTCAAAGATTTCGCTAAAGCCCGGGTAGTCGGCAATGGCCTGGCCCAGCCGGCCCAGGCCCACGATGCACAGGCCCCAGCGCCGGTTGAGCCCCAAGATCTGCCGCAGCTCCCGGCGCAGCACCGGCACCGTGTAGCCCACCCCCCGGGTGCCGTAGCTGCCGAAGTAGGAAAGGTCCTTGCGCACCTGGAAGGCGGTCACCTGGGCCTCTTCGGCGAGCTGCTCGGAGGAGGTGCGGTGGATGCCGCGGGCCTCGAGGTCCTCCAGAATCCGCAGGTAGGTGACCAGGCGGAAGATGGCGGCGCTGGGAACTTTGGCCATTAGCGCACCTCCAAGACCTCGAGGCCCCGCGCCTGTAGGGCCCGGGCTGCAGGGGCGGTATCCTCGAGGGGCCCTACCCGCACCTTGAGCCACCCCGCTTCCTCCAGGAGCACCACCGGGTAGCCGGCCTGGCGCACCGTGTTTATCACCGGCTGGGCGCTTTGGGGGTTGCGGAAGGCCCCTACCTGCAGGAAGCGCCCTCGGGGGGTTTCTGGCCGGCGGGCCACCTGGGGCTGGTAGGCCGCTAGGGTGGCCGCGATGGCCTGGGCCCGGGCCTGGCTCTGGTAGGGCCCCACCCAGACCCGGGTATAGCCCCCGGCGGGCTCGAGGCCCACCGGGTAGCCCTGCTGGCGCAGGCGGGCCGCCAGGCGGGTGGCGTTCTCTGGCTGGCTAAACGAACCCACCATCACCCGCCACTCTCCCCCGGCATCGGCGCTCAGGACAGGCCGCCCAGGCCGGGCGGTGGGGGCTGGGGTGGGACGGGCCGGCGCAGGCGGCTTTTCCGCCATCCGAGGGGCCGGTACGGGCCGGCTGGGGGGGGGCTGGGGCACTGGCAGGACCGTAACCACGGGTTCGGCCTCCGGGGTAGGCGGTGCGGGTTCGGGCTCCGGCGGAGCCGGAGGGATCGCCTCTGGTTCGGCCTGGGGTGGCGCCGGGGACTGGGTCTGGGGCGTGGGGGGTGGATTCCCCCTCGAGGTATCAAAGGGGTTGACCCCCGTTAGGAAAAGCACCACCCCCGCCATAATCACCGCCACCAGGAGGAAGATGAGCGCGTCGAGCCAGTTGGTCCTGAGCCAGCCCATGCCACTACTCTACCGCAACCACTCGCGGGCGGGGGCATAGCCCAGCTCAGCGGAGCGCTGCCAGGCCCGGCGGGCCTCGGCGCTGCGCCCCAGCGAGCCCAGGGTGAGGCCCAGGTTGTACCAGGCTACGGCGTTCCGGCTGTCCAGGGCCACTGCTTGGGCAAGCGCCCGCTCGGCCTCAGGGTAGCGGCCTGCCGAGTAGAGCGCCGCGCCCAGATTGGCCGCAGTGGGGGCGCTGGGGGCCAGGGCCTGGGCCTTTTCCAGCGAATCAATGGCCGCGGTATAGTCCCTTAGATTGAACTGCGAGACGCCCAAGAAGAACCAGGCCTCGGCGCTATCGGGCTTTTGCTGGGCTACCTGGCTTAGGACTTCTACGGCCTCGGTATAACGGCGCTGGGCGTAGGCCGCTTTGCCCTGCAGCAAGAGGGCTTCCAGCCGCTCGGCCCCCCGGCTGGAGCGGGCGGCCAGTGCCGCGAAGCGGCCTGCCTCGGCGGCCTGGCCCAGGCGGTCGTAGGTGGTGGCTAACCCCAGCAGCACCCGGGGTTCGTCGGGGTTCTGGGCGTAGGCCCGCAGGAAGGCCAGCAGGGCCCCCAAAGCATTGCCCTCGCGCAGGCGGGCCAGGCCCAGGTTGTAGTGGGCGGCCCACAGCCTGGGGTCGAAGCGGGCGGCTTCCAGCAGGCTGGCCTCCTGCTCACGGCCCTGCTGCAGGCTGGCCATCTTGAGCAGGAGCTGGGCCCGGCTGGGGTTGTCCCGGGCCGCTTTCAGGCCCCGCTCCAGCTCGCGCAGGGCCCGCTCTGTCAGGCCCTGGGCCACATAGATATCGGCGATCTGGAAGAGGGCCGGGAGGTGGGCCGGGTCGCGGCTCAGGATCTGGTAGAACAGCGGCAGGGCCTCCAGGGGCTTGTCCAGGCGCACCAGGCTGTCGGCCAGCAGCAGGGTCAGCTCGGCGTCCCCAGGGGCTTTTTCCAAACCCTTGCGGGCGGCCGCAGCGGCGGCCTCCTGCTGGCCCTGGGCCCGCAGGGCCTTGACCTGGCCCACGTAGGCCGGCCTCAGATCGGCTGGGCCCAGGCCGGACTTTTCCCCCGCCTCGATGGCCCGGGCAAAGGCCTGGGCGGCCTCGGCGGCCTGGCCCTGGCGGTCGCGCACCACCCCCAGGTTGAACCAGCCTTCGAAGCGGCCGGGATCGAGCAGGGTCAGCTGGATAAACTCGAAGGCGGCCCCCTTAAGGTCGCCGAGCTGGTAGAGGGTCAGGCCCAGGCCGAAGTGGGCGCTGTAGTTGGTGAAGTCGCGGGCGATGACCGCCTCAAACCCCCGTACCGCCTCCTGCAGCAGGCCGGCCTGGAAGGCGGCCTGGGCCTGCTGTAGGGTTTGCTGCACAGCAGGGGCCGGCTGCGCCCAGCTTAGAGAAAGAAGCAGAAGCGCTGCACACAAAAGTTGTTTCATAGCGTCTCCTTCAGATTATTCCTCATCTTGCGACCTATTGTAGCACGCGAAAGACCCCACATCAGCGGTAAATGCACGGGCTCTGACTTTCCCCCAAAGGTTCAGACATGGGTTCTTGAGGTGGCTTCCCTGGCCCTCGCGACGGGCCGGGAGTTCGGACAAGGCTTGACCATCTACGGGGCATTGGAGGTCGGTGTCCGAAGTCCTAGGGGAAGCTCAGAGACGGGCTATCTTGACCAAAAAACGCATTCCCGCTACTATATAAAAGCTGTTGCTGGCAGCCGGCGTCGCGGGGTGGAGCAGTCTGGTAGCTCGTCGGGCTCATAACCCGAAGGTCATAGGTTCAAATCCTATCCCCGCAACCAGAATTCCAGGGCTTTGGAACCCTCCAAAGCCCTGTTTTTTCTCCAGACACCGGCTAAGACCTTTCTACCCGCCCCAGGGCTTCCCTGGGGGTGCGGGCCCCAATGGCGAAAAGAGCTATCTTTAGCTCGTGGAGGAAATCCTCAATCCAGCCCACCACCGCCTCGGGCCCGGCCAGGGCTGGCTTGAGCAGTGGACGGGCCACCGCCACCACCTGGGCCCCCAGGGCCAGGGCCTTGGCCGCGTCGGTGCCCGTACGAATGCCTCCCGAGGCAATCAGGGGTGTATTCGGCAGAACGCTGCGGCACTCCACCAGGGCCTGGGCGGTGGGGAGGCCGATCTCCACCAGCTCGGGGTGCAGGATGCGCCCGTGATGCACCCATTCCTCCACCTTGGCCCAGCTAGTCCCTCCCGCGCCGGCCACATCCAGCGCAGCCAAGGGCAGGGGGGCCAGCTTTTCGGCTACCTCGCGCCCGATGCCGTGGCCCACCTCCTTGAGGAGGACCGGGAAGGGCACCTGGGGTAGGACCTCGGCCAGCCGCTCCAACAGGCCAGAAAACTCGGTATCCCCTCCGGCCTGGAGGGCTTCTTGCAGGGGGTTGAGGTGCAGGGCCAGGGCATCGGCCCCCACCTCCTCTACCGCTCGTTGGAGGTGGGCTGGGCCGTAGCCTTTGTTGAGCTGGACCAGGCCCAGGTTGCCCACCAAGAGGATGCTGGGGGCTACCTCGCGCACCTGGAAGCTGGCGCGGGCCTGGGGGCGCTCCAGCATGACCCGCTGGCTGCCCAGCATAAAGCCCACCCCCAGCTGCTCGGCAGCCTGGGCCAGGGTTCGGTTGATGCGGGCCCCGTGGGCCTCGCCCCCGGTCATGGCCCCGATCAGGAAGGGGGCCTTGAGGGTTTTGCCCAGGAAGGGCGTGGTGAGGTCGACGTCCTGCAAGGCTATCTCGGGCAGGGCCCGGTAGCGCAGACGGTAGCCCTCGAGGCCGGTGCTCAGGCGGGTATACTCCACCGCTTCGTGCAGACAGACTTCCAGGTGCTTGCGTTTGCGCGTTTGAATGTCGGAGGCTTCGGGCACGGCTAGGCCGATTGTACACAAGGCCGGGTATAGTAGGTTCGATGATTCTGCTGGTTCCGGAGTCCATCGAGCCCCGTTTGCTGGAGGGCTTCCCCGAGGGGGTGGAGGTGGCCGTTCTGCCCCGGGAGGCCCCTCTGTCGGATCAGGCCCTAAAGGCCGAGTTCGCGGTAGCCCCCTACGGCAGCGGGGCCCGGCGCTTTTTTGCCGAGCTGCCCAGGCTCAAACACCTCAAGGTGGTGCAGACCCTCACCGCAGGGGTGGACTGGATTCTGCCCCACCTGCCCCCGGGCCTGGTGCTCTGTGATGCCGCCGGGGTGCACGATGTTCCGGTTTCGGAGTGGATTGTGGGGGCGGTGCTGGGGGCCATTAAGCGCTTTCCCGAGTTTCGCGATGCCCAGCGGGAAGGGCGCTGGGCCTACCGCTGGGTGGACGACCTCGAGGGTTCCACCGTACTGTTTGTGGGCTATGGTTCGATTGCCCGGGCCACCGAGCAGCGCCTGGCCCCCTTCGGGGTGGCCTTTATCCGGGTGGCCCGCACCGCCCGCGAGGGGGTACACCCCATCGCCGACCTGCCCCACCTGCTGCCCCAGGCCGATATCGTGATCAACCTGCTGCCCTACACCCCCCAGACCCACCGCCTGATAGGGGCCGAACACCTGGCCCAGATGAAGCCGGGGGCGCTTTTTGTAAACGCAGGCCGGGGCCAGACCGTAGACCAGGAGGCCCTGGTCGAGGCCATTCGGGCCCAGCGGCTGCGCCTGGTCACCGATGTCACCGATCCTGAGCCCTTGCCCGAAGGACACCCCCTGTGGTCGCTGCCAGGGGTTTTCCTCACCCCCCATATGGCCGGCTCGACCCATAAGCTATTCGAACGGGGCTTCCGCCTGGTGCGCGAGCAGGTGGTCCGCTACCTACGGAAAGAGCCCCTAAAGAACGTGGTGCAGGACGGGTACTGAGCCTAGCGGGCGGGGCGCACCCGCCAAAGCGCCAGCGAGATGAGCAAAAAGGCGATACCCGCCTGCAAGGGAATGGGAAAGCTGGGGATGTACTCCACGTTACAGGGGATGGGGCCGCGGCACACGCTAGGGGCCAGGCCCGGCACCCACAGCTCCAGCAGGTGGTAGCTGCTCCAGAAAAGGCCCAAAAGGGATAGGGTCAGGGCATAGGGCCGGATGCCGGCATCGGCCCGCCAGGTGGCGATGCCTAAAAGAACGGCCAAGGGGTACATGGCGATGCGCTGGTACCAGCACAGGGTGCAGGGGATGAAGTGGCGCACCTCGGAGTAGTAGAGGCTGCCCAGGGTGGCCACCAGCGCCACCAGCCAGGCCAGGGCCAGCAGTAGAGTGTTGCGGTTGGTGTAACGCTCCATTGGGCCTATTCTAGGGCCTGGCTGAGGGGCTAGGGGCTTTCTTTGAAGGCCCGCACCGCATACAGGCCGCGCTGGAAGCGTTCTTGCAAAGGCCGGGTATCCACCCCCTCGAGCTCGACCTCGAGGCTGGGCGGGGCGGTAGCCTCCAGGGCCTCGGCCAGGCTGGGGTAGACCCCCGCGCCCACCAGGCCCAGAATAGCCGCCCCCCGGGCGGGGCCTTCCTCGATGGGGGTACGGGCCAGGGGGAGGCCTAGTACGCTCCCCAGAATCGAGAGCCAGAAGTCCGAGCGGGCCCCACCCCCAATGGCTAGCAGCCGCTCGATGGGGGCCAAGGGCCGCATCACCTCCAGCACCTCCCGCAGGCTGAGGGCCACCCCCTCGAGCAAAGCCCGGGTGAGGTGGCCGCGCCCGTGGGCCAGGCTCAGCCCTAGCCAGGCCCCGCGCAACGCGGGGTCGAGGTAGGGGCTGCGCTCTCCGGCCAGGTAGGGCATGAAGACCACCCCTTCGCTGCCCGGGGGGACAGCCTGGGCTTCCGCTAAGAGCACGTCAAAGCTCACCCCGGGGGCCAGCCGGTCGCGGTACCATTGCAGGCTGCCGGCAGCGGCCAGGGTCACGCCCAGGTAATGGTAGCCCCCATCGGCATGGCAGAACAGGTGAACGCGGCCCTGGGGGTCTGGGACGGGGGCCAGGGTGGGCAGGAAGATGACCCCGCTGGTACCCAGGCTGACGCTACCCAGGCCGGGCCGCTGGCTCGAGAGCCCCAGCCCGATGGCCGCCCCGGCGTTGTCGCCCGCGCCGGCCACCACCGGCAGGCCCAAAGGCAGGCCGGTGGCCTGGGCCCAGTCGGCCCGCAGGGGGCCCACCACCCCGTGGGAGGGGAGGATAGGGGGAAAGAGGCTGGGCTGGAGGCCCAGAGCCGCCAAGAGATCACTGTCCCAGCGCTGGGTGGCGAGGTGCAAGGCCCCCACCCCCGAGGCGTCGGAAGGCTCGGTGGCCATCTGGCCGGTCAGGGCATAGGCCAGAAAGTCCTTGGGCAAGAGCACCTGGGCGGTGCGGGCAAAGGAGGCGGGCTCGGCTTGGCGCAGCCAGATGAGCTTGGGCAGCTGAAAACCGGTGACCGCGGGGTTCCCGGTGCGCTGGATGAGTTCGGCCCGGGGCACCGTGGCCTCGATCTCGGCGCAGGCCTGGTCGGTGCGCTGGTCGTTCCAGAGGGGGGCCGGGCGCACCACCTGGCCTTTGGCATCGAGGAAAACCGCCCCGTGCATCTGGCCCGATAGGCCAAGGGAGACCGGCCTGAGGCCCTGCGGCTTTAGCTGTTGGGCTAGCTGGCTTAGGGCCTGGCGGGCGGCCTCGAGCCAGTCCTCTGGGTTCTGCTCGGTCCAGCCGGGCTTTGGGGTGAGCAAAGGATAGCCGGCGCTGGCCTCGGCCACCCGCTGGCCCTGGGGGGTGAGGGCCAGGGCCTTTAGCCCGCTGGTGCCCAGGTCGATACCGATGGCAACCTCGCCCATCCCTAGCGCACCCCCAGCAGGAGCTCTACCGTGAGCTGGTCGAGGCGCTCTAGCCCGGCCCCCCGCTGGGCCAAAGTGGCCCGGTCGAACTTTCTGGCCTTGAGGGCTGCCGCGTTTTGCGGGCTGAACTTCCGGGTGAGGGCCGAGAGGGCCTTGTCCTCCACCTTGTAGGCTCGGATCAGGGCCTGGATTTCTGGGTCCTGGTTGAACTGCCGGGCTTTCTCCTTGAGGATGAGGTAGGTGCGCATGCAGCCCTTGGCAAATTCCCACACGCCCTCCTCGTCCTCGGTGCGCAGGGCGTGGGCGTCGAAGTGGCGGGGCCCGGCGTAGCCGGAGTCCTCCAAAAGCTTGACCAGGAAGAAAGCCGCCTTGAGGTTCTCGGCACCAAAGCGCAGGTCCTGGTCGAAGCGGCTCATCTTTTGGTCGTTGAGGTCGATGTGGAAGAGCTTGCCCGCGTCGATGGCCTGGGCCACCGCGTGCACGAAGTTGAGCCCGGCCATGGTCTCATGGGCGAACTCGGGGTTAAGGCCGAAGAGGTGGGATTTGTCCAGGGTGGCGATGAAGCCTAAAGCCGCGCCCACCACCGGTAGGTAGATATCGCCCCGGGGCTCGTTGGGCTTGGGCTCGAGGGCAAAGCGGTAGCCATACCCCTGGGCCTCGCTGTACTCGGCCAGGAAGTTGAGCGCCTCGCGGTAGTAGGCCAAGGCATCGAGGGTGTTCATGCCCGCGTCCACCTCGGCCCCCTCGCGCCCACCCCACAGCACATAGATTTTGGCCCCTAGCTCGGCCCCTAGGTCCATGGCCCGTAGGGTTTTCTGCAGGGCGTAGGCCCGGATGCGGGCATCGGGGTTGGTGAAGGCTCCATCCTTGAAGATGGGGTCGGAAAAGAGGTTGGTGGTAGCCATGGGCACCACCAGCCCGGTCTCCTTCAGGGCCTTTTGGAAGCGGGCCAGGATTTTCTTGCGCTCGGCGGCGGTGGCCTCGAGGGGAATCAGGTCGTTGTCGTGCAGGTTAACCCCATAGGCCCCGATCTCGGCCAGCTTGTAGACGATGTAGTCGGGCTCGAGTGGGGAGCGGGTGGGCAGGCCGAAGGGGTCGCGGCCCACGTTGCCCACGGTCCAAAGGCCAAAGGTGAACTTGTGTTCCGGTTGGGGGGTGTAGCTCACGAAGACCTCCTTGTTCGTTGGCTTTGCCAATAGGTGCTCTAAAAAGGAGCTTCGGTATGGCGTAGCTGCACCTATGGGCTCAGAGCGGCCAGCAAGTCGCCCGGCTACCGGCCCTCGATTCGCTCGTAGACCCGCACATAATCCACCAGCATTCGTGCGGGGAAGCGCGTGGTCGCATCGGGCGCGCCAGGCCAGCCGCCGCCCACGGCCAGGTTGAGGAGGAGGAAGAAGGGGCGGTCGAAGACCCAGCGGGTCCCTTCGGGAAGGTCGGCAGGGGTGCGGGTCTGGTAGAGTACGCCATCCACGTACCAGCGCAGGGCTTCTGGTTCCCACTCCAGCGCGAAGACGTGGAAGGCCTGGGCCAAATCGGTGGGGAGGGTGTGGGCCTTGCCGATGCCCTCGTCGCCCGAGTAGCCGGGGCCATGGATGGTGCCGTGTATGGTGCGCGGTTCGCGCCCGATCTGCTCCATGATGTCAATCTCGCCGCAGAATGGCCACCTCACCGCACCGAAGTTGTTGCCCAGCATCCAGAAGGCGGGCCACAACCCCTGTCCGCGGGGGAGTTTGATGCGGGCCTCGAAGCGCCCGTAGCGCTGCTCGAACCTGCCCCGGGTGTTGAGCCGCGCCGAGGTGTAGCGGCAGGGACCGTACCAACAGCGCAGCCCCGGCAGGCGCTGCTCGAGGGCGGTGATCACCAGGTTGCGCCCGTCGTGCACAGCGTTTAAGGTGGACTCGGTGTAGTATTGCAGCTCGCTGTTGCCCCAACCCCAGCCGCCGGTCTCGAGGTTCCACTTGCTCCGATCCACCAGGCTGCCCACGGGCCGGTTGAACTCATCGGCCCAGACCAGCCGCCAGCCGGGTAGTTCCTGGGCTAGAGCAGGAAGGAATAGGGCCAAGAGGGGTAAAAGCCGGGTCAGTTTCAGCTCCATGGGATTGTCTCCTGAAAGGGGCCGAAGCCCGCTAGGGCTCCAGCTCCCGGTAGGTGAAGTAGTCGAAGTCGGCGTGCCTGCGCCGGCCACTCAGGTCTTGTGCGCACAGGCCAATGAAGGTGCCGGTGAAGCCCAGCCCGCGGCAGTGTTCGTCGGAAAGCTTGTAGGATTCGAAGCGCTGGGGTATTTCCTGCCAGCGCTGGCCGTCGGGCGAGTAGGCAAAGCTGAAAAACTCCCGTTGGTAGCGCACCCGCAGGTGCACCCTGGGCCAGTCTGGGATGGGGATCTCCCGACCCAGAGGCTCGTCGTAGTGCCCGTTCTCGCAGGTCAGGATGGCCAGGGTCTTGCCTAGCTGCTCGTCGCGGCTTAGGCGCAGGTAGACCCAGTTGCCGCTGTCGTAGTAGCAGACCAGGCCGGCCATCTGTTGGAAATCCTCCGGCTCGAACTCCAAAGCGGTCTGGGCCTCGGCATAGAAGTGCTGCAGGCGCCGGGCCACCAGGCTTTGCCGGTGCTTAGAACTCAAGGATTCGCGCCCGTATAGCCGCAGGTAGCCGGGCCGCTCGCGCAAGGAGAGCCAGGAGGGGTCGGGGGGAAGGCGCAGGGTCTGGAAGTGCAGGCTCAGGCTGGGGGTGTCGAAGTCGTCGTGCTGGGGTTCGTCCGGCCAGGGGTGGGGGAGTAGGCCGGGGGCCTCGACTTCCAGGCTGGGGGCCCGCCCTCCCTGGGCCAGCCGGGGCCAGCCATCGGGGCTCCAGACGATCTTTTGCAGCGCGGTTTCCCGGCCCAAAGGGCAGTGCCGCCGGGGGGCCTGGGGGGGCTCGAGGGGGCGTCCGACCAGGTGGGCCATGTACCAGTCCCCTTGCAGGGTGGTCACCAGCGAGGCGTGGCCGGCTTTTTGCAGGGGTAGGGTGGGGTCGTCCTTGGCGGTCAGGGTGGGATAAAGGGGGTCGACCTCATAGGGGCCTTTGAGGCGGCGTGAGCGGGCTACGGTGGCCGCGTGCTGGTAGACCGTGCCCCCCTCAGCCACCAGCAGGTAGTACCAGCCGTCCTTCTTGTAGAGGTGGGGCCCCTCGGTGACCCCCAGGGGGGTGCCGCTGAAGATGGGGTAGATGGGGCCCACCAGTGTTTGCTCTACCGGGTCGTACTCCTGCAGCACGATGCCGGAGAAGGCGTTTTTACCCTTGCGGTGGTCCCAGCGCATGTTCACCAGCCACTTTCGCCCATCCTCGTCGTGAAAAAGGGAGGGGTCGAAGCCCGAAGAATTCAGGTAGACTGGCTCCGACCAGGGGCCTTCGATGCTAGGCGCCGTAACCAGATAGTTGTGGGTGTCCTTGAAGGCCTCGGCGTTGCCCCAGGTCTTTACATCGGTGTAGATCAGGTAAAACTGCTGGCCATCGTGGCTCAGGCAAGGGGCCCAGATGCCCCCGGAATCGGGGTTGCCCCGCATATCGAGCTGGGAGGTGCGGGTGAGAGCATAGCCGATGGGGCGCCAGTGTACCAGATCGCGCGAGTGGTGCAGTCGCACCCCCGGCCACCACTCGAAGGTGGAGGTAGCGATGTAGTAGTCCTGGCCCACCCGCAGGATGGAGGGGTCGGGGTGGAAGCCCCGCAGGATGGGGTTGCGAATCCTCACGCGCTCGGCACCTCCTCCCGCAGGAAGGCCCCCAGCCAGTGCCCGCTGTCCTTGAGGTAGCGGGCCTGGGTAGCGAAGTCTACATAAACCAGCCCAAAGCGCTTTTCATACCCCTCGGCCCACTCGAAGTTGTCCAGCAGGCTCCAGATAAAGTAGCCCCTGAGCGGAGCCCCCTCCCGTAGGGCCTGCAAGGCCGCAGCGAAGTGCGCTTGTAGGTAGTGGATGCGCTCCGGGTCTGATACCTGCCCGTTCACCAGCCCATCCGGGTAGGCGGCGCCATTCTCGGTAATGTAGATGGCCTTGGGCCGGTACTCCCGGGCCAGCCGCACCAGTAGCTCGCGCAGGCCATCGGGGTACACTTCCCAGTCCATATGGGTGAACGCCTGGCCCCAGCGCACCCCGCTGAAGTGGTAGGGGGCCTCGAGGCTGTGTTGGAGCACCGCACGGGTGTAGTAGTTGAGGCCCAGGAAGTCGGTGGGGGTGGCGATGGCCTCGAGGTCGCCCGAGCGGATATGGGGAGAAGCTGGGCCGTAGAGCTCGAGCATGTCTGGCGGGTAGCCGAAGCCGTACAAGGGGTCCAGGTACCAGCGGTTCTGGAAGCCATCGTAGCGGCGGGCCGCGGCCAGATCGGCGGGGTCGGGGCTGACCGGGTGGCCTGGGGCCAGGTTGAGGGTGATGCCGACCTGGGCTTTGGGGGCGTTTTCCCGGATCAGCGGCACCGCCAGGCCGTGGGCCAAGAGCAGGTGGTGGGCGGCCTGCAGCGAGAGGGCCAGGTCGCGCAGGCCCGGGGCATGCACCCCAGCGTAGTAGCCCAGGTGGGCCGAGCACCAGGGCTCGTTGAGGGTGATCCAGTGCCGCACCCTATCGCCCAGGTACCGGCTCAGGTAGGCGGCATATTCGGCAAAGGCATAGGCGGTGTCCCGCTGGGGCCAGCCGCCCTGGTCCTGCAGGGCCTGGGGCAGATCCCAGTGGTAGAGGGTGAGCCAGGGTTCCAGACCACTTTCCAGCAGGGCATCCACCAGCCGGTCGTAGAAGGCCAGCCCCTTGGGGTTGGGCGCCCCCCGCCCCTGGGGAAAGATGCGCGGCCAGGCCACAGAGAAGCGGTAGGCATTCAGCCCCAGGCTGCGCATCAGGCCAATATCGGTCAGGTAGCGGTGGTAGTGGTCGCAGGCCACATCCCCGGTATGGCCCCCTCGAGTCTTGCCGGGGGTGTGGCTGAAGGTATCCCAGATGCTGGGCCCGCGTCCGTCCTCGCAGACGGCCCCTTCAATCTGGTAGGCCGAGGTAGCTGTGCCCCAGACGAAATCGCTCGGGAAATCGCTTCGCTTCATACAAATCTCCTCAGGGTTGTTGCAAGGTGCGCTGCAGGGCGAAGTAGGCCGGCTTGGGCCGGTATTCGTCGTCGAAGATGAGGGGTTCGCTGGCGGTAATCCAGGAGTAGAGGTCGGTGAAGCCCCACAGGGTGAAGGCCTTACAACGAGGCTGGCGCAGGCAGACCTGCAAGACCTCCTGGTAGACCCGGGCCTGGTTCTGCAGCTTGATCTCACGGGCGACGTTGCCTACCAGGCGCACATCCATCTCAGTGATGTGAATCTCCAGGCCTAGCTGGGCGAAGCGCTCGAGGTTTTCTGCCATCCTTACCTGCTGGGGGGAGAAGTAGCTGTCCAGGTGGGCCTGGAAGCCGATGCCGTCGATGAGGTTTTTTTGCTTTAGGGAACGCACCAGGGCGTAGATGGCATCCGACTTGGGGCCCAGCCCTTCGGCCCCGTAGTCGTTGTAAAAGAGCTTGGCCTGGGGGTCGGCCTGGCGGGCTAGGCGGAAGGCCCGCTCGAGGTAGTCTGGGAGCGCATTGAAGGGAGTGGGGCGCGGCCTGGCGTCGTCGCCGATAGCCTCGTTGACCACATCCCAGTAGGCGATCCTGCCCTTGTAGCGGCCCACCACGGTGCGGATGTGGTTTTCCAGGGCGGTGGCCAGTTGGTCTGGGTTTAGCTGGTAGACCCAGCCGGGGAGGGCCTGGTGCCAGACCAGGGTGTGGCCGCGGATGGCCTGGTTGTGCTTTTGGGCGAACTCGACCAGCAGGTCGGCGAGGGGGAAGTTGAAGCGGCCCTGGGTGGGCTGCAGGGCTCCCCACTTCATGACGTTTTCGGCCACCACCAGGTTGAACTCGCGGGCGAGGACTTTGGGGTAGTCGGGGTCTTCGACGAGCAGGGCGGGTTCTACCGCGGCCCCTATGAGGAGGCCGCGCTGGTCCGCCAGCGCCCGCAGGGGTGGGGTAGCAGGGGCGCTGCACCCCGCCACCAGGAGGGCCAGTGTAGGTATCAGCAGAGGTTTGGTCATAGCACAACCTTTAGGCTGGTCTGCCTTAGCTTCGGACGGCCCCGGAGGTCAGCCCTTCCATTAGCTGCCGTGCGGCCAGGGCGAAGACCAGGAGCAGCGGCAGAACCAATAGAGCGGTGCCGGCCATGATGGCCCCCCACTCCACGTCGGTGGCCCCTTGCAGCGTGCGTAGCACCACCGGCAGGGTCTTGGTCTCCTGGGTGCGCATGATCACGTTCACATCGGCAAAGCGGTTCCATGAGCCGATAAAGGTAATCAGGCCCAGGGTGCCCAGGGCCGGGCGGATGAGTGGCAGCACGATTCGCCAGTAGATTTGAAACTCGCTGCACCCGTCAATGCGGGCCGCGTCAATCAGCTCCTTGGGAATGGCGGAGAGGACGTACTGCCGCATCAGAAAAATCCCCAGGGCTCCTGCCATCCCTGGAACCCACAGGGCTTTGGGCTGGTTGATCCAGCCGATCTGGTAGATCAGCAGGTAGAAGGGAATCAGCCCAAGGATGGGAGGGATCAAGAGGGTGGCCAGGATGACGCCAAACAGCTGTTCCCGCCAGCGGAACTCGTACAGGGCGAAGGCAAACCCCGCCAGGCTGCAGAAGAACAGGGTGGGGAGGGTGGTCATGAGGGCCAGGTAGAGGTTGTTCCAGTAGGATCGCCAGAATGGGATTTTCTCAACCAGGATTTGGTAGTTGGTCCAGAAGTGCTCGCCAAACCACACCGGGGGCGGGAAGCCGAAAATATCCGAGCGCTGGTGGGTGGCGAAGACGAGCATGAAGTAGAAGGGGGCCAGGGTCAGCACCCCTCCTAGGATCAACAGGGCGTAGCCACCCAGGCGTAACAGTAGCCCAGCGGGGGATAGTCTTTTGCCAGAAGCGCCCATCAGGCCTCCCCTCGAGCCGTACGGCCAAAGATCAGATTGTTGAGGTAGGTCAGGATGCCGATAAAGATAAACAGAATCCAGGCGATGGAGGCCGCCGTACCCATCTCCAGCCACTCAAAAGCGGTGCGGTACATGTACATGGTCACGGTCTGCCCCCCCTGGGTGGCGCTGCTCGCTCCCCCATTGAGCAGCACAAAGGGTTGCTCAAAGAGCTGCATGTTGCCGATGATGGTCAGGCTTACAGCGAAAAACATCATGGGGCGCAGCAAGGGTAAGGTGATGTAGCGGAACTGCTGGTAACGGCTGGCCCCGTCCACCGCCGCGGCCTCGTAGAGTTCCCTGGGAATGGCCTGGATGGCGGAGAGGTAAAGCAGGGTGTTCCAGCCGGTGAACTGCCAGACCACCACCAGGGCGATGCCGTACTTGATGGTGGAGTTGAGGAACCAGCTAATGTTCTGGTCGGGCAGAAACCAGCCCAGCAGCGGCCAGGTGTTGAGCTGGGCGATGACCAGGTTGATCACCCCATTGTTGGCAAACAGGGTGTTGAAGATAAGGGCGATGGCCACCGAGGAGGTGATGTAGGGCAGGAAGTAGACCGCCATCACCAAGGTTTTGAAGCGGCCCAGCACCATGTGAATCACGAAGGCTAGCGGGATGGCAATCAGGTGCTGCGGCAGGCCAGAGAAAAACCCCAGCCAGAGGGTGTTCCACATGGCCCGCCAGAACATGGGGTCGGTGAGGGTAAAGGTGTAGTTCTCCAGCCCCACGTACTCCCAGCGGCCCCAACCGTCGCTGGGGGTCCAGGACTGAAAGGACATGTACAGGGAAAACAGGGTAGGGTACAGCCCGAAAATCAAAAAGAGAACGAAGAACGGACTGATGAAGAGGTAAGGGGCGTAGCGCCGCTGGAGGTTGCTCCAGCGCATGGCTGGGGTCACTGCATCAGGCGAGGAGGGATTGCGGATGATTTTTTGCACGTGCTTCCCTTTCGTGGGGAAGAGGCCAGGCCTCTTCCCCCATCCTAGCGGGCCCGGCGCTGGATTAACCGCTTGGCCTCAGCAAGCGCGGTTGGGATGTCTTTTTCTTCGTTCAGCACCTGGGAAAGGGCAGAGCTCACAATCTCGCTGGCGATCCGGTCGTACCGGTGGGCCTTCAGCGGTTTAATCCGGCGGGCCGCATCGCGCCACAGGAGGCGGGCCGGCTGACCACCCAAAAACTCTACCGGCTCGCTAAAGGCCGGGTCTTCCTGGGCCGAAAGCAGCGAGGGGAAGGCGCCTATTGCCCTGAACCCGGCAATTTGCGCTTCCCTATCCGTGGTCAGGAACTTGATGAGCTCCCAGGCTTGCGCCTTGTTACGGGAGACTGAAGGGATGGCGTAGAAACTCCCGCCCCAGGAGGCGTACATGCCTTCGGGTAGCTGCTGTACCCGCCACAGGCCTTTGGTTTCGGGGGCCATCCAGTTTTGCAGGTGGCCCTGCAGCCAAGCCCCGGAGAACTGGGTGGCTACGGTGCCCTTTTTGAAAGCATCGTACCACTCGTTGGTCCAGGCCCCAATTTTGGCGTCTAGGCCAGCGCTGCGGATGCTGCGGGCCAGTTCGAAAGCCCGCACAAAACGGGGACTATCCACCACCACATTGCCTTGCTCATCGAAGTAGGGGCTCTGGTTGGTGGGGGTGGTGGCAAAGATGTTGATCCAGGCCACATCGGAGGCGTCGGCGATCAGGAAGGCACCGGTGTTGGCCTTAATCTTCCGCCCGGCAGCGATGTAGCCGGCCCAGGTGGTCATATCCCGCGGGTTGACCTGGGCTTTCTGCAGCACATCTACCCGGTAGAAGAAGGTACCGGGGCCGATGTCCACTGGCATGGCGACGAAGCGGCCATCGGCCGAGGTGGCCTGGGCGATGGTGTAGGGGGTGAAGAGCCGTTTGTAGAGGCCGGCATTGTAAGGGGCTTTGTTGAGGTCTTCAAACCCTTGGCCCTGGGCAAAGCGCCCGATGAAGTTCACCTCTATGGCAGCCACATCCGGCAGGCCCTGGCCGGTGGCGAGGGCTGCGGTGAGGGCATTGTGGTGGTCGGCGTACTGCTGGATGAGGAGCTTGACCTCTATGTTGGGGAATTTCTTGTTGAACAAGGGGAGCTGGGCCTTGATGGAGTCGTCCAGGTTGGGGAATACCGCTACGGTGAGGGTAGTCCTTTGGGCCAGGCCCAGCCCAGCCAGAGCCAGGAGCAGCAACAGGATAAGGTTTCGCTTCATGGGTTCCTCCTTAGTTAGGGGCTTCCCGCCCCCTAGGGTTGCCTATTGCCTTGCAAGCGCTTTCAAAACCGGGCTTACCATCCAACCTCCTTTTCACTACCGCTTAGGACGTTTGAAGCATCAAACGAGAACCGGGCGAACGCAGAAAACCCGTGGACTCCCGCACTACCAGGCGGGTGGTCAAAGGCTTCGGAGTGTAGCTTTGTCCCTCGAGCATGGCCAGCACCCAGCGGGCAGCCTCCCAGCCCATCTCCTGGCCGGGCTGGTGCACCGAGGTGAGGGGAGGGGTGAAGTAGCTCGAGCTGGGTAGATCGTCAAAGCCCACTAGGGAAACGTCGTGGGGGATGCGTATGCCGCGCCGGTATAGGGCTACGCTGGCGCCGTAGGCCATCTGGTCGTTGGCGGCAAAGAGGGCGGTGAACAAGGCTCCCCGGGCCAGCAGGGCCTCCACGGCCAAGAGCCCGGAGGGCTCGAGGTAGTCTCCTTCCACTACCAGCGCCGGGTCGAAGGGAAGGCTAGCCTCGGCCAGTGCGGCCTTGTAGCCCTTCAGGCGCTCGACGGCGTCGGGGTGCGACTGGGGGCCTGCAATGTGGGCAATTCGGCGGTGGCCCAGCTCAATCAGGTGGCGGATGGCCTGGTGCGCTCCTTGGAAGTTGTCGGTGCTCAGGCAGTTTAGCCCGGCAATCGCTCGCCCTACCACCACCACCGGCATCCGCTGGCTTAGTTGGCGGAGGCACCCTTCGGGCACGCTGCCATCCATCACGATGAGCGCGTCCACCTGCCGGTTCACCAGGACCTTCAGGGCAGCTTCCTCCTGGTCGGCCCGCCAATGCCCACTGGCAAAGATGGGGTGGTAGGGGGTTTGTTCCAGGGCCTGCTCCACCCCTTTGAGCATCCCCCCATAGTAGGGGCTGCTGATCTCCTGGGTCACCACCCCCACGGTGAGGGAGCGCCCCTGGGCCAGCCCTTTAGCCATGAGGTTGGGCCGGTAGTTGAGCCGCTCAATCGCTTGCAAGACAGCCTCACGCTTGCGCGCGTTAACCCGAGCCGTGCCGTTGATCACCCGGGAGACCGTGCTGGGGGACACCCCGGCCTCTCGGGCCACATCCTGCAGGGTGACCCAGCCGCCCACCCCAAGCCTCCGGTCAGCGGTAGAGCTGGATCTCGGCCAGGTAGACCACCCCGCTTTTTCCAGAGGGCAGGATAAGGCTGTAACCGTAGACCTCTTTGCGGCCAAAACCGTCGTTTGGGGCCCTGTCGGGCTGGTACTCCTGCCGCCGCTTGAACTGGTCAAAGGGAAGGCGGAGCTGCCGCCAGCCGGTGAAGTTGTCAACGATATCGTAGACCCAGCGCTCGGCGCTGTCCTTGTTGCCGCTATCGCCGGCGGCCCGGTTGTCCAGGATTTCAAAGCGGTAGGTGTTGCCGGTACTGCCCCCAAACAGCCAGAGGCTGATGCCGGTGTACTGGCTCCAGTCCTGGGCCACCCAGTCTCCGCTGGGCTGATGGAAGATACGGGACAGGCCACCCCAGTCGCCCACCTTGTACTCGACCATCAGGGCCGGCAGAGGGGCCTGCTGCCCTGGCCTGGCCTTGGGATCGGTGCTGGCGATCAGCACGGGGGTCAGGCTGATGTTGCCGGAGCTGGTGGCCTCCCAGGTGTAAAACCCTCCATTGGCCAGCGCGATGGAGCCGTTCTGGTTTTTGGCCGCGTTATCAAAGGCGTCCACCTGTTGGGCCAGGGCGGCCACTGAGAGTACAACTAGACTGAGCAAGAGCTGTTTCATGGAGTACCTCCTTTTTGCCCAAGGGCCAGCTTAGCGGTAAAGCTGGAAATCCGCCAGGTAGAGCCGACCCTGTGTGCCTGAAGCGGGGCTGATGGAGTAGCCGGAGATGGCGGTGCGGTTAAAGCCATCGTCCGGGGCTCCTTCGGGCTGGTAGTCGGCGCGCCGCTGGAAGGCGGCAAAGGGTATGATCCACTGCCGCCAGCCCGAACGAGCGGGGATGTCGTAGAACCACTGTTCGGCCGTGCGGCCATCCGGCCCGTCCAGTAGGCTCAGCTTGACCGGCCCGCCGTACACCCAGAGCTGAACCCCCTTATACCCCCGCCAGTTCTGGTAGCTGTAGGCGTCGTTCGGCCAGTCCCAGTATGCCCGGATAAAGCCAGCAAAGCTCTGAGACCCCTGGGGGATGCTATAGTCAAAACGAAGAACCCAGACCGGGCCTGCCTGCCCGGGCAGAGCCTCCGGGTCGTCCGGCCAGAGCCGGAGGTTTTTCAACTCGGCGGAGGCTTCTGGGCTATTAAACACAAACAGATTGGGCCGGGTGTAGTCGTCTAGAAGCCAGGTTTGCTGCGCGTCGTAAAGGCGAAGATCGGCCAGATAGGTGGTTCCTGTTCCGCTGGGGAACTGCAGGGTGTATCCGGGAACCTCGACCAGGTTTAGCCCATCGTTGGGCGCTCCCTCAGGCTGGTAATCGCTCCGGCGCTGGAAGCGGTGGAAATCGATGTGGAATAGTCTCCAGCCGCTGTAGTTGTCGAGGATGGGGTAGGCCCAGTGCTCTTCCTGCCGTCCGTCCAGGATGATGAGGAGGAGTTCCTTACCGGTGTTGTTGCCGTAAAGCCATAGGCGCACCCCCTGGTAGCTTCTCCAGTATTGCGGCGCTCTGGGGCAGTCCTCGCTCGAGGGGAAGGTGCGCTGGCAGTAGTAGCGTACGAAGCCGCCGTACCCCCCCTCCCTGACCGCGAAGTCTGCCTGCAGTACGGGTAGCGTCTGATCCTGCCCAGGCAGGGCCAGAGGGTCGTCTGGGGGGAGGTAGCGGTGGGTCAGCCGAACCGAGGAGTTTTCATCCGAGAAGGGGTAGAAAGCAGGTAGCTGGTAGTGGTCGACCAGCAAGGTTTCCCGCACAACCTCGACAGGGGTGTTTGGCTGGCTGCTGGGAGAGGTGCAGGCGGCCAGAACCAGGGTAAGAAGTAGGCTAAAGCGGTACATGTCTCCTCCTAGGGTTGCTGCAGGGTGCGCTGCAGGGCGAAGTAGGCCGGCTTGGGCCGGTATTCGTCGTCGAAGATGAGGGGTTCGCTGGCGGTAATCCAGGAGTAGAGGTCGGTGAAGCCCCACAGGGTGAAGGCCTTACAACGAGGCTGGCGCAGGCAGACCTGCAAGACCTCCTGGTAGACCCGGGCCTGGTTCTGCAGCTTGATCTCACGGGCGACGTTGCCTACCAGGCGCACATCCATCTCAGTGATGTGAATCTCCAGGCCTAGCTGGGCGAAGCGCTCGAGGTTTTCTGCCATCCTTACCTGCTGGGGGGAGAAGTAGCTGTCCAGGTGGGCCTGGAAGCCGATGCCGTCGATGAGGTTTTTTTGCTTTAGGGAACGCACCAGGGCGTAGATGGCATCCGACTTGGGGCCCAGCCCTTCGGCCCCGTAGTCGTTGTAAAAGAGCTTGGCCTGGGGGTCGGCCTGGCGGGCTAGGCGGAAGGCCCGCTCGAGGTAGTCTGGGAGCGCATTGAAGGGAGTGGGGCGCGGCCTGGCGTCGTCGCCGATAGCCTCGTTGACCACATCCCAGTAGGCGATCCTGCCCTTGTAGCGGCCCACCACGGTGCGGATGTGGTTTTCCAGGGCGGTGGCCAGTTGGTCTGGGTTTAGCTGGTAGACCCAGCCGGGGAGGGCCTGGTGCCAGACCAGGGTGTGGCCGCGGATGGCCTGGTTGTGCTTTTGGGCGAACTCGACCAGCAGGTCGGCGAGGGGGAAGTTGAAGCGGCCCTGGGTGGGCTGCAGGGCTCCCCACTTCATGACGTTTTCGGCCACCACCAGGTTGAACTCGCGGGCGAGGACTTTGGGGTAGTCGGGGTCTTCGACGAGCAGGGCGGGTTCTACCGCGGCCCCTATGAGGAGGCCGCGCTGGTCCGCCAGCGCCCGCAGGGGTGGGGTGGTCTGGGCGAGAACCAGCAGGGCCAGAACGAAAAAGCAGGCCAACGCGCGCTTTAGAATTACCATAAGTAAACTCCTTCGAGCGTCAGCCTTGCGGTGGTGCGGTAAGGGTTGCACCGCTTAGAGTCCCGGCCTGGTGCCGCCCGATCTCCAGTGGCAACACACCGATAAAGGGCAAGGCCGCATCGCTAGCTTCTTAGCCTAAGAGTCAAGCAGATTTTGAAAGCGCTGTCAAGAGGGTTCGCTGACCTTCCCCTCTAACTTCAGACACTTTCAATCCCCCACCCCTCCTGAGGCAGGATAGGTACATGGAGCAGGTGAGGGAGATTTTACCT
>FWWL01004884.1_pt1 | contig 21867 bp, 22 predicted proteins | sample 2228331 | NCBI WGS metagenome assembly FWWL01 (sample SAMEA103939775, study PRJEB20133) | metagenome | reverse complement strand
TAGTAAGTAATGATATACTGCAAAAGAACTTACTTTATGGAAGTTATACCGCTGATTTATGGCATTCTTATTAGCATTTTTGAATTGTAATTGAAAATTAAACGTTTTTCAACAGTTTGTTTACCTGCTTTTTATTTTCTTCTTGTGAAGTAGGAAAGCTAAGGATAAATTATTTTTTAATAGTTATTTTTAATTCCTTAAATAAATGTAAAGTAACCAGGACTAACATTCTTTACACAGACTAACTGGTTTAGTGTGTTAAATTCGATGGGGATACCATGACTTTTGCAAGGACTTTTTTCGCTTTACATAGGATTTTGCAAACATTTTTTTTAGAGATTGATTTTTATTTGAGAGATTTTTTATACCTTCGTGCGTTTAAAAAATGTAGAAAAATGGCAATTATTCAAACCATCAGAAATCGAGCAGGAGTGCTTATTGCAGTAGTTATTGGTTTAGCATTGTTAGCATTCATCTTAAATGATTTAATTTATTCAAATCAATTATTTAATTCTGGTCCAACAACAGATGTAGCAGAAATTAATGGTCAAACCATTTCAATAAAAGAATATGAGTTGTTGGTAGATGAATTAACTCAAACATATTTAAGAAATACACAGCAGGAGACAGTTCCTGATGAAGCTATTTCACAGCAAATACGCGAACAGGCGTGGGACATGCTGGTTACGAATTATGTGTTGGCCAATAATTTACCAAATTTGGGTTTTGTAGTTCATCCAGACGAACTACAAGACATGATTGTAGGTTCAAACATTGATCCACAGGTATCGCAAATTCCAATTTTTAAAAACCAGCAAACCGGAATGTTTGATCCCAATCTGGTTCGTCAATTTATTGCTAACATGGACAAAGATCCGAGTGGGAATGCTCGCTTAAGCTGGGTTGCCTTTGAAAGAGAATTGGAACATCAAAAAAAGCTAAGAAAATATTATACAGCTGTTAAGAAAGGAATGTACATTACCAGCGTAGAAGCAAAAGCATACGCAGAAGAATCGGCAACACAAAACGATGTACAGTTGATACTTAAGCGTTATACAGAACTGAGTGATTCGTTAGTTACTTATACAGATGAGGACTTACAAAAATATTATGAAGAACATCTTTATTTGTTTGAACAGGAAGCTTCCAGAGATATTGAATATGTTGTATTTGAAGTGAAACCTTCACCTGCTGATATGAATTCGCTCCAACAGAAAATGAATGAAATAAAAGAAAGATTTGAAACAGCTGAAAATGTAGAAGAATTTATTAATGAAAATTCAGATGTACCTTACACAGAACAATATTTTAATAAAGGTGAACTTTCTCCAATTATTGACAGTATTATGTTTGTTTCACAACCCGGTTTTATTTATGGTCCTTATATTGATGGGGAAAACTATTTTATAGCTAAATTAATCTCTTTTAAAAATTTGCCAGACTCGGTTCATGCCCGTCATATACTCATATCGCCAAATGAAAAACGTACCAAAGATGAAGCTAAAAAATTGGCAGATAGTTTAAAGACCTTGCTGGAAAAGAAAGCCGACTTTGCAGCTTTAGCTAAGCAATATTCTGATGATCCAGGTTCGGCACAAGAAGGTGGAGATTTAAAATGGTTTAAACGTGGAGTAATGGTAAAACCTTTTGAAAAAGCAGCTTTTGAGGCAAAAAAAGGTGAATTTGTTGTAGTTGAAACACAGTTTGGCTATCATATTATTGAAACATTAGAAAAATCAAAAGAAAGCAAAAAGGCTGAAGTTGCTTTTGTACAGTGGAAAATTGAGCCAAGTTCAGCTACCTATCAAATGGTACAGAACAAAGCCTATCAGTTTGCAGGTCTAAATAATACAGCTGAAAAGTTTGACAATGCCATTACAAAAGAAGGATTTAACAAACGTATTGCAAGTGGTTTGCGTACAACCGACCGTACTATAGCAGGTTTCGATAATGCAAGAGAAATTATCCGCTGGGCATTTAAGGCTAAAAAAGGTGATGTATCACAGCCTTTCGAATTCCCCGATAAATTTGTAGTGGCTAAATTAGTAGAAGCAAGAGAAAAAGGTTATGCACCACTCGAACAGGTTAAAGAGCAGGTGAAGAACTCTGTAATTAAAGAAAAGAAAGCTGAAAAATTCATACAAGAATTCAAACAACATCTGGCATTAGGAAATATTCAGTCAATTGCTGGAAAAATAAATCTTCCTGTAATGGATGCCACTGCTATCACCTTTTCTTCATTTAGTATACCAGGTGTTGGCATTGAGCCAAAAGTTATTGCTTCGTCGGCAGTAATGCCTTTAAATAAAATATCTGTGCCAATTAAAGGAAATAATGGTGTGTTCGTGATTAACGTTACGCAACGCAACAAACAAAGCGAAATGGACATTAAGCAGGCACAATTCCAATTGATGTACGATATTCAAACCAGAGTAGATTATCAGGCATTTGAAGCTTTAAAGAAATTGGCCAACATTACCGATAACAGAATATTGTTCTATTAATAAAGCTGTCTGCTCAGCTTTTATGAAAATAGAACAAATTACCAGCTCTGAAAACCCTAAAATTAAGCTTATCAGGCAATTATACAATTCTAAAGGACGAAGAAAATATGGATTATTTATTGCTGAGGGTATCAGAGAAATTTCCATGGCATATAAATCTGATTTTAAAATAAAATACTTGTTTATTAATGAGCTGTTTCTGCAAAAAAAAGATATCAGTACCTTTCCATTTTCTCATCAAATCTTTTATCAGTTAGACACAAAGTTATTTTCAAAAATTTCTTATCGGGAAGATACAGAAGGTATAATAGGCATTTTTGAAACAAAAAAGCATACTTTATCTGAAATTCATTTGTCAACAAATCCTTATGTGATAATTCTCGAATCGGTCGAAAAGCCTGGTAACCTTGGTGCAGTTTTGCGAACAGCCGATGCTGTTAAGGCCGATGCTGTGTTGGTTTGCAATCCTGTAATAGATATTTACAATCCAAATGTTATTCGTTCCAGTATTGGATGTATATTCGTTGTTCCTGTAGCTGTTTGTAACAATACAGAAGCGTTGAATTGGTTAAGAGAACATCGTTTTACTATATATGCAGCTGCATTACAAGATGCAATATATTATCATCAATCGGATTTTACCTCTCCAACAGCTATTGCTTTTGGTACAGAGGCAGAAGGTCTTACTGATTTCTGGAGAAAAGAAGCCGATTACATTATAAAAATCCCTATGCTAGGTAAAATAGATTCACTTAATGTTTCAAATTCAGTAGCTATATTGAGTTATGAGGTATTGCGTCAACGAAATTTTTATCTTACAGATTAAAATTCATTTCCTGAATTTCAATTCCGCCAATTTCTTGTAATTCTTTTAGGAATAGAGGATAAAGTTCTTGATGGTTAACTACCTGAAGAATTATAAATCCTATTCTGCTGCATGTATATTCGCTTACTTCGTGAAAGCCCATACGGGCACGAATAATGGATGCATACTTTGATAAGACAGACTGTGTTTTGTTTGCTTCCTTAATTCTGTCTTTTATAGCTATACCAACAATTTTAAACTGAGTCATAATATAATAAGTTTGTTGTTTGACTTAAAAATACAAATCACGTTCTCCATTTTTTAATCGTTCAATGCGTCGTTTTAGTTCAACAGTATTCATGTGTCCTTCGAGTTGTGCTATTTCTTTTTCAATGGCTTTCCATCCTTTTTCCTGAACGTCGGGTGTTGCATAATCTATGAGGTACTCAACCAAGGTAAGAATGGCATTCGGAGTACAATATCGTTTAATGAATCCGGGAACAGAAAATTCCATAAAGTGTTCTCCGGTACGTCCTTTTCTGTAGCAAGCTGTACAGAATGAGGGCAGGTAGCCCTGGTCAAGAAGTTCACTGATAATTTCGTTGAGCGAACGGTCGTCGTTAATTTTAAATTGTTCGCGGTTTAAATCTTGTTCGCGATTGAGCAATTTGGCTTTGGAGTATCCTCCCAGCTCAATGATAGTGCCTCCGTCTATCTGGCTAACTCCAAACTGCATAACTTCTCTTCGAACCTCTGGATTTTCTCTGGCTGTAAGGATTAAGCCAGTATAAGGAACTGCAAGACGCAATATGGCAATGATTTTGGTAAAGTCCGCATCAGAAACAAGGTATTTGTCGCCTACGCTTAATCCCGAAGCATCTTTTATACGTGGGAATGATATAGTATGTGGTCCAACATTGTAGCAGGCTTCGAGATGGTTGGTATGACGAATTAATGCCAATACTTCAAAACGCCAATCGTATAAACCAAATAAGGCTCCTATGCCAACATCATCAATTCCAGCTTCCTGGGCCCTATCGAGGGAAGTTAAACGCCATTCATAATCTTTCTTTTTGCCTCCCAGATGGTACCATTGATAAGCTTCAGGATGATAAGTTTCTTGAAATATTTGGTAAGTTCCAATACCAGCTTTTCCTATTATTCTAAAGCCTTGTATATCGAAAGGTGCTGCATTAATGTTTACCCGACGAATTTCTCCTTTTCCTTTTTTTACACTATATACCAATTTTACAGTGTGAGCAATATATTCAGCAGAATATTCAGGATGTTCGCCGTAAACCAGAATCAGTCGCTTTTGTCCGTTGTCTTCGAGTGCTTCAACTTCACGAACAATTTCTTCGTCCGATAATGTTTTTCTTAATGCCTTAGTGTTGGTTACTTTAAAACCACAATACTGACAATTGTTTGAGCATTTGTTCCCTATATAAAGGGGGGCAAACAAAACAATTCTATTGCCATAAACTTTTTCTTTCAGAATACGGGCACCCTGTTTTATTTCTTCAATAAGTTCCGGGTCGGTAGTATTAACTAAAACAGCTGTTTCTTCAAGAGTTAATCGTTGTTTATCCAGCGACTTTTTTATTATATCGCGAACTCTTTCTTTTGTAGATGTTACTGTATTGATGTAATTCCACAACTCATCGGGGTCAATAAACGGTTGCATTCTTTTATCTTCGATGCTACACCTTTCTGGATAGAATTTCATAATATTTTCACTAATGATTTAAGTACAATATTACTTAATTGGGCTTACATAAACAATGACATTTGTTAGTTTTTTTTAAAAAAGCTAAAAAGCATATTTAATACCAATAAGTAAAATATCATCAACCTGAAAATAATTTCCTTTCCATTCATCGTGAGTTTTTTCAACTATTTTATGTTGCTCTTTCATAGGTAGATGGCTAATTGAGAGAAGAAGTTCTTTAAGGGGTTTATATTTAAACTTTTTGCCTTCTGAACCTCCGAATTGGTCGGCATAACCATCGGAAAACATATAGAACAAATCGCCCTTTTCGCAGGGAATAGTATGTTTTGTAAATGGTTTAATGTCATCGTATAAGCCTATTGGCATTTTATCGCCTTTATATTCAGTCAGTTCTCCATTTCTTATATGATACAATGGATTATTGGCTCCTGCAAATTCAACAACATTATTATCGAAGTCGAAAAGACACAAAACCATATCCATGCCATCTTTGGTTTGCTGTTCAGTATTACCCTGATTTAATGCATTAATAATATTATCCCGCAACTGATTGAGTATTATAGAAGCATCGAGCTCTTCCATTCTGTTAACAATTTCGTTTAAGAATGATATGCCCAGCAAACTCATAAAAGCTCCTGGAACACCATGACCAGTACAATCGGCTGCTGAAACAATTAATTTATTCTTTCGTGAAGTTATGAAATAATAATCACCGCTAACTATATCGCGAGGTCTGTTAAAAATAAAAAAGTTATCACGAAGTATGCTCTCTACTACATTTACAGGAGGGAGTACTGCTTGTTGAATACGACTGGCATAGCGAATGCTATCCATTATTTCTTGCTTTTGGAAGGCTATTTCATCGCGTTGTGCTTCAATTTTTTCCTTTTGCGATTTAATTTCTTCGTTTTGACGCAAAATTTCCTGATTTTTTTGATTTAGCGCTATATTCGCTTGCTTTTTTATCTGATAGTTTCTGTATATAAAGAATCCAAGGAAGATAAGCATGAGTATCAGACCTACAAATAGGTATAAGATGAGTTGTTGCATGTGTATTTTGGCGAGCTGTTCGTTTAATACTTTTTTCTGCTCGTTGATACGTTGATTTTGTTTTTCTATTTCCTTTTTCTGATTTGCCAGTATTACCGATTTTTCATTGATTTCTAAGTTTTTTGATTGTAAAACTTTTTCCCGCTGTTCTAACTCTTTCAACTTTTCAGCCAAAAGTTTTTTGTTTTGATTAACCTGATTGATAATGAAAGCTAATGCTTTCTTTTGTTTTTCAATTTCTTTTATTTGTTTTTCTATTTCTGCTTGCTGTTGTGCAATGATTTGTTCCTGTTTTTCAATTTCAGCTTTCTGTTTTTGTATAAGAATGCTTTGTTGTTCTACGATTTCTTTTTCTTTCTGTAATGCCAAATCTGTCTTTTTATAAAGCTGTTCCCAATCGGCTTTAGATTTTACCGCACCTTCAACAAAAAGTTCATTGAGTTTATAGCCACATTCGTTGAGTTTTGATTGATTGAGCTCGTAACGACGATAATTGTTTACCACAATGAAATTAATCATGGATTTGTGAAACTCGAAGTTTTCGGTTATTAAAAGAGTTTTGCAATCCAGTCTTTTTTGAACCTTATCAATGTCGTATTCTTCGTCATTTTTAAAAAAAATCAGGTTGCAGTAGGGAATTTTTTCAATAGTTTGACTTTGTATTATTTTAATTGGCTTTTTATGAAGTAGTCCGATTTTTTCAGCTGTTGATACCATAACCGAAAATAGGGCTGTGTCTCTCGATAAGATGCAAATCTTAAAAGTATCAATACTTGATTCGTTTGGCCATGTAACTTGTTTGGCTATATCGAATATGTATCTTGAACGCGATTGGTTATCAAATTTATTCTGGCTTAGGCATGTATAGTAATACAGCAGAAATATGGTAAGTGTAAAAAAATATTTCATCATTTCAAATTTAGGCATTTATACGAAGCTATTATGTATAAAGTTTCGTTTATTTGCATAATGGCTATTGTTCAATTTTTTTTACAAGATTTCCTTTTTCGTCCCATTCCAGCAAATAAACAAGCTTTCCATCCCTATACAATGCTTCGAATTTAACTTTTCCGTTTATGTACCACCCTTTGCTTATTCCATCTTCGATGTCATCTTTGTATCGTTTTTCTAGCATAATTTGCTGGTTGGGGTAAAACGACTTCTCAACACTGTCTTTGAGTCCAAAATTGAAATATCGTTCTAATTTTTTATTGCCTTTTTCATCGAAATACGTCCAATAACCATGTTCTTTACCATTTTTCACAATTCCTGTCCGTTCAACATTACCATTTTCATAATAGTACGTCCATTGCCCATTGGCATCGCCTTCTTTGTATTGCCCCTTTGCTTTAACCATGCCCGATGGGTAAAACCAAATCCAGTTACCATGTTCAAGGCCTTCGACAAACTCACCAGTTGATACTAATATGCCGTTTTTATCGTAAAATCTTGAAATTCCATTTTCAACACCATGTTGAAATTGTTTTCTGGCAATAATTTTACCATATTCATTTCGTTCAACAAGAATTCCTGTAAATGGTTCACGGGTTGTTTTGTCGTATAAAATCTCGTCTTTTTCGTAAACTTGATTGATCTCTGCTGATTGTGAAAAAATAGTATAAGGGAAGCAAAATGTCAGAAAAACAATACTATATTTAGAAAATATCAAAGCCATTGTTAAAAATCATTCAAAGATAAACAAAAATCTCTGGTTGGATTTTACTGATGGATAATTTAATCTGGCTTTGTTATTTGGATTTGAAATGTTCAAAAAAGTTATTTAGCTAGATGCAATGTTTCTTGTATTCAATTATTGAACTATAATAAATTCAATATTCCGTATAATCCTAGATACGAAGCCATTATTCCTAACAGAAAACCTGTAAAAACTTGTTTGATTGTATGAGCTGCCAGAATGAGGCGTGATGTAGCAACTATGCCAGCAATCAATACGATAGAGCTAATAATGTAAAACGGAGAAATAACTGATAGTTCAATCCGATAAAAAAGCAAAGTTCCGATACAGGCACCAATTCCGAAAAGATGCAGGCTAAGTTTATTGAAAAATATAAGCGATATAAATAATACAAACATTAGAAAAGGAAGCAGCTTGATGAAGGTGTCTATATAGTAGGGTAGGGTAACATTTCTGAAGAAAAATGTTGTAAAAAGATAAAACATTAACATCATAAAAGTTACAGAAATTCTTTCTTCTTTGCTATGAAGGTTATATGATGAAATCAGCTTTAATAAATACATGACGGTTAAAACAAGTAAAGGTAAAATCGCTGTTAAAATAAGGAAAACGACCAATAACAACGATACCATTTGATTGTTAAAAATGAAGTATTGTGTATAGGTATGAATAATAATAAACAAAGTGTAAAAGGGCATAAATAGTGGATGAAAAAGTATTGAAAAAAATGAAAAAATAAATTTTTCTGTACGATGTATGCTATAGGTTGTCATTCTATAATTCTTTTCTTAAGCGTGCTACAGGAATTTTAAGTTGTTCACGATATTTAGCAACAGTTCTTCGTGCTACTTTAAAGCCCTCTTTATTTAAGAGTTCTGCTAATTCTTCGTCAGTTAACGGATTTCGTTTGTCTTCGTTTTCAATAAGTTCAGCAATTCGTTCTTTAACTTTATAAGTTGAAACAGACTCGTCTTCGGCTGTTGTCATTGATTCGCTGAAAAAAGTTTTGAGTGGAAAGACACCATAAGGAGTCATCACATACTTGTTGCTTACTACTCTGGAAATGGTGCTAATGTCGTATCCGGTAAGATCAGCAATATTTTTTAAAATCATAGGTTTGAGCTGAGCTTTATCGCCAGAAACAAAGAAATCTTTTTGAAACTGGACAATTGCTTGCATAGTGTTTAGCAAGGTGTTTTGTCGTTGTTGAATAGCGTCTATAAACCATCGGGCAGATTCTATTTTTTGTTTGGCGAAATGTACTGCTTCGGAGTTGCCAGATTTTTTTTCTTTTTTTCTTTGTTCAAGGCTTTGAAGCATTTGTTGAAACGACTTACTTACTCTTAACTCAGGATTATACTTTGAATTGAGAGATACTCGTATTTCCTGGTCGTCAATTTCTACAATAAAATCTGGTACTACCTGATTTTTGGCTATATCGTACTGTGTGGTAAAGGAACTGCCAGGATTAGCTGTAAGGTGCTGTATTTCTGTGATAGCTTTCTTTAATTCTTCTTCGGTTATTTTAAGCTTTTGCTGAATTTTTTCGTAATGCTTTTTGGTCAATTCTTCGTAGCATTGTTCAACTATGCGGATAGCATTATTGATTTCCGTACTTTTGGGCTTACGTTGTAATTGTAATAGAATACATTCCTTTATTGTTCTGGCACCAACTCCTGGTGGGTCGAGACTTTGTACTTTTTTAAGTACTTCTTCTACCTGCCTGGGGCTAACATTAAGATTGAAAGTAAAAGCAAGATCGTCGGAAATGGATTCAACATCTCGTTGAAGATATCCACGTTCGTCGATGTTTCCAATAATATATTCGGCTATGGTTCGTTCGGTTTTATCAAGATATAGGTAGCCTAACTGATGATACAAGTTGTCAATAAACGATTCCTCGTTTGTTATAATTATTTCGTGTATTTCATCGTCAGCAGAATGGTTGTTAGCCTGTAGTTTATAGCTTGGGATATCGTCAAATTCTTCTTCTTCCAGATAATCTTCATAAGAGAAATCATCGTCTTTTGATTTGGTTTCTGTTTCATTATCATCAGAATAGCTTGTGTCTTCTTCAGATTCAACAGTTTCGTCATCGTTGTCGAATTCTTCTTCTTCATCGTTAATAACAATTTCTTCTTCTTCGCTTCCTTCTTCAAGAGCGGGATTTTCTTCAAGTTCTTTTTTTATTCTTTGCTCTAATTCCATGATGGGAATCTCAAGCATTTTAATAAGCTGAATTTGTTGAGGAGAAAGCTTTTGTAATAACTTTTGTTGTAATTTCTGTTCTAACATAGCCGAATTTTTCAATAAAAACGAAAGATAAATAAAAATGTTTCAATTTCAAATGTCAAGATGTTAACAAAGTGTTTATAGAAAGGCGAAGGTAAGCAATGTTGAAATTGATTAAAATTCAGCATTTTTTGGTGTTCTTGGGAAAGGTATAACATCACGTATATTAGCCATCCCTGTAATAAAGAGAATAAGTCGTTCAAATCCGAGTCCAAATCCGCTATGGGGAGCTGTTCCGAATTTTCTGGTTTCGAGGTACCACCAAATGTCCTTTTCGGGGATATGTAACTCTTTGATGCGATTTAACAGCTTGTCGTAGTTTTCTTCGCGTTGTGAGCCGCCTATGATTTCACCAATTTTTGGAAACAGAACATCCATTGCACGAACAGTTTTTCCATCATCGTTTTGTTTCATGTAAAAGGCTTTTATTTCTTTTGGATAGTCGGTAAGAATAACGGGTCGCTTAAAATGTTTTTCAACTAAATAACGTTCATGTTCAGATTGTAAGTCACAGCCCCAATAAACAGGAAATTCAAAATTTTGCTTCGATTCAGATAAAATGTTAATGGCTTCTGTATAGGTCAATCGTTCAAATGGATGTTCAATAACAAAGTTTAGTCTTTCAATAAGTTCTTTGTCGTACATTTCGTTAAGAAAGGCAAGGTCGTCGGAGCAATGTTCAAGGGCATAGCGTACTAAATATTTTATAAAATCTTCGGCTAAGTCCATGTTGTCGTTAATGTCGTAAAAAGCCATTTCTGGTTCTATCATCCAGAATTCGGCCAGATGTCTTGGAGTATTAGAGTTTTCGGCTCTAAAAGTAGGGCCAAAGGTATAAATTTCAGATAATGCAAGGGCACCTAATTCGCCTTCTAATTGTCCCGATACAGTGAGCTTGGTTTCTTTGCCAAAAAAGTCTTCGCTAAAATCAATTAACCCATCTTCTGTTTTAGGCAAATTGTAAAGGTCAAGAGTTGTAACTCTAAACATTTGTCCTGCACCTTCGCAGTCGCTGCCGGTAATGATGGGAGTGTGGAGGTAAACAAAGCCTTTGGAATTGAAATAATGATGAATAGCATAAGCCATGTGGTGTCTGATTCGGAAAATAGCACCAAAAGTATTGGTACGCGGACGCAGATGAGCAATAGAGCGTAAAAATTCAAGCGAATGCCCTTTCTTTTGCAAAGGATAGGTTTCTGCATCGCATGTGCCATATATAGTTATTTCTTTTGCAAGTAGTTCTACCTTTTGACCTTTGCCCTGTGAGGGTACTAATGTGCCTAAAACACGAATACACGAACCTGTTGTAATAGGTTTAAGAAAATCTTCGTTAAACAAAGTTGTATCAACTACAACTTGTATATTGTGAATAATAGAACCATCGTTTAACGCTATAAAATGAACACTTTTATTTCCTCGATGTGTTCTTACCCAACCTTCTACAACATAATCTTTTTGTACTTCGGCTACGGACAGTAAATCTTTTATTTTTGTTCGTTTCATGGTACTTAATTTTTAAAACGGTAAAGTTACGTTAAGAAAAAACGCTATGCAAATCACAGGTCAATTTCAAATCCTTGTTTGTTAAATACATGGTATTCAAGGAAAGGAAGCTGATAGTCGGCAGAAATTTTTATGTAACGTCTGTATTTAATCATCCATTGTAGTCGTTTTGAAATAACTCCATGTGTTAAATACGCGGCAACAAAAGGATTGGCTTTAAGATGAAAATATTTGTAAGGAGTTTTTTGAGCCAGATATTCAATGTAGCTTTCAATCTGATTGGCAATAAGAATGCAACTGGTTATTTTTCCTGTACCAGAGCAATTAGGGCAGGTTTCTGAAGTAACAATATTGATTTCGGGTCGAACACGTTGACGGGTGATTTGCATAAGGCCAAATTTGCTTAAGGGTAAGATATTGTGTTTTGCTCTGTCTTTTTCCATCAGCTTCTTCATGCGTTCATACAGAATTTTTTTGTTTTCGGCTTTATACATGTCAATAAAGTCGATAACAATAATTCCGCCGAGGTCTCTGAGTCGTAATTGTCGTGCAATTTCTTCAGCAGCAATTAAATTTACTTCCAGAGCATTTTGTTCCTGGTCGTTTGCATTGATTTGCCGATGACCACTATTTACATCAATAACGTGCAATGCTTCGGTGTGTTCAATTATAAGGTATATGCCCGATTTGAGTGTTACGGTTTTACCAAATAGTGATTTAATTTGTTTATTAATAGCAAACTGCTCAAACAATGGGGTTTTTCCGTTGTAGAAGCGAATAATTTTTTCTTTCTCAGGTTCAATTGATTGAATAAAAGAACGCATAGTTTGAGCTATCTGCTTGTCATTTACATAAATATTGGTAAATGATTCGTTGAGCAGGTCGCGTAGTATTGCATTAGTACGTTCCAGTTCTCCTAAAATAAGAAAAGGGGGAGTTTTTTGATAGATTTTTTTGAAAGCATCTTCCCATCGTTTAATGAGTTCTCTGAGTTCGATGTCTAATTCGTTAACTGATTTTCCTTCGCATGCAGTACGAACAATTGCACCGTAATTACTTGGAAGCAAGCTTTCTACTAAATGTTTTAATCGTTGTCGCTCTTCGGAAGATTTAATTTTTTGTGAAACAGAAACTTTATGGGAAAATGGAATAAGTACCAGATTTCTGCCAGGGATAGAAATTTCAGAAGTAAGACGAGGTCCTTTGGTAGAAATAGGTTCTTTGGCAATCTGAACAACAATGGGTTGCCCAGATTTAAGTATCTGATTTATTTTACCGTTTTTACTAATATCAACACTGGGGTCAAAAATGTTAAGCGATGGATTAAAATTAGCCTGTGTAATGGCTTGGTGTAAATAACGCTGAAGTGATAAAAATTGTGGACCTAGGTCTAAATAGTGTAAGAATGCATCTTTTGAATACCCAATATCGACAAAGGCAGCATTTAATCCCGGCATTATTCGCTTTACTCTTCCCAGATAAACATCTCCTACGCTAAATTGAAGATTATTCTTCTCTTTATGTAATTCTACAAGATTTTTATCCTCAAGAAGAGCAATTTTTATTTCATTTACATCAACTTCAACAAATAGTTCTCTTGTCACATTCTGTATTTTAAAATAGAAAAAAACCTATAGTAAACCTATAGGTTTTAAAATACTTAAGTAAAAAAATCCTAACTAACGGATTTTTTTCTTATGACGATTTTTTCTTAGACGTTTTTTGCGTTTGTGAACCGCCATCTTGTGTCTTTTACGTTTTCTTCCGCAAGGCATAGTGATTTTTTTTAGTAGGTTATTATTTCTTTACTTTATTTTTTACTTCGTTAACGAAAGTTTTAGCAGGTTTAAATGCAGGAATGAAGTGTTCGGGAATAATAATTGAGGTGTTTTTGGAAATGTTGCGAGCAACTTTTTTAGCACGTTTTTTCAAAATAAAACTGCCAAAACCGCGGAGATATACATTGTTTCCTTTTACCATAGAATCTTTCATGATTTCCATGAATGATTCAACTGTTTTCTGAACTAAAACCTTTTCTATTCCGGTTTTCTTTGAAATTTCGTTTACAATATCAGCTTTTGTCATATTCATATAATTTTTTGGTATCCTTAAATCAAAATTCTGGATTGCAAATATAGCTATAATTTTAATTGTCAAAACAGTTATTCATATTTTTTAGGAATTTTTTTTAGCATTTTTGCAGCCATGAAGCACTGGATAATTGAGATAACAAAATGGTATGCGATTAATTCAAGGGATTTGCCATGGAGGAAAACCAAAGACCCTTATTGTATTTGGGTATCTGAAATTATTTTTCAGCAAACCAGAATCGAACAAGGAATGAATTATTACATCAATTTTATCACAAAATTTCCATCAGTTTTCGATTTGGCTAAAGCACCACTAGATGAAGTGTTAAAAGTTTGGCAGGGGTTAGGATATTATCGAAGAGCACTCCACTTGCATGAAACTGCTAAGTATATCGTAGACAAATTTCGTGGAAAATTTCCTTCATCGTATAATGAAATCCTTCAGTTAAAAGGAATTGGTTCATACACAGCAGCGGCTATTGCTTCAATTTGTTTTAATGAAAAAGTACCTGTTATTGATGGAAATGTGCATCGTTTGTTTTGCAGATTTTTTGAACAGCCATATAATCGAACTAGTAAGACTTTTTTACAAATTGTCGAAAAAGAAGCACAAATTGCAATGAGTAAACATGTTGCCGGACAGGTTAATCAGGCTATGATGGAATATGGAGCTTTGGTATGCAAAACCAAACCATTGTGTAAAGACTGTGTGATTAGATCAGAATGTAAATCGTTCAATAATAACACAGTAAATGAATATCCTCCTAAACAGATAAAGAAAGATAAACCAATACTATATTATCAATATTATTATATACATGATGGTACGCATTGTTATCTGAATAAAAGACAAGCAGATGATCTCTGGAAAGGACTCTATGAATTTCCGCTTGTAGAACGGAAAAGAAAACCAGGTAATCAAGCTGACACTATTTTCATTTTAAAAAAGTTGAAAATTCTTGAAACACAAAAAACTTCATTCGTTAAACAAGTTCTGACGCATAAAATTATTTACGCACAATTAATTATAGTAAAAGTTGAAATGCTTTTTCGTGATTCAAATTTTTTGTTGGTTGAAATAAATAATTTATCAAACTACCCTTTTTCAAAGTTAATGAAAACATTGATTACTAAAGAATTAGCAAGGCTAAATAAGAACTATGAAGTATAACATACAGTCTTCTCAATTAAATGCTAAGGAAAAATCTTTAAAAAAAATTTGCAGAAATCAAAAAAAGAATTTACATTTGCTTATATTTTCTAAAATTGGGATATGATGGAAGAAAACGACAACATTCGGGAAAACAATCAACGAAGCAGAGATGAAGTTTATTCAAAATCTGTTCGTGCAGGAAAGAGAACGTATTTCTTTGATGTAAAGTCAACCAAACGCAACGACTATTATTTAACTATTACCGAAAGTAAGAAGCGTATGCGTCCAGACGGAACGTTTTATTACGAAAAGCACAAACTGTTCCTGTACAAAGAAGATTTTGAAAAGTTTGCCGAAGGATTAAACGATGTTGTTCAATTTATTCGTAGCAACAACATTAATTTATCTAGTGGCGACAACAACCCCTCTGAAATAGAAGGCGAAAATCAATAATTATCTATACAATCCGCAATCTTCTATATATTGACAAACCTTTTTGGGAAGAAAAAAGGTGTATGTCTTATTGCATTTTATCAAATCTCTGATAAAGGTTGAAGATATTTCAATAAGGGGAGCATTGACAATTTTGATGTTTCCGTAAGAAACAACTTTAGCCCCTTTTCTTGGATAAACAACGATCTTATAATGTTGAATGATTTTCTCGTAATTTTTCCATTTATTAAATGATTGTAAATTGTCGCTTCCCATGATGATAGAAAAAGCATGTGAAGGGTACTTTTCTGATAAGCGAAGTAATGTGTCAATAGTATAAGACGGCTTCGGCATAGAAAATTCTATGTCAATAGCTCTGAATTTTTCAAAATCATCTATTGCCAGATTGACCATTTCGAGGCGATGATACTCATCGGCAAGTTGATCTTTTTTCTTATGAGGATTCTGAGGCGAAACTACAAACCAAACTTCATCAAATGGAGATTCATTCAGTAAATAATTTGCAATCATCAAATGTCCGTGATGAATAGGATTAAATGAACCAAAAAATAATCCTACTTCCTTGCTCATACTTTTTTGTAGTTAATAGCTACAAAGTTACATGAGTTTTTTTTAATAATACCATTTTCAGTCCTGACACTGATAAAAAATGTATTAATTTCAATTCATTACATTACAGACACTGGTTCTGGTATCATTTTTGCCTTTAATAAAATATAACCTTAAATCTTAGTTTAGTTATTATGGAAATAAAAAAGACTGTAAAAGCTGACTTGTCTAAAAAAAGAGTAATTTTTTTAGAAATTGGGCTAACTGTTACATTATTTCTTGTTTTGTTAGCCTTTGAGTATAAAGTAAAAAGCCACGATAGTAATTTTTTGATTATTAAAGACAATGGCTTTTTAGACGAAGAATTACAAAATTAGAAGAACCTAAGCCAGCTGAACTACCTAAACCCAAAGTACAAGACATTATAAAAATAATTGATAATAATACAAAAGTGTCTGATGATAGAATTGAAAGTACAGAATCTTCTGAAGAGACAAAGATTGATTTTCAACCCATTGATGTTCAGCCCGAACCAGACATTCCAGAAGTTATTGATTTTTATATTATTGAACAAAAGCCAGAATTTCCAGGTGGTAATGAAACAATCCATAAATGGATTAGCGAACATCTAGTATTTCCAAAGATTGCAAAAGAAAATAATATAGATGGGACTGTTTATGTTGAGTTTGTAATAGATATAGATGGTTCGGTAACCGATATTAAAATTATCCGTGGTGTTGATCCGTCATTAGAAAATGAGGCATATCGTGTAGTATCCATGATGCCCAAATGGAAACCTGGTAAACAAAACGGAAAGCCTGTTAAGGTTATCTTTCGATTACCTATTAAATTTAAATTAATTAATTGAAGAGAAAAGCATTTTTATTACTTTTGTATCAAGAAAAAAAATTATGAAGAGGTTGTCTGTATTTATTGTAGTTGTCACCATTATTGTTGGCTGTAATGTTACCAAACGATATTATATTCGGGGCGAATATGATAGAGCTATATATAGAGCAGTAAAGAAAATAAAAAAACATCCCGCAAAAGAAAAAGAAATCGTTTATCTTGAAAAGTCGTACAATGCTGCTAATCTTTATGATAACGAGCAGTTAAGGTTGTTAAAAATAGAAGGCAAACCAGAAAATTGGGGTAAAATATTAGATATATATCAAAGATTAAAATACAGACAATCTCTTGTTCAGCCCATTTTGCCCCTAAAATTGGGAAATCGGATGATTACATTTGATTATATAGATTACGACAAAGATATTGTTACGGCAAAACAAAATGCAGCCGAATATTGGTATGCCAAAGGCAAGCAGTTGCTCAACAGCGGAAATCGCTTTCAGGCAAGAGAAGCTTATCAGTATTTCAAAAATGTAAAGCATTACTTTGATACCTATCAGGATGTTGATAATTTGATGCTTGTAGCAAAGCAAAAAGGGGTATCGAAAGTTGGATTAATGTTTGAAAACAATACGATATATAAGCTTCCCCCTGACTTCAAAAGCAATCTTTTTAATTTAGAGTTTGAAAGATTAGATAATCAATGGGTGCGTTATTTTCCGAATACCGAAAGCAATGAACAATATCATTACATTATTAAATTAAATTTAAAAGCTATACAGTTATCACCCGAAAAGTTGCTGCAGCGCGAAACTATTAAAACTAAAAAAATTCAGGATGGCACAGAGGTTTTATTAGACAGCCAGAACAATGTTGTAAAAGATTCATTAGGCAATCCTGTTCGCGTGCCTCGTATGGTTGAAGTATCCTGTAAGTTAATAGAAATGGTACAGCAAAAAGCAGCCCATGTTGACGGTGAAGTTGTTTACTTTGATGTTGATGAGCAAAAAGTTTTAACAACCAAGCCCTTAGGTGCAGATTATTTTTTTGAGCATGTTACTTATATAGCAAATGGCGATTTAAGAGCATTGGACGATGATACTAAAAAGAAACTTGGACAACCACCAATTCCTTTTCCAAATGATATTGAAATGATTGCTGGAACCATTGGCATATTTCGTAATGTATTTTTTGATGTTCTACGCGATAATGCTTATAGGATTAAGTAGTGCATGACAGAGATAAATAGAATGAAAGACTCATTTTCGCGTTGTATTCTTATAGGAGTTATTACTCCAGAGAACGATGAAAAAAAAGTAATGGAATATCTTGATGAGTTGGAATTTCTTGCTTTAACCGCAAATCTGGCAACAATTAACCGCTTTTATCAACGAATAGAGAAACCTAATCCGAAAACATTTATTGGTGAAGGCAAATTATTACAGATACGGGATTACATATCTCAAAATGAAGTTTCGGTAGTTATTTTTGACGATGAACTAACAGGAACTCAATTACGAAACATTAATCAATTGCTCAAAGTACAAGTAATAGACAGAACCAATCTTATCTTAGATATTTTTGCTATGCGTGCCAAAACTGCTTATGCAAAGGTTCAGGTAGAACTCGCTCAATACGAATATCTATTGCCCCGATTGGTTCGAATGTGGACACACTTAGAGCGTCAACAAGGTGGCATTGGTATGAGAGGACCTGGCGAAAAGGAACTCGAAACAGATAAGCGAGTAATTAAAAAGAGAATTTCTTTGCTAAAAGAAGAATTGAAAAAAATTGACAGACAAAAAATTACTCAACGTCAAACTCGTTCTGAGTTGGTTAGAGTTTCTCTTGTAGGGTACACCAATGTAGGTAAATCAACATTGATGAATTTGTTAAGTAAATCAAATGTTTTTGCTGAAAATAAACTTTTTGCTACTTTAGATACTACAGTGCGTAAGGTTATATTACATAATGTTCCATTTTTATTGTCCGATACAGTAGGTTTTATCAGAAAACTTCCACATACGTTGATAGAATCTTTTAAATCTACTCTGGATGAAGTTAGAGAAGCAGAAGTTATTATGCATGTAATAGATATCAGTCATCCCGCCTTTCTTGACCAAATGCAAGTTGTAAATCAGACTTTATTTGAGCTTAACATAACTCATCAGGCAATTATACATGTTTTTAATAAAGTTGATTTAATAACTTCCGAAGAATTAGAAATAAGAAAAAAAGAAGCGATGTTTTTCTTAGAAAACCACTTTAAAGATTCCAATTCAGTGATATTTATCTCTGCTACTAAAAAACATAATATTGATAAGTTGAGAAAATTATTGTATGCAACTGTAAAAGAGATTCATAGAAAAAAATATCCATTTGAAACATTTTTGTTTCCAGATTTGGAATAAATTTAGTATATTGCGACAAAAAAATATGTTAAAAGTTGTAATAGCCGATGATGAACCAGATGCAAACAACTTTTTAGAAAGTTCTTTAACTGTTTGTTGTCCAAATGTAAAGGTTATAGCCAAATGTTTTTCCATTGCTGAAATAGAACATGTTATTAATAATTTATCATTTGACGTTTTATTCCTTGATATACTAATGCCAGGTGGCGACGTTTTTGAAATGCTTGAAAGAATTAACAAAAGAAATTTTGATATAGTCTTTATAACAGCATATAGTCAGTATGCTATTAAGGCAATTAAGCAAAGTGCAGTTGATTATTTGCTAAAACCTGTTGATCTGGCTGAATTGAAAAATGCCATTGTAAAAATAGAGATGAAAAGGGCAAATAAGGAAGGGAGCGATATAAGCATAAACAACTTATTGAAATTAATAAGTTTTCAGAATAAAAAGCTCGAAATCGCAGCAAGCGATAGAATAACCTATATTCGTATTGCTGACATAATAAGATTTGAGGGTGATGGAAATTATGTAATCTTCATTACCTCTAAAAACGAAAACTTTTTAGTAACAAAAAAGCTAAAGGATTATCAGGAATATTTAAAGGACTTTCCTTTTTATAGGGTTCACAATTCATACTTGATTAATATTTATCATGTTAAATCTGTATTTACAAAAGATTCAATGATTGTAATGACTGACAATAAAGTAATTCCTTTATCAAGAAAAAAGAAAGAAGAGTTTTTAACAATGATGGCAAATTTAGGTTAGATATAGTTATACAAAAACTCATATATTTAGCACGTTGTTATATACAGTCTGTCATAGTTTTAAAGTAATTTTCGATGTACTTACGTACTTTTGTATAAATATTTATGGAAAAATTACTCGAAGATGGTTCGAGGTATTACCTGAAGGGTAATATCAATAAAGCAATTGATTGTTATCTAAAAGTATTGGATATTGATCCAAACAATGTAAAGGCATTGTTTTATTTGTCTATTGCTTACATGGATATTTCAAAGTATGAAAAAGCTTTGGAAGTATTGGATAGATTGCTGGCAATCGATTCAAACCATGCTCTTGCCTATAAAAATCGTGCCCTGGTAAAGTATTCTCTTAATATGGAAAAAGAAGCTTTAGTTGATTACAAGATGTTTAATTCTTTGACAAATAAATTATAGCTTTTTTTAGCTCAAAGTATAATTACTATATTTATTTGCGGAGAGAGGGGGATTCGAACCCCCGTTCCGACATTCGTCGGAAAACGGTTTTCGAGACCGCCGCATTCGACCACTCTGCCATCTCTCCGAAAATCTGCGGCAAAAATAATGAAATTATTTGCTTATGCTTTGTTTTTTTACGAAATTTTTGCTTCCGGTTTCTTTACGACCAACATACACATTTACACAGCCTGAATAATTGGGATCGCCCGATTGTACATTAACTCTTACTATGTAACGGGCACTTTTAGTTGGTGTAACTTCAAAATAAGGTTGTTTGTTTTGTTGTTTGTTATCGAAAAGTACTTTATCAACAGTTATTCGTTCGGTTAACCAGAGGGTATCTATGGTAATTTGACGACTTTTAATAATAAGTTCACCATTGGCATCGGTTTTATAATCTCCGTATTCGTTAGTTTCGTAAATTAAGGTTGTATCTTTTTTAATTTTATCAATAGTTCTTTTTGTTTTACGCTCAGGTTGAACAACTTTCCACGATACAGTACCAAGTTTTGGGTCGCTGCAAACAAAAATGCGATACTTCTGATTGCCATATAGCACAATGTTTACACTGGATGTGTCGCCGGGAGATAATTTAGCATATGACGATTGACTTCTATAGTCATAGTCTTCTAAATAGTCTTCGCAATACTTTTTACGTTCGCATTGTGCTTTTATGTTTGTATTCAACAAACTTATTAAGGTTACCAGTATGATTAAAAATCTTGTAGTTCTCATAGCATTAATTTTTTTAACCAATAAATAAAGCACGAATAGCTTTAACCTTATTTGTAATTTCATCGTATTGCTTTTTGGTAATTACTACATCTGTATTATCAAAAAGTTTATCGTAGGAAAGCTGAAGGTCAATTAACAAATCAATGATTTCCTTATATTCAGGGTTATTTTTAACATATTGGAATAGTTCAAGAATGTTTTCTAATAACAATCCCTGATCTGCAATGCGGATTACTATTTCATTGTTAGGGTCAAATTTTTCAACAGATTTAATGGCCAGGTTTACGCTTTCAATCCAGGCGCCTGTTATCATTAAAGGTAATAAGTCTTCTTTCCCTTGTTGTTCCAAAAATCTAACAGCAATTGAATAGGAATCGTTTGTGATTTGATATAAAGAGTCGCTGTTATTCATATTAGCATCAATGCGTTTAACTATGTTTTCGTCGAATCCTTCTGTTAAAGCGAGATCATCTGCTATTTTTTTAGTTACTGAAAAATATGAAAAAGTTTCTTTGTTTTGTTTGAATACTGTACAATAAGCAAGATCTGATGCGTAAATTCCAAGATTGAGTGCTTTTTTTATTCTTGTTGTGTATTTAGAGTGATTGTCAACAGGGTTTAGAAAATTGCTCGAAAATTTTGCATTGGAATTATACATAAAAATGTACAATTCGATTGGCGATGGAACTTTTACTGCTGATTTTTGAAGTTCTGTTTCCTGTTCTAAGCTGTCTGTTAATAAAATATCTGTTTGCTGGCCCGACTGGTTGCAAGAAACTAATAGCCCCAGCGCAAAACTAATCGAAAAAAATGTTAAAATTCTT
>FWWL01004877.1_pt1 | contig 21897 bp, 18 predicted proteins | sample 2228331 | NCBI WGS metagenome assembly FWWL01 (sample SAMEA103939775, study PRJEB20133) | metagenome | reverse complement strand
TGCTGGGAACTACGTTGATATAGGTAATGCCTTTGTCGGTGGCGAATTTGGCTACCTTCGTTTTTGCGTCGGCACCTTTGTCGAGCGAAATCCCAATAACAACGACATCTCGTGCCATCTCACGCGATAACTCGATAATGTCGGGAATTTCACGCCGGCAGGGCGGACACCAGGTTGCCCAGAAGTTGAGGAATACAATCTTTCCTCGTGCAACGTCGGAGAGCTTGACCACTTTGCCGGAAGCGTCTTTCCAGGTAATGTCAATAAGCTTGCCGGCGGTTGGTGAACCAACTGCAATTGCATCCACGACGTAATCGGCTGGTCCATCGGGTGCGGGCGGGGATACCTGCGATGAAAACGATTGCTGCACCGTTGCCAATGCTGACTGCTGGAGTTGCTCTGGCGCTTTGCTATTGCACGCGATGAACATCAGCGCACATGCTGCGCACACTGCAAGCGTTGCTTTCATAATGCACCTTCGACAAAATAGGTTGCTAAAACTTCTTTCGGGACGTTTGCGACGACCGAACAATAAACCGATTGTACGCGCCAGAACATCCACGACCGCTGTCCGATGTTTTCTGCGTACCATTTTCCGGACTGGGTATATGGCACGATCGAACGCGACACGGCTAAAATACCACGTTCGAAGAGCTCCTGCGGCGCCTGATACATGTAGATGAGCGTGTCGCCCCGACGGTAAACAAGGTGCGCCAGTTTAGTACCGTTGTGTTCGGAGACGACCCCACCGACCAGATCCGCTTTCAGTGGCACGCTGACAAGTTGGTATCCGACGCCACTGGAGCGAAAGAATGCAACAAGCTCGTTGAAGTTGGATGTTGCTTTTGCGACACTGAGTTTGCCTTCAACGATGCGTTCGAAATTTTCCAGCGACTCGGCTCGGAAGTCCACGCTGGATGGACGCCACGGAGCTGCCAACCAGACAACCACGACCGCAGCCACAGCAGCCGCAGCCGCCCACCACCATCGGCGCGACGTTGGTCGGGGCATTGGCTCTACTGCTTCGATGCTGCTGCGGATGCGGTGAAGTATTGCCGTGGTATCAGCAGCAGTATGGGCATGGGCTGCGTGCCGAACGCGCTGGCGCGTTGCGCGCAAGAGTGCAACGTACCGTTCGATGAGCGGATCGGCTTGGCAGAGCTGCTGATAACGCTGGTATTCGTCTGCCGTCGCTCGCCCATCGGCAATGGCAACGAGAAAATCTTTATCGCGATCCATCATTGTTGGTCTCCCTGTGTTGGTGACGAAATGTTGAATCGCTCGATAGCGCGATCAGGCGCGTAGCCGCGTTGACGAGCGTATTCGACAAGGTGCTTTGCCAGTGCTGCACGGGCGCGGTGTAACCGTGATCGGACCGTTCCAACCGGACATCCAAGAAATTCGGCGGCTTCCTCATACGAAAAGTCTTCAATGTCACAGAGAATTACCACTGTTCGAAATTCATCGGGTAATGCGTCCAAGGCTGCCATCACCTGATCATCGAGAAGTTGTTCGAATTGCTGCTCCAGAGAATCGGTGCTGGGGACTTCGTCGGGGCGAAGTGATTCGTAAAATTCCTCGATTTCTTCGTAGGAGATTGTGTGTCCACTGCGCTGCTCTCGCCGGTATTGGTTGATGAATGTGTTTTTGAGGATGGTCAGTAGCCATGCCTTTGCATTTGTACCGGGTGTGAAGCTGTCGAGAAAACGAAAGGCTTTCAGGAACGTTTCCTGGACTAAATCATCGGCATCGTCGTGGTCGCGGCATAATCGCAGGGCGAATGAGCGAACCGTTGCCAGATGAGGCACAAGCTCGCGTTCAAATAGTGCCGTCCGTTCGCTATGAGTCATCGGTTGGATACGGTGTAGTGAGCCGTGCGAATTTACTCTGCTTGGTGTATCCTGAGCCAGTGACAGTGTCTGCATAATGGGTCGCGCGTGTCGAATAGGTGATTCCCGAATGCCCAACCAATTCCGTGCGCGCAAAGTTCCGCGCTGCAATGGCAATTTTGCCACGGTCGAATACGCTGAGCATAGTCCATGGCAACAACGAGCATTCATCCTCTTCCTCCTGAGCAATTGCGGTGGCGGTGCGATGAACGGATTTTTTCCTTTCGCACAACCAAGGAGCTTGTTCCGCTTCGGGGAATCGTCGGGCAGTATCGAGCAATCGAGGCAATCAAACTTGGGGCAGCTATTGAATCGCGTGGTTTCAACATTTTTGTGATGAGCCTGCTTGGAACTGGTCGGCTGACAACCATCAAACAGGTCCTTGAGCCAATCGCACAGCAGCGGCGAGAGTTCTATGACTTTGCCTACGTGCACAACTTTGCTGACCCGACCATGCCACGGCTGCTTCGCTTTCGTCCCGGTCGTGCCCGTCAGTTTGCTCGAGCGCTTAACGATACGCTTACATTTTTGCGCCAGCGCATCGCCGAGCTGTTCCGCGAGGAATCGTTCCAGAGAAGTCGTAATGCGATTACCCAACGGTTCCGCTCGAAAGAAGCTGCATTAGTCGAGCAATTCAACAAGCGCATCGCACCCGAAGGGTTCACACTCGGACAGATTAGCCAGCCGGATGGTTCGACGCGATACGAGCTATTTGCTGTCATTCGAGGTAAGCCAATTTCGCTCGATGAGATTCCTACACTTGTCAACGAAGGGAAGCTCAGCCAGCAGCGAGCAGAACGAATTGTACGCACCTACATGAAGCTGCGCGAGGAGTTGGTCACAATGAGCTATCAGGGAATCGAGATGCAGCGAGCCTTCGAGCAGGCATTACTCGACCATGCCCGGAAAGCAGCCGGTATCATCGTTTCGGCTGCGTTCGATGAGTTGCGTGATCGTTTTCGCGAGGGGAGCGTCACCGAATTCCTCCAGCAGTGTGAACAGGACATCATCGCAAACATCGAAATTTTTTCGCCCGAGTACTCATCATCGCCCGATGCTGAATTACCCAGCGGACGCAGCGTTGCCGATAAGCTCAAGGAGTACTCGGTCAACATCCTCGTTGATAATGGGCAAACGCTATCGGCGCCAATCATCATCGAGACTTACCCGACCTACACCAATCTATTCGGCACAATCGAACGGCGCTACGATCGGAACGGCATGGTGCACAGCGATTTTACGATGATCAAGCCGGGTGCACTGCTCCGTGCCGATGGCGGTTACCTGATTGTCAATGCAAGCGATATTCTCAGCGATGCGCAGGTCTGGCAAACGCTCAAGCGAGTTCTCCTCTACGGTAAGCTCGAAATTCAATCTCCTGACGGTGGCGCTGGAGCTATAGTCCTCAAGCCAGAGCTCATTGATGTCAACGTCAAAGTCATTATGCTCGGCGACTACCAAACGTACCTTGCGCTGTCAGCAATCGAGGAAGATTTCAACAAGATGTTCAAAATCGCCGCCGAGTTCGACTACGAAACCGACCGTTCCGAGAAAATGCTCCAGAACTATGCACGCTTTGTTGCCCGGCTGTGCGAGGAAGAAAACGTTCTCCACGCGCGTCCGTCGGGTGTGGCAGCACTCATTGAGTGGGCTGTCGAGCGTGCCGAAGACAAAAACAAAATCACCATCAACTTCAGCGATGTTTCTGATGTCATTCGTGAGGCATCGTTTGTGGCTCGGCAGCATCGGAAAAAGTACTTCGACCGTGCGTGTGTCGAAGAAGCGCTTCGCTTGCGCCGCCGCCGCACAGAACTGCAGGATGTCAAAATCAAAAGCCAGATTCTCCAGGGAGTGCTCATGATTGATACGCGCGGGGAACGCATCGGGCAAATCAACGGCTTGACGGTGTATTCGACGGGTCTGGTTTCGTTCGGGAAGCCAGCGCGTATCACAGCATCAACGGGTGCGGGTAATGCAGGCATCATTGACATCGAGCACGAAGCCTCGCTCGGCGGTAACATCTACCGTAAAGGCGTGCTGACGATTCCAGGATTGCTGCGCGAATATTTCGGGCAACGCCGACCGCTTGCGCTCTCGGCAAGCATCAGTTTCGAGCAGAATTACGGTAGCATTGATGGCGATAGCGCCACACTTGCCGAACTCTACGCGATACTGTCATCGCTGGCGAGGGTACCGCTCAAGCAATCAATTGCCGTAACCGGCAGCGTCAATCAAAAAGGCGATGTCCAGCCCGTCGGTGGCGTCAATGAAAAAATCGTTGGATTTTTTGAAATCTGCCAGCAACAGGGACTCGATAATGGCGACATCCACGGTGTTATCATACCGCACCAGAATGTTGCTGATCTGATGCTGCCCGACGAGATACTTCGTGCTGCCAGCGAGGGGAAATTTCATGTATGGGCAATTCGGCATTTCACCGATGGCATTCCGCTGCTGACGGGGATGGATGCTGGCGACATGCAACCGGATTTTACGTATCCACCGGGAACGTTCCTCCATGCTGTTGATGCGCGTCTGGAAGAGCTTGCGCTCATCGCACGCGACTATACGCGAACCCTCTAACGGGTCCGCTTGATGATACGGTCGGGATTCTGCTGAAGAAATTCTTGCCAGTTTGTTGCGCTGCGCTTGGTGCGCGACTGTGGCGCCATGCCCGATCGGAGTGCATGGGTTATCGCGATCGCCAGCGCGTCTGTTGCATCGAAAAATTCTGGCGTTTCTGCAATGCCGAGCATGGATTTGACCATGAACGAAACCTGTTCTTTCGATGCATTTCCCTTTCCAGAAATGCTGCGCTTGACAAGCCGAGCGGCGTACTCTGCGATGGGAAGGTTATGCTGTGCTAACACCAGCATTGCAACGCCGCGTGCATGCGAGAGCTTCAGCAGCGACTGTACGTTCCGCGCATAAAAGAGCGATTCCATTGCGGCAGCATCCGGTCGCGTGCGCAGGACAACTGCCTGCAATCGGTCGTAGATCAATTCGAGCCGCTCCGGCAAGGCAGCACTTTTTCGTTGTGCTTCGACGACGCCGTACTCAACAAGCTGGAGCGTTGTGCCTCGCTGCTCGACGACGCCGTAGCCACAGATGATCGAACCCGGATCAATGCCAATGATGCGCACGTGCAACTCCAGATGGTAATGGTTGTATGAACTGACTGATGAGGGCGTGAGCCTCCGAGCACGTCACGGCAATACCGTGGCGTTCAATGTGTGCGATGAGGTCTTGGTAGACCGGGCTATTTTGCAAAATCGTGCGGCAGCCAACGACGATGACCTGCTGACGCGCGCGTGTGAGCGCAACATTGAGTTTGCGATCAACAGTCCGACCATCGAGCTCGACCAGCGATTCGATTAGGCGACGGTGAGTATGAGCGTTCACAGCGCACGAGAGCAGAATGTGATCTCGTTCGGACCCTTGAAAACGCTCGACTGTGTCAACGGTGATCTGCTCGCCGAGCGCTGGATCAAGCAGCTCGGTAATCGTACGAATTTGCTTGCGGAACGGTGCGATGATGCCAATAGCCGACGAAAGCGGCGACGGTACCACCTGCGCAAGGAGCCTTGTGCAGGCAGCCACGATCTGGGCTTCACTGAGATTGTAACCTGTGTGCGGTTCGGGTATGCTCTCGATGAACACTAAGCGGTAACGTAAAAACTCCGGCAGCACATCGTACAGAAGGAGTGCCTGATCATCCCGCTGCCAGGGAAGTAACGTTCCGAATTCGATGCCGTAAAATCGTGTGCTGGGAAATTCCGCAACAATGCGGTGCATTCGTGCTTGTTCGGTTAGCCGTCCCCATGCATGGTGCCAGCCATTGCGTTCCGCGATGCGGAGCAAGCGCTCAAACAGCGATGAATCCAGGCGATGCAGTTCGATGGCGTCGAGTAGCTCGTGTGCAACGCGGCAGCTCCGCTCTTCCTGCTGCACGACGGCGGGTAGCTGGCAGGCATCGCCGATCATGATGAAACGCTCAACGCGGGAGACAATTCCAACGACCTGGGGTTCGACCAGTTGCGCTGCTTCGTCAATGATGGCAGTTGTGAAATGCTTCAGTGAAAACAGAACGGGATTGGCGTTCAGGTATGGCACGGTTGCAACGATAATGCGCGCTCGATCGAGCATAGCTTGGAGTTGATCGAACGAGTGTGATCGAACGGCAGCAGCGAAAGCAAGGTCGGGGTGCTCGGTGCTTTCGAGCGTACCCATTCGCAGCAGATGTCCATCGTCGGCAAGATGCGCCAGTGCCGAGCATATCTCATCGGCAGCGCGGTTGGTCAGTGCAGTGCAGAGAAGAACTTCCCGATCACTCTGAAGTAAATGTTCGACGATTGCGCGAAGCATTGTGCTGGTTTTTCCCGTACCGGGCGGACCTTCAAGCAAGAAGTAATCGCGTGCCTGGAGTGCTTTGACGTAAACAGCATATTGCGTGTCGGTCAGTCGTGGAGGGCGTCCCACCGAACGCGTTTCGGTACGGGGTGGACGCAGTCCCAGTAGCAATGCTCGACGCTCTTGTGGTAATCGAACGAAATCTGCACAGGCACGCACCATGCTCTCGATGCCAATCGAAAGCACGTCAGCATCGAGTGCCCAGAACTGATCGCCCGTGAAAATTTGCCGATCGAAAAGCTTGTTTCGAAGACTAACGATGACCTCGCTATTTCGCAGCCTGCGAATTGTGCACTTGAAAACCTGACCGTGTATGCTGCTGTCGCTGGTAAGCGCGCTGTGGGGGTAGAGGACAGTCGCATCTCCCTCGCGAAACGATGTCTGGCGTGGCGTTTGGTCGCTGAAGCTAAACGCAATGTAGCCGTTGGGAAAATCGCTATCGGATTCGTTGACGCGAAGGTAGGTCAATGCGACGAGCTGTTCAGTTTTTTCCGGGATACTCAGTCTCCACAGCGACATCAGCCCTCCATTACGCCACGGATTGCCGGTCAGTTGTGCCACCCATTCGCTGAACGCAAAGCTTATGTATGCTTGCACGTAGAGAAATTCTTGCTGGCTCAGAGTTGATATTGCGTGTTGCCACTGTGCAATGGCGTTCTGATACAGTGTGGGCATCGAAGCCGTATCGAGCTCGATGAGTTGATCGAGTGCACGAAAGCGGCGCTGTGCCAGAGCAGTGTACATTGCAACAATTTTGTTCCGCATCGCCAGGAAGTCTGCCTTCAAATCGTCAGCATTGGGTGCATTGCGAAGAGGGTCTTCGCTGGCACGGGAGTAGAGGATTTGACTGCTGCCCTCGCGGTCAGGAAATGCAGCATCCAGCAAGAGATTGTAGCCAGCAATCTGCATGGCATGATTGGGGCGCATCCCAACGGTGTAGGATTTGCCATTCGACGACGTAAGCTGTTGGTTGCGCGGCGGCGGTGAACCCGACTTTAGTTCAACGACGTCGCGCCAGGAGGTGCCGTTTTCGATCAGCGCATCCAGCCTTCCCTGGATACCGTAGAGGGGTACTATAAAGCTTGGTTCGGTGGTTGTATGACCTTTGAAGTGTGGCAGGACCGATTCGATCGTGCGCAAGTGTTCCTGGACGTCCGTTTGGAGCGTGTCGAGCGAGAGTTGGTGTGATGCGATTGCAGCCAGTACATCCAGGTATCGCGTCCGCAGCGCGCGTTCGATTGCAGCAGAAGAATCGGTATCCGGATCAGCAAGAAATTCATCAAAGCATGCGTTGACAATGGTGCCAACGATTGCCGCGACACTTGTTTGGTCTGGGGAAAGCAAACGCCAGAGGGCAAGAAGGTGCAGGTTGTGGCGTCCAGTGAAGCACTCTGCCACTGTCGTTACATCCAGCAGAAGGTCAGGCTCGATGACCAGGAACGAATCGTTGCCGCATAGGAGCGTCTGTTGATCGCTCCAGCGACCGTCAATGACGTGCAGAATGTTTCCCGGTCGGATGAGTTGCCCCATCGGGCGCCAGCGACCGTGGAGCTGCAGGACAGTCGGTTGCGATGTATCGTCAACAGTTGTTGCAAAGGTCGGTATTGGGTTGCCGCTGCTGTCGTGGAGCAAGGATTGTCCAGTGACGATCAAGCGTACACACCGCGAGGGTGCAGCATCCACATCAACGTATTCCAGAACAGGTGGCGGTGATGCAGTGCCATCCTGATGCCAACGAATCCACGCATGGAGTACTGCCGCGCTACTGGTGATGTGCAGGTTGGGATTGTCGGCTTGCCTGCGAAGCGCCGTCCAGAGCCTGATGCGGAGTTTTTCCAGCGACGCCGCCAGTGGTTTAGGTACACTGAGTGCTTGGTGAACGTAGAGTTGTCGCGCGGCAATTGATGCAAAGCTTTGCAGCTCATCATCGGTTGCCAGCAGGTAACTGGTTCGCAGAACATCATCGAGTAAACGGTAATCGTCGAGTGTGGGGCGTTGATCTGCTGGGGTAATACGTGCCAGCTCATCGAGTAATGCTGTGCATTCACTGCTGGTCAATCGGCGAGCCATTGCAGGGGACAGTGTTCGAATATGACTACAGCAAAAGTATGGCTCAATTCTGATTTGCTGTGTAGTCTCCCTCGCGAACGTCACGAACGCGCAAGAGGGGAACGCCTCTGGTTTCTTCTTCGATGCTGAAAATCATCGAGAACGTACTGCTGCGCTGGAGAAGTGTGGTTTTGTCGCTGGTCAAGGTTGCGACTGCATCAATCGCAAAATTTGATTGCAATGTTCGGAATCGAACCTGATTCCGGCCTTGCGAGCGCACGCTACCGAGAAGGTGAACACCAGTTGCTAAAAAGAGCGGCTTGCTATTGTTGAAGCCATACGGTGCAAAGCGCGGTAACACTTCCAGCAAGCTTGGCGTTAGCTCAGCCAGTTGCATTGATGCATCAATTGTCAGCTCTGGCAGGAGCATGTCCTCGGTGATGCATTCGTGTGCAATGCGATCGAAAGTTTCCGCCAGCAGCGGGATGTTAGCTGGATCGAGTGCAAGACCGGCAGCGTATTTGTGACCGCCAAATTCGAGCAGAAGAGCATCACACTGCTTGAGTGCCGCGTGGATGTCGAAATTGCGAATGCTCCGCGCCGATCCTTTGGCTATGCCATCGCAAGAGGTCAGCAAAATCGTCGGCACGTGGTAGCGTTCAACCAGTCGCGACGCGACGATACCGATCACACCAGGGTGCCAGCTCGGGCTGTACAGTACAAGCGACCGCCGCTGTTGTGTTGACAGAATCTGCTCAGCTTGTAGGCGTGCTTGATCGAATGTGATTTCGTCGAGCGAACGGCGCTTGCGATTATCGTGTTCGAGCGACTGCGCAATCCGAAATGCTAAAACAGCATTTTGCTGCATCATCATCTCGACGGCTCGGCGTGCATCCCCAAGCCGTCCGGCTGCATTGATGCGCGGCGCAATGCCATAGACGATGCTGGTTGTCGTGATGTTACCGTAGTCTGCTCCGACGCAGTCGAGTAAGCCGCGAAAACCAGGCCGTGGGTTGGTGTTGAGCTTCTGGAGTCCGTGGGCAACGAGGATGCGATTCTCACCGACAAGTGGTACGATATCAGCTGCAGAGGCAATCGCAACGTAGTCGAGGTAGTCGAAGGCGCGTTCATGCACGCCACGCCGGATGCAGAGCGCTTCAATTAGCTTGAAGGTTACGCCGCAGGCAGCGAGATGCTTGAACGGATAGGGGCAGTCAGGAATCAGCGGATCCAGAATTGCGAACGCTGGTGGTAATTGGTCCCCTGGTTCGTGGTGGTCGCAGATGATAACGTCGAGTCCCCGCTGCTGCGCGTACTCGAGTACCTCGATGCTGGTGATACCGCAATCAACAGTGATGAGCAACTGTGCGTTGTGCTCTAACGCAGCGTTGATGCTCTGAGTGGAGAGTCCGTATCCTTCGCTGAGGCGATCGGGGATGTAGTAATGAACCTGCCCGCCGATTGAGCGGAGAAACTCAACCAGCATTGCCGTTGAGGCAGTGCCGTCCACGTCGTAATCGCCGTGAATCCAGATTGTCTGCTGCTTTGCCAGTGCACGCTCGATCCGCTCGACAGCTCGTTCCATGTTCGCCATCTGGAACGGATCGTGCAGGTCTTCCAGGCGTGGGGCAAAGTACTGCTGTGCATCAGCCGGACTGCTCATCCCACGCGAGGCAAGGACTCGCGCGATCGGTCGCGGTATGGCTAAATGCTGGCAGAGTGTCGAGACAACAGATTCATCGGGCTGTGCACGTAGTACCCAACGATAGTTTGACAAGGTATGTTTACCGATGACAATGAACTGCTGCAAACTTAGCGAATTGAAAGAGTATTCGCCAGCTTTGCCGGATATTTGTCCGAGTTGTTTCGTGAAATGTTTGCATTCATGCCAAGCTTTCGTCGGAAGCCGCACCGAAAAGCGATTCTCCGCAGCGATGCTGTCCGCGACGGTGATGAATCGCTTGCGATACGGTCTGTGGTTCGCTCGACCCATCTCAAAAAGGATCCGTCCAAACATCGCGACAAAGCCGATGCTACCGGGCGAATCGTCGGTGTTGCAAGCGCGGTGTGGTTGGTCGAGGAACGGACGCACTACGCCGAACCGCATACCGAACCATTCGCTGCTACCCATCAGTGCATTGCTGGCGGCGTAGTCACCAGCGAGAACGCCGACGACGAATCGTTGCTGGCTGTCGGGGATTGGGTCGAATTCGCTCGGACGTCGGAAGAAGGGAAGGGCATCATTATTCATGTGCAGTCGCGACAAAGCAAACTATTCCGCCAGTCACCGTCGGACCAGCAGGTCCAGGTTATTGCCGCTAACGTGGACCGTGCTTTTCTTGTTCATGCTGTCACCCAGCCCTTTTTTAGCCAGCGGCTTCTCGATCGGCACTTGATTGCTTGCGAGCAAGGAGGCGTTGAACCGGTCATCGTTTTCAACAAAATTGATCTTGGCATTACGCCCGAGATTGAACAAACGGTGGAGTACTATCGAATGCGACTTGGGTACACTGTCTGCTTGACCAGCACGGTCAGCGGTGAAGGTATCGAGCATCTACGTGCACTAATGCACGGAAAAACATCCGTGTTGGTTGGCGCATCGGGAGTTGGAAAGTCTGCTATCCTGAATGCATGCTTTGGGCAACCGATTCAGGCTGTTCGAGCAATCTCGAAGAAATACCAACGCGGTCGCCACACGACCACGAATGCACAGCTTTTCCATCTGCCGACCGGTGGTCAGCTCATTGATACTCCCGGATTGCGCGAGTTCGCGTTAGCGCAGATGAGTCCGCAAGAGCTTGCCTTCTACTTCCACGATTTCGATCCCTTCTACCCGCAGTGTAAGTACCTGCCGTGCACACACACACACGAGCCGGAATGTGCTGTCCGTGCCGCGGTCGAACGCGGTGAGATTGAATCCAGACGCTACGAAAGCTACGTACTTATTCTCGAGTCATTATCAAACGTTTAGGAGGCTCTGATGATAGTTCGCATCATTGTGTTGGTTTTGGTTGCTGGAAGCATGACCTACGCGCAGCGTAGCGCGACCGGCTTTGGTATCGTTCTGGGTGACCCCACGGGATTGACACTCAAGCACTGGACAAGCCGTGATCAAGCAATTGCTGCAAGCCTGGGCGGATCGTATTTCGGTGCACCCCGCATTGGCGTTGATTATCTCTGGCACTTCAATGCATTTCGGAGCAATGTCGTTCTGCTCTACGCTGATGCTGGCGTCGCCGTTGGGTTCGGGAAAGGTGTTCGGTGGTGGGGGGACCGTGGGTACAAGTACTACGATCGCAGTGAAACGCGGCTGGGAATTCGCGGAATGTTTGGTGTCAACGTTCTTCCTCGTGGTGTGCCGCTGGAGTTTTTTCTCGAGCTGGGTCCACTCATCGGCATAGCACCTGGTTTCGGTTCGGCGGTAGATGTTGCGCTCGGTATGCGGTTCTATCCGTAGTTGTGCCGCGATGCTGCTATTTTCGCAGGTAGCGTGTGTCCTGGTATCACGGACGCACGGTGCAACAGTCGCGAGCACTACTTACGTGAGAGTGTATGCCCACGATTACCATTGACGGACACCGAATCGAGGCGCAACCTGGCAAGACGATCATCGAAGCTGCGCTCGACAATGGGATTGTTATCCCGCACTTTTGCTGGCATCCAGCGCTCAGCGTTGCGGGTAATTGCCGTATGTGCCTTGTGCGCGTTGGCTCGTATAAAAAATCTGCCGACGGGACTATTGCGCTTGACGAAAGCGGCAATCCCATCATCCAGTGGATGCCGAAACTCCAGATTGCCTGTGCTACTCCCGTCGCCGATGGGATGGTCGTTGATACCACTGGCGAGAAAACCATTGCGGCGCAAAATGCAGTCATGGAATTTTTGCTCATCAATCATCCACTCGACTGCCCGATTTGCGACGAAGCCGGACAGTGTAAGCTTCAGGAATATGCATTCAAACACTCACGCGGGGAAAGCCGTTTCGCGGAAGAAAAGGTGCATAAGCCCAAACGTGTTCACTGGAGTGACCGCATCGTCTTCGACGGAGAACGGTGCATTATGTGCTCGCGCTGCATACGCTTTGCCAATGAAATCGCCAAGCAACCAGTGCTGACATTCGTCGAACGCGGCGACCACGTCACCATCGAGCTGTTCGAGGGCACAACCTTTGATTCTCCTTACTCGATGAATGTCATCGAGCTGTGTCCGGTTGGAGCGCTCACCAGTGCTGATTTTCGTTTCAATGCTCGTGTCTGGGATATGAGCTTTACCCCGAGCGTCTGTCCAGGCTGTGCACGTGGATGCAACATCAATATTGGCGTTCGCGACAATCAAATTCTCCGACTCGAACCGCGAGCTAATCCACACGTCAACCAATACTGGATGTGCGACCACGGGCGCTTGACGCAGTATCGGTGGGTCAACACAAACCGCATCAGCGGTGCGCAGCTCCGAAAGGGAACTGCGCTTGTGCCGGCGACGATTGACGATGCCCTTTCAAGCGTTGCTCGGGCGCTTTCCGATGGTGGTGCATTGATGATTCTCTCCGGTTCGATCACAAACGAAGATGGCTATATCGCCAAGAAGCTTGCCACAGCGCTGGCTAATACCGACATCATTTTTGTCGAGCGCACCGATCCAGCATTCGGCGACGACTTCCTACGCTCAAGCGATCGAAATGCAAACAGCAGTGGACTCACTGCGCTTGGTATTGAGCATGCACCGTGGGATTCGATAGCCGAGCGTATTCGCGCCCGAAAACCGTCGGTGGTCTATTTCGTCGGCGCCGATCCCTTCGCCGATGGAGCACCGCAGTGGGATTCCGTGCTCGATGGTGTTACCATGGTCGTTGCGCAGCTTAGCAATCACTCACCGCTGGAATCGTTGGCGCACGCTGTGCTGCCTTCAGCAACCTACGCAGAGATCGAAGGTACCCTGACAAATTGCGATGGGTGGGTGCAGCATCTTCGCCCAGCGGTTGAGACACAAGAAACACGTCGCATCAATGGGATGAAGCAAAGTCGGCTCGATACGTTCGGTGCGCCCAACGATCGCTGGACCCATGGCGAGCGTCGGCACTGCCGTCCGCACTGGCAGCTTATTGCTGGTATCGCCGGTGCACTCGGCATGCAGTGGCAGTATCGCACGGCTGCTGATGTCTTTGCTGAACTGAGCCAGACAGTGCCTGTGTTTCGTGGCATGGATTATCACCTTCTCGATGAGTACCGCGGCATTCGGCTGGGCAACGAGCCAGAACCAGTCGGCGTCGTGTACCAATCGCATTTTATGAAACCGCAGTCGGAGTAATCGCGTGCAGTTGCTTATGTCGTCGCTTGTCCTTACGCTCATCAAAGGTGCAATAGCGCTCAATTTCGCGCTCGTTATCGCTGCAGCCCTGGTGTATTTGGAGCGCAAGATTTCTGCCTGGATGCAATATCGAATTGGACCGAACCGCGTTGGTCCGTTTGGATTGTTGCAGCCGCTGGCGGACGTGCTCAAGCTGTACACAAAAGAGGACATCGTCCCCTACAACGCGAACAAAGCCTTCCACCGCCTGGCGCCCATAATTTCGATTGCCGTTGCGCTTTCGATACTCTGCGTGATAACACCGGCAAGCTATATTCTCCTCGAAGACGGCACACGATTGTTCATTGCCGTTGCACCCAACGTCAACGTCGGGTTGCTTGTGATTTTGGCACTCACTTCGATTGGCGTCTATGGAATCACACTGGCGGGGTGGTCATCGAACAACAAATATTCACTGCTCGGTGGGCTGCGATCGTCGGCGCAGATGATCTCTTACGAGCTTGCAATGGGTCTGGCAGCCGTGGCGGTTTTGATGCTCAGTGGCTCGCTCGATATGAACCAAATCATCGCATCTCAAGCCAACGGACGATGGAATATCTGGTTTCAGCCGCTGGGCTTTTTGATCTTTCTTGTGGCATCGTTTGCAGAGACGAACCGTGCGCCGTTCGACCTGCCCGAGGCTGAACCAGAATTGGTCGGTGGGTACCACACCGAGTATTCCGGCATGAAGTTCGGGTTATTCTACCTTGCCGAATACGCCAACATGTTCACTGCCTCGGCGGTGATGACGACGCTCTACCTCGGCGGCTACGACCTGCCCTTGATTCCAGCGCTGTTTGGATTGCAAGAAGGTAGCCTGGCGCGCGTTCTGTTCGAACTGGTTGTCTTTTTCGGCAAGGTGAGTGCGTTTTTGTTCCTGTTTATTTGGGTTCGATGGACGCTTCCCCGCTTTCGATACGACCAGTTGATGAATCTCGGCTGGCGAGTACTCTTGCCGCTGGGTTTGGTCAACATTATCATCACGGGTGCAATCGTCTTCTTTGTTCGCTAACCATTTCGCTGCCGAGCCATGAACGTTACAACCAACACTCGCGCCCAACGGATGAACTTCTGGGAGAAGCTCTATCTTCCAGAAATTGCCAAAGGGCTGGCGCTGACATTCAAAACGATGTTCAAGCCGAAGCTGACGCGCCAGTATCCTGAAGAGCGCTGGGAACCGCTGGGAAGCTATCGCGGCAGACCAGTTTTAGTGTTGGAGGAAGACGGTGAGCGCTGCGTCGCCTGCGGTTTGTGTTCGCGTGTCTGCCCTGCACTGGCAATCGAGGTCCAGGCTGGCGAAACCGATCGGGATAAAGAACGCTACCCCGTCAAGTTTGAAATCAATATGCTGCGCTGCATCTACTGCGGGCTATGCGAAGAAGTCTGCCCCGAAGAAGCCATCGTGATGAGCAAGGATTACGACATCGTTTTCCATTCGCAAGAGGATGCAATTCTGGGCAAGGACAAGCTATTGGTCCCCATTGCACGGCTGCAAGAGCGATTGGAATTTTTACGGCAGTATAAGTAGTTCCTTCGATGGTCGTGCGCCGCATTCTTCGTGCCGGTGGCGTTGGTGTGCTGGTTCTGAGTGTGCTGCTGCTGGGGATGTCGCTGGTGTGGCGCATGGTGATCCGACCACCGGTGAGTGCTGTCATCGAGCCATCGTCGGGGAAAGTCATTCAGCTTCGGGTTCTCAACGGCACGGATGTTCCAGACCTTGCACGTCAGGTGCAGCAGTACCTTCGACGTCGCGGGTTTGATGTCGTCGAGGCAGCCAATGCACCGTCGCTCCAGCCGCAGTGCATTGTTCTCGATCACCTCGGTGACAGCACAGCGATCGCGCGCGTTTGCTATGCGTTGGACCTTGCACCGACAGTCGTCAAACAGGCGATTGATTCAGGCATTGCGCTCCACTGCAGCGTTGTTATCGGACAGGATTGGCAGCGATTGCGTCCATTCCGTTAGCACGAAAGTTGTTCTACTGCGTTCATAATAATTGTGACGGACACACCGTTGAATCTGCCCCAACTGAGCCGGCGCATCCAGTCATCGCGTGATCTTGCGCGGCTCTGTGCGCGCTGCGCCGATGAAAAAAAAGGCGAACAGATTCTTGCCATTGACATTGCTGCCATTGATGGCTCACCGGCAGAGTGGTTTGTGCTGGTGACCTGCTCGTCGGATCAGCAGATTCGAGCCATTGCAGAGCATATTGAGCGATGCACCACCGCTGCTGGTGTTCCAGCTCCGCGCAGCGAAGGATGGGAAGCACTGCAGTGGGTAATCCTGGATTTTTTCGATGTCGTCGTCCACTTGATGCGTCCGGAGTCCCGCGGATTCTATAAGCTCGAAGCACTCTGGGGCGACGGCAAATTCTATCATCTTTCTGCCGATGGACGCTTGATAAGCAAACACAGAAAACCGTAGCACTACCGCTGTCGAAACTTATGCTCTTCGACTACTTTCGGACTGTTGTGAGCACTGCGCTGAGCCGTCTCGGTTATAGCGCAGATGTCACTGTCGAACTGCCACGCCACGCCAGCCATGGCGATGCAGCAACAACCGTTGCACTTCAGCTAGCGCGCGTGCAGGGACAGCCACCACGCGCGATTGCCGAACGCATCGTTGCGGCGATGGAATACGACCCAGAGCGAATAACCAGCATCGAAATAGCCGGTCCCGGTTTTATCAATGCTCGATTTGGCTCGCGCTACTATGCCGATGTCTTCGAGCGCATCTATGCTGGCGCTGAGCGATTCGGCTTTTCTGATCGCTATGCCGGCAAGCGTGCAAATGTTGAGTACGTCAGCGCAAATCCCACCGGACCGCTCCATCCCGGACACGGTCGAAACATCGCTCTCGGCGACAGCATTGCACGACTGTTAGAGGCAGTCGGGTACAGCGTGACCAGAGAGTACTACTTCAACAATGCTGGCCGGCAGATGCAGAACCTTGCCCGTTCGATCTACGCGCGGTATCGGCAACTGCTCGGTGATGCTGATTATCCGTTCGATGAGGAAAATGGATACCGTGGCGAGTACATCTTCGACATTGCCCGTGAACTCATCGCCGAGTATGGCGACCGACTCCGTCCCGAAACGGACGAAAACATCGGTATCTGCCGCACAAAAGGAGAGCAATGGTGTTTTGCATCCATTCGAGCAACGCTCAACCGGCTCGGTGTGCGCCATGATGTCTATTTCAACGAACACTCGCTCTACACCGATGGGCACATTGCTCGCGTTGTCGAAGATTTGCGTGCTCGTGGCTTGGTGTACGAAAAAGACGGTGCAACCTGGATCGCGACCACGCAGCTTGGCTTAGATCAAGACCGCGTCATTATCAAATCCACGGGCGAACCGACCTACCGACTTCCCGACATTGCCTACCACCGCATCAAACTCGAGCGCGGCGATGATCTCATCGTGGATGTCTTCGGTGCTGATCACATCGCGACGATACAGGAAGTGCTCGCTGCTGTGCGTGCGCTCGGCTACGATACCTCGCCGATCAAGGTTGTGCTGCATCAAATGGTCACCTTCATGAAAGACGGTGCGCCCTTCAAGCTATCGAAACGCAGCGGTGAGCAGTACACACTCGACGATCTCATCGAGGAGCTGGGAGCAGATGTTGTCCGATACTTTTTTGTCATGCGGGCAGCCGAGACCCAGTTGGTCTTCGATTTGAACCTTGCCCGTGAGCAAAGCGAGGTAAACCCTGTGTTCTACCTGCAGTATGCTCACGCGCGAATCTGTTCGGTGTTTGCTAATGCCCGCGAGCTGGGAATAGAGCCTGCGGGTTTGCCAAAACACTGTGCGATCGAACATCCTGCCGAACAAGCTCTGGTCAAAACGCTTGCGCAATTTCCCGCAACAATCGAGCGCGCAGCCGAACAACTTGCGCCGTACATTGTCGCCGACTACTTGCATTCAGTGGCAGAAGCATTCCATACGTTTTACCACGAGTGCCGAATCCTCGGTGCTGAAAGCGATGATATACGCACCTTGCGTCTGGCGTTAGCGCGGGCAACTCAGATTGTGCTGCGCAATGGCTTACATGTGTTGGGAGTCACTGCACCCGAGCGAATGTAGCTACGGGCGCCATTTGATGCTACACCCGATCGAAGGACGCTGGTCGGTCGGTACTGGGGAACCGGTGCACAATGCATCGAGTGCAGCGCGCAGATCGGCTCCCGAAGGCGGTATGGTATTCGAAGGACGCGAACTGTCGAACTGTCCACGATAGACAAGCCGCCGAGCGCCATCGAAAACAAAAAAGTCTGGTGTGCACTGGGCGCTGTAGGCTCGTGCGACGTCCTGCGTTTCATCGAACAAGTAGGGAAAGGGGAAGTCCAGTTCACGTGCAAGCTCGGACATACGCTCGGGGCTGTCATCCGGATAGGCAACAGGATCATTCGGGTTGATTGCGATGAACGAAATTCCTTTTGGTCCATATTCGTGTGCGAGCGACACAAGAGCCGGCAAGATATGCTTGACATACGGGCAGTGGTTACACATGAACACAATCACCGTTCCCGTCGGAGAGGCAAGCTCGTCGAGTGATCTCCAATTGCCAGTCAGTGGCTCAAACAGTCGGAATGGTGGCGCAATCGTGCCCAGAGGAATCATTGCTGATTCAACAGCAGCCATCGCGTGTCAATTGCTATCGTGGTACAGCGCAGACAAAATTAGGAAGCACGTGTGTGCGGCTTTGTCATCGCGCTTGCTCCACCAGGAGTGGACGGACGAACCAGGAGTCGGCGCAGCGGAGACGGATGGCGTAGAGCCCTGGCGCCAGAGGAGGCAGCGGCAGGTGCATCGCTTTATCGGTGGCGATTCCATCGAACAGCCGTGCCAGCCGTCGTCCGCTCAGGTCGTAGAGCTCAACGGTAAGGGATTGCCCGGCGGGCGCGTTTTCGATGCGTAGCAGGGCACCGTCCGGCGAGGAGAGAACCTGGCAGGCACCCTGCTGGACCGGCTCAACCGAGCTGAGCCTCACGTTGCGGAGAATGGAGATGATACGGTCGTCGTGAACTTTTATCATTGTTCCTAAGGGAGAGTAAGCGAGGTTACGAGATGCACAGGCATATTTCGGAACTGTCCCCGGGGTAGACTAAAGGGGAGGATGCGCCGGTTTTCAACATCTATGAGCCAGTACGTATACACTTTGTTCACTGGTGGAGGAGTAGGCGTAGCGGTATTAACCCACTCCTCTATGAGTGTGATATGAGTGTGAGGGTACAGTATCGTCCGGTTGTGTTCCAGAACAGAGCACGGACAGTACTGTCTCGGAAGGGATTCGTAATGTTGGTGACCCAGCGTGGTGAAGTAGTAGGGATACTGTTGGGGCAGGGGAGAGTATGAATCAAGCGCATCGAGTCGAGCGAGTAGAGACGGATGAAAGCATTGCCGGGGACCGACGGACCGATGACGATGCCCAGGAGTTTGTTGACGTAGGTGTTGATGATGACGTCTCGGAAACCATCGGCGGGGATGTCATGGAGTGTGTCAATGATCTCTCCGCTGAGGTAGCGTGCTTTGGCGAACTGGGGATTGCACAGATAGACGATACCAGGCTCACGACCGCGCGCCAGGACACCCTTTCCGGTCAAGCCGGTGATTTCTCGCAGACTTGTGCCGGTGCGGACATCAATTTCGAAGACGCGATAGACACCGCGCACCAGCTCGGTGGCGATGAGGGTGCTGTCATCCCAGTGCCAGATGACGTTGATTTGTATGGAGTAGGGTCCGTCACCGGGATTGAGCCATTGTCAGATCATGCTATTGACACCTTTACCCCAGAGGACGGTGCTGGTGTCCTGGGCATCGGCGGTTGTGCTAATCAAAAGGCAGAGAAAAAAGAACACGGCGGTTCACGGTGAGCATACTCCGAGGTAGCACGACGCTCGATACACAAAAAATGGTTCTATGAACGAGCGGAAGGATTTCTATCCCCGTTGATTGGCAACCCTTTTGTGAAGAGGCGGTGATGACCTTTTGTGGTCAGGGAGTCCACAAACTGCATTGCGGTAAGTACTGATAAGTGTTAGACTTCGAACGATTGCAAAAATCGAGTTTAGGCAGAACTGTACAAAAAGTGAACGGCGCTACCACTCGACAGTAACTGATTTTGCTCACTCTCTTGCGCACGCTCGACCAGCTCCTGGCAAGCACACACACGGTGGTGACCGTCGAGTATGTTACCGTGCTCGTCATACTCAACGGGTACTTGTACGCCACGAGCAGCAATATCAGCTGCGGCGTTGATGGCTTCGGCGCGCTTTTTAGGGTCAACGCCTGTTGATATTCCGTTGACTTTTTCGTTGACCTTGCGTTGATGGCTTCGGCGCGCTTTTTCGGGTTGGAGCCTGCAACTACTCTTGCAACCTTTTCTGCAACCTTGCGCTGGCGTCTGCGTGCTGCCACCGACACCAGCAGCGCGGTACAACACCGCTGCGACTGCATCTTCACCACGACGCTGCAGGATTTCGTTTGCGTCCAGCTTCGCGCCGTCGCTATCTACCTGCGACACTACCACGTGTGCATGGCTGCCGACTACGTGGGCGATAGACTGCGCCCGCTGCGCTTCGTCCATCCACACCACCACCGCTGCGTAGAAGCCTGCAAGGTGGCGCAGACTATCCAGCAGCGCAACGCTTGGCTGCTGGCTGCCGATGCTTACTGCGTCGAACATTACGCCTGCCGACTGCCAGCAGCTCATGGCGTTGACTTCGCCTTCGACTACTGCCAAAAACCACCCCACTGGTGGGTCGCACGCCTGCAAACCGAACGGTACGTTGAACGTCGAACCTGGCGCCGATAGGTAGCGAAGCTGCCCCGACGGTAGGCGGTATTCGGCGTCTTCCGAACACGCATCTTCGCACGTGCACGCGCTAAAGCTTAGCTCGTAGTAGGGCATCGCCACCCAGCCATTCGGCATTCGGCGCACGTCGTAACGCTCGAGGGTCTGCGGTGTTAGCCCTCTCCACGTGGTGGTAAGTAGCGGCGCTGCAAGTGCAGCCTCTATCGCTGGCACTTTTGACGCCTGGCGTGCCCCAGGTTGCGTCGTTTGGCGCTGCCCTGTGCTACGTACTGGCGGCGGTACATTCGACGCCTGCAGGCGCTGCAAGACGTCTTCTGGGCGGTGCGCCCCGCAGACGCTGCAGTTCAGCCAGCCAGTTTCCAGGTTCAGCCACGCCGACGGGTGGCGGTCGCCGTTGCGGTGGTTCTCGACGAACGGGCAGTGGAGCGGCTGGCGGCTGCCGCGCGCCACCCCAACGAACCGACTTCGCAGCAGCTCGTGGACGAGTTTTTCAATTTTTCCAGTAGTATATATAGTACTGGACACTGGAAAAATTGATTTTGCGCTGTTTTCGCAGGTTTTTGGGGTGCGCGGCGGGGTATTTTTCCAGTCGTATTTTTTGCCAGTTTTCGACTCGAAATTCATAGCGCGCCTCCATCACGCGCCACCCACACTTTCACTGGTCGCCCGCTCTGGCTGGTATTCGGTCGCTCCACCGCTTCCACCAAGCTCTGCTGTTGCAATTGCGCCAGCACGTTGTACACCCAGCTTCGAGACTTGCCCACTTTTTCGCCGATTTCAGCAGCGGTAAGTCCTGGATTTTCACGCACAAGCATTAGCACTTCGCCAGCGGTGCCGTGCTCTTCGGTGGTGCCAAGTTCGATGTCCCACCAGTGTCCGCTATCGCCTTGGCATTTCCAGAACTTGAGCGTGTACGGAATATCTTTCGCGGTGGCGTAGTTCGATTTTACGTGACGCAGTGTGCAGTGTACTTTGTGTATTGTCACTGGTCCGTTTTGCTCTTCGGTCTTGGATTGCATTACGACTTGTAGCACGGACCGTGCAATCCACACTTTCGACGCTGCGCCGTACGGTGTGCCCTTCTGCTGTTCTCCTTCACCGCCAACGATTGCGCCCTGGTGCTTGGCTGGATAGTCGAGACAGACGAGCGTCCATCCGTGCTGTCTGCACACGTCGGCAATCGGTCGCAGCAGGCTCGAAACGTGGTGGGCAGCGTTGACGTCACCGGTAACGGTTAGGTCGCTCAAGTTATCGAGAATAGCCAGTTCGCTGCCTTTGTGGACGGCTCCAGCTATCCGCATCGCGGCTTCGAAGAATTCAGCGTTGAACCGTCCAGGTTCGACTTCGTAGTAATGAACCGAACGCGCCCAGTTGTCAACAGTGC
>FWWL01004875.1_pt1 | contig 21904 bp, 21 predicted proteins | sample 2228331 | NCBI WGS metagenome assembly FWWL01 (sample SAMEA103939775, study PRJEB20133) | metagenome | reverse complement strand
CACGGAGCGGCCCCGGCCTCCGCCGGGGCGACCCCGGCCTTCGCCGGGGCAAGCGCGCGATTAGAGCTTGCTCACGAAATCCGCGTACGCGCTCTCGTTCATCAGCCCGTCGAGCTCGCTCGTGTCGCTCAGCGTCATCTTGAAGAACCAGCCATCGCCCTCGGGATCCTCGTTCACCAGCGCAGGGCTCTCCTCCAGTGCCGGGTTCCCCTCGATCACCGTGCCGGAAACTGGCGCATAGACGTCGCTCGCCGCCTTGACGCTCTCGACCACGGCGGCGTCGTCGCCCTTGGTCACTTCCTTGCCCTCTTCAGGGACCTCGACGAACACGATGTCGCCCAGCTGGCTCTGCGCGTAGTCGGTGATGCCGACGGTCGCGATTTCGCCGTCGAGTTCGATCCATTCATGATCTTCGGTGAAGTAACGGCTCATTTCATGCCTCCCTGTCGGACATAGCGGTGGGGGACGAAGGGCATCTGCACCACTTCGCCATGATGGATCTTGCCGCGCTGGCTCAGCGTCACGCGCGTGCCGATTTCGGCCATCGCGGTCGGCACATAGGCCATCGCGATCGGCTTCTGGACGGTCGGGGCAAAGCCGCCGCTGGTGACGCGGCCGACTTCGTTGCCCTGTTCGTCCAGCACCAGCGCGCCCTCGCGCACCGGCTGACGCCCCTCGACGATCAGGCCGACGCGGCGCTGGATCGGGCCATGCTCGCGCTCGTGCAGGATGCGTGTCGCACCGGGGAAGTTCGCTTCCTCACGCCGCCGCTTGCTCGCGACCGCGAAGTTCAGCGCCGCCATGATCGGCGTCCTCTCGGGGTCGAGGTCATGTCCGTAGAGCGGCAGGTCCGCCTCCAGCCGCAGCGAATCGCGCGCGCCCAAACCGATCGGCTTCACCTCGGGCTCGCCGCACAGCAGGTCGGCGACCTTGGCCGCCTGATCCGCGGGGATCGATATTTCGAATCCGTCCTCGCCGGTATAGCCCGAGCGGCTGATATAGGCTGGCACGCCGCCGATCTCGAACTTGCCGCCCTTCATGAACACCAGCGCGTCGAGCGGGTATTCGCCCGTCACATGGCGCTTGAGCGCGTCGAACGCCTTCGGACCCTGCAGCGCCAGCAGCGCATGCTCGTCCATATGGTTGATCTCGATATCGTCGGGCAGATGCTCGCGCAGATGGGCGATGTCGTCCCATTTGCACGCGCCGTTGACGACCATGTAGATGCCACCCGGCCAGCGGCTGAACATCAGATCATCCAGAATCCCGCCATTCTCGGCCAGCAACAGCGAATATTTCTGCTGCCCCACCGCGACGCCCGCGACATCGGCGGGGATCAGCTTTTCCAGCTCGGCGTCGAGCCCTTCGCCCGACAGCAGAAGCTGCCCCATATGCGACACGTCGAACAGCCCGGCCGATTCGCGCACCCACAGATGCTCGGCCATGATGCCTTCATACTGGACCGGCATCTCATAGCCCGCGAACGGCACCATCCGCCCGCCGCGCGCGCGGTGCCACGCATCGAGCGGGAGCAGCATGAGTTCTTCGACGAAATCGGGCTCGCCCGCTACGGAATCAGGGGTGTGGGTCACGGAACGCGCTCCAGAATAGACGACGGAACGCCGCACCGCGCGGCCATTCATCCGTCGCCCCCTCTGTCACGGGAACCTGAGAGCTTTGATCCCGGCGCGTGTCCGGGACTTACCCCTTCGGTGGCTCACCCCTGACGGAGCAAGCGCTTTCCAGAGTGTCGTGGCCCGCGCGGTCCCTGGTGCCTGAGAGATTCCGGGGCGGTTGCTCCTTCGGCGTTCCGGGCCGCAAGACCCGCAAACTCTCCCGCGCGTGCCTTCACCGGTTGCCCGATGCCGACGCAGCCGGAATGCTGCGCCGCACCGTTCGAGTCAATCGCGAAGTTGTCCACAGTCGTCGCCCCGGCGCAGGCCGGGGCCGCCCTGTTCGACGCGACGCCTCCGCCACAGGCCGGCCCCGGCCTTCGCCGGGGCGACGGATAGATTACCGCGTCGCGTTATACTTCAGCTGCGCATCGGTCAGCTGGAAGCCCACCAGCGCCTCGAACGTCGCGCGCAGCACGGCCTGCCGCACTTCGGGCCGCGCCAGCGGATCGAGCGCCGCGGTCTCGTCGCCCGCCTTGCGCTTCGCCAAAATCTGGCGGCGAATATCCTCCGGCAGCGTCGCGGCCGCGCGTGAGACATAGGCGTTGGCAGTTCCCGTCGCCTGCGCCCGCGCCTGCCCCGGCTCGAATCGCAGCGTCACCTGCGCCACGCGCTTCGACACGACCGACGTGCCGCCCTGAACGACGGTCACGAAATAGGGCAGCGTCACTTCGCGCGCACCCTCGGTCGAGCGGCGGCTGGCCTGCACCTCGAAGGCGATGTCGCTGCGGATCATCTCGCCGCTGTCGTCGCAGTTGGACGTGACGTTGGTCATCGTCGCGGTCACGTCGATTGCGCTCGCCGCCGTGCTGTCGGCGGGGTTGAACAGGGTGATGTCGCCGGTCCCGGCCGGCACGCCGACGCGCGGGCAGGCGGAGCGGACTGCGGTGATGCCGCCCTCGGCAATGTCGCCCTCACGGGAACAGGCGGCGAGCGCCAGTGGAATCGATGCGGCAAGCGCGAGTTTGCGAACGTTCAACTGGGGCACCTTTCCCGAACAAGACATGCCCGCCCCCACCATCTCTGGCAGGCCCGGCGCGGCGGCGGGCACCATAGGCAGCGCTTTGCCTTCCCGCAACGGCCATCCCGCGCCTTTCACAGCCGCCCCGGATCGCGTAAGGGGGCCGCGATGACCGACACCCAAAAGCCCGTCCTCGAACTCCTCATCGCCGCGCCGCGCGGCTTTTGCGCCGGAGTGGACCGCGCGATCCAGATCGTCGAACGCGCGATCGAACTGCATGGCGCGCCGGTCTATGTTCGCCACGAAATCGTCCACAATAAATATGTGGTCGATACGCTGAAGGCAAAGGGCGCGATCTTCGTCGACGAACTCGATCAGGTGCCCGACGGCGTCCATGTCGTCTTCTCGGCACATGGCGTCCCCAAATCGGTCCCCGCCGCCGCGCAGAATCGCGGTCTGTCCTATTTCGACGCCACCTGCCCGTTGGTGTCCAAGGTGCATCGTCAGGCCGAACGGCTGGTCGCGGCCGGGCGCCACATCCTGTTCATCGGCCATGAAGGGCATCCCGAAGTGATCGGCACCTTCGGCCAGGTCCCCGACGGCGCAATGACGCTGATCGAGACCGAGGCGGACGCCGAGAGCGTCGCGCCGGCCGAACCGGGCAACCTCGCCTTCCTGACCCAGACGACGCTGTCGGTGGACGACACCGCGTCGATCCTGGCGATCCTGCAGCGGCGCTTCCCCGATATCGTCGCGCCCAAGGCCGACGACATCTGCTACGCCACGTCGAACCGTCAGGCGGCGGTGCGCGCGATCGCCGGATCGTGCGACCTGGTGCTGGTAATCGGCGCGCCCAACTCGTCCAACTCGCTGCGCCTCGCCGAAGTGGCGGAGCGCGAGGGGACGACGTCGAAACTGATCCAACGCGCCGACGATCTGGATTTCGACTGGCTGGCCGGGATCGGCACGCTGGGCATCACCGCCGGCGCTTCCGCCCCGGAAGTGCTGGTGCGCGAAGTGATCGACCGCATCGCGACGCGCTACGACGTGACCGAGCGCATGGTCGAAACCGCGCAGGAAACGATCACCTTCAAACTGCCCAAGGGGCTTGAGGCGGCGTGAGCCTAGCCAAGTCGCATGGCCGTCACCCCCGCGGAAGCGGGGGCCCATCTCCTTCGCCCTCCACAAGCACAACTGCGGTTGCGTACGCGGCGATTGCGGGAGATGGCTCCCCGCTTTCGCGGGGATGACGGGGGAAGCTTAATGGCAGTCTACACACAGGTCCCGGCCGAATCGCTCGCCGCGTTCCTGGCCCGCTATGACGTCGGCGAGCTGGTCTCGGCCAAGGGCATCGCCGAGGGGGTCGAGAACAGCAATTACCTAGTCGACACCACCAAAGCCCGCTTCATCCTGACGCTCTACGAAAAGCGCGTCGATGCGGGCGACCTGCCCTTTTTTCTCGACCTGCTCGCGCATCTGGATGCCAAGGGGCTGAAGGTGCCGCCCGCGATTCCCGACCGCGACGGCGTGGCGATCCAGACGCTGGAGGGCCGCCCGGCGTGCCTGATCAAGTTCCTGTCGGGCGTGTCGCTCTCCCACCCCACCCCGGCCCAGGCCGAAGCCGCGGCGCGCGCCATGGCCGACATGCACGCCGCCGTCGCCGATTTCGAACAGGACCGCCCCAATTCGATGGGTGTCGACAGCTGGCGCCCGCTATTCGACCGCTGCGGCGACAGCCTCGACCAGATCGCGCCGGGCCTGCACGCCGAACTCGGGGCCGCGCTCGACCGCGTGCTGGCGGCGTGGCCGCGCGAGGGCTTCGATCGCTGCGCGATCCATGCCGACCTGTTCCCCGACAATGTGCTGATGCTCGGCGACACCGTCACCGGCCTGATCGACTTCTATTTCGCCAGCACCGATTTCCGCATCTACGACCTCGCCGTGATGCACAGCGCGTGGAGCTTCGATGCGACCGGCGCGACCTATCACGCAGAGATCGGCGACGCCCTGCTGCGCGGCTATGCATCGCGCTTCCCGCTGAGCGAGGCCGAACGCGCCGCCTTCCCGCTACTCGCCAGTGGGGCGTGCATCCGCTTCGCTTTGTCGCGGGCGTTCGACTGGATCAACACCCCGGCGGACGCGCTGGTGACGCGCAAGGACCCGCTCGCCTATGTCCGCCGCCTCCGTCACTATGAAAGCATGAGCCGTCCTGCATGACCACCGAACTCCCCCTCGTCGAAATCGCCACCGACGGCGCGTGCAAGGGCAATCCCGGGCGCGGCGGCTGGGGCGTGCTGCTGCGCGCCGGGACGACCGAGAAGGAGCTGTCGGGCGGCGAAGCGCACACCACCAACAACCGCATGGAGCTGATGGCGGCGATCCAGGGGCTGAAGGCGCTCAACAAGCCGTGCCGGGTCAAACTGTCGACCGACAGCCGCTACGTCATGGACGGCCTGACCAAGTGGATCAAAGGCTGGCAGCGCAACGGCTGGCGCACCGCTGACAAGAAACCGGTCAAGAACAGCGACCTGTGGATCGAACTCCTCGACGCCGCCAAGCCGCACCGCATCGAATGGCAATGGGTCAAGGGCCACGCCGGCCACCCCGACAACGAACGCGCGGATCAGCTCGCGAGCGACGCGGCGCTGCGGAGTTAGGGCGGAGGGCGGGGTTTGGGGTGGTAGCCACCGCCCCCACCCCGTCATGCTGAACTTGTTTCAGCATCCACCCTTCCACACGCTGCTCCGCCGCTTGCGAGGACGTGGATCCTGAAACAATTTCAGGATGACGGAGTAAAAAGACAGAAGCGTCTGTAACTGGGTGGGAAGCGGTCATTACCCGCTCCGCTTGGCGTCATCCGTGTGATATCCGAACGGCATGCCGATATCTGTATTTGAAAATCGCGTCGAAGAACCGGTCACATTCATCTTGGAACCGGGCGAGGTGCAATACGCACTGCCGCCCCTTGCTCGAATTGGCATCCGATACTCATTTGGCCCCGGCGCGGTTGATCGCACCTTCGCCGATATTGGACATTGCACAATCCGGTTCTGGTGCGACAGCGAAGTGCGGGACGTTGAAATCGTCCAGCCCAATGCTTTCGACCTCTTGCTGTGGGATATATGCGTGAAGGGCGGCTGCTGCGGCGGGCCTGCGACTCACGTCACGGACTTGCTACCCTCACAGGGCGTCGTCACAGCTGAGGACTTTGCAAGGTTGGTAATTCAAGCGGAGGAAGGCGGCAGCAATGAGGAGTGGCTGGCCGCCAAATTCATAGAGCGCATGGGTAGCTCGTCCGTGCGGGCCGAAACATTGGTGCAAAATCTCAGCAATCCCTTCGATGCCGACGCTGGCTGAATGTCGTCTATGGCGTAGTCAGCCGCCACCCAACTTCCACTATCATTCCGGCCTCGCGCCGAAATCCACTTCACCACCAAAATTGTCCGATCGGCACGTCCCCACCGTTGCACGCGTTCGACATTTTCCTCCGCGAAAGCGACACCCGCCCGCTGCTCCATGACGCGAAGATCGTCGACATCGTCGCATTACGTTTTTGGCAGCACGCTCCGCACGAGCCTGTACTCGCCCGTTCCACGCTTCGCGCCAACGCGCCGCCCACGCGAAAACCCGCGAAAAACAGCCAGAAACCGCTGCCCGCTTTCCTACACGAACCTATTTGGTTATAGACGTCCGCGCGCCACAGCAGACGGAGCCCAAATGAACACACGCAACACGACGCGCCGCAAACGCAACGCGCCGCCTCGCCTCACCCCTCTTCGACCGGCGCGTCGGGGCCGTTCTTCTTGATCGAATCGATCGCGTTCTGCGCGCCGGCCTTGCTCGAATAGCCCTCGGTCCAGAACATCACTTCGCTGTTGTACTTGAACTTGGCGACATATTCGCCGGCCTTGTTCTGCTCGATCACGAACTTGTGGGCCATGTCATGCTCCTTCGTTGCGAAGTCCGAACGATAGCAAAGCCGCGCGGCGCGTCCAGCCGTTCAGCCGCGAAACCGCTGGATCGAATAGCGTTCGGGGTCGAGATGCGCGACCATCGGGTCGGGCGCGGTGCGCAGCAGCATCGCCGCCGCCAGCTTCGACGCGGCGGGGGCAGTCTGGATGCCGAAACCGCCCTGCCCGGCGCACCAGAAGAGCCCCGGCACGGCGGGGTCGAAGCCATAGACCGGCTTGCGGTCGGGCGCGAAGGTGCGCAGTCCCGCCCAGCGCCGCTCGAGCGCCTCGACCCGCCAGTCGACCGCGCTGGCGAGCTTGTCGATCGCGATCGCGACGTCGATCTCCTCCGGCGCGGCATCGCATGGGGCGGTCGGGATTTCGTCATGCGGCGACAGCCAGATGCGCCCGCCGGATTCGGGCTTGAAGTAAAACCGCTCATGCGCGTCACGCACCAGCGGCAGGGTCATCGGCGCCGGCGGATCGACGCGCAGCTGCACCATCGTGCGGCGCAGCGGGGCAATCCCCGTCGGCGGCGCACCGGCCATCAGCCCGACCGGCTCGGCCCAGGCCCCGGCGGCGTTAACGATGACACCGGCGGCGAACGTCCCGGCGCGCGTCTCGATCCGCCACTGGCCGTCGCGCGACACTGCGGTGACGGCGGCATCGCACACCAGCTCCGCCCCGTCGCGCCGCGCCGCTGCCAGATAAGCGCCGTGCAGCGCGGCAACGTCGATGTCGCAACAGCTGACATCATACAGCGCCTCGGTCCATTCGGGCCGGATGCCCGGGCAATAGTGCGCCGGATCGACATCGGCGAGCACCACCCCCGCCTCGGCAAATTCGGCGACGAAGCCGTCGAGCACATGGCGATCCGCACGCCGCGCAATGAACAATTCGCCGCGCGGCGACAGGAAGCTCTGGCCGCCCATCCGCTCGGGCGGGTGGTGCAGAAAATCGCCCGACGCCGTCACCAGCGGCTGGATGTTCGGCCCGCCATAGGTTTCCGACCAGAACGCCGCCGAGCGCCCGGTCGCGTGGTAGCCCGGCTGCGCCTCCGCCTCGAGGATCAGGACGCTGGCGTGCGGTGCGATCTCGGCAGCCAAGCCTGCCCCGGCGATCCCGGCGCCGATTACCGCGACATCATAACGCTTCATCCGCGCCGCGCCCGTGCTTCCAGAAACAGGTCGATCTCGCCGATCGCACGATTGCGCACCTTGTCCGCCTCGCGCAGGATTTCGTGTGCGCTTTCCTTGCCAAAACGCACCACCCGCGCGTCGGGCAGCTTGCCGACCTGGGCCAGCGCCGCCTTCGCATCGACCAGGTCGTCATGTTCGGCGATCAGCGCCAGCACCGGCACGTCCATCCGCTTGAGCGCAGGATTGGTGCGCAGCTCGCGCGTCGAACGGAATGCCTCGATCACCCATTTCCAGCTGGGCGGGCCGGTGACGTTGCCGGGATTGGCCTGCTGCCAGAAAATCTCGTCCTGATAGCGATCGGTGTCGTGAGTCAGCAGCGATTCGCGCGTGGTGGTGGTGTAGGGCCGCTCGTTCGACTTCCACGCCGGGCGCGCGGAATTGCCGACGCCGCCCAGAAAGCGCGCCAGCCGCTCGCCCAGCGCCGCACCGAATGGTCCCTTCAGCCCCAGCATCGGCGCGATCAGCACGGCGGCATCGGGCCGCGCCACCCCCTCGACCAGCCCGCGCAGGACGAGATGCCCGCCCATCGAATGGCCCATGATGATGTGCGGCGGCGGCGTTGCGGCCATCCATTCGCTAACAAAGTCGCGGAAATCGGCGATATAGTGCGCGAAATCATCGATATGCCCGCAATTGCCGGCATCGGTCAGCCGCCCCGACCCGCCCTGCCCGCGCCAGTCGAACGAGGTGATCGTCCAGCCGCGCTCCTGCCAATGGGCGAAGCTTTCCAGATATTTCTCGAACACGTCGCCGCGCCCGCCCTGGAACAGGATCGACCCACGCGGCGTGCCGCTGGCGGGCCAGGCGAAACAGCGTAGCACCCATCCGTCGCGGGCGGTCCAGTTGGTGACGCTGGCGCCGGCGGGGATTGCGCGGCGATCGATCGGGGAAACGGTCATGCGCGCTGGTTACGGTTTGGAAAGCCCTCCCGTCTAGAACTTCCATTCAGATGGGGGAATTTGCGCCTGTAATTCTGCTGGGCCTGCTGGTCCTGATCCTGGTTTCGGCCGGGATCGAGGATGCGCGCATCCGTGAAATTTCGAACTGGAAGAACGCGGCGATCGCGCTGCTGGCGCTGCCGTGGTGGGTCGCAATGGGGCTAAGCCCCTGGCCCGACATGGCGATTCAGCTCGGCGTCGCGCTGGGGGTGTTCGCGCTGTTCGCCGCCGCATTCCAGTTCGGCATGATGGGTGGCGGCGACGTCAAGATGATCGCGGCGCTCGCCCTGTGGTTCCCATTCGACAAGCTGATCAGCCTGATCGTCATCATGTCGCTGGTCGGCGGTGCGCTCACCCTGGTCATGCTGATCGACAAATGGATCCGCCGCCGCAGCGAACAGCCTGAGATTCCATACGGGATCGCCATCGCCATCGCCGCTTTGCTCACACTTCGCGAACCGATTTTTAACCCCTTCGCGTGATGCTTAACGCCGGTTCAACCCGGTCGGACATTGAAAAGGCCTGAGACGTCATGGATGGACGGAAGATCATTCTGCTGGTCGGCGCGCTGATCGTCGCTGCGATCACCGCGTTCATGGCGCGCAGCCTGATGACGGGATCGCCCGCGCCGGTCGCCGGCGCCGCACCCGTTCCAGGCCAGCCCGCGCCGGTCGATGCGGTCGAAGTGCTGGTCGCGACCAAAGCGCTGCCGGTCGGCACGATCCTCGGCCCCGATTCGATCAAGTTCGTCGCCTGGCCCAAGGATCTGGTCGAGGGCGCCTATTTCAAGAAGGAAGACACCGACCTCGGCAAGTTGCAGGGCACCGTCGTCCGCTTCGCAATTCCCGCCGGTCAGCCGCTGACGCAGGGCGCGGTGGTCAAGCCGGGCGACCGTGGCTTCCTCGCCGCGGCACTCGCACCGGGCATGCGCGCGGTGACCGTGCCGGTATCGGCGCAAGCCGCCGTTGCCGGCTTCATCTTTCCGGGCGACCGGGTCGACCTGATCCTGACCCAGACGGTCGCGGGTGGCGGCGATGGCCCGCCGCTCAAGGCATCGGAAACGGTGCTGCGCAACCTGCGCGTGCTCGCCACCGACCAGCGCACCGACAAGCAGCAGGACGATCAGGGCAAGACCGTCGTCGCCACCTATTCGACCGTGACGGTCGAGGCGACGCCACGCATCGCCGAAAAGATCGCGGTCGCGCAAACGCTGGGCACGTTGTCGCTGTCGCTGCGCTCGATCGCCGACAACAGCAGCGAGCTGGAGCAGGCGATCGCCTCGGGCGAGGTCACGATGCCCGAAGGGAATGATCCCAAGGCGGAAAAGGCAATGATCGCGCGGCTCGCATCGCGCCCGGCGGAGGGTGGATCGACTTTCTCGACCGGTGCCGATGTATCGCGCTTCCAGCGCAGCACGGTGCCCGGCAAGGCGCGCGATGACGATGTGCTGCCCGGCGCACCCGCGCCCGCAGCAGGCGGCGCCTATCCGGGTGGGGCAGCAGCCGGTCAGGGACCGGTGGTCAAGATTTCACGGGGCAATTCGGTCACGGTCGTCCCGGTTGGGGGGAAGAATTGAGATGCGTGTGAGGGGGAACAAGCTGGGCGGAGCGCTCGCTGCGGTCGCCGTGCTGGCGATGCCGGCCGCGACGCTGCCGGCACCGGTGCTGGCACAGACCGTCCATGCCGCGCCGCGCGAGATGGTGCAGATCGCCACCGGTCGCGGGCGTCTGGTGACGCTCAGCGCGCCGATGTCCGACATCTTCGTCGCGAACAGTGAGATCGCCGACGTCCAGGTCCGCTCGCCCACCCAGCTCTGGGTGTTCGGCAAAAAGGCCGGTGAGACGACCGTCTACGCCACCACCAAGTCGGGCAAGGTGATCTACTCATCGACCGTCCGCGTCGGCAATAATTTCGACAGCGTTCAGGGCATGCTCGAAACGGCGATGCCCGATTCGAACATCACCGCGACGACGATGAACGGCTTCGTGCTGCTCACCGGCACCGTCGCCGCGCCGCAGGATGCCGCCGAAGCCGAACGGCTGGCGCAGGCGTTTGTCGGCGACGAGACCAAGATCCTCTCGCGCCTCAAGACCGCGACCCCGCTGCAGGTCAATCTGCAGGTCCGCATTTCGGAAGTCAGCCGCAGCTTCGCCAAGAATATCGGCAGCAACTTCACCACGCTCGACGGGTCGGGCGGGTTCAAGTTTGGCATCGGCAGCGGGCGTCAGCCCGCGACGACCTGGACGACCGACCCGAATCTCCCACTCGGCGTGGGCGGCACCGTCACCGGCTACACCATCGATCCGATCACCGGCGCGATCACCCAGAAGCCGGGCACGGCGATCACGCCCGGGTCGGGGCGCACCACCATCGGCGGCCTCGGCACGCTGTTCGGCCTCGACATTCTGGGCGCGCTCGATCTGGGCGAAACCAATGGCCAGGTCTCAACGCTCGCCAATCCGAACCTGACCGCGCTGTCGGGCGAGACCGGATCGTTCCTGGCCGGTGGCGAGATTCCGATTCCCGTGAGCCAGGGTCTCGGCGCGGTATCGGTCGAGTACAAGCAATATGGCGTCAGCCTCGCCTATACCCCGACGGTGCTGGCCGATGGCCGCATCTCGCTGCGCGTGCGTCCCGAAGTGTCGCAGCTCTCGGCGGCAGGCTCGGTGACGATCGGCGGGGTGCAGATTCCGGCGCTCACCACCCGCCGGGCGGAAACGACGGTCGAGCTCGGTTCCGGCCAGAGCCTGATGATCGCGGGCTTGATGCAGAATTCGCACGACAATCTGATCGACCAGACCCCGGGTCTGGGCAATCTGCCGGTGCTCGGCGCGCTGTTCCGCTCGAACGGGTTCAAGCGCAACGAGACCGAACTGGTCATCGTCATCACCCCCTATCTGGTGAAGCCGGTCGACGGGAATCAGATCGCGCTGCCCACCGACGGCTATAAGGCGCCCAACGATGCCGAGCGCGTGCTGCTCGGTCGCCTTGGCGGATCGAACAAGGACGGCAAGCGCCCGACCCCGCAAATGGCCCCGCCGGTCGGTGCCGAGCCCGCGCTGGGCGCGACGACGCCTGCCCAGCCCGGCCCACAGCCGCAGCCCGAGCCGGTGCAGCCGATCGCCACCCCGGCGCAGCAGCCTGCGCCCAAGGGCGACACCAAGGATAAGCGCAAGCGTGGTGCGGCCCCCGCACCGGGCTTCGGTTTCAACTGATCGCGGCGAGGAACGACCATGTCGAAGCGTAACACGATCCTCTTTCTGACCGCTGCCGCCGGCCTGTTGTCCGCATGCGGCGCAGGCAGCGCACCGGGTCTCGAATCGGCCAACCAGCCGGTCGTCGCCCGCACCGATTATGTGTTCGATGCGGCCACCGACGGCAGCTATCTGGCATCGGGCGAGCAGGCGCGGGTCGCCGGCTGGCTCGCTTCGCTGCGGCTCGGCTATGGCGACCGCCTCTATGTCGACGATCCCGCAGGAACCGGTGCCGCGCGGCAGGTAGCGGTCGAGGCCGCACGCTATGGCGTGCTGCTCTCCGGCCCCGCCCCGGTCACCACTGGCGCGGTTCAGCCGGGCATGGTCCGTGTGATCGTCAGCCGCATGAAGGCCAGCGTCCCCGGTTGCCCCGACCGCCGTGACACCGGCGAAGGCAATTTTGCGGGCAAAACCAGCTCGGGCTATGGCTGCGCGATCAACGGCAACCTCGCCGCGATGGTGGCACGTCCCGAGGATCTGGTGCGCGGCGAGCCTGGCTCCCCCACCGCCGACCCGGCGCAGATCACCAAATCGATCAAGGCGCTGCGCGAGGCGGCCCCGAGCGGCGCTGGAGGTACTGCCGTCAAATCCGAAGGTACCGGCGGAGGCGGCCAGTGAACGCGCCCTTTAACCCCCAGCGCGCCGCGCATCGCGAACCCTTCGTCGCGTTCGTGTGCGACGAGACGACCGCCGAGGCGATTCGCCCGATTGCGATCGAACAGGGTTGGAACCCCGACAAGGTCAACAAGGGCGGTCTGCGCAACGCGGTCCAGACCCTCTCGGTCTCGGCCAGCCCCAACATCCTGTTCGTCGATCTGTCGGAAAGCGGTGACCCCCTCAACGACATCAACGCGCTCGCCGAAGTGTGCGAGCCGGGCACGGTCGTGATCGCATCGGGCCAGGTCAATGACGTGCGCCTATACCGCGATCTGGTCGCGTCAGGCATCCAGGATTATCTGCTCAAGCCGCTCAATCCCGACGTCATGCGCGAAGCGTTCGTGCACGCGCAGGCGATGCTGAACGCGCCCAAGCATGTCGAGGCCGGATCGGACCGTCCGCATTGCGCGGTCGCGGTGATCGGCACGCGCGGCGGCGTCGGTGCATCGACGCTGGCGACCTCGCTCGCCTGGCTGATGAGCGAGAAGAGCGGGCGGTCGACCGCTTTGCTCGACCTCGACGTCCATTTCGGGACCGGCGCGCTGACGCTCGACCTTGAACCCGGACGCGGGCTGACCGACGCAATCGAAAATCCCAGCCGCATCGACGGGCTGTTCATCGAACGCGCGATGGTCAAGGCGTCGGACAAGCTGTCGGTCCTGTCGGCCGAAGCCCCGATCAACTCGCCGGTGATGACCGACGGCGCGGCCTTCTTCCAGTTGCAGGAAGAGATTCGCAGCGCGTTCGAATGCACCGTGGTCGATCTGCCGCGGTCGATGCTGGTCAATTACCCGCACCTCATCTCCGACGTCCAGGTCGCGGTGCTGGTGACCGAGCTGACGCTGGCCGCCGCGCGCGATGCGATCCGCATCATCAGCTGGTTCAAGTCGAACGCACCGCATACGCAGCTGATCATCGTTGCCAACCGGGTCCCGACCGGTGCGCTGGAAATCAGCCGCAAGGACTTCGAAGGGTCGATCGAGCGCAAGATCGATTATGTGATCCCGCTCGACACCAAGACCGCGGTGCAGGCCGCCAAGCTCGGCAAGCCGCTCGCCGAGGCGGGCAAGAACGTCAAGGCGCTCGCCCCGCTTGCCGACATCGCCAGCCGCGTCATCGCGATCACCGACGCGGGTGAGGAAGTCCGCACCGACAAGGCGAAGGCCAAGGGCGGCTCGCTGCTCGGCAAGCTCACCAGTTCGATCAAGCTCGCCAAGAAGGCGAAGGCATAACCGGCGTCGGCCCCGGCCGACACCCTGTTCCGGAGGCGTAAAGGGTGGAATTGCTCCCGATGATGATGCTGGCGGGCGGCACCTTCATGGTGCTCGCGCTGCTCATCCTCGCCTTTTCCGGGCCGTCGGCCAAGAATGCGAGCGCGCGGCGCCTGACGTCGCTGCGTGATCGTCACGCCGGCGTCGTCGGCGCGGGCGCGGTCGAGGCGCAGCTGCGCCGCATCTCCACCACCCGCAACAGCCGCATGGACAATGCGGCGGCACGATTCCTGCCCAACCCGGCCGAGCTCGGCAAGCGGTTGGCAATGACCGGCAAGAGCTGGACCGTCGGCCAATATGGCATGGCATCGCTCGGCATCGTCGTCGTGATCGCGGCGGCGCTGATGGTCCAGGGGCTTCCGCCACTGCTCGCCTTGCTGGTCGGCGTGGTCGTCGGCGCCGGCCTGCCGCACATGGCCGTCGGCTTCCTGATCTCGCGCCGCGTCGGCAAGTTCACGGCCAAGTTTCCCGATGCGATCGAACTGCTCGTGCGCGGTCTGCGCTCGGGCCTCCCGATCACTGAAACAATGGGCGTGGTCGGGTCCGAAGTGGAAGGCCCGGTCGGCGAAGAGTTCCGCTCAATCAGCGACAAGATGAAAATCGGGCGCACGCTCGATCAAGCGCTTCAGGAAACCGCCGACCGGCTCGGCACGCCCGAATTCCAGTTTTTCTGCATCACCATCGCGATCCAGCGCGAGACCGGCGGCAACCTTGCGGAAACGCTCGCCAACCTTGCCGAGGTGCTGCGCAAACGCAGTCAGATGAAGCTGAAGATCAAGGCGATGTCGTCGGAATCCAAGGCGTCGGCCTATATCATCGGCGCCCTGCCCTTCATCGTGTTCGGCATGATCTGGACGATCAACGACACCTATATGCAGGGTTTCTTCATCGACCAGCGGCTGATGATCGCGGGTGGCGGCGGGATCATCTGGATGGGCATCGGGGCCTTCATCATGGCCAAGATGATCAATTTCGAGATCTGATACGATGATGACCACCCCCACCGCACCCACCCTGCTCGGCGTCGACGTGTTCTACGTCGCGACGATCCTGGCCGGGATCGCCGCGTTCAGCGTGCTGCTCGCCATCTATGCCGCCGTATCGGTGCGCGACCCGATGGCGAAGCGCGTCAAGGCGCTCAACGAACGTCGCGAACAGTTGAAGGCCGGCATTACCGCATCGACCAGCAAGCGCCGCGCGAAGCTGGTTCAGAAGAACGCGACGACCGATCGCATCCGCGACTTCCTGTCCTCGCTCAAGGTGCTGCAGGACTCGCAGGTCAAGACCGCGCAGATCAAGCTGATGCAGGCCGGCATTCGGTCGAAAGATTACGCCGTCGCGGTCATCTTCGGCCGGCTGGTGTTGCCGATCGTGATCGGCGGGACGATGGCGTTCCTGGTCTATGGCACAGAGATGTTCGCCGACTGGACCCCGCTCAAGGCCTATGGCCTCGTCGCGGGCAGCGCGATCCTGAGCTACAAGGCGCCGGACATCTACCTCAAGAACAAGATCCAGAAGCGGTCCAGCGCGATTCGCAAGGGGATTCCCGACGCGCTCGACCTGCTCGTGATCTGTGCCGAAGCGGGACTCACAGTCGACGCCGCATTCGGTCGCGTCGCCAAGGAATTGGGCAAGGCCTATCCCGAACTGGGCGAGGAATTCTCGCTCACCGCGATCGAGCTCGGCTTCCTTACCGATCGCCGCCAGGCGTTTGAAAATCTGGCCACCCGCATCGACCTCGACTCGGTGCGGGGGGTCGTCACCACGATGATCCAGACCGAGAAATACGGCACCCCGCTCGCCTCGGCGCTGCGCGTGCTCTCCGCCGAATTCCGCAACGAACGCATGATGCGCGCCGAGGAAAAGGCCGCGCGCCTGCCCGCGATCATGACCGTGCCGCTGATCCTGTTCATCCTGCCGGTACTGTTCGTCGTGATTCTCGGCCCGGCGGCCTGCTCGATCAACGACGCGTTGATGACCGGATAGCACGTCCCGCCCCCGTGATTCCGCGGGTGGCGCTCGGCTTCCGCTTTGGTTAACCTGTTTCGAACGCGAAATGGGGAGACGCGACCATGTTGTTCACCACGCCCACGGAATGGGCGGCGCTCGGCTTCACGCTGATCGCCGGCTGGCTCTTTGGTTTGGCCAGCAGTTCGGGCGGCAAGAAATGGAAACGCCAGCTCGAGGAAGCCGAGCTCAACTACGCCAGCGCGCGCGACCGCGATGAAGCCGAATTGTGGAACGCGCAGATCCGGATCCGCGACCTTGAGCGCGAATTGCGCGACTCGCGGCCGGCACCCTCGGCTGCACCGGTTGCCGCCACCGCCGCCGCAGCAGCCGCCGCACCGACGCTGATCGAACGCGTGCAGGAAGCGGCAGAGGCAAAGCCTGCCCCCGCGCCCGCACCTGCCCCTGTACCAGCGCCTGAACCTGCCCCTGCGGCCCAGCCCGAAACCAGCTGGATCCCCGAAGGCCCGCCCCCGCCCCCGTTGCCGATGGGCACCGTCGAGGCGCAGCCCGTCGACCCCACCCCAGCGCCTGCCCCCGTGCAGGAGGAGGTCGCCCCGGCTTCCCCCGTGGCCACCTTTCCAGCGGCAGAGAGCCCAGCGCCGGCAGTTGCGGGCGGAGCGGATTCAGCTGCGCCGGGAACGCATGATCAAGGCGAGCCAGCAGGAAGCGTGAGCGAAGCGCAGACCGGCAATGAATGGCTGCCGCCGCATGTCCGGGCGGACACCGAGCCCCAGGCCTGAACCGCGGATCAATTCCCGCCCAGCAACACCTGCTGGTAATGCTCGACCACGGCGGCGAGGGGTTTCCCCTCGCCGTCAAGCACGATCGCACGGTGCCGTAGCACGACGCCGCCCGGCGGAACCCTCCCCGGGCGCACCTTCCACGTCGCGTAGGTCTCGCGCCGTGGCGACAAGGGCAGGATCACCCGCCCGAACGGCACGTCGCTGCCATCGAGCGCGGCGTTCATCTCCGGCGTCAGCCGACCGGCGACATACCAGTTGACCGCTTCGGAGAGCACATGCGTCCCGCACATCAGCCGCACACGGCGATAGCCCAGCATCTCGCTCTTGCCGACCTTGAGCCGCGTCCGCACGGGCGACGCGCTGGCGACAACACGCCCGCGCTGCACCTCCGCCCGCACGCGCGGCGGATCGGCGAGGCCGAGCGCGGCACAGCGCGCCTCCAGCACGCTGGTTGCTGTGCGGGCCGCCAACAGCTCCGCATTGAGGCGTTCGACGGGTGTCATCTGCGCGGCAGCGACGGCCTCGATCAGGATCGCGGCCAGCGCCACTCCGCTCACCGTGCGCGCAACGCCGCCTGCGCCGCCGCCAGCCGCGCGATCGGCACGCGATAAGGCGAGGCGGAGACATAATCGAGGCCGGTTTCCTCACAGAATGCGATCGACGCGGGGTCGCCGCCATGCTCGCCGCAAATGCCGAGTTTGATGTCCGGCCGGGTCGCCCGCCCGCGTTCGGCGGCGATGCTGATCAGCTCGCCCACGCCTTCGACATCCAGGCTGACGAACGGATCGCGGGCGTAGATGCCCTTTTCGACATAAGTGGTTAGGAACCGCCCGGCATCGTCGCGGCTGACGCCCAACGTCGTTTGCGTGAGGTCATTGGTGCCGAAGCTGAAAAATTCGCCGACTTCGGCAATGTCCCCGGCGCGCAATGCGGCGCGGGGCAGTTCGATCATCGTGCCGACGAGATACTCGATCGTCCGCCCCCGTTCGGCGAACACGGCCTGCGCGGCGCGGTCGACGACGGTGTTCATCAGCTCCAGCTCGCGCTTGGTGCCGACGAGCGGGATCATCACCTCCGGCACCGGTGCCGCGCCGGATTTCTCCGCGACAACACACGCCGCCTCGAAAATCGCGCGTGCCTGCATCTCGTAGATTTCGGGATAGGTCACGCCGAGGCGACAGCCGCGATGGCCGAGCATCGGGTTGAACTCGTGCAGCTCGGCAGCGCGGCGGCGCAGCGTTTCGACGTCGAGCCCGGCGGCCTTGGCCACCTCCTCGAACTCGCTTTCCTCATGCGGCAGGAATTCGTGCAGCGGCGGATCGAGCAGGCGGATGGTGCAGGGCAGGCCCGCCATCACCTCGAAAATCTCGATAAAGTCGCTGCGCTGTTCGGGCAGCAATTTCTCGAGCGCGGCGCGGCGGCCGGCCTCGTCGCTCGCCAGGATCATCTGGCGCACGGCGGTGATGCGCGCGGCGTCGAAGAACATATGCTCCGTCCGGCACAGGCCAATGCCCTCCGCGCCGAACTCACGCGCGGTGCGGCAGTCGAGCGGGGTTTCGGCGTTGGTGCGCACCTTCAGGCGACGCACCTCATCCGCCCACACCATCAGCGTGCCGAAATCCCCCGCCAGCTCGGGCTGGATCGTCGGGACGGCGCCGAGCATCACCTCGCCGGTCGAGCCGTCGATCGTCAGCACCTCGCCCTCGCGCACTTCGCGCGTGCCGATGCGCATCACGCCTTCCGACGCCTTGATCGACAGCGTGCCGGCGCCGGAGACACAGGGGCGGCCCATGCCGCGCGCCACCACTGCCGCATGGCTGGTCATGCCGCCGCGCGCGGTCAGGATGCCCTTGGCCGCGTGCATGCCGTGGATGTCTTCGGGGCTGGTCTCGACGCGGACCAGGATCACCGCGTCGCCTGCCGCAGCGCGCTTTTCGGCCGTGTCGCTGTCGAACACGGCGATGCCCGATGCCGCACCGGGCGAGGCCGGCAGCCCCTTGGTCAGCACGTCGCGCGGCGCATTGGGGTCGAGCGTCGGGTGGAGCAGCTGGTCGAGCGCCGAGGGATCGACGCGCAGGATCGCCTCCTCACGCGTGATCAGCCCTTCATTGGCCATGTCCACCGCGATCTTGAGCGCGGCCTTGGCGGTGCGCTTGCCCGAGCGGGTCTGGAGCATCCACAATTTGCCGCGCTCGACCGTGAACTCGATGTCCTGCATGTCGCGATAATGGCGCTCGAGCTGGTCGAAGACGCGCGCCAGCTCGGCATAGGCGTCTGGCATCGCCTCTTCCATCGACAGCGGCTTCGCCCCTGCCCGCTCGCGCGCGGCACGGGTCAGGTACTGCGGCGTTCGGATGCCGGCGACGACATCCTCGCCCTGCGCGTTGATCAGGAACTCGCCATAATAGGCATTCTCGCCAGTCGCCGGGTCGCGAGTGAAGGCGACGCCGGTGGCCGACGTGTCGCCCATATTGCCGAACACCATCGCCTGGACGTTGACCGCCGTGCCCCAGTCGCCGGGAATGTCGTTGAGGCGGCGATAGACCTTCGCGCGCTCCGACTGCCATGATCCGAACACCGCGCCGATCGCGCCCCAGAGCTGGTCGTGCACGTCCTGCGGGAACGGCTTGCCCCACAGCTCGACCACGATTCCCTTGTACTCCTCGACCAGCTTGCGCCAGTCGTCGGCGGTCATCTCGGTATCGAGGCTGTAGCCGCGATCTTCCTTGGCAATCTCCAGCGCCTCTTCGAACCGGCCATGGTCGAGTTCGAGCACGACGTCGGAATACATCTGGATGAAGCGGCGATAGCTGTCCCACGCGAAGCGCGCGTCGCCGCTGGTGTCGGCCAGCCCGACCACGGTGGCGTCGTTGAGGCCAAGGTTGAGAACAGTGTCCATCATCCCCGGCATCGAAACGCGCGCGCCCGAGCGGACCGAGACGAGCAGCGGGTCCGCCGCATCGCCGAATTTCTTGCCGGTCACGCCTTCGATATGCGCGACGCCGGTCGCGACCTCGGCCTTCAGGCTGTCGGGGAAGGTCTCGCCATTCTCGTAATAGAGCGCGCAGACCGGGGTCGAAATGGTGAAACCGGGCGGGACCGGAAGGCCGATCGACGCCATCCCGTCGAGGTTCGCGCCCTTGCCGCCGAGCAGATTCTTGTCGCCCTGGCCGCCGTCGGAAACATCCCCGCCAAAGCGGTACACATAACGAGTCATTCGAACCCCTTCCGTGACTTGGGCGCGGCCTACCGCAGGTGCGAAGACGGGGAAAGGGCTTGTCCCCCGTTGTCACGTGACAGATTTGCTTCACACGCACAAAACTGGTCATATGGTCGGTGCTTGCGGGGCCAACGCGTCCCGCCTTTGGGGGAGCGCAACATGCTGACTGGCTTGCTTCTTTCGGCCGCGACGGTCCAGATGCCGACGCCCCTGCCGCCCGCTGGCGGCTGGGTGGTCGATTTTGCCGACAATAGCTGCCTCGTCTTTCGCGATTATCGCGCGGAACAGGGCAAGGTGACCTTTGGCCTGCGCCTCATCCCCAATGCCCCTTTCGCCGAAGCCATGCTGATCATGCCCGAGGACGGAAGCGCGGTGTCCGGCATGGTCACGGTCAGCATGAACACCGTCCCCGATGTCGCATCATCCTATCAGAGCGGAACGACCAGCGACGGCCGCCGTCTGATCCGCTTCGATGTGACGCCGCAACAGGTGAAGGCGATGGCCATCGCCCGCGACATCGGCTTCAGCCGCGGCGGCAAGCGCATCGCGATGGCTGGGCTGGGGATGGGCAAGGCAATGGCGGCGGCATCGACCTGTCAGGACGATCTGTTGCGCAGCTGGGGTGCCGACCCGGCGGTCGAGGCAAAGATCAGCTGGCGCCCGGCGATCGTCACGCCCGAAAAGGACGCCAGCGTGTCGGATTACCCCATGGCCGCGTTGCGCGAGGGGGCGGAGGGCGACACGCTGTTCCGCCTGAACCTCGACCGCACCGGGCGAATCACCGATTGCAAGATCGTCGCGTCGGCAGGAAATTCCGATCTCGACACCCGCGCCTGCACGCTAATGCGCGAACGCGGATCGCTCCCCGCCGCCCGATTGGCAGACGGCAGCGCCGCGCCAACGGTGATCGTCGCCCGCTTCGCCTGGCGCCTGCCGGGGTGAGCGGGCGAGGGGCTTGGCTACCCCTCGATCTTCCCGAAATCCGCCACCCGGTGGACCGCGTCGCGCATGCGGGCCAGCAGGGCAAGACGCGCGGCGCGCTTGGCGGGATCGCTGTCGTTGACCGTCACATCAGTAAAGAACGCGTCGATCGGCGCGCGCAACGTCGCGAGCGCAGCCATCGCCCCCTCGAAGTCCTCCGCCTCGACCGCAGCCGCAGCCTTCGGCTCCGCCACGTCGAGCGCGGCGATCAGCGCAGCCTCGGCGGGCTCGGGTGCGTAGGGCAGCGTCGCCCCGGCGAAGGCCGGGGCCGCCTGAGGCTCTTGCGTCGCGCTTGTCGCAGCGGCCCCGGCCTGCGCCGGGGCGACGAAGCCCTCCTTCTTCAGGATATTCGCCGCACGCTTGTACCCGGCGAGCAGGTTTGCCCCATCCTCGCTCGCCATGAACGCCTGTAACGCATGGACGCGCGCGAGCAGGCGGACGAGATCGTCCTCCCCGCCGAGTGCGAAGACCGCGTCGATCAGGTCGTGGCGGACACCGGCTTCGCGCTGCTGGACCTTGAGGCGGTGGGCGAAGAAGTCGAGGAGTTCATACGCAAAGCTCACGTGAGCCTCGCTTTGCGGTGCCAGCTTGCTGCCCTTCGGCAGCAGCTTCTCGTGCGAACTAGCGTCAGCGAGCCAAAGCCTGCGGTAGAAGCCTTCGCAAAGCTCATCCATCTGGTCGGCTACACTGAGCAATCGCAGTCGTGCGCCATTGACGAGGATCAGCGAGGCCACCGCCAAGACTGCGCGCCGGAGCGCGAACGGGTCCTTAGAACCTGTAGGACGCTCTCGCGCTGCGAAGAAAGCGAACAAAGTATCCAGCTTATCCGCCAGCGACACCGCCACGGTGACCGGCGCGGTGGGGACTTCATCCCCCTGCCCGACCGGCTTGTAATGGTCGCGGATCGCTGCGGCGACGGCGGGGTCTTCGCCCTGGGCTGCGGCGTAGTAGCCGCCCATCAGGCCCTGGAGCTCGGGGAATTCGCCGACCATGCCGGTGACGAGGTCCGCCTTGGCCAGCCGCGCGGCGCGTTCGGCGAGGTCGGAC
>FWWL01004867.1_pt1 | contig 21927 bp, 22 predicted proteins | sample 2228331 | NCBI WGS metagenome assembly FWWL01 (sample SAMEA103939775, study PRJEB20133) | metagenome | reverse complement strand
GGGACCGAAGGAGGCGCGATGAAAGCTAAAGAAGTGGTCCAGAGGCTTAGGGCGGACGGCGTGGCCCGGGTGGAAGGCGTGGTGGAGCCCGAGGGGTGGGGATGGCCCGGTGAGCCGGTGAGCCTGCGCCAGCTGCAAGAGAGAGGTGGGGCGGGCATCCGCCCCACCTGGATTTAAGGAAAGGAGGAACCCATGAAGGCGATCAATAAGGCAACCAAAGTTCAGCGGGGCGTCCACCGCCTCATGGTGGAGAAGCGCTATGCCGGGGGGATGACCTCCGGGCTTGCCAAGTATTTCAAGCGCCGCTCCGCCAAGGCGGAGCGGAAGGCGGCTAAGGAGATCCTCAAGGATCCGGAACTCCTTTAAGTCCTAGCTTGCCCCGGGGTGGCTGGTGTAAAAGGGAGGCCGCCCCGGGGAAACCCGGGGCGAACCCTTCGCGGGCCGCTAGCTCAACCGGTAGAGCGCCGGTCTCCAAAACCGGAGGTTCGGGGGTCAAGATACGGGCTACGCCCGTGACCGAGTCCCCGGCGGTTTGCCAGAAGGAAACCCGGGGCCAGACCGAGACAGAGGTGAGGTGGCAGATGGTGGTGAAGAGGATCGGAGAGGGCTTCTTGGCAAAAGAGGGGGGCCGGGTGCTGACCTGGGCGCACCCGGTCTTCGGCGGGGAACCCGGGGGGATGATGCTCACGGCCCCCCGGGGAGAGGGCCTGGAGTGGCGGTACTTCCGTACCCCCGAGGAGGCCTTGGCCGACCCCGAGGCCGCCCCTCTCGCCCGGGCGGTCCTCGAGGCGTACAGGAACCAGGGCTAGAAGTTCCGGGGGCCGAGGTTCACCCGATCGGCGGTGGGAGGGGGAAGGCTTCCCTCCTCCCTCCTCAGGGCAAAGAAGGGGGCAACCATAAGTCCCCCGGAGCCCTGGGCAGGGAGGCTTCCCGAGGGAACTCCCACGAAAAGCCCCCGGGAGCAGGGTCCTGGCTCGCCCCCAGGATCCTGCCCGTCCCCGGTCGACCCGCCGGGGAACACCCCCTGAGGGCCGCAAGGAGGTGGCGGCTCCAACGGTCCGAGGGGGGTGCGGGGGAAGGGGGCACCTACGGTCCCAACCCGCCGGACACATTGCAGGACGACGGCCTGAGCTACGACCTGGCCTTCTTCCTCCGGCTCAGGAGGGGAGGGGAGGGGACTACACCTTCCTCGCCCTTTACCTCCCTTCCTGGCTGGGGTTGTGGGGTTTGTGAAAGAGGGCCGGGGCTTTAGCCCCGGCCAGGAGGCGAGCGCTATGAAAAGGAAAAAGTCTCTCCTACAGGCCCTCCCCCGCGGCCACGAGTGGGGGCGGGGACGAGCCACGCAGGTGCATCGCGACCGCCGGACCAAAAGGAAGCGGATCCGGGGCGACGCCAACCGGGCCGCTCTTAAACGGGAGTTACAGGAGGTGTGATATGGGGACTTTTAAGAGCCTGGCAACACATTTTCCCGGGTTATCTGATAACCAGGGTCCCTCCGGTTATCTGATAACCCGGGTAGAATGTTCCCAGGATGGAAGTAAAGGAAATCCCCCTCAAGCTGATCCAGCCCCGCAAAGACCAGCCCCGTCGGTACAAAGAGCTGGGGCCCATCTACGAGCTGGCAGAGTCCATCTACCGGGTTGGTTTATTGGAACCAATCCTGGTTAGGCCCCTGCCCGACGGTATGTACGAGATCATCGCCGGGGAGCGGCGGTACCAGGCCTTCAAGGTGCTTGGAAGGCAAACCATCCCGGCCATCATCCGGGAGGACGTGGACGATAACACGGTTCATAAGATGTCCGTGGCGGAGAACACCTCCCGCGTAGAGCTGAAACCCGCGGAGATAGTGTTGGCTCTGAGGAAGCACCTCCACCACCTATCCGATGAGGAGTTTTCCAGAAGGGTCAAAACCTTAAGGAGCTTTATCCGTTCCCAGGGCGACGGCACAGAGATTCCAGCGGAATACAAGGAGTTCGACATCGCAGCCCAAACCTTTGGAATCAAGCTATCTACCCTTGTTCATTACGCTTACTTACTGGCCGACGTGCCTCTCAGCGCCCTGGAAATCCTGGCAGAGGGCAACTTGACCCTTCGGCAGATTGCGGCCATCCACAAGGACCCCTCCATCCTGGACCGCATTCTGGCGAGCTACCGGAGGATCAAGCCCAACACCGACCCCCTGGGGATGCCCGCGGGGGACCTGGCCTGCCAGGATGTGTTCATCAGCCTCAGGAAGGAGAAGGCCAGGAAGCGGCGCAGCAAGGTGGACCGGGCTTTGGAACACCTGAAAAAGGCCGTGAACATCCTCCTCGATCTAGAAGAGCACGAGGAGCACGCTTATAAACTGGAGGACCTGATCGCGGCGATCGAAGGAACCAAGGCCGCCGAAGGCGAGTAGGGGGAGCCATGATCGATTACGGGGTGGCCCTTTTGGTGTTCTACTTAAGCATCGCGCTTATCATCGCCGGTGCCTTAAAGTTTCTCTTTTGGCTGGCGGAGGGCTACAGGCAGGACAAAGCCAACTCCTCTTACACCCTCACCCCCTCCCCTACCGTCCAGCAGGGGGGCGGGGAAGGGGCGGGAAAGGTGGAGGTGGTCCTGGTGCGGGAGGCGGACGGGAGCTTCCGGCTGGTGGCCGGGGAGCGGAGCGTCCCCCTTAAAAGCCGGGACCACGCGGTGTTCGGCGAGGTGGCCCAGTACGTACCTCCCGGCAGCGTGCTGAGGGTGCGGGGGGTGGTGCCCGACGAAGCCTTCCTTGGGGCCGCGGCGGTGCTGGCGGCCCTGGGAGTGGAATCCGTCTGGGACTGAGGCCATAGGAGAAGGAAGAGAGGGCCGGGGGCTAAAGCCCCCGGCCAGGAGGTTTTTGCCATGGTAAAGGTTTTTAACCATAGACCGAAGGCGGAGGTTGTCAGGAAGGCCCTTGAGGAAGCCCGGGAGGCCCTGGCAAACGGGGCGCTTCCCTCCAGGGTGCTGCCCACCCCCGGGCCTGAGTACCAGGCCTGGGGTCCCGGGGAGGTTCGGACCGCGGCGCTTTTATCAGCCCATCTCTGGAACGTTCTCGATCTAAGCCTGGAAACCGCCGCGGACCTCTCCATCCACCAGCGGCTTCTGGAGGTGGCGGATGAGCTGAACCTCGGCTACTGGGTCCAGGAGCTTCCCCAGGTGCAGGCCCTGGTGAGGCCCGGGGATAAGCGGGTGCCCGCCAAGGAAGCGGGCAAGCAGGTGGCCCGGGGCATCCCGGTTCAGTGCCAGCAGGCCAGGGAGGAGGCCTACCTCCTCCAGGTGGCCTACTGGAGCCGCCGCTTCGCCCAGGAGGCCGCCCTGCGGGAGCGGGTGGAAAAACTCATCACCACCCGGCCCGGAGCCAAGGTCACTCCCAGGGACCTCAAGGTCATCCTGGGTCGGGTGCGCTCCGGCAAGGAGGTGTGGATTAAGGCCTCCGAGAAGGAGCGTCAAGAGGTCATCGACCAGGTGGTCCGCCAACTTGCCAAGGAGGAGAAGGCCTTCCTCTCCCCCGAGTGGCGGTGGGACGGGGACGGCGTCCACCCCAGGATCCGCCTGGCCCTCCAGCGCATCCGCACCATCCTGGAGGAGGAGAAGCCGGAGGAGGTCCACGAGGACGACCTGGACACGGAGGACCGCCCCCACTTCTCCCCGCTTCGGGAAGCGGAGGAGCTGGTCCTCCGGGGCCTCGGGGAGAGCTGGGACAACCCGGTCCAGGCCCGCGGGGTCCTGGAGAAGTGGGTGGAGTTCCTCAAGGAGGCCATCCGCGGCAAGGAGCCCCTTAAGCTGATTCTGGAGGGGCTGGACTCCCTGGAACTCAAGATTGTGGGGGAGGAAATCCCCGTCAGCGAAGCCGGGGAGGTGGAGGACCCCATGGAGCTTCTCCGCTTCCTGGCCTCCGCCCTCAGGAGGATCTCCCCCAAAACCCGGCGGGCGCAGGACCCCCTGCGGGCCGTGCGCTGGTTCCTCAAGGAGGTGGAGCTTATCCCCCAGCGCCGCCTGAAGCGCCTCATGGGGAAGCGGCACAGGGACGCCGTGAAGGCGGTGGCAATGGAAGCCGCCATCGGGGCTTTGGAGGTTCTCCTCACCTACCCCGGCCTCTGGGAGGATGCGGTTTACCTGGCCTACAACCTGGGACGGGAAGCCGCCCTCAACATGCGGTCTCCAAACCACCACCCCGCGGCCTACGCGGCCCGAAAGGCCAGGGACCGCGCCCCGTACTACCTGGAGCTGACCCGGCAGGCGGTGGCCCTGGATGAACTCACCGCCTCAGCCCTCTTCCGCCTCCGGCGGGTGTACCAGCGCCACCCCAGCGCCAGCCTGGAGGAGCTGGCCTTCCGCGCCCGGCTTCCCGTGGAGTGGGTGGAGCAGGCCATGCTTCTCATCATCCCCCAGTCCCACCTGGAGGACCCCATCGGGGAGGACCTGGTGGTGGGGGACACCCTGGCGGGCAGGGAGGACCCCGCGGACATCGTGGAGAGGAAGGCGGTCCAGGCCGCGGTGAGAAAGGCCCTGGGCGAGCTTCCCGAGTACCTCCGCCAGGTGGTGGAGCTGGTGGACCTGGAGGGCCTGCCCGTGGAGGACGCGGCCCGGGAGCTTGACCTGCCCCTGGAGGAGGTGGAGGCCCGGAGGAGCCTGGCCCACAACAAACTCCGGTATCTCCTCATGGCCTGGAGGGACCGGGACCCCGAGGAGGAGGACCAGCCCCAGGAGGCCCTGGCCCTGGCGGCCTGAGGGAAGAGAGGGCCCGGGGGGTTATCCCCCCGGGCCATGGCTTTGGCAGGAGGTGGGTATGAACAGAGTCACAGCCATAGGCGTATACCTGGGCGACGGCCTAAAGCACTCCAGAAACGGCATTCCCGTAGCCACCGGCAAGGTAGCTTACCGGAGCGTGAGCCGCTTTGCCCGGCTTCCCCTGGTGGCCTTCGGGAAGCTGGCGGAGCGCCTGGCCTCCCTGGAGCACCGCCCGGTCATGGTGGGCGGGTACCTGCAAGAATATGTGTACGAGGGAGGCCGCAGGATGCAGGTGACGGTACAGGAGGTCTTCCCCGTGGACCTCCTCACCTTCAAGGCCCCCCTGGGGCACCCCGTGGTGGACGGGTACGCCAGGGCGGAGGTTTCGGGCCTGGTGGCGCGGCCTCCCGCGGCCTTCCCGGGAGGGTACGTGGTGCGGGTGGCGGTGCGCTACCCGCAGGGGGCGGTGAAGGAGGGGGAAACCTTCGTAAACCTCATCATCCAGGAGGTTTCCCTGCCCAGGCCCCTGGCCCAGGGGGACCGGGTCTACGCGGAGGGAGCCATCCTGGGCCGCAGGAACGACCCGGACGTCCTGGACATCCTGGTGGGCCGGATTTACTTCGGCGAGAGCACGTACACCGGGTTGCAGGCGGAGGTGGCCTGATGATCCTCGTGGACGGGTCCAACCTCTACTTCGCCCTGAAGGCTCACGGCCTGGAGAACATCCACATGGACCGCCTGGCCCGGTGGCTGGACCCCAACGCCGGGGGCAAGCGGTTCTACACCGCCCCCTTCAAGGGCCACTCGGGTTTTGTGGAGGCCCTGAAGCACATGGGCTGGGAAGTGCGCTTCTCCCGGCTGAAGGTGGACCGGGAGAAGGGGGTGGACGTGTCCCTGGCCGTGGATATGGTGCTTTTAGCAGGGCGGGGAGAGCCCAGGATCACCCTGGTTTCCGGGGACACCGACCTGGTCCCCGCGGTGGAGGCCGCGAGAAGCCTTGGGACCAGGGTGGTGGTGGCCCAGTTCCAGGATGCCCTGGGCATGGATTTGGTAAAGGTGGCGGACGACGTGGTGCTTCTGGACGGGGCACCGTGGGACAAGCTCAGGTGGCGCAAAGCGGCGGGCCACGCGCTGCCCGCCTCGGTGTAAAAAGGAAGGAGGAAGCATGAATCAGGTAGCCGTATCCGGAACGCTGGTGCAGAAGCCCGACCTCAGGTACACCCCGAAGGGGATTGCCGTCCTGCGCCTGCGCATCGGGGGCGCGGTGGCCGATGAGGACGCCACACGTTCCCACTACCTGGACGTCACCCTCTTCGGGGACAAGGCGGCCAGGCTGGCGGACGTGCTGGACGTGGGGGCCACCATCCTGGCAATGGGGGAGCTGACCCAGCGCCAGGCGGAGGGGAAGACCTACACCAACCTGGTGGCCCGGAGCATCCGGGCGGTCCTCTCCCCCAAGGTGCAGGACGGCCTGGAGCAGGGGGCGGTGAACCGGTTCACCGGAATTGGGTTCCTGGTGGACGACCCCGAGGTCCGGGTGGAGGGACGGCTGGTGAGGGCCCGGGTGGCCTTCAACTCCCGGGACAAAAACGGGGAGACCCACACGGTCTTCCTCAACGTGGACGCCTGGGAGGAGGTGGGCCAGGAGCTTCGCCGCCTGAAGAAGGGAGCCCAGGTGTACGTGGAGGGCCTGGTGCGGGCCCGGGCGTACACCGCCAAGGACGGGAGCAAGCGCCGGGACGTGTTCATCTCGGCCCGGGTGGTCCGTCCCCTGACCTGGGCTTCCGGCCAGAGCGAAGAGGTCAGGGTGGTAGAAGCTACGGTCAACGAAGACTCGGGTTCCTGGCTGTCGGAGGACGAGTTCCCGGAGGATCTGCCCTTTTAGGAGCTTTGGCAGGGGGGCGGGGGCAGACCGCCCCCCTTTTTCCGTTTCGGCGAGGAGGGGGTATGGAGGGAGTGGTGGTGATGGCGGTGTGGATGGGGATTCCGCTTCTGGTGGCGCTGGTGGAGGGGGTGGGGGAGTTCCTGGATACATGGTTAGCCCGCAGGCGTTCTCGTATCCAGGGCACCCGCCGCGCCCCCTGAGGCTTCGCCATATCGAGATCCTTTCGCCCCTCCCCGGGCTTATGAGATGAGGACTAACGAGATCCACACCTACCTGACGTACCGAGAAGGCATGAGCATGGCCCACCGGATCGCGGACTCCCGCGGGATGACCCTCGAGGAGGTGCTGCGGGAGGCCCGGCAGGGGAGGGGTCCTCTTTGGCGGGAGTACGGCTGGCGGATGGGCCTGGTGCAGCGGGCCCTCGAGGCCAGGGAGGAGCTTATCGAGGCCAACTCGGGGCTGGTGCGGTACTACCTGGGTCGCCACGGGGTGCCCCCGGAGTGGTATGAGGACCTGTTCCAGGCGGGGATGACCGGCCTCGCCCGGGCCCTGGAGAAGTACGACCCGGCCAGGGCGGAGTTCTCCACCTACGCCATGATGTGGATCCGCCAGGCGGTGCAGCGGGAGATGGGCAGGCTGATGCCGGGTCTGGGGCTCAGCTACGAGGAGCGGTCCAGGGTCCTGGCCCTGAAGGCCGGGGCGGAGCCCCGGGACGAGGAGGAGGAGGCCCTCCTGCGGGCGAGCCACACCCTCTCCCTGGACGAGCCCATCCCAGACACGGAGGGCCTGTTCGTGGCCGACGTGGTGGCCGACCCCTCCCCCACCCCGGAGGACCTGGCCCTGGACCGGGTGGAGGCGGAGAGGCTTGCCCGGGAGCTTTCCCGGCTGGGCCGGGCCGGGGAGGCGGTGGCCCTGTGGACCGGGCTCAGGGGGGGCTACCCCCACACGGAGAAGGAGGTGGCCCGGGCCCTGGGCCTGGAGCCCGAGGAGGTGGAGGAGGTGCTCCTCGAGGGGTTGGAGGCGGCCAGGGGCATCCTCTTCCCTGTGCCGGAACCGGTTGCCGTGGGGGAAGAGGCCGTGGTACCCTGGTAGCCATGGAAAAGGCAACCCTCTGGCTTGCCGACTTGGACGGGGAGGGACCCCGGCTGGAGATGTCCTACCGCAAGGGGGGTGTGGTGGTGGAGTCCGGGTTGGAAGGGAGCTCCCTTCCTTCCCTGGAGGAGATCCTGGCCCGCATCGCCGAGGCCCGGGGGCCGGAGGCGGCCCGGGTGGCCCGGGAGATCCTGGGGGTTTAGGTGCCCGCGGGCCTCTACCTCCTGGCCCTGGCCTTTCCCAGCGGGGCCTTCGCCCTGGCGGCGGGGAAGGGGTACGGCCTCCTCGCTTCCCTCCTCCTCCTCTACTACGCCGCGCCCCTCCTGTGGTACGGGGTGGGGGCGGTTTTCCCCTTGGGGGAGCTGCCCTGGGCCCGGCGGTTCGCCCCGTACCTCAGGACGGGAGGCCTGCCCCTTCTGGCTCTCACCCTGCCCTACGCCCCCTACTGGCTCCTGGCCGGGAGCCTCAGGGCGGGGCTGGGTAAGGCCTACGCCGCCTTCCTCCGGGGGCCCGGGGTGGGGCTTCCCCTCACGGTCCTCCTCCTCTGGCCCCTGGGGTACGCCCTTCCGCCCTTTTTCTCCAGCCTGATCCTCTTCATGGGTATCCTGCTTTCGGAGCGGGTATGGAAGCGATTGGCCGCCGCCAGGCTATAGGAGCCCTCCTGGGGGCGCTTCTCGGCCTCCTGGCCTTCCTCACCGGGAAGGGGGATCGGGAGTTCCGGTACGCCTCGAGGGGGAAGGTGAACTGCGAGGAGTACCTGGCCGGGGTGCGGCGGCTTGAGGCCCTGCTTCGGAGGTGAGAGATGAGGGCGCTGGCTCCCCTGGTCCTCTACCTCCTGGCCCTGGCCGTGAGGCTGGCGGGCGGCGTGGAGGGGTACGTGTCCGACGAGGGGGCCAGCTACTACTTCGCCACAGTGGGCTTCGCGGAGGGAGTCTTCGACGCCCATCCCATCCTCTACTACCTCTTCCTCAAGGCCTCCCTGGCCCTGGCCCACCTGGACCCCCGGGGGATGGTGGTGGCCCACGCGGCGGCAAGCGCCCTGGCGGCTCCCCTGGCCTACCTGGTTTCCCCCTGGGCGGGGGTGTTCGCGGCCTTCTGGCCCGGACTGGTGGAGGCGGGAAACCACGCCCGGCACCCGGGGTTCGCCGCGGCCCTGGTGGCCGCCTGGGCGGCGGCCTGGTGGCGGGGGAGGCGGTACCTCCCCCTTCTCGCCCACCTGATGGCCCTGGGGCACTTCTCCACCCAGGTGGTCCTCCTGGCCTCCCTCCTCTTGATGCCCCGAAGGGAGTGGGGCCGGGTGTACGGGTCCCTGGCCTACAACCCCCTGGTGGTCCTGGAGGGGATGAAGGCCCTGGCCCTGGCCTTCATGGTGGGCCGGGGGGCGCACCTGCCCCTCCTTCCCGACTGGCCCGGAGTTCTGGACGCCCTTCTGGCCCCAGGTGCCCTGGCGGTGGTCCTGGGAAGCCTGGCGGGAGCAGGGCTTGCCCGGCACCCCGCCCTTCTGGTGTGGGCCCTGGCGGTGCTCCTGGGCTACGCCCTGGGGGGAAGGGTGCACGGCCTGTACATGGCCCCGGTGGCCCTTCTTCTCGCGGTGGGAGCCGGGCTTTTCCTGGAGGAGGCGGCGAGGGCGGCCAGGGAGAGGCTGGGGGAGCGGGCCCCCTTCGCCCTGCTCCTGCCCCTCCTCCTCCTCCTCCTTCTCCCCGCGGCCTGGCAGGCGGTGGAAGGCCGCCAGGGGCTTAGGGCTTCTGCCCTCCGGGAAGCCCGGGAGCCGGGCCCTGTGGCGGTGCGCAACCTCGGGGTCTACAACCTGGTCCTGAACGGGTACCGGGGAGGGTTCATCTGTGGAGGTGAGAAGCCATGAAGGGTTTTGACGCCCACGCGGAAGCCATTGCCAGAAGGCAGTACATGCAGGAAGGCGACGGGGACATTTTCGGGATGTTCCGCCGGGTGGCCCGCGAGATCGCCAAGGTGGAGAAGCCGGAGGAGCGGGCCTACTGGGAGGAGCGGTTCTACGAACTCATGGCCTCCAAGCGCTTCTCCCCGGGCGGGCGCATCCTGGCCGGGGCGGGCACGGAACACGGCAACCTCCTGAACTGCTTCGTGCAGGGGGCCACGGAGAACCCCCCGGACACCCTGGCGGGGATCGAGGAGGTGGCCTTAAAGCTCGCCCTGGTCACCAAGGTGGGCGGGGGGAACGGGGTGAACCTGGACGTGTACCTCCCCCGGCAGGGCATAAAGGAGAAGCCCGTCATGGGCATCGCCTACCTCTCCGCCCACCACCCGGACGTGGAGGACTTCATCCTGGGCCGGATGATCCCCAGCCACACCCCGGACGGACCCAAGCAGGTCTTTCCCATCCGCCACTGGCGGCGGATCGTCTACGGCCCCCTGCCGAAGGCCCTCGAGGACCTGGCGAGGCGGGAGGGGGTGGAGGTGGTGCCCGTCCGGCCCAACGGGGATACCCGGGTGGTCCAGGACGACATGGCGGACATCGTCCGGGCGGGTTTCTGGGCCCTGCGCGAGGTCATGCGGGGCCGGGTGCCCGCTTTGGACCTTTCCGAGCTTCGCCCCCTGGGGAGCCCGGTGAAGGGCTCGGGCGGCCACGCCTCGGGGCCGGTGAGCTTCCTCATCGAGTTCTACGACAACTTCCTGAAGCTGGCCGCTTTAGGCGGGGACAAGGCGGGGCCGGTGGCGATCCTGCGCTACGCCTACGCGCCCATCCTCAGGGGGGTGAAGCAGGGAGGCGTGCGCCGGGGGGCGGGGATGGCGACCCTTTCCCTGGAGCACCCGGACGTCCTGGACTTCATCACCGCCAAGGACCTGGACCGGGAGAAGGCGGAAGGGGACATCTCCACCTTCAACATCTCCGTCCTAGTGCCGGACTGGTTCATCCAGGCGGTGCTTAAGGACCAGGCCATCCCCCAGGTGCCGAACCCGGTGCCCGGCAAGTACGCCCAGCGCTCACTCGAGGAGCCCTACCAGGGCTTCTGGCCCGAGGAGAGTGAGGACGGGCTCCCCGCCATCCCCGTCTTCCAGGACGGGGTGCCCGCCCGCTGGCTGTGGCGGGAGATCGCCAAGCACGCCTGGGCCACGGGGGAGCCCGGCCTCATCTTTGTGGACCGGGTTAACCAACTTTCCGCCCTCAAGGGCCTCGGGCCCCGGTACCAGATCCGCTCCACCAACCCCTGCCTGGCGGGGAACACCCCCGTCCTCACCCTGGACGGACTGGTGTCGGTGAAAAAGCTGGCCGAGGAGGGGCACGCCTTCCTGGTCCACGCCTACGACGGGGGGAGCTTCCAGGTGGTGCCCGCCCGGGCCTTCAAAACCCGGGACGCCGCTCCCACAATGACTGTGTACTACTCCGACCGGGACGCCGTTGCTTCCATCACCTGCACCCCCGACCACCCCTTCCTGGTCTTCCGGGAGAGGTGGGAGGACGCAAAGTGGGTGCAGGCCAAAGACCTCCTTCCCGGCGATCGGCTCATCCCGGCACCCAAGAGCCTCCTACCGGAGGAGGCCGTGGGTGGCGAAAGCTACAACCATGAGGTCCTCGAGGTGAAGGAAGGGCCGGTGCTTCCCGTGTACGACGTGCGCACAGACACCGGGACCCTCCTTGCGGGGAGCCTACCCGTGGTGGTCCACAATTGTGGGGAAATCCCGCTCACCGTGGGCGAGCCCTGCGATCTCGGTGCCCTTAACCTGGCCGCCTACGTGAAGGACGGGGAGTTCCAGATGGAGGAGTTCAGGAGGGATGTCCACACAGCCATCCGCTTCCTGGACAACGTTCTGGACGTGAACAGGTTCGCCCTCCCCGATAACGAGGAGGCGGCCAAGAAGCTCAGGAGGCTTGGCCTCGGGGTCATGGGCCTGGCGGACGCCCTCATCAAGATGGGCCTCCCCTACTCCTCCGAGGAGGCCAGGGAGAAGGTCTACGAGATCATGTCCGCCATGCGGGAGGAGGCCATCAAGGCCTCAGAGGCCCTGGCAAAGGAAAGGGGGGTCTTTCCCCTCTACGAGGCGCACCAGGAGTACTTTGAGGCCCTGGGAATCAGGCCCAGGCGCAACGTGGCCCTCCTCACCGTGGCCCCCACCGGCACCACCAGCATGGTCATGGGGGTTTCTAGCGGCATCGAGCCCGTCTTCAGCCCCTTCGTGTGGCGGCGGATCGGCGGGGAGTACAAGCCCCTCCTCCACCCCCTCTTCGTGGAGCTGATGGAGACCTACCCGCCCCATCCCGATTACGAGAAGGACGGAAAGTGGGACTGGGAGAAGATCATCGCCGCCATCCAGGAGGACGGGCACGGCTCGGTCAAGAACCTTCCCTTTGTCCCCGAGGCGATTCGCCGGGTCTTCGAGTGCGCCCACGACATCCATCCCCTGGACCACGTGCGGATGCAAGGAGCCGTGCAGCGAGCCTTCGACGCCGAAGGGTACGCTGCCAACTCGCTCTCCAAAACGATCAATCTGCCCAACCACGCCACCGTGGAGGAGGTGGAGGAAGCCTACCTGGAGGCCTACCGCACGGGGTGCAAGGGCATCACCGTCTACCGGGACGGCTCCCGGGAGTTCCAGGTGCTCACGGTGAGGAAAGAGGAGAAGAAGGCAGAGGAGGACAAGGAAGAAGCTCCCTTGGCTTCCCGCCCTGCTCCCCAGGCCCCCTCGCCAGCGCCTCAACCGGGCACCCCCATGTACGAGCGCCCGGGCAGGCTCATGGGCTTTACCGACATGGTCAAGCTCCTCTCCCCCGACGGGGGCAAGCGGAGCTTCCTGGTCACGGTGAACATGCTGGGGGGAAGGCCCATAGAGGTCATCCTCACCTCGGGCAAGGCAGGGGACGAGGCCAACGCCGACTCCGAGGCTCTGGGAAGGGTGGTTTCCATCGCCCTCCAGTACGGGGTGCCCCCAGAGGCCATCGTGCGCACCTTAAGGGGCATCAACGGCGGCCTTTACGGCACCTACCAGGGCCGGCTGGTTTCCAGCAAGGCGGACCTGATCGCCGTGGCCCTGGAGGAGGCCACGAAGGTGCCCCTGCCGGAAGCCCGGGCGGAGGAGGCGGAGCCCTCTCCCCTCCCCGCCCTGGCGGGAGGTGGGATCGACCTCCCCGGGGCCACCCGGTGCCCCTCCTGCGGGGAGAAGGCCCTGGTCCGCGAGGAAGGGTGCTACAAGTGCCAGGTGTGCGGATACTCCAAGTGCGGATAAAGGAGGTAGCATGGAGCCTGAGAAGTTCCTCAACCTTCTGCCCCAGGCGGACGAGTACTACCCCGGCGGGATCACCACCCGCTCCTTCCCCCCGGTGGTGGTGGGGGACCGGGTGGTGGTCCTGAGGGAGTACCGGAGGACCGGCCAGCAGGGGCGGCTTCTCTGGTACGGGGTCTTCAAGGAGAACGGCAAGCGCCGGGTGGCCTACGCCCTTCAGGTGCTGGATTAGGCCATGCAGGAGGTCCTGGAGATCCTCAAACGGGCGGCGGAGCTGGGGGCCACGGACGTGCTCCTGGTCTCCGGCTCCCCGCCCATGGGGCGGGTCCACGGGGAACTCCGACCCCTGGGGGAAGTGCTCTCTCCCGGGGATGCGGCCCGGGTGGTGCGCTCACTGATGACCGACCGGCAGACGGCCCGCTTCGAGGAGGAGCGGGAGCTGGACCTGGCCCTCAGCATCCCGGGGGTGGGGCGGTTTCGGGTGAACGCCTACTTTCGCGCGGGGGTGCCCGCGGCGGTCCTGCGGCGGATCCCGACCCGCCCCATGACCCTCAAGGAGATCGGCCTCGAGGAGGAGCTGGCCCCCCACTTGGTCCGGAGCGCGGGGCTCATCCTGGTGGCGGGGCCCGCGGGAAGCGGGAAGACCACCCTGCTGAACGCGGCGGTGGACTGGATCCTGCGCCACCGGAGCGTGCACGTCATCACCATCGAGGACCCCATCGAGTACCTGCACGAGGGGGGACGGGGAACGGTGAGCCAGCGGGAGGTGGGGAGCGACACCCGGAGCTTCGCCTCGGCCCTGCGGAGCGCCCTGCGGCAGAGCCCGGACGTGATCGTCATCGGGGAGGTGCGGGACCGGGAAACCGCGGAAAGCCTCATGGTGGCGGCCCAGACCGGGCACCTGGTGCTGGCCTCCCTCCACGCCTTCACCGCCCCGGAGGCGGTGGAGAAGCTGCTGAACCTGGCCCAGGACCAGGCCAAGGCCAGGATGGAGCTGGCGGAGGTCCTCCTCCTGGTGGTGGTCCTGCAACTGCTCCCCAGCAAGGGAGGGGGGCGGATCCTGGCCCACGAGCTTCTCCTGGCGACCCCGGCGGTCAGGACCCTGATTCGGGAGGGGAAGCCCCACCAGATGCGCAACCTTATGACCACCACCCCGGGAATGCGCACCATGGAGCGGAGCCTGGCGGACCTGCTCTCCCGGGGGCTCATCACCCTGGACGAGGCCACGGCACGGGCCAGCAACAAGCAGGAGCTTTTATGGCACGTGCATGGAGTCCGGCCCGGGTGATGGTATTATGACGTACATGATCGAGAAGGGAGGTCAACCACCCCGGACTGAAGTCCGAGGCTTGAAGCCTCCGGGTTGACCAGCCTGAGCATCCGACCTGAAGGACAAGGGGATGAGGATGCTACGTTGGCGGGGAGAGCTGAAGTTCGCACTCCGGGATGCTCCTCCAGTCCCGGACCCTGCAACCCGGCGGTTAAACGCAAGCTGGGGGTGTAGCGAGCGGTGCCGCCGGGATGAGCCGCCCGCCAACATTGGCGAGGAGGGCGCCGGGGAGAGTCCGCTCCGGCGCGTCACCAGGCCCGTAAGGGTACTCCGAAAGGAGTGGAAAGCATGGTTTTTGTGTTGGACGAACGCAAACGTCCATTAATGCCGTGTTCTGAAAAACGCGCGCGAAAGCTTCTGCGAAAGGGCCGGGCTGTTGTCCATCGAATGCATCCCTTTACCATCCGGCTCAAAGACCGGACCGTGGAAGAAAGCGAACTCCAACCTCTTCGACTCAAACTCGATCCCGGCGCAAAGGTCACGGGCGTCGCCGTATTGCGGGAAGATCGCTCGGATGAGGCTGTGCCCGTCCTTCTGGCCGAAATCCACCACCGGACGGATATCAAGCAGAAGCTGGAAGAGCGGCGGTCTTACCGGCGGAGCCGTCGAAATCGAAAGACCCGTTACCGGGAGCCGAGATTCCTGAATCGTCGCCGATCGGAAGGATTGCTCCCGCCTTCGCTTCAGGCCCGGGTGGAACAGACGCTTCGGGCTGTGGAGAAGCTGCTGAAACTCCTCCCGATTACGTCGATCTCCGTGGAACACGTTAAATTCGATACCCAGAAGCTCCAGAACCCGGAGATCTCCGGGATAGAGTACCAGCAGGGGACGCTGTTCGGCTACGAAGTCCGGGAATATTTGCTCGAAAAGTGGGGCCGGCGGTGCGCCTACTGCGGGAAAGAAAACGTCCCGCTTGAAATCGAGCACATCATTCCCAAATCGAGGGGTGGAACGGATCGGGTGTCGAATTTGGCCCTGGCCTGTCGTGAGTGCAATCAGGCAAAGGGGAACAAGACGGCAGCCGAATTCGGTTTTCCACACATTCAGGAGCAGGCCAAACAACCGCTCAGGTCGGCCGCATACATGAACGCCACGCGCTTTGCGTTGTATGAGAGACTCAAAGCCACCGGTCTGCCCGTCGAAGGCGGAAGCGGAGCTCGAACGAAGATGAACCGCATTGCCTTGGGTCTTCCGAAAACTCACTACTACGACGCCTGCGCGGTCGGGCAAAGCACGCCTGGGAAGATCCGGATCACCCAGGAATACGTGCAGATCTGGTCCGCTGTCGGTCGTGGAACGAGGCGGATGTGCAATCCGGACAGGCACGGCTTTCCACGCGGTCATCGGAAAGCGCAAAGACGATACCTTGGCTTTTCGACGGGAGACCTGGTTCGAGCCGTCGTTCCAAAAGGAAAGTACACTGGCATGTGGACCGGATCGGTGGCGGTTCGTGCTTCGGGTTTCTTTGATCTGAAGGATGTTGCCGGGAAAAGAATCGCTCAGGGAATTCATCACCAATCCATCCAGCTCATTCAAAGATTCGATGGATGGCGATATGGAAAAACCAAAAGAGAAGGAGGGAAGGCGCATTCCTCCTCCCAATGAATTGGGAGGCTTCCTGCGCCGGGTGAGGGTGAAAGGATGGTCCGGCTGATCCTGTTCCTCGCGACCCTGGTGGCTCTGGGCATGGCGGCTGGCGGCAGCTTCACGTGGTAGGACGGACCCGGTTCCTAACCCTCCTGAGCGCCGCGCTTTATCTGGCCGTGGCTGCCGGGTCCCTCGGGGTTGAGGGCGTTCGCCCCGGGGACCCGGTGGATTTTATCGCCGCTGTCCTTCTCTACCTCCTCACCTGGGCCCTGGCTTGGCTTAAGGTGCCCCTGCCCACGGCGGGCTCGGCGAGCCTGCACTTTTTCGGGGCCCTGACCGCGGCCCTGATCCTGCCGCCCTTCTGGGCCAGCCTGGTGGCGGCCCTTTCCCTGCCCTTCTCCCCTCCTTTCCTGCGGGATATTTTCAACCGGTCCCAGGTGGGCCTGAGCGCCCTGCTGGCCGCGTGGGCCTCCCCCTATCCCCTGCTTCCCCTGGTGGTCTACCTGGGGGTGAACCTGTCCGCGATGCTCCTCATGGCCTGGGTTTCCGGACACGCCCCCGCCGCCTTCTTCCGCAAAAACCTCCGCCCCTACCTCCTGGGGTACTGGCTGATCGCCCCCTTGAGCTATGTGGGGGCGGTGCTCTGGGAGCGCCCGGACTGGGAGCTGGCCCCCGCGGGGGTCCTGCTCCTCCTCTCCCCCGCGCTTCTCCTGTACCTCTCGTGGAGGGACCGCACCGCCCTCCTCACCGCCACGGAGCGGGTGCTCATCTCCCTGGCCCGGATCCTGGAGGCCCGGGATGCCTACACCGCCCGCCACTCCGAGCGGGTGGCGGAGATCGCGGACGCCCTGGGCCAGGCCCTGGGCCTCCGCCCGGAGGAGCGGGACCGCCTCCGGCTGGCGGCTCTGCTGCACGACATCGGCAAGGTGGGAACCCCGGACCGGATCCTTCAGGGGCACGGGAAGCTGGGGGAGGAGGAAAGGGAACTGGTGCGGGAGCACCCCGTGATCTCCGCGGAGATCCTGAAGCCCCTGGAGGAGTACCTGGGGCCGGTGGTCCCCGCCATCCTGCACCACCACGAGCGGTGGGACGGGTCCGGGTATCCCAAGGGGCTTAAGGGCACGGAGATCCCCCTTATGGCCCGGATCCTGGCGGTGGCGGATGTGTACGAGGCCCTCACCTCCGACCGGCCCTACCGCAGGGCCCTCTCCCCGGAGGAAGCCCTGGCGATCATGAAAAACGGCGGGGAGCTGGACCCTAAGGTGGTGGAGGTTCTGGAAAACCTCCTGCGGCGGGAGCCCTGCTGGAAGCGCCCAAAGGAAACCCGGGACCTGGTATAGTGTAGGCGTAGCCCCACCCCCTGCTCCCGGGGGAAGAAGGCCAGAGGGCCAGGGAGACCGGTTCCAGGGGGTCCAGGCCCCCTAAGGCGCAAAGAAAGCCGGGTGGGCCTGGAACCGCCCGGCAAAGTGGAGGTGGTCAGCCGGACTCACCCGGCTGGCCACCGGGGTATGGAAGGCTGGCTCCTCCGAAGGAGGAGAAGCTATGAGAACAGAGGTCTTGGTCAAGGGGCCGAAAGGCCCCATGGTGTTCGAGGAGGACATTGAGGGTCTCGCCACCCTGCCCCCCAGCAGGGTGGTGGTTTACGCGGAGGAGGGGGAGCCCCTCCCCTCCCTCCCCTCCCACCACCGGTACACCGTGGTGCGGCTGGGGGGCTCCTCCCCCCGCAGGCCCCTCCGCCTGCGGGTGTGGAGGGGGCAAGGGGGGGAAGTTCCCCCCGCCCCCTACGTTGTTCGCGGGCGGCCCTGGGAGGGGGCCGTCAAGTTCATCGCCCAGGCGATCCGCCTGGGCAGGATTCCCCCCACCCTCTGGGTGGTGGGGTGGAAGGCGGCCCAGGAGGCCGCCCGGGCCCTGAAGGGCCTTGGGCGGGCCATCATCCGGGAGGTCCTGAAGGGGACGGACCTCCCCGTAAGGGGGGAAAGGGTCAAAGTCCCCGGATGGGCCTTCCCGGCCCTGGACGGCCTTGGAGGGGAGGCCGCCAGGGAGAGGCAGAAGGCTTTCGAGGCCTGGTGCGCTTCCCTCGCCGCCTCGAGGGGAGAGGTTGGCGAGGAGTGGGCCGAGGAGCGGCCCCGGTCCCGGGAGGACTGGGCTCACGACACGGGGCGGCCTGCCCCGTCGTGGGCCCATGCCCTCCTGAGGGCGTGGGAGGAACTTAAAGGAGAGGGGCTGCCCCTCCCCCCGCTCACGGTGCGGGTTTTCGCCCGCACCCTGGTCCAGCTCCTCACGGGGCTGGAAATGGAGCCGGGGGCCCCGAAGGGGGAGCCGTTCAAGGCCCTCGTGGAGAGGGCAGGGCGGCTTGTGAGAGGTGGGTACTTCCCACCCACCCCTAAGGGGTTGGGGGTAAGCCCCGAGCATTTCGAGGCCCTCCTCCGGGCCGCGGGAAGGCCGTGGAGGGTGGGGGCACTCGCTGGTTACTGGCGGCTCCCCCTTCAGGAGGCCCGGATGGCCCTGGGGGAGAACCGGGCGGTACTGGAGAAATACCGCCTCCTGGCGAAAGCCGGGAAGCGACTCATCTCCAACCGCACCCGGGACCTTCTGACCCGGGCTCTCCGGGAGGCCCTCAGAAGGGGGGCCGAGGTCGTTTGCTTCCGGCGTTTTGAGCCGGAAGCGCAGGCCAGGGGCAGGACCGGGACCGGCGAGGTGGAGGTTTTCTCCCTCCCGGAGATGGAGGCGGCTATCCGCCTCTTCCTGGAGTACAGGGTGGAGACCCGGGCCCTCCAAGGGGTGTTGCAGGTCCTCGAGGACCTCAATCTCGAGTGGCCCAAGTACCCTGGGGAGGTGCCTGGAGGCATTTCCCCCCTCTTCTGGCTCATCTACTGGGCCAGAGAAGAGAGGAGATGGGGAAGCCTGGCAGAAAGGCTGGGCACGTGGAATAAACGTGCCCTCCGCCTGGCCCGGGACCTCCAGGAGGCCGTGGCCCCCGGGGCAACCCTCGAGGCGGCGGCCAAGGAGTTAGGGGCCCCCCTCGAGGAGGCCCGGAATATCTGGGCCCTCCTCCAGCAAGGGTCGCTGGAAGAGTGGATGAAGGCCCAGACTGAGGCCGAGGCCGATGAGGCCGAGGGGGCGGAACCTTCCCGCCTGCGCACGTATGAAGAAATACTGGTGGAGGAGGACCGGAGGCGGCAGGCGGAATGCCTCCAGCTCGCCCTCGAGGCCAAGGGGGTCACCGCCGAGGAGGCGCTGGCCGATCCAGCCCTCCTTGCGGAAGTAGCCCGTCTGGCCCGGGCCTTCTACGGGGAGGAAGAGGAGCAAGAGAATCCCCCGCCCGGGGGGGAAGCGGGAGGGGCCGGGCAGGCCAACCCCTCCCTGTGAATGGTGGGGCTACGAAACAAAAGGGGGAGGCTACCGCCTCCCCCATTTTTCGTTTTCCAGGCCGCCCGGGGTCCGGTGGAGGGAAGGAGGTAGCCATGAGGAAGTCCCTCTACACGGCTTTCAAGCGGGTTTTCCGCAAGATGATGGGCAGGCTGGAAAAGGGGAAGCTGAAGGACGAGGGGGAAGCTCTGGTTCTGTACCAGATTCTGCGGGATGGGGCGGAGATCCCCCAGGCCGTCTTTACGGTGGATGAGGAGCGGGGTCTGATGCAGTTAGCCCTGACCGTGGCGGGGCCCATACCCAACCCGGACGGGGATTTCGCCTACCTTCTTTCCACCGCGGTCAACAAGCTGGCAAACCCTGCCATGGGCCGCTTCCAGACGGCTCCCGATGCGCCCATCGTCTTCCTGGTGTACACCCTGGGCCTGCCCCTGGATCTCGTGCGGGCGAAGGCGGTCCCCGACCTGGTGGACCGGGCCCTGGCGGAGGTCAAGAAGGCTGTGCTCGTGCTGATCGGGATCCTGGGCCAGGTCGCTCCCGAACTGCTCACCGCGCGGGAGAACCCGTCCCCCGTCTTGGGGTTAAAAGCCTAGGAGGTGCAAACAGTTGAAAAATAACGCACAATAAGCTATATTGCCTTTTGGATGGACCCACTTCTCCTTACAGCACAGCAGATCCAGGAGCGTTACGGCCTGCACCGCAACACCCTGTACAAGTGGGAGAAGCAGGGCATCCTCCACCCCGTCCGCACGCCCGGTGGCCGCAGGCGGTACCGCAAGGAAGAGATCGAACGGCTACTCTCCTTAGGGGTCGGAGCTCCTTCGGAAAAACCCAGGCCTCGTACCCTGCTCTACGCCCGGGTGAGCACCAAAAAGCAGGAAGCTTTTCTCAGAAACCAGATCGCCCGGCTGGAGGCCTTCGCCAGGGAGCGAGGTTGGGAATACGAGGTCATCGCCGAAGTCGCCAGCGGGGTCAACGAGAACAGGCGGGGCCTCGTCAAGCTCCTGAACCGGGCCAAGAACGGGGAGCTGGACCGGGTGGTGGTGGAGTACGAGGACCGTCTGGCGCGGTTCGGCCTCGGCTACGTCCGGTGCTTCCTGGAAGCCTTCGGGGTAGAGCTCGTGGTCCTGAACGGGAAGGAGAGTCAGGAGGTGCACGAGGAACTGGCCGAGGACCTGGTGGCCGTCGTCTCCAGCTTCGCAGCGCGGATTTACGGGAAGCGGGGCTCGCGTTCCGGGAGGACAAGGGATGCCCAAGCGGGGAAAGCGGAAAGCTGACTTTCAGGGAGTCCACGCCCTCCTGGTCTTCCCCTTTGCAGAGGACTTTCACCTTCTCCTGGACCTCATGCGCCGCTTCTCCGCCGCCGTGCGCTACGCCTACAACCGCCTCCTGGAAGGAAAGGGCCGGGAGGAGCTCAAACGTCAGGAAAGCCCCCTCTGCGCTTTCTTCGGTCTGAACACCCGCTACGCCGACGACGCCGTCTTGAAGGCCCAAGCCCTCCTGGACTCCGCCCGGGAGAGAGGAGAAGACCCTAGGAAGGTGGTCTTCGGGGGGAGAAAGCTCTTCCAACAGCTCAAGCGCAGGCACCTCTCGGGTAAGCCCCTGAAGGAGCTCAAGCGGGAGTGGAAGGAGAAGCGCCAGGGTCTCCTCTACTCCCGGGGAGACAAGACCAAGGGGGGCAACCTCAACCTGAGGCTCCTCGTCAAGGACGGAGCCCTGTGGCTCCGGATCAATCTCGGAGACGGAGGCTACGCCCACGCCCTGATCCAAACGAAGCACCCCAACCTGAGCACCCTCCTCCAGAGGGTATACGCTTCCCTTCCCTACAACGTGGAGCTCTCCCTTAAGGACGGCAAGGTCTACGCCACCTTCACCTGGGAGGAGGAGCCCGCGCCCCTCGTGGCCACGAAGGAGAACGGCGTCCTTGCCCTGGACGTGAACTCGGACCCCTACCACCTCGCCTTAGCCCTCGTTTCCCCTGACGGGAACCTGAAGCGCCACCTCACCCTCTCCCTGGAGGAGGTGGACCGCGCTCCGAACAGGGGAGCTAAGGAACTTCTCCTCTGGAAGATCGCCCACCAGGTGGTCTCCCTGGCGGAGGAGCACGGGGTGGCCGTCGCCACGGAGCGCCTGAGGTACCTGAGGAAGTCCAGGAGGGGTGATGGTTCGGGAAGGGCCTTCCGCAGGAAGCAGCACCGCTTCGCCTACGCCTCCCTCCTCCGGAAGGTCCACTCCCTGGCCAGGAAGAGGGGTGTCCAAGTCGTGGAGGTGAACCCCCAGGACACCTCCACCATCGGCATGCTCAAGTACGCCCCGCAGCTTTCCCTGTCCAAGGACGTGGCCGCCGCTTACGTCATCGGGAGAAGGGCCTTGGGGTTCAGGGAAAAGCTTCCCAGGGGGTACGAGAGGCTTCTCCGGGACGAACGCTTCAGGGACCACGTCCAGGGCTTCTACGCCTCCAGGGTGCAGGAACTCCGCGCGAAGAGAAGCGCGGAGCCCAACCCCTACCTCAGGCGCAGGCTTTCCCGGGAGATCGGGAAGGCGAAGCGCCACCTCTCCTTGCTTTCAAGCCTTCAGGGCTCGCCGGGGAGCCAAGAGGGGTCCACCGAGGGAAGGAACCTTCTTGGCGGCAATCCCTGGAGGGTCCTGAGGGTAGGCCTCTTCCTTCCCCTCCTCGGGCGCGAGGTGCCCCGCGACCTCTCCCCGCTGAAGGTCATCCTTCACCGGGGAG
>FWWL01004865.1_pt1 | contig 21943 bp, 16 predicted proteins | sample 2228331 | NCBI WGS metagenome assembly FWWL01 (sample SAMEA103939775, study PRJEB20133) | metagenome | reverse complement strand
CCAGATCTTTGTCTTTAGTAAAATCGCTGAATTTCAACAAAATGGGGTCGAATATAAAATATTGGCAAAGTGAAAGTTCCTTGTCGTTAATAAGTCCATACATAACATCAGGGTCAAGCTCAAATTCTTGTTCTGTTTCTGAAATTTTATTAATCAATGTTTTTTTGTATAAAGTAAGTGTATGCTTAAAGCCTGTTACAGATTTAACTTCTATTTGAGCAATTGGATGAGATTGTTTTAACGAATCAATCTTATGTTGAGCATTAATGGTTATCCATTGGTCTATTTTAGCTTTTATGCAGGCAATGGCTGTTTCTTTTACGAGCAACGTATCTATGTAGTTTGCTTTTTCGTTTTTTGAATTGAAAAGTTCATATAAGCCTGCCGATTTACGAATTATCTGAAAAGATTCAGCAGGATTATCCGGATAATGAATTGATATGGAATATAATTGTGAAATGGATAAAGGAAAAATTGATACATCGCGCCATTCCATTTCGTTAACAAAATAACGAATAGAGAGATAGCCGTTAAATCCTGGGCGATAAGTTACGAATGGTACAGAAGAACCTTCAAGTATCATATAAGTACCAAGATTATCAGGTGTAGGATCACCAACATAGTAAGTTTTTACTAATTTATCGTTAGCGTAGATTTCTACCTTGGTAGCTCTTGTGGCCAATAGCTTGTTAATTTGCTGAAGTGCAGTTTTGGGAACGGGTGATTTAACTTGCACGGAGGCTATTGCATCAAGCAGGTTTTTAATGGCATCCTGACGTGCTAAAAACTTTTTATTAACCATCCAGCGATTGACAGATATTCGTTCCAGTAAAATGGTTTCGTTGTTTTTATTAGCAAGAAATATTTTATTGACCAGTGAAGTATCTTCAAAAGCAAAATCTTTTAGCTCTTTGCTAATTGTACCCGATTTGTTTTTGAAAAAAACGATGGATGCAATGATTAAAACAACCACGAGAACACCGTATAACAAATAATTTTTTTTCATAGGCTTTTAAATTTACTGGAATATTTTCTTTTGCGAATTAAGGTAATACTAATCCCAATAGATATTAATAAAATGATAGGGGCAATAATATTACACATTTGGATAAGTGTCTTGTTTTCTTCAATTTTTTGACGGTCGAGCAGGCGAAGCTGAATGTTTTTTGCATGCAGCTCTGAAAAATTTTCGCTATCGAGCATATAAGAAATAAGGTTCATTAAAAATTCTTTGTTGCCAAATGTTTCGCCTGTGTATCTGTCATATCCGAGAGGCAAAGGTGTTCTATTTAAACCAAGTCGTTTAACATGATTTCTGATGATGTCACCATCGCCAATTACAGCCATTTGAGTAAAAAAGCTTTGTTCTTTAAAGGCTATTTCCTTATGTTCATACATTTCTGGAGCAAGGCGATTTAAATAAAGGCTTTGAAAACGTCCTTCCAATAGTAAGGCTGCTGGTATATACGATTTTGTAAAATACTCGGGATATATCTTGTTTTTAATGATTTTCAGGTTAATTTCTACCGGAGCATTTATAACTCTGGAATTTAGCGAAGAGGTTAGTAACACTGTTTTCTTAATGGTACTATCTTCGCCCACTGGGTCAACGCTTGATACAAATTGCCCTTTTATCAGATTGACATTTTTTCCTATGGGGTGTTCTGTATTAGGTAGCAGTAGTGGGAAGTATATCCATGGGGCAGGAGTAAACTGAGGTTGAGCTCCTGCAACTGCTGTATTTACAGGAATTAAAGCACATTGTACATCTTGTATTAAATTGGGATTAACTCTTGCACCATATCTAAACAGCTGGTCGCTTAAATTCAGATTTTTTATGGTTGCCATGATGGAATTGTGATATGCCAGACTATCCATTTGAGCATCAACAGCATCAATTATCCATATTACTTTGCCGCCATACATAATGTATTGGTCAATAATGTACTTATCGTATTCACTGAAAGCACTATCTGGATTTGCTACAATGATTAAATCGTATTTGTTTTGAACTCGTATGGTATTGCTGGTTGTATCTACAATTCGCATAGAAAGGCTACTGATTTGACTGTCAATACGAACCCTTTCTACTGTATAATATTCGGACAGTGAGTTAGTTATGTCAGCAACTTCCCATTCGTCAAGTTCGCCGTGCCCTTCTATGAAAGCAATACGTTGACCAAAATCGTTTTTTAGCTTTCTGATAGCATTGATTAATTCTGGTTCAACTTCTTCTGCTGATGCATTTAAGTTTTCTTCTGGTGTTCGGTTGATATTGTTTTTCAACAAATTTACAGCTACTTCTTTACCACCAAACGATACTATAGCTCCCGGAAAAATAATTCGTTGAGTAATCTTGCCATCTTTATCCTTCTCTTGCAAAGTTGTTGGAATTAAACCTATTTGATACAACTGACGATAAAGTTCTTTTTCTGTTTTTTTATCTTTAATTTCTGCTAAATTGATGAAATCGTATTGAATGTTGTCTCCTGCATAGGTTCTGAATTCATCAAGTGTTTCTTTTATGCTTTTCTTTAAGCGCAGAAAACCATAGGGTAATTCGCCATCAAGATAAACTTTGATATACGCTACGTCTTTTAAGTTGTTTAATATGTTCTTTGATGTGTTACTAAGAGTAAATCTTTTTTCAGCAGTAAGGTCAAGACGAACAAAAAAATAAGAGCCAATGTAATTGAGCAATATAATGATTACAAATAAGATTACTAATTCTTTGTAAAACTGTCTTTTATAATATGTTCTGGTGTTTGTTTTGCTTAGTTCCATTTTCTGCTCGAAAGTTTAGTTTTAGTTAACAATAAAAAGATAGAAATTATACTAAGAAAATAGAGTATATCTCTAGAATCAACCACACCACGGCTGATTGATTGGTAATGCTCGTTGATACCAATACTGTATATAAGACTGGACATGTTAGAAAATATGGATAATGATCCTAGTGCATCGAAGCCAAAGAAGAAAACAAAACAGATAACTGCGCCTAAAAGGAAGGCAATAATTTGATTATCTGTTATAGAAGACGCAAAGAGCCCGATGGAAACATAAATAGCAGCAAGAAACAATAGCCCAATATAAGAACCTATAGTTGCACCGGTATCTATGTTGCCAATGGGATTACCTAATAGATAAACGGTTACATAATAGAGCAGAGTAGGAAGTAGGGCAATGAAAACTAAAATTAAACCTGTGATAAATTTAGCCAGTACTATGGTAAAGTCACTTATAGGTCTTGTAAGCAAGATGTCAAGAGTACCGGATTTTTTCTCTTCACTAAAAAGTCTCATGGTAACTGCTGGTACCAGGAATAAAAAAATCCATGGAGAAAGGATAAAAAGTGTATCGAGATTTGCATAGCCCATATCGAGCAGGTTGAACTGACCAGGAAAAACCCAGGTGAATAATCCAATGATTATTAAAAAAATAATAACAATAAGATAGCCTGTAATGGAGGCAAAAAAGGCAGAAAGTTCTTTTCTTAATAATGCTTGCATGTTAAAATATTTTGGCTTGCAAAATTAACGATTTTGGATTGGTTAACTAATTTTTGACCAGTCTATTTTTTCTTGCTTTAATTTTTTTAACTTAGCAAGCAAACCCGGGAAATTTTTCAAATCGGGGCTTTGTTGCAGTATCTTATCGGCTTCTTCTTTTGCTTTGATTAAAATAGCTTCATCGCCCGAGTATCTGGCTATTTTCAATTCAAAAGGCATTCCACTTTGCTGTGTGCCTTCCAGGTCGCCAGGCCCTCTTAGTTCGAGGTCTTTTTCGGCAATATAGAAGCCGTCGTTCGATTCACACAAAGTTTGAATGCGAAGATTGGCTTCTTTGCTTAGTTGATTTTTAGTCATTAGAATACAATACGATTGTTCGCTACCACGTCCAACTCTTCCACGCAGTTGATGTAGCTGAGCAAGTCCAAATCGTTCGGCACTTTCTATAACCATAATGGTTGCATTAGGAACATCTACACCAACTTCTATGACGGTTGTAGCAATCAGTATATGGGCTTTTCCTTTTGCAAAAAGTTGCATCGAATATTCTTTATCAGCAGGTTTCATCTGCCCATGAACAACAGCTATCACATATTGAGGTGGGGGAAATTCTCTCGAATAGCCTTCATAGCCATCTTCAAGGTCTTTGAGCGATTGAAGCATTTCATATTCTGATTCTTTGATTAAGGGGAATACAACATATACCTGACGACCTTTTTGAATCTCTTCCCGAATAAATTTAAATAGTATTAATCGTTTGCTATCGGCCATGTGAATAGTTTTAATAGGCTTTCTTCCTGGTGGCAGTTCGTCTATAACAGAAACATCCAGATCGCCGTATACGGTCATAGCTAATGTTCTTGGAATGGGAGTAGCTGTCATTACCAGAATATGGGGTTCGTTGATGTTTTTTTGCCATAGTTTAGCACGTTGAGCTACACCAAAGCGATGTTGTTCGTCTATTACTACTAGCCCAAGGTTTTGAAATTGTACAGTTTCTTCTATTAAAGCATGAGTTCCTATTAAAATGTTGATGGTACCGTTTACTAATTGTTCGTGAATTTCTTTTCTTTCAGACTTTTTGGTTGATCCTGTTAATAATCGTATAGAAACAGGAAGGTCTTTGCACAAGTTACTGATGTTTTTATAATGCTGTTGGGCCAATATTTCGGTAGGTGCCATTAAAGTAGCCTGATAACCATTATCTACCGCCATAAGCATAGAAAAAAGAGCGACAATGGTTTTGCCACTTCCTACATCGCCTTGTAATAAGCGATTCATCTGTTTTCCTGAAATAACATCGTTGCGTATTTCTTGTAGGACTCTTATTTGGGCAGCAGTTAATTTAAAAGGTAGTTGTTTGTATAATTGCTTAACAAGGGTATCATTTACTTTGTTGAAAATAAAGCCACGAACATTTTGTTTTCGGTAATATTTAAGACTCAGAATGTTTAATTGAATATAAAAAAGCTCTTCAAACTTGAGTCTGAATTCTGCCTGACTCAGTTTTTCGGTATTTTCGGGGAAATGAATAGTACAGATGGCTTCTTTAAGTGGCATGAGTTTGTTTCTTAAAATTACCTCTTCGGGCAATACTTCCTGTATTAAATTTTTGTATTGTTGAATAGCATTTTGAATGATTTTTAATAGGACTTTATTGCTAATGTATTGCTGTTTGAGTTTTTCGGGAATGCTGTACTGCGGTTGAAGTCCTTGTACAAGGCTTTTTTCGAAATTTTCTGCATATTCTATCTCTGGATGTGTAATGTACAAAGAACGATTAAATTCATTTGGTTTGCCTAATATAATCAGCTCGGTAAAGGGTTTGTATTGTTTTTGAATCCATTGAAAGGCATTAAACCAAACAAGTTCTATGCTTCCTGTTCGATCAGAAAAATTTGCTACCAGTCTTTTGCTTTTTCCGCTTCCTATTTCTCTATATTCTGTAATTTTTCCTTTAAGTTGAACGATGGGCATGTCGGCGTGAAGTTCGGAGATGGTGTAAAATTTACTTCTGTCAATATATTTATATGGAAAATATTGAAGCAAATCCCATACGGTTTGAACAGATAAATATTTGGCCAACAGTTCAGCTTTTTTAGGACCAACTCCGGGCAGATATTGTATGTTATCGTTTAAACTTGCCATCTAAAAATGCAAACTTACAATTTTTGTCGCTTTCTGGCAATAATATCTTTTTCGTGTTTATTATCCGACAAATTTTTTTCATTTTTTAATTAATGAATTACTATTTATATTACTTTTGCATATAGTTTCAAAATGTAAAATATTATGAAAAATCTGTTTTTGTTAATCGTTATTGCCATTTTAGCAAATGGTCTTGTAGCCCAAAGCATTACAAATTTCCCCGTAGCTACAGGAAATGATAGTACCATTAGTTGGGGTATTGCATATAGTGGGGCTAATTTCTTGATACCTATTGTAGGTGATATGAACAGTAACTACTCGTTAACCTATCAGATGCTTGCAATAGATGGCAGTTTATTGGGTTCTAGAGTTTCTTTAAGTAACACTGGTTCTATCATGCAAGCACTTTGGGATGGTAGTAGGTATTTTATAGTTGCCCAATCTGTGAGTGGAAGTGGTTTTGGAGGGCAGTTTATCAGTCAAAACGGATCATTAGATGGCAATTTTTTTATGATTTCTATGTCAGGACATCTTAAAGAAGGCTCTACTGTTTTGGCTCAAACCGATCAGGAAATTTTAGTGGTTTTTAGAAATACTAATTCAACAGAGTTGTTAGGACAGCGTATTAGCAAGCAAGGTTCTTTAATAGGCTCTCCTTTTGTAATTGCTACAGGCATAAACATAATTGAATATGCTGTATGTTCGAAAGGCGATAACTATCTTGTTGCATGGTATGATCACATTGCGGGAGGTAATAACCCTATTTACGCACGATTGATTAATGTTGATGGTTCACCTATCACTAACACTTTAACAATTCTGACAGGTAATTATTCTCACAATCCTTTGTCTGTTACAACAGATGGCTCTCAATATTTTGTTGTGTATGATGTAGAAGAAACTCTTTATGGACCACATTCTGTTTACGGAAAATTTGTTTCGGGCAGTACAGGAGATGTTGGGCAAGCTATTGCAATAGCACACTTTGTAAATAACGTAAGCAACAGTATGCCGTCAGCTGCGTTTAATAACGGAAAATATCTTGTTACGTGGCATGCATGGTATATGGGACAGCAGGGAGTTGATTCTTTATTGCTCAAAGGAGCTATTTTAGATGCAAATGGTGATCTTATTGTTGATCAGTATTTTACAAATAATCCTTTTGTTATAGCTTCGCCTGTTAATGGTAAGATGCCTTTGGGTTTTTATCCTATAGCAAGTGCAAGTGGCTTTGCATTCGCTTATAACCAATTAATAATGGGACAGCAAGGTCTTACTGATGGTGATGGATATGTAGCTTTTATAAGTTATCAAGGATCGGGTATTCATTGCAACGAAAAGTATGCAGACAACTTCAATCTAAATGTATTTCCCAATCCGGTAACAGCGAATGCCACTATTCAATTTTCGTTGACACACTGTGCAATGCTTACACTTGAAATAGCCGATATGAGTGGAAAAGTAATTGAAACGCTATTAGCCGAAACACTTCCCGAAGGAACATATCAGGTTCACTGCAATACAGATCAATTATCCGATGGTGTTTATTATTGTATCATTAAAACCAAAGATCATATTGAACACAAAAAGTTAGTGATTGTGCGTTAATAGTTTATGAAATAAGAAATTTATATAAATCTAATTATTTGAATGATGAATTATTTACTAAAATCTATAAAGCAATCAATAGTTTTAACATTGACATTATAAAAAAAATAATTACCAAAATAATTTTTTTAAATCTTAATGCTTTTTGTCAGAAATCTGAAATACTCGCAGAATCAAAAGTAGATGAAAGGGTAGAATTATTAAGCATTGTTTTCAGATTAGCAGGTAACAGAGAGTATTGTTCAAAAATGTTTCCAAATTATGTTCAGAACATTGAAGAATATTTCACTCCATTTAAATATCATGAATTAATAATTTATACGAAAAATAAGATTCGCGCAAAAGGTATCAATTATGATGCTGTAATGTCTATGGCTATTAGCATAACAGAGGATTATCCGTTCCAACCGCTCATACCTTTCACTAGTAAAGTTCCTGAGGAAAGATGGGGGAAAAAGAGCATGTAAATTTTTACACCTTTTGAATAAATTCTATAAAGATACTGATTTCGGAAAGTTCATTGAACATAATCAAACATTATATAAAACTGCCTCCCAATTATAAGATTATCAAGGAGATATTTTAAAAAATTAGCAAAACATAGAAAACCTTTTTTGTTGACACATTCTGATTTTTAGCCCATAATTTCAATTGTTGGCTAAAATAATATTATATGGGGCTCAAACACTACATTGTAAACGATAATCCAAAGAGCACCTGAATGCCCTGAACAGGATAATAATTCCAGTAAGAATATTTCTTATTTAAGAGGTTATTGAATCGTACAAAAGCTCCGAACAGTTTAGAATAATTATAGTCAATAGAAAAATTAGCATCTACAAATGATTTGAGCAGTATAGGCTCGGTGGTTATTACATAATTATAGGCATAACGTTCGCCGACAAAGAAAATGCTAAGTTGTGGTACAAATTTATCACGTATATTATATCGTGCCGATATAGTTACGTCCCATGCTGGCTTTTGATACGGCTTGAGAAGGTTTTCGTGAGTGTATTTGTAATAATTACCGCTGATGATAATGTTCAGGCGTTCTTTGTCTTTGTATGCCAACTCACCTGTGAATCTAACTTCTTGCGACTCTTTTCCGGGGATGCCATCGTATTTTACTATATAAGTGTTTTTGTACAGCGAGCTGTCGTTGATATAGAAAGGCAGGTAATCGTAAAGGCTGTAATTGGCACGAAACAGATACGAAATGTGGCGGCTGAAGTTTCCTTTAAAGCCGGCAAAAATATTCATTAGTTGATTAGTGTTTTTCATGTGTAAGCCGGGCATAAGATAAGGGTTTTCGGTAATTACCTGTTGAAGTGTGTTCATGATAACTTTTCCATCGAAGCCGGCAAAAGGAATTAAAAAGTTTTCTATAACGTTGTACTGAATATTAGCTCGTGGATAAAAATGATAAAAAGTACTGTCGGTAAAAGCTTCCACTTCCATCGCAAAGCCGGCGTTAATACGCCAGTCGTCGCCAAAGAACCGAATCCATGGGAAAACAGAAATTAAAGCCTGGTTATTGGTATCAAGTTGAGTATTGATATTATTCCAGTTAACTTTCACATCTGCACCAACAAATTGCTTTTTATACAACATATTGCCACTGGCAAAGGCTACAATGTTGTGCTGGAAGTTTGAGTATCGGTCTTCGAAATAATTGTATTGCAATTCGGCTTCGTGATTAATTTTTGACGAGTCTAAGTGATTTGTACGGTATCCCATTTTTGTTCCAAAGCGAACATAACGTTGTCTTGTACTGTTGCTGGTATAAGTATAGTTTAGTGTAGTATCGGATGTGTTATATCCATAGTGATGCAAAACATCGCGGTTAAAATAGCCATTACCATACACTGTGGCAGCAGGCATGAATTTTTTGCCATATAGTTCAAGCTGATTTTGGCTGTAAGAGGCAGGTGCTTTGTAGTCGTTTGCTAATTTGATTTTCCCACGCGAAGAATAATGATTAGCCCAGATACCTGCTGAATAGTCTTTATTTCGGGTTGTGTTAACAGACAATTGTCCAAATAAAGTATTGTAAATACCTCCTCCTAATTTAAGGTTAGTATTATACAATTTGCTTACCGATTCGGCAGTCATCTTAGCAGGCTGAATAGGAGTAACCTGATAAAATATGGGATATTGCTTTGGAAAGAGTTTATACTCAAAAGATGAAAGCAGCTTGCTGGTATCAATAATGTTGGGCATGGTGTTTATTTTGAATGCATCGGCAATGGTTGGTTCATAAGGTTTTACAACCGAAACTTCCTGGTTTAAACTGTTTTGTGCTGTTGAAATCAATACAATATTACACAAAACACTAGCAATAAACAGGTTCTTTATCATAGTTTTATTCATTTTCGTTAGGTATTAAATCATTTTCATTGCTAACAGGTGGCGGCAATAAAGCAGCTTTTTCTTTTTCAATAATAGCATCAAGCTTTTGTTTTGCTTCTGTTTTAATGCCATCGTCTTCGTTTTTATAATTATCTATAATACTTTGTAGCGTTGCTTTTGCCTGGAAAAGATCGTCTTTATTTATGTAAATGTCAGCTAAAATGAGAAATGCTTTGGCTAACCAATACTGGTGTGGTGTGTTTTTCTTTACAAAGTCAAAAACTTCTTTTTCAGCAAGGTCGAATTTATTTTGCTTGAAATAGATGTCTATGATGTAATACTTTGCTTCGGCTTCTTCTTTGCTCTTACAGTTTCTGGCTATTAAAAGAAATTCGTCAAGAGCCATGTCGAGTTTGTTTTCGATGTATGCCGATTTTCCAATAATGTAATGTGCTTCACGATAAAGTTCATCAGACAACTTGCCGTCTTTCAAAATATCTGTAGCATAGCGAGTAGCTTCGTTGTATTTGCCAGTTTGAAAATGACAACGCATTAATCCTGTTTTAGCTGCAAAAATATTTTGTGGATATTGAGCCACATCAAGCAATCGGGCATAATAGGGGATGGCTTCAGGATATCGTTGCTTCTGATATAAATAATTGGCTACTCTTAACAGCGAAGGTTCGGTAAAGAGATTGTTATTGAAGTTTGTAACTGCCAGATAGTAGTTGTGTGCTTCGTCGTATTCCTTGTTTCTGAATAGACATTCGGCAGTGTAATAGTTTGCATTTTCTTTATACATGCCGTTTGGATATTGTTGAATGTAATCTTTTAAAAGCTGGATGGCTTTATTACAATCGCCCGACATATAAACCTTTTCTGCAACTGTATAGGAAAGTGAATCTTTTTCCCGTACGCTAATGGAAATACCTTTACCTTTTTCGGCAACATAGTTGTAATAGGAATTAACATCGTTCATCTCGAGATAAACATTTTTTAAACCAAGAAATGCATCTTTATATTCTTGTGTGTTTGGATAATTTTCGATAACAGTTTTGAACATGGCAATAGCATCTTCGTTTTTATCTATATTGAAGTAGGTAAGCCCAAGCTGTAAATATGCTCTACGAACAAGCTCGCTTTTTGGATATTCAGCAATAAGTCGCTTAAAGGTGTTGATTGCCATTGCATGTTCTTCAATTGACATATAATTAATTCCTAACTGCAGGAGTGCGTCATCTACATAAGGAGAGCTTGTATAATCATTCAGAACCTGATTCAGTGCAATAACGGCTGCGTTGTATTGTTTCAATAAACTTAAGCAAATGGCTTTCTGATAAAGTGCATAGTCGGGAGAAGCTTTCTGAGCATTGATAGATCTGGAATAATATTCAATAGCATCTTCATAACGACGCAAAACAAAGAAACAGTCGGCTATACGGTTATAGGAATCAAATACCTGAACTTGTTGCTTATTGGGTTCATTTTCAATGTACTTTCTAAACCAGAGTTGTGCATTGGTATAATCTGCTTTTTTCATATAACAGTAGCCAATGTTGTAGTGTGCAAGTGCAAAAACATCAGATCCATAAGCCCCAGGTGTGGTTAAAAATTTGTTGAAAAGAGCTAATGCGTTATCATAATCTTTAAGACGATAATAAGCTTCTGCTTTCCAGAAAATGGCTTGTGCTGTATATAGTTTATTGTATTTTGAATTATTGAGCGACTTGTCAAAATGAATGATGGCCTCTTCGTATTCTTTGTTGTTAAAAAGTTCCAGGCCTCTATATAAACATGCACGCTGATAGGCTTCTTCTATTTCGGGAGTAATGTGTTCTATGTTTTCCAGAGCTTCGATGGCGTCTTTGTAATTTTTTGAAAACATGAAAGCTTGTCCGAGGTATTTGTAGGCTTCATCTTTTCTCGGAGAATTGGGGTATTTTTCGAGGTATTGCTGAAATGATTTAACTGCCTCGTTAAACGGGCTGTAAGAAAGCTCAAAACTCAACTTGGCAAAGTGAAAGAGTGCTTCTTCTTCAATATCTTTATCGAAACTCATTTTGGAAGCTTTTTCTAATGCCATTCGGGCGTTGTTTTTCAGGCCGTCGTACAAATAGCATTCGGCTAAAAGGTATAATACCTGCTGCGAAAGTGTATCTTCCAGCAAAGGAATTTTTTCTAATGTTTTTGAAGCTCGCTGAACTAAACCAATTCGGTAATAAGCATAGCTCAACTCGTATAAATCGGCTCTTGATAAAGGCATGGCTTGTGCGTAACGTTCGAGATAGGGGATAGCTTCTTTATACCGCTGCGTTTTATAAAACGATTCGCCTATGATGCGGGCTATTTCAGGAGCACGGCGTGTATTGGCCGAATCCAGAAAGCCAGGAGCATAATTAATCACTTCGTCGTATTTTTCCTGTAAATAGTATATTTGCGTAATATAATAGGGGACAATATGCGAAAAATATTCATCTTTCGATAAACGTTGAAAGCCATTCAAGGCTGTTTCGTAGTTCTTCTTTACGTATGCAATGTGTGAATAAAAATAAAGAGCTGGCGAAAAATAAGCATTGGGAATATCTTTGATTTCGTAAAAGGCTTTTTCGGCTTTGTCAAACTCTCCATTGACAAAATAGGAATATCCGAGTTTAAAATAGTATTCGTGCTGTTCTTCCTTGCTTAAATAATAAGGATTTATCTTTTCGAACCAGGGTATAGCTTTCTTGAATTTTTTGTCACGATATTTAAAAAGCCCCATTTTATAATTCGCATATAGTATACGGGAATTTTCACGATAACGGTCGAGATAATCGAGCAAGAGCTTTTCTGCATCGGAATGAAAAAGTTCCAGAGCAGCAACTGCTGAATAATAATATGCATCGGATACAAGCAACTCGTTGGTATTGGGCATACTTTTGTATTGGTCGAAGAAATATTGAGCAACACTGTATTTTTCTTCATCAAAATAATTTAAAGCCATTTTGAAGATTTTTTGCTGATCATTATAAATCTGAGAACGTTGAGCTAACAACGATATGTATCCTATTAAGGACATACAGAACAACAACACTAAGGTTTTTAGTTTCATACTGAACAAATAGTTTTTAACAAGCTAAGATAAGGCTAATGAAGCAAAAAGCATAAAAGAGTAAAATATTTTAATTAACAAAAGATTGTTGATTACTGTATTGTTACTCTGCGGCTCTCAAAATTTATCATCGCTACTTCGACAGGCTCAACAACCATTATCCGCTGAGGACACGGAGGATTCGCAGAGGAATTATAGCTAAATTGTAATTACAAATTGATAATATCAATCTTAAATTTCAGTAATTATTTTGATTAATTCGTGCATTCGTGGCACATAAACCAGTATAAATAAATTCTGTGGTTCTCTGTTACTTACTCTGCGAAACTCGGCGGTTTACTTCAATAAACATGGCTTACCTGCTGACTACTTTTTTTTAATTCTTACGAATAAGTAAAGTGATTGCTTTTCTGTATTAATAGAATATAATTTCAGACAGCTTTATTTTTAACATTTCAAAAATTTCATGTACTTTTGGCTAAAAAAACACATGGATAATTCTCCGATTATACAATACGAAAATGTCACTGTTTACCAGCAAGAAGATTTGGTTTTACAGGATATTTCTTTTACGCTTCAAAAGGGAGATTTTGTGTATTTGTTAGGCGAAGTAGGGAGTGGAAAATCAACATTTTTAAAAACTTTGTATGCCGAATTGCCTCTTGAAGGAACTATTGCTGAGGTTTGTGGGTTTAATTTGCTTAAGCTAAAGAATCGTCAAATCCCATACTTGAGACGCAAGATAGGTATTGTGTTTCAGGACTTTCAACTGCTAACCGACCGCAATGTGTATGATAACCTTAAATTTGTGTTGAAGGCTACGGGTTGGAAAAAGGATGCCATAAATGTCAGGATAGGAGAGGTTTTGGAGCGTGTGGGCATGAGCGATAAAATAAAACGTATGCCGCACGAATTGTCGGGTGGTGAACAGCAACGCATCGTTATTGCTCGTGCTTTACTCAATCATCCTGAGCTTATTCTTGCCGACGAACCAACCGGAAACCTCGACCCTGCCAACTCAGAAATGGTTGTGAAATTATTGGAATCTATCGCTGCAGAAGGCACTGCCGTTATTATGGCAACTCACAATTACACCCTCGTTGAGAAATTTAAGCATCCTATATATTTGTGTGCCGATAAAAAAATTAAAATGCTTGCATAAAGCTTTTGTTCGCCGAACTTTTTTAGTTAATCATTTAATCAAACTTAGCCCTTCCTTAGCAGAAGCATCATCGGGCGAGAGTAGCAGTACTTTATTAAAAAGAATTTTTGCTTCCTTATATTTGCCGAGTTTCAGATTAGTCCAGGCAAACATCAATAAACCATCATAAGAAAAAGGATATAAGTTTACCAGCTTTTCAAAATAAGAATACGCTTTTGTATAATCATTGCGACCATAATAAATATTGCCAACTCTATAAAGAACAGTTGTTTGATAAGGATTGTTTTCGAGTATTTTTAAGTATTCCCGTAAAACTGCATCCCAGTTACCCATAGCAGAGGCAGGAAGCACATATCCCAGTCGTGCTTCCTCGCTCACTGGTTGTAATTGAATAGCTTTGTTATAATAGCTTGCTGATTCGGTATAGTTTCCTGAAAGATAAGTCAGCCAACCCAGCCGCAGATTTACTTCATAAGAATTCTCGTCGTAAACTTCTTTCATTACTTTTATCGCCTGAGAGTAGTCGGCTGTTTTTTCGTAGTTGTAACTCTGGCTAAATGCTTGTTGCAATTTTTCCTGGTTCGCCTGAGAATAAGCATAATTCATTAATAATAATAGTAACGTTACTAATGATAATGTTTTCATAATTCTTCCTCCTAATATTTGTTTTTATAAGTAAATATCATTTTATGTTCTTGATTTTCAATAGATTTTAATTGTTGATTTTCAATAGTAATAGTAGCCGAGGACTGATTGATTTTCTTTCCAAAAATCCATTCTTCCTTTGCTGAAGTAAACTGAATATAAGGCGACGAGAGCGACAGGTTCTTAAATTGAACCTTATAACTTGCCTTCATAAAACGGAAAAACGGTGCGAAGAAATCTTGAATAAATGTTTTGTAGAATGGAAATATATGATGCAACGGATAAGATTCTTCATAATGATAGTTGTTAATATAAGCAAATTCAATGTGATAGCAGTATAAATAAAATTGATACAATGGGTCTGATTTTTTTCCATGATACGATGTAAAGTAAAATGTTAATTCATCTTTATAAATATAAGCAAAAGAATGAGTTGTGTGGCTATATATATATGTTCTGTTATAGCTGTCAGTAAAAATTTCCCATTCGTGTTTACTTTGATGTTTGTCTGAATGGCAATATACTTCCATATGCATGCCAGGTATAAAATGAAAAGCTTTTGAAAAGTTCGTCAGGATGGTAATATTCTCAACCTGTTCATTCTCTTTTGGTATAGTATTGATATTAAGATGTTTGGTATTTCCTTCTATGGTAAGAAATCGAGAAATAGGGTATTGTATGGTTGGTGAACCAATGGTAGGATAAGCCTGAACCTGCATGTGCAAGTGTGGCTCTGGCGAACGACCACTATTTCCAACATGAGCTATGGGTTGTCCGGTTTTTACATAATCGCCTTCATTAACTTTAAAGCTGCCTTTTTTTAAATGACTTAGCTGTGTGTATAGATTTTCAGCATGTTTTATTACAATACTGTTTCCCCAGTTGTGAATGGTATTTACATCGCCAATAGGATTATCTTCAACCTCATCCAGAATTTTAACAACCCAGCCATTGCCCGGAGAACATACCTGCTTGTTGTATGTATAATAATCGTCAAGATATGCACCGTTGTTCCTGTATGTTTTTCCCCGAAACGTAATCACAAAATCAAGTGCATGACGATAAAGATCTTTATGAGTATGTTTTCCGTTATATCCTTGCCAAACAGTCCATTCACCCCAAAATGGCAGATATAAATGTATTGACAGAGGATTATTTTGCTGTTTCTGACGATAATTTAAGTAAAGATAAAGATTTTTTTCAGGCATTAATTCCTGAACTGTGGTTTCAATAAGCCTGCGACTCTGTTCTGAACGATTGCGTAAACCCATTAAAAAGAACAATACTATAAGATTAAAAGGTAACGAGTATATAGAAAGTTGCCAGATTGAAAATATATCTGCCAGTCCAAGTGTAAACATCACATTTACAGGCATTAAAAATAAGATCCATATGTACGAATATATATTTGGAATTAAATATATACTACCAATCGCAATAGAAGTAAGAATAAAATTAAATCCAACAAAAAAATAATTTATATTATCAACATTAATTCCAATAATATACATGAAATAATAAGCCACAAAAAAGCCAATTAATGACAACGTTGTCGCAATTCTTGAAAACAATAAAAGTCCGGCAAATAGAATTATGCCAGCTAATACATTGTCTTGAAAGAAGATAGAACCTAATGATAGAAAATAGTAGTACAGGGGTTTTGACAAGAACTGATTCAACCAATCATAAGATTGAACTAAAGTACTTCCTCCAATAGAAAATAAATTATTGAAAATGAAAATATTATGTTCTGAAAGATTAAGCCATTGACTCTGGCGTGTGGCAAGCAGAACAATCCAGAGAGCCAAAACAAAAGGTAAACTTAAAACAGGAAGAGAATATTTATAAAAAATGCGTTCAATAAATACCTGAACAAGAAGTGTAAGAAAACCTGAAAAGACCAGCACTATAAACAAAGGTACGTTAAATGAATAATACGCTCCTAAGCCTAAGCCAACCAATAAAGCATTGTAGCCATAGTATCCGCTTTTGATATAATTTCTGTTAAATTTAAAAATCAGTGCGAAAAATAGAGACGATATGATACAAATTAAACCACTTGTGCCTAAATGTGGAAAAGTAAAGGAAATCAGAAAGATAAATATTGCGAAAAGTTTGCTTTTAGAAAAAAAGACCTGGGGGTAGCTTAGCAAACTACCCCATAACAAATCTTTTATAGCAAAACGTATTTGTTTATACATATATTATTTTAAGTGATCTGGAACTTGTTCAAAATGATTAAACGCTTCCATGTTTTCCTTTTTTCGAATGACATGTGTTTGTTTGTTCATATCAATCAATACCACATTGGGACGGTAGGTAATAAACTGCATCCATTGGGTCATGTTGTAGGCACCAATTCTACTAATTACAAAATGATCGCCTTTTTTCATAGGTGGTAATTGAACGTATTCTCGTAATACATCAATATTCATACATAATGGTCCGTAAACCACTGTTTCTTCGGTGTAATGACTGAAATCCTGCGCTGGTGTTATCTTATAATCATACCAAAAGGATGTAAATAATAAGTTTACACCAACATCTGTTACAAGTGCACTTTTGCCATCAGGTAGTCTTTTTATGGCATGTACTGTTCCAAGTATATAGGCAGCATCATCTATTAATGCACGCCCGGTTTCTAAAATTAATGTAGGCAAATGTTCAATAGAGATATTGCTGTTGATGATTACACTGGTTATGGCATCGGCATATTGATCAAAAGAAGGGCAGGTATCGGTTCCGGGCAAATAAGCTCCTTTAAGTGTATTCTTTGAAGCAAATCCACCACCTAAGTCTATGTATTGTAAATGTTTATTGAATTTTTTTTCGATTCCCAATAGTAAATCAAGCAGCTTGCTGGCAGCAGTAGAATATGCCCACGGTACCATTATGTAAGTACCTATGTGACAGTGCAGACCAACAAGGTCCATTTTGTCGTTAATTAAAATTCGTTGAATAATTTCCCATGCTTCGCCATTTTCATAGTTAAAGCCGAATCGAGTCCATTGAGGATATATGCCAGTATCCATATTTACTCTTACAGCAACCTGAGGTCGTTTGTTTAGTTCACTGGCAATATCAAGCAATTGATAGTATTCGTCGAAATGATCGATGTGAATAAAGCTGCCATTTTCAACAGCTTTACTTAATTCTTGTTTGGTTTTGTAGGGTCCGTTAAAAATGATTTGATCGCCAGGTACTCCATTATGTAAAGCTTTATCATATTCAAAACCTGAGACAACCTCTGCCCAACTTCCTTCCTGATGAAAGATGCGGCAAACAGCATCGAGGTAGTTTGTTTTGTACGACCAGGCAAACTGCACTTTTGGGTATCTTGTGCTAAATGCTTTATATGCTTCTGTATAAGTTTCTCTAATGGTTTGCTCGGAAATAACATACAAAGGGCTACCATATTGATTAATAAGCTCTTTTACTGGCACTCCATCAATATCTTTGATGGGCATATATTCGCTTCTTAAGCCAAATTTACTTGGCATGCCTACCTGAACCTTTTTTATAAACGGACGTTCAAATGTTTTCTTTTCCATATCTATGTATTTAATTGTTTTCTATTTCTCCGTGAGTTGATAAATGCTGAAATTTTTCCATTGGCACAATTAAATCCCACGAGTATCGGATGAACATAGTGCCTATTTCATAAGTTTCAAATGGCTCAACTGGCATATTCAGAGCAAGCTTCACAAGTGTTTCTGGAATGTTTTGCCCTACACCAACAGCAAAATAAACCCAAGCAGGTATCCGGGGATTGATTTCTACCAAATAATATTCATTGCGAATGGTTTTTATTAACTCAAGCTCCATGCCCCCTCGCCATTTGGTAGAGCCAATAATATGATGAGTCAATTTTATCAATTCCTGATCATCAATTGAAATGCCACTCCATGCTTTACCTTTATCAGTTATGTATAATTTTCTCATGGGAACTGCAGCATACGTATTGCCTTTTCCATCGCCTAAGGCTATTACATTAACTTCTGTACCTCTTATAAATTCCTGAACAATAATTGGTACACCCCATTTTGAAGCTATTTTATTGAAATACATGATGGCTTGTTCTGTATTGAAAGCAACGTAAGCATCGTAAAACTTGCCTTTAATAAGAACAGGATATTTGAAGTCTTTTTCAACTGATGAAAGGTCGTTGATAGAATTGATATTTTTCGATTTTGGGACAAGAATTTTATGTTTTTCTGCAAACTTTGGCAAATTAGCTTTGTGTCGTTCTTCGTATTGTTCCATGGTTGGAAGAAAGGTAGCAATACCCTGGTCGTTTAATCGTTTTTCGTTGGTAATAAAAGCATGCAACTCAGCGTCGAAATTGGGGATAATCATATCGAGATGTTCTTGCTGATGAATGTATTCGATTCGCTGAATGAGCGTATCACTTCCAACACTGGGATAGGGAACCTGATAAGTTTTATTGATTATTCCTGGCATATAAATTCCAGGTTCAAGGTTTTCATAAGCAATACCAATAAGTTTGCTTTCAGAAAAACTTGCCGATTCACGCAACGATCGAGCTACAGGTATCCCTGGACCAGGATTGTCGGTAGCATTTAACCCAGAAATTGCAATGCATACATTATTCTTCATTTTCCAGCAAATTATAATGACGCAACATAGCTATAAAATCCAGATACGAACGTTCAAAGGTCAGTTCATCAACATCATATTCATCCAGAAAGCGTTTTTTTATTTCTTCGTCATTTTTTCCTTCTTTCAACATTGTTAATATTTCAATGGCTTCATGATTCATCGAGTAGCTTTCGCCTGTTGTTGGATCAAAAATAAAGCCATTGTCGCTGATAGCTAATTTCTTCTTAAGAACCATAAACGGATATTTTTCACAAAGATAAAAGAAGAAATTAAATAAGGCGTTACAAAATTTTGTAAAAGTTGTACAGAATATTAAAGAAGGGACAAAATTTTTTCGAGCCAGATAGCATCTATATCATCAAAGTTCGAAAATTCTTTGCTGTCAATATCCAGTACACCAATAATTTTATTTTTTAGAAAAAGGGGTAGTGCAATTTCAGAATTAGATCGACTATCACAGGCAATATGTCCGGGAAACTCATGTACATTGGGAACAATAATCGCTTTTTGTTGAAGAATGGCAGCCCAACAAACACCCGTATGCTTTTTTAAATGTTGACAGGCTATTGGTCCTTGATATGGACCTACCCATAGTTCTTCATTTTCATCGAGCAGATAAAAGCCTGTCCAGAAAAATTTTGGCATTTTGTGATGAAGCAAAGAACTTATCGTAGCTAATTTTGAGATAAGAGGATTTTCTTTCTTTAGTAATGGTTTTAATTGCTCAAAAATTCGTTCGTATCGTTGCTGTTTATTCATGTTAATAATATAGTTAATAATTCATTTAAACCATCAAATTTCCGGTTGTTTTGAAATGCCTGATAAAGGACAATAAGATTAGAAAGCAGACGTCTGATAACAGCTATATTATCAGCAGGATTATAAAAATCGTCCTGTGGTTCAATTTTTGTCTGGCTTAGAAAATAATCGATTTCTTTTCTGCCAAAAATACTTCCACGATTGTGTGGGTTGATATAAAAAAGTACTGCATTGTCTGTTAAATCGCCAAAAGCTTCAAAAGCAGATAGTTTATCAACGTAGCAACAAATAAAGTTTTTAGGCAAATCAACACCAAAAACAGGTAAGTTTAAACGTTGAGCTATACTTATATATATTATAGATAATGTAAGGGAATTACCTTTTTGGTTTTTCAAAACGTGATGTATCATAAAATTATGATGAGCATTGGGATTGTAAGTATCGGCTCTAAATTGATTTATTTCGAATAAAATATGATTTAATAGTCGAATTTTTTCTAAAGCTGTCAGATTTTGATTGAGTTCAACCCAGACAGATTGTTTAATTTTATCTATAGTTTGATTTATATCATCCCATTTCAATTCAGGATATAGATATTTGGTTACAAGATAAGCACCATAAGCGAGGTCAACACCAGCGGAAAGTTTCCACTGATATAATGCCTGAGAAACTTCTCTATATTGAATACTGTGAATAATATCTTCGATACGTTCCTGTACAATAGGATTGGTCTCTTTTGTCCATAATTCTTCTAAATAAGGAATAGCAGAAGGACCTTCGCTAATGAGACTTTCTTTTATGACCTGGAAAATTTGATCGTCCGGGTCGTCCAGTAATTTTATTTTTGATAAAAGATCTGACATTATTCGGTTAATTTATCCAATGTATATTTGATTAAATCTTCAACTCTTGGCTTATAGTCCTTTGAAAAGGTCTTGCTTACACGATTTGCAATAATTACACAAATGGTAAGAGCTTGATGTCCAAGTAATTTTGATAAACCAAATAATGCAGAACTTTCCATTTCGTAATTTGTGATTTTGTATTGTTGATAGCGGAATGATTCAATTTTGTTATTTATCTCGGGGTCAATAATAGGTAAACGGAGTACTCTGCCTTGTGGTCCATAAAATCCAGGTGCCGATATAGTTACACCTGTCAGATGATCACCTTTTAATTTGTTAAGAAGATTTTCTGATGCACTCACAACATAGGGTCGTGGTAGAATAGAATTCCACCCAACATGCTTACAAAATGCTTCTTCAAATCTTAAATCTGCTATTTCGTTGCGTTGGGCATAGAAATTCAATAAGCCATCGAAGCCTATTGCTTTTTCAGAAACCAGAAAACCATCTACTTTTACTTCTTCTTGTAAACCACCCGAAGTTCCCAGGCGAATTAAATTTAGGGAAGTGTGCTTTTCTTTTGGAGCACGTGTCTTAAAATCAATGTTTACTAAAGCATCTAATTCATTTAATACAATATCAATGTTATCTGTTCCAATTCCTGTGGATAGGGCAGTAATTCGTTTTCCCTTATAATATCCCGTATGAGTAAAAAACTCACGATTTTGTATTTCTACTTCTATTTTTGTAAAATGCTTGCTGATCATTTGTACTCTTCCTGGATCACCAACCAAAAATAGGGTATCGGCTATGTGTTCAGGTCTTAAATGCAAATGATAGATACTTCCATCATTATTTAATATTAATTCTGAAGATGCAATACTCATACGTTTCATTTTTGGCAAATTTAGCTAAAAAAAATTTATTCGGCGAAAAAATTAAAAAATAGAAAAGATTACAAGTGTAAACCGTTTTTAATTTTTAAAGTGGTTACAAATGTAATTTTATAGAATTAGACTTTTATAAATTTTACATTAATAAGTTAAGTTAGTTATTCAATAAAATAAATATAATACAAATGTAAAAAGTAAATATATAAAAACCATTAAATCAATAAAATAATATTTATATTTAAAACATAACTTTAAGTTTGGTTAAATTTTTGATTTACGCCTGTAAAAAATCAACTATAAAAAAATATTATATA
>FWWL01004863.1_pt1 | contig 21950 bp, 14 predicted proteins | sample 2228331 | NCBI WGS metagenome assembly FWWL01 (sample SAMEA103939775, study PRJEB20133) | metagenome | reverse complement strand
TCTTGAGCTAATGGTTACTACTGCCTTCACCATTCGGGACTTTAACCCTATAGATAACGCCCATGCTGGGCGCACTTTAAAAGCCTCTGTTCTATGAACAGAGGCTTTTGATTGAAAAAGCGTTTAAAAAAACGTAAAATTGTTACAATAATGTTGCAACTTATTACGTCGTTGTTTCGTCTTATATAGTGTTCGGAAAAATCCCTTGTTTAAGAGATAGAAAGGAGGGTAAGGGGTGGGGAATGAGCAATCAGTATTAGTTACTCCAGTTCTACAAGCGATAAACATTGAACGAGAGTTTGAGACGGGGGGAACCGTAGTAAAGGCACTGAAAGGTGTCGAATTGTCCATTCTGCCGAAACAATTAATGGCGTTAAAGGGACGATCAGGATCAGGTAAAACTACACTTCTAAACATCATGGGTGGACTCGACCTTCCTACCGAAGGTAAAGTCATATTTCAAGAGAAGGAAATAAGTTCTCTTTCGGAAGACGATAGAACGCTCATTCGACGTTCTCAATACGGTTTTATCTTTCAATCTTTTGCTCTTATGCCTTTATTATCTGCCGAAGAGAATGTTGAATTGAGTATGCGTCTAGCAGGATTACCTCGTGATCAATGGAAAGAGAGAGTAGCAGAATGTTTAGAATTAGTAGGCTTAACGGGGCGAAAGAAGCACAGACCGTTTGAAATGAGCGGTGGTGAACAGCAACGTGTTGCCATTGCAAGAGCAATTGCCCATAAACCAACGTTAATTCTAGCAGATGAACCAACAGCAGAACTAGATAGTAGAATGGGGTTCCAAGTCATGCAATTGTTCCGGAAGCTTATTGAGCAGGAAGATATCACGATATGTATGACCACCCATGATCCAGCAATAATGGAGGTGGCGGATTGTGTCTATGCCATGGTTGACGGCAAACTCATCCAAGAACAAGCAGGTTAAAAACTCAATTTTAATAGCAATTATATTAACTATGACACTATCAGGCTGTTCTATATTTCCAAAGGAACAAATAGAAGAAGTAATCCCTACAATCGCTCCAGCAGTAAAAACACAAAAACCTGAATATACCGTAAAACGCGAAACAATTGAAAAAACGATTAAAGCGTTTGGCCGGTTGGCTTCTAAAAAAGAAGAATCCCTTTATTTCGATAAAGGAACGTTTCCGATTGCCGAACTTAACGTCGAAGTCGGTCAACGAGTGAATGCCGGTGATGTGTTGGTACGTTTAGATACGGGTGATCTCGATTATCAAATTAAAAATAGTGAATTCGATATGAAACTCGCTGAGCTTGAAATGATCGGTACCCTTCGAACAGAAGAAGCGAAGGACAACAGCATCGAACTAGAAAAAGCGAAGATGAACTTTGAAAAGAAGAAACTAGAACACCAAAAGCTTCTTGATCAAGCAGCAAATTCCGTCCTCGTCGCTCCTTTTGCAGGAGAAGTAATCTCGGTGAAGAAAAATGTAGGTGATACAATCGAAGCATACAAACCGATCGTTACGCTTGCAGATACAGGTTCGTTAGAGATTCGACTTGAATTGGGTGATACTAACTTAAAAGAAGTGACAGTTGGAATGCCGGTATATATCAACATCCAAAGTGTGGAGGGTGAAATCGAAGGCGAGATCGTCTCTATTCCTCAAGAAGAAGAAGAGGACGATAACGATAATGGAAACGGATTTCCTAGGCAAGAGCAAAAATATGTGACAGTGAAAATAAGTGAAATGCCGCCGAATGTAGAAAGAGGATTTTCTGTTGACGGTAGAATTGTTACTCACCGCAAGGAGAACGTACTAGCATTAGAACCTCAAGCGATACGGACGTATAACGGTCGTACGTATGTTCAGGTGAAGGACGATAAAGGTAAACGTGACGTTAACGTTGAGCTTGGCTTAGAATCGTCAACACGTGTTGAGATTGTTGCCGGACTAGTAGAAGGACAAATCGTAATTGGGAGATAGTAAGCCATGCAAATCATGAAACTTCTTTATCGAAAGATGTGGAATAATAAGTGGCTTACCCTTAGTCTTTTGTCAGGATTAATATTAGCTGTAGCTCTATCGACAAGTATACCGCTTTATACAGATGGATCGCTGAAACGGCTTCTAGATAAAGAGATTAGAGATGAAACGACTGGCCTCTCAGCAGGTGCTTTGGTCACACGCTATCAGATGGTCAATGGGAGCCCAACTAAATTAGAAGAATATGAAGCAATAGATCATTATTATCGTGAAGAAGTACCTAAGTACTTCGGATTAAACGTTAAAGAGGCTGTTCAACTGGGTGGATTACGATCAGCACGTATTCTTCCAGTCGATCGTGAACGACTAGATCCGACGAAACGCAGGCAAGCGTCATTGGATTTTTATACGAATTTCGAGAATAACATTACGATGACGAACGGGGAAATGTATAGCAAGGATCTGAAAGACGGTTTCATCGAGGCAATCGTCGTTGAACAAGTGCTGTATGATCTTGATTTTAACATCGGAGATTCGTTTATTTTTCCAACAAGCAACCCTTCTGAGGAGCCTTTAAAAGTTAAGGTAGTCGGAACGTACACACCGAAGGTTGAAAACACGAACTACTGGTTCTCTACATTGAATGCGTTAAACGGTGCATTTATCATGGATGAATCGTTGTTTAAGTCCCACATATTGAAAGAAAGAAAAATTCCGATTGGTCATGCGTCTTGGTATTACGATTTCAGTATGGACGAATTGACGATGGGAAAAGCGTCTGAATCAATGAAGAAACTAGAGGCCTTGGAGGTTCGTACGAACCAACTCCTCCCATACTCTCAAGTATCGGTTACGTTCATGGAATTATTGAAAAAGTACCGTACACAAGGAATTCAACTTCAAACGATGCTGTTCACACTAGCTGCGCCAATACTCGTACTCGTTTTCTATTACATAACAATGACAGCAAAACAGGCGCTTGAACGGCAAAAGGGAGAGATCGCTCTCTTACGAAGTCGTGGTGGGAGTACAAGTCAAATATTTTGGATCTACTTAATGGAAGGATTAATACTCGGGATAACGGCACTAATAATCGGACCGTTGATTGGGCTTGCAATGGCTCGAATGATCGGAGCATCAGATGGGTTTCTCCTGTTTGTAAATCGGAAATCACTAGATGTTGGCTTGTCATTGAATATATATCTTTATGGACTAATTGCGGTTGCATTCGCTCTGCTTGCCTCAATTGTACCGGCATTGGGCGCTGCTAAAAGCTCAATTGTTAGTTTTAAGCAACAAGCCGCGAGATCAATGAAGAAGCCGTTCTGGCATCGCTTTTATCTCGATATGGTGCTTTTGTTAATAGCAGGATACGGCTGGTATATGTTCAATGAACGGCAGCTTACCTTATTGAGTACAGGACTAACTTCTGAACAGCTTTCTATTCATCCGTTATTATTCTTTGTTCCGTCAATCTTTCTTTTTGCATGTGGACTGACCTTATTACGTATATTCCCGTTGTTAATGACGATCATTGCAAAATTAGGGAAACGGGCTAATGTATCGCTTCACATCACGATGCTTCAAGTATCTCGTTCGTCAAAGCAGTATCATCCGCTCATGTTGCTCCTCATTTTGACGATTGGTTTGGGAATTTATTCTTCATCCGCTGCAAGAACGATTGATGTAAATGCAGTAGAACGACTACAGCATGAATACGGCACGGACGTCATAATCCAGTCAATCTGGGAGCAGGAGATTGAGTTGCCGACAGGTCCCCCACCAGGACCGCCTGGTAGTGGAAATGGAGGAGAAAATCCGACACCACAACCACCTGGACAGAATAATAATCAACCTACGCAAGGTAGATTTGTTGAACCACCATTCGAAGTATATAAAAAGTTACCAGGTGTAGAACATGCTGCACGTGTGTTAACTCAGAAAACATCGGCATCAATCGGTGGGAAATCGCTCGGGCAAGGTATGGTAATGGGTGTTGATGTTGAAGATTTTTCGAAAGTAGCTTGGTTTAAGCGAGATCAAATACCGGCCCATCAAAACCTCTACTTAAATGCTTTAGGTCAAGAAGAACAAGCTATCATTGTCTCACAACAAACGGCCGATCGGCACGGATTAAAGCCGGGAGATGGAGTAACACTTGTCATCAATCGAACATCGGTCGAATTTACCGTTTTTGCCATCATTCCATATTGGCCAACGTTTTACCCGAAAGAGCTGCCATTCTATATTGCGAATTTAGACTACATTCAAGATCAAGCACCACTTGCTCCTTATGATGTTTGGCTAGATATGAAAGATGATGCGATGGTAACACCAATCGTGAACAAATTGGCTGAAGAGAACATTTATCTCGTCTTTACGAAAGATGTTCGTAATGCGATCAAGTTAGATGGTCAACAACCGAGTAAGGCAGGGATATTTGGCATACTTAGTCTCGGATTTCTTGTCGCAGCAACGATTACGTTAGCGGGCTTTGTACTTTATTGGTTCTTTGCCTTACAAAGTAGAACCGTTCAATTCGGTGTACTACGTGCGATGGGGATATCCAAGAAACAGCTCTTGAACATGCTGTTTGCAGAACAGGTGATGACGGCTGGATTCGCAATTCTTTTCGGAATTGGATTCGGACAATTGGCGAGCAGGCTCTTCTTACCGTTTCTACAAGTCAGTCAAGACCCTGCTAAGCAAGTGCCACCTTTCCACGTTGTGTTTGACCAAAGTGATTTAAATCGGTTGTACGTTGTCATACTGTTTATGCTCGTGATCGGCGCAGGAATGCTTATCTTACGTATTAATCAACTGAAGATTCATCAGGCTGTTAAGCTTGGGGAGGAGAGATAAGATGATTCAATGCGATGGATTAGTTAAAATCTACAAGGTGGATGAGTTAGAGGTTGTTGCCCTACAAGGTCTGAACATTTCCGTGAAGGAACGTGAAATGATGGCCATCATCGGTAACAGTGGAAGTGGTAAGTCCACTTTACTCAATATTTTAGGTGGATTAGATCAACCTTCTGCTGGTCAAGTGCGAGTGGGAGAATGGGATTTACTGAAAATGTCAGAAGAAGATCTCGTTAAATACAAACGAAAAACCGTAGGCTTCGTCTGGCAAAACAACGCTCGTAATCTTGTTTCTTACCTAACGGCATTAGAAAACGTAGAAATACCGATGATGCTTTCTGGCAAGTCTGATCGTAATAAAGCGATAGAGTTGCTAGAAGCTGTTGGACTGAAGGAAAGAATGAACAACAAGCTTCATCAGCTCTCTGGGGGTGAACAGCAACGTGTAGCAATAGCGATTGCACTCGTGAATGAACCGCAAATTTTGCTTGCTGACGAACCGACAGGTTCAGTAGATTCCAAGACGGCAGAAATGATACTAAACATTTTTCGAAAGTTTAATGAAGAATTAGGTCTTACCGTCGTCATCGTCACCCACGACCCGAGTCTAGCAAAGAAAGTTGATCGAGTTGTTGCGATACGAGACGGAATGACCGCAACGGAATTTCTTCGCCGTAAGGAAGCAGGAGAGTTTGACGAGGAAGAAACTCATGACGAATACGTTGTGCTTGATAAAGCGGGAAGGCTTCAAGTTCCTAGAGACTACCTAGAACAGCTGAAAATTGACAACCGTGTGAAGATGGAATTTGACGGAGAAAAGATTATTATCAGAACCCCATGATATAGAGTTAAAAAGTAGATTCATATTAAAGGAGAGAAGAATCCATGTTTATGAAAAGAAGTAAGAAAGTAGTATCGTTACTCTTCATTCTAACCTTAATTACTAGTTTGTTTATCGGATGTACACCGAAAGAAGATTCTTCAGCAGATGAACCGAAGGTACTTCGTATTATGGGTGGATATGGTGGCGACGATACGTGGTTGCGTAGAGAGTGGACGGATTTTTATGAAATTACTCACGATAATGTAGAATTTGAATTTATTCCGATGCAAGAACCAGGGAAACCAGTAAAAGAAGGGGAACAACCTGAAGAACAGGAAGATCCATATGAACGCATGAAGCGTTTATTGCAGGAAGGAAACGCACCGGATGTTATTTTTCTTGATGATATAAGTCAGTTAACGCAATTGGTGGCAGACGGATTGGTACAGCCGCTTGATACGTTTATGGAAAAGAGCAAGTTTAATATTGAAAACATCGTTCCTGCTGTTCGAGACGGTATCCGTGACGCAGGAGATGGTAACTCTCTCTATGCCCTTGCGCCAATGTTTAGCTCACAAGCGTTATTCTATAACAAAAACTTGTTCGAAGATGCGGGTGTACAATATCCAACGGATGGTATGACTTGGACCCAAATTGCTGATCTAGCGAAACAAATGTCAAAAGGTGAGGGCGATGACAAAACATACGGTCTTTGGAGTCAGGAGGGAGCGAACTTTCATCACTTCATAAATGTCTTTTCGCCTCCGCTCGGTTTGAAAATGTTTGATGAAGAGACGATGCAAATGACGATGAATACACCGGAATGGGAACAAGTGATGACAGATTACGTCAATTTAGCCAAAGATGGTGTTTTCCCACAACCACCGAATTACGATGGTACAGGTCAATGGGAACCTTGGATGGATCAATATTACCAAGCATTCCAAATGGGTAAAGCGGCTATGGCTATTATGAGCAGTTGGGAAATGAACAATATGAAAAACATAAGAATGTACAATCCGGACGCACCTGAATTTGACTGGGATGTCGTTACGGTACCTGTACACGAAGAAGCCCCAGGAATTGGTGGTAATATCCAAATGCAAGGGATAATGGCTATTAATCGAAACGCACAAAACGCTGATTTAGCGTGGGATTTCATTTCCTATGTGAACAGTGATGAAATGTTGAAAATACGTTCCCGAAGCCAAGATCAGTTCGTCTCTAGGAAAGATTTAATCGGAAACACGACAGGGGAAGGACCGTCCAACATGGCTGCGTTCTATACGTTAAAGCCCGCTCCTAACCCATTCTCCTACACGGCTGCACGTAAAAATGAGAACATTTACATGCTTTGGAACGTTGGTTACGAGCAAATGCAAAAGGTAATGTCAGAGGAAATAACCGTTCAACAAGCTCTTGACGAAATTCAGAAAAAAGGTCAAGAAACGTTGGATATGAAGCCAGGAGAACAACCTCCTGTTGGGATTTATAAATAAAGAATATTGAATTTTATTAGGGTGAAAAGGAGGATAAACCCGACTTTTCACCTTCAATACAGACGTTGCGATAGTCACTCGACATATACGCCTACTATTACAAGAACATGGAGGTCTCGCATACGATGAACAACAAAAAATCACTTGCTGCAGCACTACTTATCACGTCGATGGTCGGAAGTTTCACTTCCCTTCCGACCCCGATCTACGCCGACGGTAATCCACAGCAAGGTGTAACTGAGCAGACACCGGTCAACATGGGCAGCCTTGGGAAAGAGATTAGATTCTCCGGTGAGAACACCGTAACGCTTAAAAATGTGTATTTAATTCCTGTGGATAATGGTCAAATTCTCTACACAACACTTGAAGTGAATAACAAGTCTCTTGGGGAGCTTGATTTCTATCCTTACTGGATGAAGATGCAATCAAAGAGTGGTGGGAAATTCCCTGTAAGTACGGCAGATATAGGGAAAAGCCAGAAAGTTCTTCCGGGGTCTAAACAAACCTTTTCCTATTTCGCGTTAGTACCAGGCAATTTGAAATTAACCGATCTGTCCGTGAATTTAATCAAATGGGATTTTTCGATGCCGAATTACGAACGTGGAATATACTCGTTCTCATTGCCAGATAGTGCTGTTATTCCACAAATAGCGAAAGATAAAAGTCACGTTGTGGATATACAAGGCATTCCAGTAAGTCTAACCGTAAACAACGTTCGGGTATCAAGTAGCTTGAACAGCAAATCGGTAAAAATGAATTTATCTTTTTTCAATCAAGGCTTACGTCCTGTTAAACTACCAGCATATGAGTATGCTTTAAAAGGTAAGGATGGGTATGTATACCCGGTATCGATGAAAACAGAAGGTGTAATTAACACATTACCTCGGATTAAGCAGGATCTCGAACTATCGGTTCAAATTCCGGCTGATGCAGATATTAGCCAATATTCATTGGTCGTATCAGAACCTAGTCAATCGGGAGCAGATTCGGAAGGTAAACCTACTAGCTCATTTTCGGTTCCTGTTGCCAGTTTTGAATTGAGTACAGAGAGCGGTGGAGGTTCTCCAGTAGTCGGCAATACGAAGTTAGGCGAGATAGCATCGATTCAAATCGACAATCTAGACTTTGATATATCGATAGCAAATGTGAAAACACTACCATCCTCTACGTTTGAGAAAATGATCTCGTACGAGGTAACTGTTAAAAACATGAATAATAAAAAAGTGGCACTCCCTAAGCTAAACTCTTATATCAAAATAGGAAGCGAAACTCCTATATTGACTTCTAAAAAAGAAATAGCACAAACGATAGAGTCTGGTGGGGAAACGACAGTTACAATGTGGGGAAGCTTACCAGGAGATATTAATTTTAACAAGATGTTAATCTCTTTCCAGAAAGCAACCACATCCACTGATGGAACAACCGATCAATCAGAAGAAACTCTAGAGGAAGATCTTGCAGTATTCGAAGTGTTCAAACGCAGCATTGAAACAAATGAAACTACTGTAGTACAACCATATCATTTCAGTGATTTAGGGTTAAATAGTACGATTGCTCATCGATCGACTAGACATTTCGATTACTGGGGTTCGGAAATACTCGTATCTACTTTCCTCGTCGAGAATAAAGATACAAGACCGATTCGCATCCCTCAATACGAAGGGTTCTATATGACTGCTGAAGGTGAAGTAATCACAGCTGAACTGATCAAATCAACGACAAGAACAGTAATTAGTCCAAAACGATCAGCAGTAATCACGTATTGGACAGAGCTACCTAAAGGAATGGACTATAAGAATCTTGATTTGGTAATAGGGAAACCGATTGCGGGTAAAACTACAGATGAACCTGAGGATTTAGCCGTTACATTACTAGAGTCAGCGAACTTCCAGGTAGTAGGGGAGACATTACCATCATCACAAGCGAAGCATTTCGGTAAAAACGACACGTTTACTTATGATATGTTTCCATATATTTTCTCTGTTAAGAATTTAAAACTTTCGACTTCGGGTTCAATAGGAGCAGAGTTTGATTTTGAACAATCATTTACTCCTAATGTCATTCCTGATGGTGAACCAAGGAAATTATCATTTGAAATTGTAGATGAAGAAGGTATGGTTCTAGATAAAGTAGGCACTGATACAAAGTGGGATGCGATAGATGTTGAGAGCATTGAATCGGGAAATAACATTATTAAATTTGATATCTCCGGATCTAAGCGAGGCCTCTATGGACTCAAAGTTAACGTCTATGAATTGTTTAAAGATGGAAAAAATAAAATTGCGACATTCTCACTTGAATTTTAGTCAATAACCCATTTGACTCTTTGCTCATTTCCCGTTATGATAGTAATCACATATTATTGAAACTGTGAAAGAGAAGAGTAAGCGACAGACCCTTTCAAGAGAGAAAACCCATGGCTGAAAGGTTTTCAAGGAGAACGTTGCTGAACGTCACTCTGGAGTTTTCTAAATGAACGATGTTTGCTGTAGGCAATCATTAAGTAGTCCGGAACGGGTCGCATCGTTATCATGCGCTCAAGTGCACGAGATTGTGGAAGTTTTCATAATCACGTGAATGAAGGTGGTACCGCGAAAGCAAGCTCCTTTCGTCCTTTATTGGATGAAGGGAGCTTTTTGTATTTTTTGGTATTAATAAAGACCAGGCACCCGCAAAAAAGTAATTGGAATTCTACACTTTTGTGGGAAAACTAAGGAGGACATGATTATGTCAGAGCTTGAAACGAAAGAATCACTATCAACAACATACGATCCGAAAGCAACAGAGTCGAAGTGGTATGACTATTGGATTAAAGGAGAATATTTTAAAGCGGAAGGGAACCCGGATAAGGAAGCGTATTCGATCGTTATTCCACCGCCGAACGTTACAGGTAACCTTCACATCGGACATGCGCTAGGCAATACGCTGCAAGACATCTTAATTCGTACGAAGCGGATGCAAGGGTATGACACGCTTTGGATGCCAGGAACAGATCATGCCGGAATTGCCACACAGGCGAGAGTAGAAGGAAAGTTACGAGAAGAAGGTTTATCCCGTTACGATCTTGGTCGAGATAAGTTTCTTGAAAAAGTATGGGAATGGAAAGAACATTACGCTGAAATTATACATGAACAATGGAGTAAAATGGGATTATCGTTGGATTATTCCCGTGAGCGGTTTACATTAGACGAAGGATTGTCCAAAGCCGTTCGAGAAGTGTTCGTGAAACTTTATGATAAAGGCTTAATCTACCGTGGTAAAAGAATCATTAACTGGGATCCACAAGCTCGTACAGCGCTTTCCGATATTGAAGTAGAGCATAAGGAAGTGACAGGTGCATTATATCATATGCGCTATCCTTTATCCGACGGGACTGGTCATATTACAGTTGCAACTACCCGTCCTGAAACGATGTTAGGTGACACGGCCGTTGCTGTTCATCCTGAAGATGAGCGCTATCAACATATGATTGGTAAAACCGTCATCTTACCGATCGTTGGAAGGGAAATTCCAATCGTAGCGGATGACTATGTTGATTCTGAATTCGGTAGCGGAGCCGTTAAAATTACTCCTGCCCATGACCCGAACGATTTTGAAATTGGATTACGACATGACCTCCCACAGATTATCGTTATGGATGAAACCGGAACTATGAACGAATTAGCTGCACAGTACAAAGGACTTGATCGATTTGTTTGTCGTAAGCAAATCGTGAAAGACTTACAGGATGCAGGAGTACTCTTTAATATTGAAGAACATGTTCACGCTGTGGGACATAGCGAACGATCGGGTGCCGTTGTAGAGCCATACCTTTCAACGCAATGGTTTGTAAGTATGAAGCCTTTAGCGGAGCAAGCGATCAACAATGCTGAATCTCCTGACGGTGTACAGTTTGTACCGGATCGATTCAAAAAAATCTATCTTCATTGGATTGAAAACGTTCATGATTGGTGTATTTCTAGACAGTTATGGTGGGGACATCGCATCCCAGCATGGTATTGCAATGATTGTGGAGAAACGATCGTATCAATGGAATCTCCGTCAGAATGTAAGTGTGGTAGTCACAATGTTAGACAAGACGAAGATGTACTTGATACGTGGTTCAGTTCAGCTTTATGGCCGTTTTCTACGATGGGATGGCCGGAAGAAACGGCAGACCTGAGGAAGTTCTTCCCGAACGATGTATTGGTTACTGCCCATGATATCATCTATTTCTGGGTAGCACGAATGATCTTTACCTCATTGGAATTCACAGGTGAAAAGCCATTTAAGGACGTTCTTATTACAGGTCTTGTAAGAGATAGTGAGGGACGTAAAATGTCCAAATCGCTTGGTAATGGTATCGACCCGATGGAGGTTATCGAGAAGTATGGTGCCGATGCGATGCGTTATATGCTGTCAACGGGGGGAACGCCCGGCAATGATATGCGATTCCGTTGGGAGCGAGTGGAATCAGCACGTAACTTTGCCAATAAAATATGGAACGCCTCTCGATTTGCTTTAATGAATTTAGAAGGATTCACGACGGCTGACATTGATTTAACAGGAACACTCGGAACGGCGGATAAATGGATTCTACATCGTTTGGACGAAACGATTGAAGAAGTTACTCGTCTTATTGACGCTTATGAGTTCGGTGAAGTGGGTCGTATACTGTACACGTTCATTTGGGATGAGTTGTGTGACTGGTATATAGAATTAGCTAAGCTTTCTCTTTATGGTGATGATCCAAATGCGAAAAAGATGACCCAATCTGTTTTATGCTATGTGCTAGATCAAACGTTGAAACTGTTGCATCCGTTCATGCCGTTCATTACCGAGGAAATATGGCAGCATCTGCCACACGAAGGAAGTTCGATTATGATCTCACCGTGGCCAGAGGGTAATGCCGCACACCGTAATCCGCAGGCAGCGAAGGAAATGGAACTGCTCATGGACATGATTCGAGCGGTACGTAACGTAAGAGCAGAAGTAAACGTTCCGATGAGCCGTAAAATTGAAATTTTAATTAGACCAAGCGATGAAGAAACATTCCACATGATTAACCGAGGCGAATCGTATATCCGTCGTTTCTGTAATCCGGAAAAGCTCGAGATTTCACTTCAGCTTCAAACACCGGATAAGGCGATGAGTGCCGTTGTCACGGGCGCAGAAATCCTGTTCCCTCTCGCTGGATTAATTGACATTGACCAAGAACTTACTCGTTTATATAAAGAAGTAGAGACGCTTAATAACGAAGTGGACCGTGTTGAGAAAAAGCTCTCAAACGAAGGCTTTGTGTCCAAAGCACCTGCAAAAGTGATCGAAGAAGAAAAGGCTAAACAGAAGGATTATAGCGAGAAACGGGATAAAGTATTAGCACGAATTCAAGAATTAAAAGGTTAGAGGATGGGATTATCTGTGAATCAAAATCACTTTAAGCATGTTGAAGAGGCTATATCTTGGATCCATAGTTTACTGCCAAGAGGAATTAAACCCGGATTAAGAAGAATGGAATGGTTAATGGAACGACTTAATCATCCAGAAAGACGATTGAAGTTCATCCATATAGCCGGTACGAACGGAAAAGGATCGACTGCCTCTTACCTAGCACATATCTTGCAAGAAGCGAATTATGATGTAGGATTGTTTACGTCGCCGTACATCGAAAAATTCACAAACCGAATTAAATATAACGGACAAGATATTTCAGACGAAGACTTGGTCGCCATGTGTAACCTTCTAAAGTCATTAGTCGATGAGTGTGAACAATCGGAGCTCGGATCACCAACCGAGTTCGAAGTGATAACAGCGATAGCCATTCAGTATTTCGCAAAAGTATCCTGTCCTTATTTCGTCGTCTTTGAAACAGGCCTAGGTGGACGTTTAGATTCGACCAATATTGTAACTCCCCTCGTATCGGTTATTACGAATATTGGATATGATCATATGAATATTTTAGGTGATACGTTACCTGAAATCGCGTTAGAAAAAGCAGGTATTATTAAAGCAGGGGTTCCAGTCGTTAGTGGTGTTACACAACCTGAAGTCATCGAAACTATCGCCCGTGCTGCAAAAGAAAAACAGAGCCCAATCTATATTTATAGGCAAGATTTTCACGCGGAACAAGGAAGCATTTCTTCAATAGCTCAAAACTTCTCATATAAAGACGCATTCACACATATAGAAAATATAGAGATTACATTGATGGGTCCGCATCAAGTTGATAATGCGGCTCTTGCGATGATGACATTAAGTGTATTAAAGCAGTATTATGCTGCGATAATCGATGAGGAAGAACTACGCAAAGGATTTCAAAAAACAGCGTGGCCGGGACGATTTGAACGATTGAGAGAAAATCCAACGTTAATTATTGATGGTGCCCATAATGCAGAAGGGGCGACTGTATTGCGTAAATCGTTGGAGACGTTGTATCCAGAAAGGAACATTCATGTTTTACTCGGGTTGTTAAAGGATAAATCGATTGAAGCTTTTTTACACGAAATGATGCCAATCGCAAGCACGATGACGATTACAAGTCCTGATAGTCCACGTGCAATGGAGGCGATTGACCTAGCAGAAGTAGCAAAATCAATAGACCCTAATAAAATACTTTATATAGAACAAGATTGGAAAGAAGCGATTGCACAAATTCAATCAGTGGTCACACCAGAAGATGTGATCGTCATGACGGGATCTTTATATCTTATTGCAGATATACGGAAATATCTTTTAGATGAAGTTTTAACAGGATATCTTTAAAATAATAACTTCCTGATAAGGTGGTGAGATGGTTGAACGCTTCTGAACACGTCCATTTCATTGGTATTGGTGGGTATGGTATGAGCGGAATAGCTCGTGTGATGCTTGAAATGGGGTTTCAAGTATCAGGTTCGGACATGGCTCCACGTGAAATTACGGATAAACTTCAACAATCTGGAGCGAAAGTATTCATCGGTCATAATGCTAGCAACATTACAGGCGCAAATATGATCGTGTATTCATCAGCTATTCCACAAGACAATGTTGAACTACGTGCAGCATCTGAAGTAGGTGCGTTACTTCTTCATCGCTCCGATATGCTCGCTAAGTTGCTAAATGAAAAGACCGGTATCGCCATATCCGGTGCTCATGGGAAGACGACAACATCTTCGATGATATCCCTTGTTATGGAACGTTGCGGTCTTGACCCAACTTATTTAATTGGTGGAGAAATGATGGATATGGGGAGTAATGCTAAGGCGGGAGATGGAGATTATGTCGTAGCTGAAGCAGATGAGAGCGATAGAAGTTTCTTGAAATACCAACCCGCGATTGCTGTAGTCACGAACATTGAAGCGGATCATCTCGAAAATTATGAAGGAAGCTTTGAACGTTTAAAAGATGCGTACCAACAGTTTTTAAACAGTATCAAAGTAGGTGGAACAGCTGTCATCTGTCAGGATGATGAATACCTTCGGTTATTAAGCGATACGATTACCTCCAAGAAGATCACATTTGGAATAGATCAAGATGCTGATTTCCGTGCGACCAATGTATGTTTATTGAACCGGGGTGTTACTTTCGACGTAGAGTACAATCATTCCAATATAGGACATGTTAGGCTCAGAGTACCTGGTAAACATAATGTGTATAACGCATTGGCAACGATTGTCGTTTGTCACCATGTAGGGTTATCTATAAGTGAAATTGCCGAAGTGTTAAAAGATTTTTACGGCGCGAAACGTAGATTCCAAGTGTTGGGTGAAAAGGACGGGATGATGGTTATTGACGACTATGCTCATCACCCAACAGAAATTCAAGCAACAATTTCTGCAGCTAAATCGTCTGAGAAAAGAATTATCGCGGTATTCCAACCACAACGGTATTCGCGTACTTTTTTTCTCCTAGATGCATTTAGTCGTGCTTTCTATGAAGCAGATGAAGTAATCATCACTGATATTTATTCCCCCGTCGGAGAGAAACAGATTGTTGGAGTTAGTTCAGAGAAACTTGTTCAGTTGATTAAGCAGAATAGTAATAGGGAGACGATTTTTCTAGCGACAAAAGAGGATGTAAAACAGTATTTGTTGGAAAATATGAAGCCTAATGATCTAGTTTTGACAATGGGAGCAGGAGACATTTGGATGGTAGCTAAAGATATAGCTAATCATTGGAACGAGGAATAAAAAAGTATTTTTCAATTGATTCAGAAAATAATTGCCAAATCTTAACTTGAACTGTAAAATAATAGAATCAAATCGATACTTTATTAGCGAATGATAGAAGTCGATGTACTTTTTATGAGGGGAAGCGTTTGTTTTGAAAGTACGCACAGTAAGAAAAAAAACGATCCTCACCATGTTCTTACTTGCTTATATTATATTGATTAGCTTTACATTGCTTTATCCTCCGAACGTTCTCAAGATGGATTGGGTTTTATTAGGAAGCTTAATGATGCTTCTTTTTATTGTTGAGACGTTTCCGATTATGCTAAAGAATTCAATCTTTACGATTAGTTTTGGCATTCAACTAGCACTATTTCTAAATTATGGATTTATTGTAGAAGCATGGGCAGTACAGTTTATTCTCATCTTATCATTACTCTTTGCAAAAGAGACTAATGTGTATCGCTATTTGGCTAACATGATGATGTCGACGTTTACGAGTTTGGCTGCTGCAGGTTGTTTCTATTTAGTAGGTGGTTCGACCGAGAAGTTTATTTTTAATGAGACTATTATCGTTCCTATTATCCTATATACAATTGGATATACCGTGGTCAACCATAGCTTGTACATCCTTAATATTCGGATGCTTTATGGTCGGTGGCTCTCATTTCTCGATTTTTCTTTTGTTTTTTCTTACTTAGCTGATCTAATCGGCATTTTTGTCGGTGTATTGCTTACAGGTTTCATTCAAGAGGCCGGCATTATTGCGGTTTATTATTTAGCGATTCCGATACTCACACTTACGTTTATTTTGAACATATATAATCAGATTAGTCAGGTGAATGATAAAATAACGAACCTTAATAAAATGGCTACGACTTTCACAGCGGAATTGGATTTTGATAAAACGATCCAAGCGATTTTCAAATCTGTCCACGACCTTGTTGCTTATGATTACTGCTATATTTTTAAATACGACAAGACAACGGATAAGCTATTACCAATGGAGATTCACGGTATTCTTCCGTTAAAGGAAGAGGATATTGCCCATTTTAAGGCTGTCCTCGTTTCCATAGGGGACGGTCTAAGCGGCAATGTCGCGAAAACAAAACGAACGATTAGAATTAATTCAGCTACTCAAAAAGCTAGATACGCTGATGAGCCGCAATATTTACATCACATTCAATCTTATATTTCCATCCCGATTATGTGGAATCATGAGTTAACGGGGGTTATTACGCTTGCCCATCATAGAAAGAGTGCCTATACGAAGCGTGATGAGATTATTATGGAAATATTAGCAAGCCATGCCGCTGTTGCAATCCAAAACGCTACTCATTTTGAAAAGACACAAGCGGACGGTCGAACAGACCAATTAACCGGTCTTTGCAATTACCATTACTTTGAGCATCTTCTTTACCTTTCTCTTGAGATGGCCAAACAAGTACATCGACCAATAAGTTTAATTCTGCTTGACATTGATCACTTTAAATCGATTAACGACAAATATGGACATCTTGCAGGAAACCAACTGCTGATTCAACTTGCTGAATTGATGTTAGGGATTATAGGTAAAAATGGAATTTTAGCCCGATACGGTGGGGAAGAATTCACCATTTTAATCGAGAATGCATCCGAGAAAGAAGCACGTGCGATTGCGGAGATGATCAGACAGCAAGTGGAGCAGCACACCTTTATTGTTGAAGACGGATTGCAGAATCATAAAAACAAAGATGTTCAGTTAACGGTAAGTATGGGAATAGCCTCATATCCAAGTCAGGCTGACGATCCATTATCTCTTATCCGCCATGCGGACAGGGCCATGTACATAGGAGCAAAACAAGCCGGGAGAAATAAGGTTGCTATTTATGAAGCCGGATAATGAAACCTCACATTCGTTATAATTAACGAATGTGAGGTTTTTCCATTAATTAAACATAATCAAGTAGAAGGAAAATGCAATTCAATGTCGAAATATGTCCAATGAAATATAGATTTGAAGGTGGGATGATTTTGTGGTGAGAAAACGCGTGGGAGACCTTCTCTTAGAAAGTGGATTGATTTCAAACGAACAACTTGCCGCCGCTCTTCAAGATCAAAAGCAAGTGAAGGGACGTTTAGGAGACGTTCTTATCCAGAAAGGCTACATAACGGAACAGCAATTGATTGAGGTGCTTGAATTCCAATTGGGAATTCCACGCGTCCATTTATATAATCTGAAGTTAGATCCTACAATTGTTAATATCATTACGGAACGTATGGCGATTGACTATCAAGTCATTCCGATTCGAAAAGAAGGAAATAAATTAATTCTAGCTATGTCTGACCCATTAGACTATTTCGCCATCGATAATTTGCGGATGTCGACAGGATTTCATATAGAGCCTGTTATCGCTTCTAAGAATGAATTACAAAGGGTCATCCAACGTCATTATGGCTTGCAAGAGTCTGTTGACCAAATTATGCAAGTGTTACCCAAGAATGAAGACGTAATGGAAGCCCGGGTAAACGACCAAGACGCTCCCGTTATTAAAATGGTGAATCAAATATTAAAATCAGCTGTACAACAAGGTGTAAGCGATATTCACTTCGATCCCCAAGAAGATGGAATACGCGTTCGTTTTCGGATCGACGGACATCTTCGTTTAGAGCAAACGTTACCGAAACATATGCAAGGAATCGTCATATCAAGGTTAAAGATTATGGCTGAATTAAATATTGCAGAGAAGAGAGTACCCCAAGATGGTCGTCTAAAGACAGAAATCGATTATCATGAAATTGATATTCGTGTATCTTCCCTTCCGACGATTCACGGGGAAAAGATTGTTCTTCGGATTCTTGATCTATCTAGTTCGATTAAATCGATACATAAGTTAGGCTTTTCAGCAGAGAACCAGAACCTATTTGAACGCGCGATTCGGTTTTCGCATGGAATTGTTCTCATCACGGGACCAACGGGAAGTGGTAAAACTTCAACCCTTTATGCAGCTTTAAACCAGTTAAACAAGGAAGATGTTAACATCATTACCGTTGAAGATCCGGTTGAGTATCAATTACAAGGAATCAACCAAGTTCAAGTAAACGAGAAAACAGGATTAACGTTTGCACGAGGATTGCGCTCGATTTTACGTCAAGATCCAAATATTGTTATGGTAGGAGAGATTCGGGATAGTGAGACGGCAGAAATAGCAGTCCGAGCAGCCTTAACGGGGCATCTCGTCCTTAGTACGCTACATACAAACGATGCGGCTAACGCCTTAACGAGGTTGATCGATATGGGGATTGAACCGTTTCTAGTCTCCTCCTCGATTGTGGGCATTGTCTCCCAACGGCTCGTAAGAAATATTTGTCCGGACTGTATCACATCCTATCCACCGACGGTTGAGGAATATAAACTACTTGAGACGCATAACATCATGACCGATGAACTGTGGAAAGGAATAGGCTGTGGACTCTGTCAAACAACGGGATACCGTGGACGCTCAGCTATTCACGAAGTATGGATTCCTGACGATACGTTACGACGGATGGTATTAGAAAAGAGATCTGATCACGAATACCGTGCTCATATGAATAAAGCTAAATTTTCTTCACTATTAGAAGACGGTCTGAAGAAAGTACAGAATCGTGTAACGACCATACAAGAAGTGCTGAAAGTAACGTTACAAGACTAAAGTGAGGTGACCGATGTGTTTGGGATTGAAGAGCTATTGCGTCTCGCATTTGAAAAGAAGGCATCCGATCTGCATTTGTCTGTTGGATCTGCTCCCATGCTTAGACTAAGTGGGAAGCTAGTACCGCTGGGGGACGATAGATTAACACCTGATGTCCTACATGATATGGTGAATACGTTGATGACTCCTTCCCAGCAATCAGCATATCGATCAAAAGGTGAGTTGGATTTTTCGTATGGCATTGCAGGACTTTCACGATATCGGTTGAATGTATATAAACAGCGGGGAACGGACAGCATTGCCGCACGAATAATCCCTTCTCACATCCCGGATATTCATGAGCTAAACATGCCAGAAGCCGTATTGAATTTTGCGGAAAGGCCACAAGGTTTGCTCCTCGTCACCGGTCCGACTGGTAGCGGGAAATCGACGACACTTGCTGCGATCATCGATCACATTAATAGCCGCTACGCACGACATATCATCACGCTTGAAGATCCGATTGAATACTTGCATCGTCATCAGAAGTCATTAATCGATCAAAGGGAAGTTGGTCTAGATACGCAGTCGTTTACGAATGGACTACGTGCAGCGCTGCGGCAAGATCCGGACGTCATTCTAGTAGGGGAAATGAGAGACTTAGAGACTATACATACAGCAATTACTGCAGCTGAAACCGGTCACCTTGTATTAGCAACGCTTCATACGATGGACGCGGCCAATACGATTAACCGAATAATAGACGTATTTCCACCGTTTCAACAGGCACAAGTACGACTGCAACTTGCATCCGTTTTGTTAGGGATCGTCTCCCAAAGGTTACTTCCACTAAAGAGTGGGGAGGGTAGAATCTCAGCTGTTGAAGTACTCAGCAACACACCGGCAATTGGAAACCTCATTCGATCGGACAAGGTTCATCAAATCAAGTCACTGATGCAGACAGGAAGAAGCCACGGTATGCAGACGATGGAATCATCGTTGCAACAACTTGTAGGTAGTGGAAAAATATCTGACGAAACAGCACGAAGTCAGTCACTCGATTGGGATCAGATGTAGAGGTGTAAACAATGGCTGAGTTTGATTATATCGCCCTCGATAAGTCGGGGAAAAAACATAAGGGTAAGATTACGGCGACAACCCGAGAGCAAGCGATTCTCGATTTGAAATCAAAGGGTATGTATACGAAGCAATTAAAAGAGTTTAAGAAAAGCATACTGCAAATGGATATTCAGCTAACTCGCCCAGTGAAGCCGAAAGAAATTGTTATATTCTGTAGGCAGTTGAGCACGTTAATTCGAGCTGGTGTCACGATTGTGGAGTCAGTAAGAATTCTTACGGACCAAACGAAGAATCGGTACTTTAAAAGTGCATTACAGGAAATCGTTACGGAAATGCGTAAAGGGATACAACTATCTGCAGCAAGTCAGCAACATAATAAAATCTTTCCTCCGATTTTCTATAATATGGTTAGAGCGGGAGAGATAAGCGGTAATTTGGATGAAATATTAGAACGTCTAGCGATATTCTTTGAAAAGGAATACAATACCGTTGAAAAAGTGAAATCCGCGTTGGCTTATCCGATTACTGTAGGTAGTATTGCTATACTTGTGACAGCAATTCTATTAACGACAGTAGTACCTAAATTTATCGGAATTTATACAGGGTTAGGTGTCGAGCTCCCAGTACCTACAAAAATTGTACTAGGAATAAGCAACTTTCTCGTAAATTATTGGTATATAGTATTACTAGGAATGCTAGGGTTAATACTAGGGTTCATTTCATACAGAAAAACACCAGAGGGACGTTATAGTTTTGATTTTATCAAGTTAAAAATACCTGTTTTTGGAACTCTACTACAGAAATCAGCAATTGCAAGATTTGCGAGGACGATGAGCTCACTCTTTTCAAGCGCCGTACCATTACTTCAATCTCTTTCTATTGTGAGTACGATTGTCGGTAATACAGTGATGGTAAAAGTTCTTGAAGAGTCGAAGGAAAATCTCCGTAAGGGTGAAAAGATGTCAGAACCAATGAAGGAGAGCTGGGCTTTTCCACCTTTAGTGTCTCAGATGATTGCTATTGGCGAAGAGACGGGTTCGTTAGATATGATGTTGGACAAGATTGCAGATTTTTACGAGGCTGATGTGGAAACGATGGTAGACCGATTGAAATCGTTGATAGAACCATTTATGATTGTGTTTTTAACGATAATTGTAGGTACCATTGTTCTTGCTATTCTATTGCCATCATTTGGTTTATTAACTCAAATTGGACAATAAGGATGCTAGCCTTAGGTGCGAGCCCAAGGGCTAGATACTTAATAACCATGAATCCTATTATAATAAGGAGGTGAAATACATATGACTTATATAATGAAACTAATGAAGAAGCGAATTGGAAATCAACGCGGGGTTACTTTGATTGAATTACTTGCTGTTATTGTTATCCTTGGTGTTATTTCTGCTATTGCAGCACCAATCGTTTTTAACGAAATTGACGATGCAAATGTAGCAAGTGGTGAAGCTACAACAGAAATTGTTCTGGAAGCAGCAGAAAGGTATTTAATCGTTACTAAACCATCACTAACATGGACATCAAATAAAGCAACGATTGCAATATCAGCGATTTCTGGTGCTGGCTTTTTAAAAGATTCCTCAGTAACAGTTAACGGAACAGTGTTTACTAATGTTGAAGTTACGAGAGACGGGACATCTTTGCGTATTATTAGTATGGTACTTATAGCTTAATTATAGTTGGTGGAATTCTGGTATGGCGCTTTGCGCCATACCGCTTTTTTACATGTCGTAATTAAAAGGAACTAATATGTGGATTATTCTCATATTTTATTTTGTAATTATCTTTCTATTATTAGGCTCATTCTTAAATGTTGTAGCCTTACGTATCCCAAATAATGAATCTATTGCATACCCACCATCTCATTGTACAAATTGTCAACATCGATTATCTATAATAGATCTTATTCCTGTTTTTAGTTA
>FWWL01004862.1_pt1 | contig 21952 bp, 14 predicted proteins | sample 2228331 | NCBI WGS metagenome assembly FWWL01 (sample SAMEA103939775, study PRJEB20133) | metagenome | reverse complement strand
GTCACTTTGATCTGACCGGGGTACTGCACTTCGTTTTCGATGCGTTTGGTGACCTCGCGTGCCAGGAGGGCCGCCTCGTTGTCGCTGAGGGCCTCGGGCTTGACCATGATGCGGATTTCGCGACCCGCCTGCATGGCGTAGCATTTTTCGACGCCTGGGAAGCTCGATCCAATCTCTTCGAGCTTTTCCAATCGCTTGATGTAGGCCTCAAGCGTTTCGCGTCGAGCGCCCGGACGGCTGGCCGACAGGGCGTCGGCAGCTTGAACGAGAACGGCAACGACGGTGCGAGGTTCTTCCTCATTGTGATGGGCGGCAATGGCATGCACCACGGGCATGCTTTCGCCGTATTTCTTGCACAGATCAGCTCCAATCAATGCGTGTGTTCCCTCGATTTCGTGGCTCACGGCTTTGCCGATGTCGTGGAGCAATCCGGCCCGCTTGGCGAGTTGGGGGTCGGCCCCCAGCTCAGCGGCCATGATGCCGCACAGCGGCCATGATGCCGCACAAGATCGCCACTTCTTTCGAGTGCATGAGGATGTTTTGCCCATAAGAAGCTCGGTATTTCAGTCGGCCCAGAAGTCTGTGAAGCTCGGGATGGAGATCGGGGATTTCGAGCTCGAAAGCGACCTGTTCCCCTTCTTGCCGCAGGTGCTCTTGGAACTCACGTTCCGTTTTGCGAACCACCTCTTCAATGCGGGCGGGATTGATGCGTCCGTCGGCGAGAAGTTTTTCCACCGCTTGGCGGGCAATCTCGCGTCGCACCGGGTCGAAAGAACTGAGAACGATGGCATCGGGCGTGTCGTCGATGATGAGGTTCACGCCCGTGGCCGCTTCAAAGGCTCGGATGTTGCGTCCTTCGCGGCCAATAATGCGCCCCTTCATTTCGTCCGAGGGGAGGGTCAGCACGGAACACGTTGTCTCGGTGACTTGCTCGGTGGCGCACCGCTGGATGGCCAGGGTGATGATCTGGCGTGCCTTGCGCTCGGCTTGTTCGCGAGTTTCGTTTTCGATGCGGCGCACCACGGCCGCCGCCTCTTGACGGACCTCGTTTTCAACGCTCTCGAGGAGGAAGCGCTTGGCTTCTTCCGCCGTCAGTCCCGAGATTTCCTCCGCGCGTCGCCGGGCCAACTGCTCCAGCTCGGTGAGCTCCGCCTCGCGCTGAGTCACCTTTTGCAGCCGCTCGTCGAGCTCACGCTCTTTGGCTGCCACCGTCCGCTCCCGCTGGTCGTAGCTCTCAATCTTTCGATCAAGTTCCCGCTCCTTGTTGCGCAGGCGGTTCTCTATCTTTTCGATCTCAGAGCGCTTGCGGTTGAGGTCCCGCTCCACTTGCTTGGTCTTCTGAAACACCAGCTCTTTGGCCTCGAGCTCCGCTTCTTTGCGGATCCGTTCGGCCTCTTTCTGCGCTTCTTCGATGATGACCTGGGCTTCTTTTTGGGCTGAGCTGATCTGCACTCCCATCCGCTTGGTGAGGAACCAGTAAGTGCCGGCGATCGTGGCAAGAATCGCAATTGCCACAATCCCAGCCACGGCTATGAGGGTTACCAAGCCCATGGGAGAGAGTCACCTCCGTTTCTAGTTGTCAAAGAACTACCGCGGTCTCCCCTATGGAAGAGGAGTGCCTACGGCCTGTCGCGGTCGCATGTCTGGACGCTGCAAGGCTCGTAGTCCTTTCAGTGTAAAACAATTTTTGCACCATCTCATTCCAAATTGACTTGTTTTTGCGAGTCGAGGTCGAGGGGGCCGTGGCGCCGCGCTCCCCTCGGCCAGGTGCATTAATGGACCAAAGTCCTGAAAATCGACCCAGGCAAACGCCGAGCAACGAGGAAGCCCCGGGAGAGGGCGGACCGCCTCTCATTTCGGTTATCATGCCCATGCGCAATGCGGCCCCCACTCTGAGCGAGGCGATCGAAAGTCTTGTCTGCCAGACTTGGCCGCACTGGGAGTTGTTGCTCGTCGATGATCAATCCGACGACGACAGTCGCGCGGTCGCCGAGGCGTGGCAGCGCCGTGATTCCAGGGTGAAGCCCTTCCGCAACGAGGGGCGAGGTATTGTCGACGCTTTGAGGACCGGTCTTCGCTGGGCGCGCGGGGAGTGGATTGCACGCCTCGATGCGGATGATATTGCGGCTCCGGAGCGACTGGCGCGCCAGTGGGAGCTTCTCGCCTCCTATTCCCAGTGCGGCGCCTGCGCAACGCACGTCGAAGACTTTGGCGACGTGGGAGAGGGGCGCCGGCGTTACTCGCAGTGGCTGAACTCTCTCGTGAGCGAGTCCGACATTGAGCGCAATCTCTTTGTTGAATGCCCGTTGGCGCACCCCACCCTTCTCATGCGTCGGTCGGCGCTTGTGGCTGTGGGTGGCTACAGGGAGGCCGGATGGCCGGAGGACTACGACCTCATTCTTCGCTTGTGGCTGAGCGGGTGGCGATTGTGCGTGGTGCCCGAGAAGCTTCTCTTCTGGCGCGACCACGCGCAGCGGCTTTCGCGCCGAGATCCGCGCTACAGTCCTGAGGCGTTCCGCGCCTGCAAGCTCCATTATCTTCTGCAAACGCCATGGTTGCGCAGTGGCCGCCCTCTTGTCCAGTGGGGGGCTGGGCGCGAAGGCAAGTGGTGGCTCCAGACGTGGCCGCGTGAGTGCCGACCTCAGGCGGTGGTGGAAGTCGATCCCCGCAAGATTGGTCAGCGCATCCATGGTGTGCCGGTCGTGAGCGCCGAGCAACTCGGCCCACCACAAGGGCGTTTTCTTGTTGTTGCTGTCGGCGTCCATGGTGCGCGTGAGGAAATCCGCCCCTTTCTCGCCGCGCGCGGCTGGCAGGAGCTGGTCGATTTTGTCTTTGTCTGTTAGGCCGCCGAAGTGTCCGCCGGCTCGCCACCATCTCCCACTGAGACACGGGTGAATTGCTGCTCAACGACGCGCCTCACCCGATCGGATGGCATGGGGATGAAAAGGCGGCCGGAGATATGCGCGGACGTTTACTCACGGGCTGGCCGCGTGCTGTGGCGACGGCGTTGGTGTTCGAGCCAGTCCTCAACGAGTGCCTCTAAGTACGCCGTTTCTTCCTCCCCTTCCATGCCCGTCCCGAGCTTAAACTGTCGGCCGTCGGCCAGGCGGATCGAAAGGTAGAAGAAGGGCGTTTTCCCAGCCTGTCCGCCAGCGAGACGCTCGACAGTACGGACCTCGTGTGCAGAGCACTCCGTCAGCTTGGAGCGAAACATTTTTTGCCAGATCCGTACCGTTCCGTCGGGTTCGAGCTCGAGTCGCGACCAGCTCATGGCGGCACCCCACGCCGCCAGCGCGACGAGAGCGGCAAAGAGCCCTACGACCGCCCCAGGCACGATTCCCGCCTTATGGAAGGCGAACCAGGCGGCCAGCGCCAGAGCCACTGCCACGACAAAAAACGCCAGGCTGACGAGCGGACGGCGATTCGGCGGCCAGTCAATCTGCGTGCCGCCAGACATGGTCGGGGAGATGCGGACGGAGAGCTGGGGCGGAGGTCCCTGGCTGAGCCGTTGTCGGCGAGCCTCTTCCTGGAGCGCGGCCGCTTCGGGCGAGAAACTCTTCTCAGTGACAAAGACAGGCACGACAAATTGGGCGGAGTAGTCAGGCCCAGGCATTTTCGCGTGGACGTCGAGGCGCCAGTAGATGCCGTCTTCCGAGCCAAGAGCAGTCGTCGGCTGGCATTCTGGGGGGATGACAAACTCTACTGGGATCGAGACGCTGCCCTGCGGAGCCAGATCCGTTTGCTCGCCGCGCAGATGATGGGTCTCTTGCCAGAGCACGGTTTCTTGCGTTTCCGAGCGCTTTTGGCAGCGACGAGTTTTGCGCTCGATGCATTTGAGCGCCACGTCAATTTCCGTCGAAGGCGCTGGGCGCATCCGCGCCAACACGCGACCGGCGAGGCGCCCACCGATTTCACCAGGGCGGGTCTTCAATTCCAGGATCGACTTGCCGAATCTCTTCCATCGCGCAAACATACCTAGGCCCCCAGCCGCCAAACCAACTCCCACCAAAGCGAAGAGTCCCAGCACGGGATAAAGGACCTGATCAGGCGGACGATCGGCAGTTGAAGGCTCAAAGAGAACCACATAGATGACGGCGCCCACAAAGGAATTCCAAATGAGCGCAAAGGCAATAAGGGCCAGGGCTGGTCCCACCTGCGACGTCGACTCAATGCGGCCCACGGCCCAGTCCTGGTGTTGGTGCCAAGGCTGATCAGAACTCGTCGCTTGCGAGCTTTTTCGGCGGTAAGTGCGCCACGCCGCAATCAGCACCACGACAGGGACAATGAAAAAAAGCGAGAGAAAGAGCAGGAAGGGAATCGCCATCGGCCAGGGGATGCCTTTGCCTGCTTGCGGCAGGACGGTGCTGAAACCGATGACAACAGGAATGAGGAAGATCACTAGCCACAGCGAAAGGAAGATCACGGGAAAGACTTTTGCTGGTGGCGTCTGTGCGGCATTTTGGTTGTCGTGGGAAGATTTCACGGGTCGCTCCCAGGGCGCATTCTCGCAATGACGGGCCATGATGATCGTAGGTGCCCACAAAAAGCAAGGGAAGCGTGTAAGAAGCTCCTCAGGATTCGGGGGCAGGCAGCATAAGGATTCCCTAGGGGCTGCGAAGCCCAAGGCGCGAGACAAGAGTGATGACATTGCAGCCGGAGCCCTGGCAGCGTGGGCGCGGGGCTCACGCAAGGATCTCCCCGCTTCGAGCGCGGCGTCACTCGCTTTGTTTCTGCGGACGAGCCTGGGGCCGGTTGGCTTCAATGACGGTGACGATTGCTTGGACGATTTCCTGCACCGGAAGCTCGCCCGCCTGGGCGGTGCCGAACACGGCGCTGCCGCCAGCCGCCGGCCGCTCAGGCGCCGCCGGCAGGTACTTCGCCACAAGCTCGCGCGGCAGGTCAGCTTCGAAGCACATCTGGGAGTCCATTGGCAGAAGTCCGAGCTCTGCCTGAAGGCGCTCGCGGCGATCTTCGAGCTCTCGTTGGACCAGGGCCATCTGGGTTTCGAGCTGCAACTGGCGCTTGACGAGCTGCTCGTACTGTTTCTGGACGAGCTGGCGCTCAACCTGGATGTCGCGAGCCAGGAAGCGAAGGTGGACGTGGAAGAGACCTAGTGCAGAGACGAGCGCCCAAAGCGCCAACATGGCGGCAATGCGCCGCCAGGTCAGCCACGGCTGCGGCCTCGTGTTGCGCTCGATGGACGTTATAAGGTGACTTGCCCAAATGGGGCATTCGCGTTTGAGCATCACTCTATCAGCTTTTCGCTTCGTGCACTTTTCGCTTCGTACCGTTTTCTCTGCTCACTGAGCCAACTGCTGTCAGGCCGCGATGCGGCATGCCAGCCGTGGGCTCCATAAGCCAATGCGCTTGCCGCCACAAGATCAGGGACGGCGCGGCGAGAGTCGAACAACCGAGCTCTCTCCGCTGCTGGCTTGGGGCGGCCCCAGCCGGGCCGCCCCCGCAGCAAATCCTCTGGCTTGGGGCTCAACCGCATTTAGAGTACCCACAAGCCTGACACGTTTGGCAGCCTTCGCCCATGAAGAGCGGGGCTCCGCACTCCGGGCACTTGGGCTGCAGCTCCCCAGCAGCGACTTCGAGCTGGGGCGATTCGGCTTCTGTTTCGACCACGAGCTGGAAGCTCTTGGCCGAGGAGGCTTCCTGAGCAACGAGCTGGAGCGGCACGCGCAGCCCCGTCTCCGTTGTCAGGTAAAGTTTTGTCTCGCGAGCCAGTTGGTCGACGCGTTCGCGAGGGGCTGCCACGCGGAAGCGCCGCACAAGCCCCTGACCTTTTTCGGCGGTTGGAGTTACCCCTGCTCGCACGGCAATCTGTGTTGCGCCGGCGGCCAGTTTGATCGCGGTGCCAGCGATCGCCACACTCGCCGCGGGAGCGGAGCTCTTGCCCTGCCCATGGCCGTTGGTCCCGTGTCCATTACCACTCGCCGCTTCTGTTTGTTTTTTCTCATCTGCTTTGGAGTCGGCTTTTTTCGTTCCCAGGCCGATGTTGAGCACCTGCGTGTCGCGCGAGCCATCCCGGTAGATGGTCACGCCCTTGCATCCCTTCTGATAAGCCAGGAGATAGACCTCTGCCACGTCCTCGCGAGTGGCGTGATTGGGGAAGTTGACGGTTTTCGAGACGGCGTTCTCGCAGTGGCGCTGGAAAGCTGCTTGATGCTCCAAATGCCACTTGGGCGAGACGTCGTGGGCTGTGATAAAGACCTCACGGACGTCGTCGGGCACGTCGCTGCACTCCTGAACGGAGCCACGCATAGCGATTTCCTTCATGAGGGCATCGGAGTAGAACCCTCGCTTGCGTGCCACTTCCTCGAAGAAGGGATGAACTTCCACGAGTTCTTCACCGTCAAGGACGCGCCGATAGAAGCAGTAGAAGCAGAGAGCAAAGTAAGGCTCGATGCCGCTCGAGCAGCCGGCGAGAATCGAGATCGTGCCCGTGGGGGCAATGGTCGTGACCGTGGCATTGCGGCGGGGGCGTCCGCCATTGTACCACGGATGACTCGGATCGCAGAACACCGACACGGGGAAGTTGCCGAAGGCGCCGCGCTCCTGGGCGAGCTCCTCCGAAGCCTGGGCTGCATGCTTCTGGATGAACTCCATCAAGCGTTCACCGAGGTCCACGGCTTCTTGGGAATTGTAGGGGATGCCGAGAAGATAAAGCAGATCGGCAAAGCCCATGACTCCCAGGCCGATCTTGCGGTTGCCGAACTTGACGAGTCGTGTAATCTCCGGGAGCGGGAAATCCGACATTTCGATCACGTCATCGAGGAACCGAATGCAGAGATGCACCGTCTCTGCCAGCTTGTCCCAGTCCACAATCCAGCAGGTGCCATCATTGAGCAGGTTACGAGAGCGGTAGCCGTCACAGGTGATTTCGCTGACTCCGGAAGAGCTCGCGCCAACTTCAACGCGTCGCACCATGCGGGCGAGATTGATCGAGCCAAGATTGCAGGCCTCGTAGGGCAAAAGAGGCTGCTCGCCGCAGGGGTTGGTGCTTTCGATTTGCCCCACCGTGGGCGTGGGGGTCGGATTGTCGCGGTTGATGCGATCGAGGAAAACAATGCCGGGATCGCCATTGCGCCAAGCGTTGTCGACCATTTTGTCGAAGACCACACGGGCGTTGAGGCGCCCCACGACCTTGCCATCCTTGGGGTTGACAAGATCGTAGTTCTCGTTGCGCAGGACGGCCTCCATGAATTTCTCGGTCACGCCCACCGAGATGTTGAAATTCGTGATGGAGACCATGTCCGCCTTGCACTCGATGAACTCCAAGATGTCGGGATGATCGACGCGCAGGATTCCCATATTCGCGCCGCGGCGCTTGCCGCCCTGCTTGATGGCTTCGGTCGCGGCGTTGAAGACTCTCATGAAGGAAACTGGCCCGCTCGAGACGCCCTTGGTTGAGCGCACGCGATCATTTTTCGGTCGCAGGCGCGAAAAGGCAAAGCCGGTGCCGCCGCCAGTCTTATGGATGAGGGCCGCGTGTTTGACGCTCTCAAAGATGCCGTCGATGGAATCGTCGACGGGCAGCACAAAGCAGGCGCTCAGCTGCTGGGGGCGGCCGGCGCCGGCATTCATGAGCGTGGGCGTGTTGGGCATGAACTCGCGCGAAGCCATGAGGTTGTAAAACTTCAGGCGGAGCTCTTCGTAGCGATGGCGGCTCGCTACGAAATTGAGTTCGGCTTCGGCGATATTCGAAGCCACGCGCCACAGCAGCTGCTTGGGTGTTTCAACGGGGCGACCTTCGTCGTCCTTAAGCAGGTAGCGCTTTTCGAGAACAACAAGCGCATTGCGTGTAAACGTGGGCTCCATGAGATGGACGTCGGCACGCTCCATCTCATGGTTCATCGGGGTTGTCTTCGTCTCGTTCATCGTCAGCTCACTTCTGCGGGATAATGATCTACAGGAAAATACAAGATGTAGTGGAAGGGCTCTACATCTTGTACCCAACAAGAGCGAATGTATCCAAGATCTTGTAGTCCCGGTCAAGCCCAGACGATTAGTGGATGTATTTTTCTTCTAAGTGGCCAATTCATAGGGATTGGCTCAGCGGCACGACCTTTGCTTTGCCCGATCGTCGCCGTGGCCTTGATTGTTCGTTGTAAGTCGCTAATTGACAGTTATCTATAGCACGGCTTTTTAGCGTCCGCTGGGTTGGGAGGCGCGTTGCCTCGAAGAATTTTTCGTGGATTTTTTGCGGCATGGGTGTGGCGCGCCGGCAGGGGCAGTTCTCCCCCCTCTCCCTGGGGCATCCAGCCCGGAAAACAGGAGCGACGATAGCTTGTAACATATATATAAAGATAAAACTGTTAAGTAATATTTTGTAAACTTAATCATGGCTGAGGCAAAAAAAAAGCCCGCGAGAAGGATCTTCTCGCGGGCAAGAAGTTCTGGCGTGGTCTGCGGCGGTGTTAGCCTAGAAGTTCGTTGACCTTGCGCATGACTTCAAAGGCGTCCGCCACGTAGAGCACGTCAGCTTTGCCGTGGGCCCATCCACAATTAGGATCGAGATTGACGGCGCGCCGCTCGTTGATGAAGCGCCAGCCCACCACGTGGGGTTCCTCTCCGTGGCAGCAGGTGGCCAAGCCTTTGGGATGGCGAGGTGTGGATCCGGTCTGTCCCACCTGATTCATGTGGCTCATGCAGGTGAGCACGGCGCCCCCCTCGCCGGCAAGGTCGACGATGGATTTCGTGCCACCAAGAGAAGCTCCGGATTTGGCGAGGAATTCGCGAATGATCGCATCCGCTTCCTCGACGTGGACTTGCCCGTCGCGTTGCTTCTTCGTCCATCCTGCGCCGGCGACAAAGAGGAGCTCCGCGTCGGGGCGGATCGTCTGCTGGTCGGCAGGCGGTTGCTGGATGGTTTCGAAGCGAGTGCGCCTGTCGGCGTCGCTTAATGTCACGGAGAGCTTTTCGAGTTTGACCTCACCGCGCTCGCCCGTCCATGGGGCGGCGGCGCCGCTCTCGAGAGCGACGACCCATGGGCGATGGTTGCGCTCGAAGACGACCATGATACGCTGGCGGTAGTACCAGCGCGTCAGTTGGATTTTTCCGTCGCGTGCTTCGATGGCGGCCGCATGATTGTCGGCGCGTCCGCCCAGCCGGTGGGCGAGTCCGCCGAGAATGCGGGCGACTCGCGAGTGACTCGGGGCGACGATGATCGTGGCTCCAGCGGCGCGCGCGAGCGCTTCGGCCGCGGCGACGTCGGTGGTGTAGCGAGGGGCGGCGAAATCCTCGCCCTCGACGGCAAGGAAACGCTCAGCACCGCAGGAAGCGAGCGCTTCGGCCGCTGGCTGCACGGATGCGCCCCAGAGCGCGACGTCGAAAGGAGCGTTCAGTGCCTGGGCAAGGTTGCGCACCGCAGCGACTGTCTCGTAAGCGAGTTTAGGGAGATTCCCTTCAGTTTCAGTGGGTGTGAGGAGAAGCAGTCTTTCACTCATCGGTGTCTCATCCTTTCGCGCGTCTCAGTGTCCGCGGATCCATTCGACGATTTCGCGGGCAATTTCGTCCGCTGGGACGTCTTTGACGATGCGCGTTTCGCGTTTTTGCTTGGGGAGCTCAGCGGCGACAAAGCGCACACCCTGGGCTCCCACGGCCACACTTTGGGCATTCGGTGGTTCGGGCAGAGTTCCCGTTGCCCAGCCCAGAACGACTGGCGGCCCCTGGCACACAGAGACCTGATAGCGTCCGCCTTCAAGGCGCTCAAGGATGCGCATGGAGCCATCGGGCTGTACCTTGACTTCGTCCACGCCTTGGAACTGGTCGCGAATTCCGAGCATTTCTCCAAGAATCTGGAGAGTGGTGCCTGCGCCGCGGCTCGCTGATTCCCAACCCCCGGCAAGCACAAGGCGATCGAGGGAGAAGTTGGGCAAGGCGCGGATCGCCTGGGCCAGAGCCGCAGCCGTCTCGGCGCTTTCGATGAACCCACTGGCCGAGCCATCGACAGCGACGAATTCGAACGGCACCTTTTGGCCAGCTGTCATCATAACTTGCTGGAGTTTGGCCTTGGGTCCAAGGCTGACGAGTGTCAAGCGGCTGCCCGCAATGCTTTTGGCTAGAGCAGCGCATTCGTAAAGTGCGTGCGCTGCCCAGGGATCGAGCACGGCGGGCAACATGGTTTCGTTGCGCAGGGAGGGTCCCGTCGGGCCCATCACAGGCTCGAGAGTCTGGAGGGGATCCGGGACGATGCTTGCGCACACAACAAAATGCAAAGCGTTCGTCATGGCAAAACATCACCTCAGGATCATCAATTCGTGACCCGAGCGCAAAACAGAAAGGGCGCAAGCGCAAGCTAAAACCATTCAGACGGCCGTAAGAGAGGCAAAACGGGCCGCCGAATTTGAAAAAACATCGCCGCAAAAAAAAGCGTGCTTTTTCATGATGAATTTTTAGCGAAATGTTTTATTCTATGTTGTAGCCAAGCGCGAGATAACATATTATTTGTTTAGGAAAGGCGTGATGAACGCCTTTCCCCAGCTCGCAGTTTGGGTCAAGAAAGGAGCGAGACCATGGCAGCCAAGAACAAAAAAGCTGCAGAGGCAGTGGAGAAGCAGAAACGCCGGGGACGTCGGCGCAAAGAGACACCCTATCGCCGGATTCTCATGGGCATCCGCGTTGAGGAGCATGTGGCCAAGCTCCTGCGGGCGCTGGCGATCCTGCAAGGTGTGCCCGTCGGGGAATTTGTCGAGCAGCTTCTGCTTGCTGCGATTGAGGGCGAGAATGCTCTGGCCGACGCGAAGGGCAAGATTCCTCCCCAGGTGAAAAAGAAGGTGGAGGCACTCAAGTCCTCAAGTCGGCCTACGATATCGAGTTCACCCGCTATCAGCTTCTCAGCCCGCAGTCACAGAAGCCTGCGGAGTAACATCGGGCACAAGGAGGCGCTACGGCGCCTGGTACGACGGCAAGGGAAGCGGCGATTGTTTTCCCTGCCACGACAAATGAAGGAGAGAGCGAGACCGTGGGGAAACGTGGTGCCTTGCCGAGTGCCGAGGTGGGGCTAGCTCTGCCGCGCTTTGGCACCGATGGCTGGCGTGCCATCATTGCTGAGCAATTCACGTTCGACAACGTAAGGCGTATCGCGGCGGCGACAAGCCGCTATTTGCGTGATCAGGGGCAGCTGCGGCGGCCAATCGTTGTCGGCTACGATACGCGCTTTCTTTCGGCGGAGTTTGCTCGAGCTTTTGCAGAGACGGCGGCGCGCGGCGGAGCGACTGTTTATTTGGCGAATGCTGTGACGCCCACGCCCATGCTCAGCTGGGCGGTTCGCCATTGGCGGGCAGCGTTGGGCATCATGATCACAGCCAGCCACAATCCGTATGCGTACAATGGCATCAAGTTCAAGGGCCCCTACGGCGGGCCAGCCATGACGGATCTGACGCGCGCCATCGAGGAATATCTCCACGCACTCAGCAGTCCCGCCATGGCTCAGGATCTCGGCGGGAAGCTCGTCGAGAAAGATTTCGCGCCGCTTTACTGGAAACAGATCGCCGGGTTCGTGAATCTGCGGCTTTTGCGGCGGTTCGAGGGGACGATTGCCTACGACGCTATGCACGGGGCGGGCATCGGCACGGTGGGAAGGTTCTTGCGCGAGGCACGCGTGGCCGTTGTGGAGGTCCGCCACGACGTGCATCCGCTTTTCGATGGGGGCGGCCCCGAGCCGATCGCGCAAAATCTCGAGCCTTTGCGCCAAGCCATCCGCACGCACAAGGCGCGTTTGGGGCTTGCCACGGATGGGGACGCGGACCGCTTCGGCGTGCTCGATGAAAAGGGCCAATTTGTCCAGCTGCACGATCTCATGCCGCTGCTCTTTGAGTATCTCGTCGAGACGCGCGGCTGGAGCGGCGACGTCGTGCGCACGACCTCCATGCACGACACCGTCGACAAACTCGCCGCCCAACAGGGTCGCCAGGTTTATGAAGTGCCGGTGGGCTTCAAAAACGTGTGCGAGAAGATGCTCGCCCACGATATTCTCATCGGCGGCGAAGAAAGCGGCGGCTTTGGCTACAAGAATCACCTGCCCGAACGCGACGGGATTTTGTCGTGTCTGCTTGTCGTCGAGATGCTTGCGGCGCGCGGCACGACGATCTCGCGGCTGGTGCGTGATTTGCGACGCCGGACGGGTCCCTTCGCCTATGGCCGCATCGACAAGCATTTCTCGGTCGTCGAGCTGCGGCGCAATTTTGAGGAGCTCAAAGCTTCCCCACCGAAAACACTGGCTGGTTTGCGCATCGAGCGAGTGAGTACGGCCGACGGCATCAAATTCTACTTTGCCGATGGCTCGTGGATGCTCATGCGCATCTCGGATACGGAGCCTTTGGGGCGAATCTATGTGGGGTCGCGCGATGAGCAAACCGTCGAGAAGATCCTGGCGGCCGGATCGGCGCGTCTCTTTCGCAAAAGGTGACTAAGGTCTTGCTTTTGGAGCCAGAGCTCCACGCTATGTGAATCTTGCTTGGACTTTGACATGATGACGAAGCCCGCCAAAGCGGGCCACGATGAAAGGACGATGACTATGACGCGACGTACGACCAGTTGGATTCTCCTGGTTGCCCTTGTGGTGCCGACTCTGGCGATGGGACAGCTCATGGATCGGGGGCAAGAAGGTTTGGCGCAGCCGACCCCCACACGGCGGCCCTTTTTCCGCCGCGCGCAGGCCACCCCCGCGCCGGAGGAGGCCGCTCCTGTGCAGCAGGCCACGCCTGCGCCGACGCGGACCCCTCAAGCGCGTTCTGCAAAGGCCGAGCCCACGCGCAGACCAGCTCCAGCGGCTAGCCGCCCGAAGGAGTCACCCGCGCGTGAAGCTTCGCGCCCCAAGGAAACAGCCGAGCGCAAGGAGGCGGCCAAGAAAGAAACTCCGAACCTCGCGGCCACGCCCAAGCCTGGGGTCACGGAGCGGGATCGGGAGCTGAGTAGCACGATTGAGCTCGTGCGCGAATTCCTCCAGGCAGCGCAGTTGGGGCAGTATGCAAAAGCGAAGCGTGCTCTCACGCCGGCCGTGCAAAAATACTTTGATGGTGAGCATTCGGCGCTTGGCGGCGGCCTCAAGCGCGTCCTCGATGCGATCACGCGCGATGGCGAGATCCGCACCATTGATCCTGAAGTGGCGCTGCGCGGTGAGGGCGCAAGGGTCGATTGCCAAATCACCTACCGTGATGGCTCGACGAAGAAGTGGCTGTTCGATCTCATCAAGACCGAGCAAGGGTGGAAAATTGAGCTGGACGTACCAAGCGTGCTGCAGGCCGCCGGCCAAAGCGCGCCTGCAGTGAAGGCGCCAGCGGCGACACCCGAGGCCACTCCGGCGCCCACGCCCGAGCCCCAGGCGGCTGCACCAACTCCGGCCCAGACACCGGCGCCCGCGGCAACGCCGCAGCCGGCTCTAGCTGATGCTCCGTGGAAGAAAGCTAATTGAACGCTAGGGCAGCGTCCGCCACGTGAAGTGGGAAACTCCAGAGGCGGGGAAGCTTATGGCGAGCTCCCCGCCTCGTGCTTTTGGGGGGAGCAACTTGGGCGCGTTCGCTCGCTTTGTGGGGCCCTCGGGATTTTTTCTCATCGCGCTCGTGGTTGTGGCCCACGTGCTTTATTCGCCACTCGGATTCAACCCCACCGATGATGGACTTCAGCTGGCCTTTGCGCGCCGCGTTGCGCATGGTGAGGTGCCACATCGCGATTTCCTCTCGGTGCGTCCAGCGCTGAGCTACTATCTCTGGGCTCCCTCCTTGCGTCTGGGCGACTCCGTCATTGTGGCGACGCGGGGATTGGTGTGGCTCGAATGGGGAATCCTGGTGTGGCTCTGGACGCGAGTCCTCGTGCGTCGCATCCTTCGGCATGCGTTGGCGCCGGTGGAGGAGCTCGCGCTGACTACTGTGGGTTTCATGGTTGGATTTCACAATTTCCCCGTGATGCCGTGGCATACGATTGATGGCCTTTTTCTCCTCTCTTTGGGGCTGGCTCTGACGAAAGCGCGTTCTCGTGGCTGGCGGGCGACGGGATGGTGCCTCGTGGGACTGGCGCCACTGGTCAAGCAAAGCTATGCGCCGGCCGTACTGCTTCTTCTGTTGATGGGCCGAGAGCGTGCTAAGCCTTGGGCGTGGGGAAGCGCCATCGTGCCCGGGTTGGTCTATGCGATGGTGATGGCCGCCAGCGGCGCTCTTGGGGACGCTCTCGCGCAGCTCACCTCCAACCCGCGCTTTCTGGCCACAGCGGTGCTCACGTATCCGGTCACGTATCCGCTCTTTCCCTTGGTCGTGGTCGGTGCGGCCGGCTGGGCTTTCCTTTGGGATAAGGCGGGCAAGCGCACCAAGCTGTGGGGAGCAGTCGCGCTCGCCGCTGCAGGCATTGTTCCGCCACTCGCCCTTCTCAATATTTTCGCGCCCCAAATGTTTTCGATTCACCTCTTTGGCGTCGCTCTGGGCCTCGCCGCGGGATTGGCTCTCGTGCGGTGTTTTTCTCAAGGGGGGCTACCTTGTGCCGCCGTGTTGCGGCGAGTGGGTACACTGCTAGCAGAGGCCCTCATCTTGGCCTGGACGAGCGCCATTTCGATAGCCGTGAATTATCCTGCGCTGGCGGTTGGAATTCTGTGGTGTGCGCTCTTTGCGGCGCTGTTTCGTCCCTGGCGCATCCTCTTTTCCTCACTGCGTTGGCGGCAGCTGGCTGCAGTCGCGTTGATTGTTGTGACGGCTGGCGCTTTCCATTACGGCCGCACGAACCTCATTTATCGCGAACGCCCTGCCTGTGAACTCACCGCGCGGCTTGATGGTGTGCTCGCGGGTGGCCTTGGAGTGCGGACGAATCCGCGCGTCAGAGAGATGTTGGCCGAGCTGCGCGATCTGGCTACGAGCGCCACCCAAGCTTCCGTGCGCTATGCAGTGCTCCCGGATTGCGCAGCGTGGTGGATCGGCGCGCTGCAGCCGAATCCGCTTCCCTTCATTTGGGATAACGAAGTGGAGCTCCCTGGGCCGCTGCGCGCCCGCGCCGTGGAAGCGCTTCGGCAAACGCGAGGGAGGGTGCGCTTCTTTGTCACCCGCTACGAGACGGACTCGCTTGCTGAGGGATTGCGGCCGCTTCGCCCGCGTTATCCTGCCACCCAGGCGCTTCGTTCAATGGCTCGAAAGCTCGGCGAAACCCGCTATTTCGAAATCTACGAGCTCTCGGATTGAGCGCGGGCAACTTCGCTTATTGCATTTCCTTTTGGCCGCTCTATAAAAATGAAGGAGATCACAGAGAGCTTCGGCGCAGAATGACTGACGAATTTCAGACGAAAGACGATTCACTCGATTCCGTAACGGGGCATGATCCCACGATCATTGTCGAGGTGCCGGACAAGCTTGGCTGCTATCAGCTATTGCGTCTGCTGGGGCGGGGTGGCATGGGTGAGGTCTGGCTGGCACACGACACGAAGTTGGATCGAGAGGTCGCCATCAAACTCATGCGCCGGGAGCTCATGGCGCGCGAAGATGCCGTCAAGCGCTTCTACCGGGAGGCTCGCGCCGTCGCCCGCCTCAACCATCCCAACATTGTCCAAGTGTATGCCATCGGCGAGGAACGCTCGCTCATTTATATGGTCATGGAGTACGTTGACGGTGAAACGGTGGCTCAGCGGCTCAAACGCCTTGGCCCGCTTCCCTTGAAAGAATGTGTTAGCATTTTGCTGCAGGCTGTGGAGGGGCTGGGCTACGCCTACGCGCGCGGCATCATTCACCGCGACATCAAGCCCTCGAACATGATGCTGACGAGCGACTTCCGCGTGAAAATTGCGGACTTTGGGTTGGCCAAGATCATCGAGCACGATTCGCAGATGACCGTCGCCGGCACGGCCATCGGCAGCCCCAACTATATGTCGCCGGAGCAGGCGCGTGGTGAGGAGGCCGATCACCGTAGCGACATTTACGCGCTCGGCATCAGTTTCTATCAGATGCTCACAAATGAGCTCCCCTTCACCGGCCAGACGCCGCTGACGGTGCTCTTGCGCCAGATCCAGGATCCTCTGCCGGAGCCCGAGTCTCTGCGCCAGCTCGAAAATGGTCGGGTTCTTGAGATCATCAAGAAGATGACGGCGAAGAATCCCGAGGAGCGTTTCCAAACTTATGGTGGGCTGGCGGCTGCCTTGGCCTCCTTGGCCCCTGACATTAAGGTTCAGCCCGCAGCGCATGCCATCACGAGCACGGTTCCCACACCGCCGGGTAGCGCCTCGGCGGACGGGGAGCACAAGGGCGAGAGCACCGGCGAGGCAGATATCCGCACTCATCTCGAGCAAAAGCCTCAGGGGGGCACATCGGCCGAGGCGACGGTGACCATGCCAGCGCCTGCAGCGGCGCGGGACCGCCTGGTCTTCGCCAGCATCATGACCGTCGCGATCACTGTGTTGGGGGTTGTCGCGATCGTGGCGGTGCTCATGATCTTTCGTTCGCAGCCGCCCTCGCCGGGAGTTGAGGTCCAGCCGCGCCTCGCGCGCGAAACGCCCGCTCCCACGTCGACGCCTGCCGCCATGCGAGCCGGACAAGTCGCTTCGCCCACTCCCACGGTTGTGGCTCAAACGCCGCCTCCCACGCCTCCGCTAGTGGGTTGGGATGTGGCGCAAGGGAGCACACCGGGGCGGGAAGCGGGAGTGAGTGGCGCGCCCCCTGTGCGCCCGACGGATGTGGCAGCCGCTGCGCCGCGGGTGGCAGCACCGCCTCGGCACGTCGCTGGTGTGCCGCCGAGAGTGGCGGGAGCCTCGCGCCCAGGGGCGACGCAAGGACAGCCGACCAACCAAGTTGGTCGCAGCGCCACTCCTTTTATGCCACCGCCGGTCGGTCGGGCGATTGTCCTGGGCGCGCGCGATGCCGTGGCAGGGGAAAAGATCCCCCTTTACAAGGAACCTGGCCAGCTTGGACTGACTCTCGATGCCGGAACGCGTCTTCCAACCGACGGAACTGTGGATCGGGGGCCTGATGGCAAATTCTACAAGGTGAGCTACCAAGGCCAGCCTTACTTGGTGAAGCTCGAAGATGCGCGACTGGAGGTCTATGGTGCGGGCCCAGGACGGGGGGCGGCGCCACGCCGAGGTCTTGTCATTCGGCTTGGAACACCAGACGATTCCGCCGGGGTTTCGGTGGGCATTTTTGGTTATCCGAAGCCGACGCGCGAGATCGCCCGCTTGCCCGCAGGTACGGAGCTGCCCGCGGAAGAAGTCGACGATCCGCCCGGCTATCGGGTGCGCCTCCCGGATGGGAAGGTCGGCTTTGTTTTTAAGAAGATGGCCCAGCCAGTGACGCCATCGCAGCCGTGAGCTGAGGGCCCAGACGGTGGCGCGCCCGTCACGCTGTCTTCGTTTCGGGGTCATCCGCGAGTGGGGACGTCGCCGGTGCCTTTTCTTCTGGCCACGAGGTGGGGCGGTGAAGAGGCTTGCGGCAATTCCTTGGAGGAGGCGCAACATTTGGCTTGTGCGTGGCGATCACAAATGAATAAGAATCCGCTTCGTCGCTAAAAAATAATGCCAACAGTGGTCGGGGCGTAGCGCAGCCTGGTAGCGTACCTGAATGGGGTTCAGGTGGTCGCTGGTTCAAATCCAGTCGCCCCGACCATTTCCTTTTTTGGGCGTCATTGCGGGGGGCAAGACTTTCATGCGCGGAGTTCCCTCCCCCTCGCCCCCGAAGACGGTCATTTGCGGGAAAGTTGAAAGAGGGCGAGCGTGATTCCACATTTCCGTTGCGCAAGAAATTGAGAGCCGATTTACCTGGGAAACTGTGGCGATGAAGCGACCGGATAAAAGCCATGTCATCACCGCGATCCTCGTCGCAGCCGACATCGCGGCGTTCTGCGCGATTTGGTTCGGCATGTATTTTTTGCGCGATTACCTTGCGCAGGTGGGTGTCCTCCGTCGCCCCATTAACCCGATCCGCAATTATGTCCTGGCTCTTCAGGTTTACCTTCCGCTCTGGCTTCTTTGCGAGTGGTACTACGGCAATCTTGACCACCGCGAGAAGCTCACCGGCCTCAACCAGCTTTCGCGGATTCTCAAGACGTTCATCGCAGGCCTCATCGGCTCACTGGCTTTTGCTTATTTGTTCAAACAATGGGATATCGGCCGTTTCATTCTTCTTGGGACGTCGTTTATCTACTTCTGGTGGCTTTATCTGTCGCGTTCGCTACTCAAAGCCTGGAAGCAGGCCCAGGTGCTTCGAGGCGAGGGCGTCATCAACGTTTTGGTCATCGGTGTGGGTCGTACGGCGCGCCACGTGATGGATCGCATCCTCAATCATCCGGAGGGCGGGTACCGGCTCGTCGGGTTTGTGGATCCAAATCCGCGGCGCCCGCACCGCCCGATCAATGGTTTCCCTGTGCTGGGCACGACTCGCCATCTCAAACGCATCCTGCGCGAGCATCCCGTGGATCAGGTCTTCCTCGCGGTGCCGAAGATGCCGCAAAATGAGATGATGAACCTCATCGTGCAGTGCGAGGATTTGGGGGTCCAGTTCAAGATCGTGACGAACCTTTTCGAGGTGATCACGTCGCAAGTGCGCATTGACGTCATTGACGAGGTGCCGGTCATTCATTTGCGCAACACGGAGCTGCCTTTCGTTCAGGCGGTGCTCAAGCGTGCGCTCGACATCGTCGTGGCGAGCACGCTGCTTTTACTCTTTGCGCCGGTGATGCTCGTCATCGCCATTGCCATTCGGCTCGATTCGCGTGGCCCGGCGCTTTTCAAGCAGGTGCGCGTGGGGCAGCATGGCAAGCTCTTCGAGATGTACAAGTTCCGCACTATGCACGTCGATGCGGATCCTTATGCGCCAGCGCCCACCGATCCGAATGATCCGCGCATCACGCGCATTGGTCGGTGGTTGCGGCGCTACAGTCTGGATGAATTTCCGCAGCTCATCAACGTCCTCAAAGGCGAGATGAGTATGGTCGGGCCGCGTCCGGAGATGCCCTTCCTTGTGGAGCAATACGAGGAATGGCAACGGCGCCGCCTCGATGTGAAGCCAGGCGTCACAGGACTCTGGCAGATTGTGGGGCGCAAGAATTTACCCCTGGCCCTGAACCTCGAATACGACTTCTACTATATCAAGAATCAGAGCCTCTTTTTCGATCTCGTCATCCTGCTCAAGACAATCCCCGCAGTGATCTTCGGCAAGGGGGCCTTCTAATGCCGAGAAATGCCAAGACGCGCTCCCACTGTGAGTTCGTGTGGCGTCCGGCGCTGGAAAGCTCGCGCCGCGAGTCAGCACGCGGGGAGCTTCCTCATGGCCGTGTGGTTTATTCTGATGGTTTCGAGTGTCGCCCTCGCTTATTACTTTTATCTCAAAAGTGAACGCCTCGAGCGCGAGCTGCGCGATCTGCGTCAGCAAGTGGGGTTGCCTGCCCAAGCGGACAGCGGAGAAATCAAAACGGTGGTCATTCCGGAGGGCGTGCCTCCCGAAGCTTTTGAAGAGACAACCGGCTCCGTCGTCCTCCCCCATGGTTCCTCAGCGCCTTCACAAGAGGCCGTGGCGATCGAGGCGACGCCTGCTCCCACGTTTTCTCCCACGCCTGAGGCGGCTAACTCGCGCGCGCTGCAGCGGGGGACGACCGGGGCAAGCGAGGTTGCTGCGACGCCTGTCTCGCCTGCGGTGACACGGGAGGCGTCGCCCGCTCCCAGCGCGTCCGCCGAGATTACCCCCGTGACCCCTCATCCGCGCTCCACGCCGCGGCCGTCGCGAATTGGGTCGGTATACGACATTCCTAAAGAATCGCCTCGCCGCTAAGAGAGGGGCTTTTCAGCGATTCACTCGGCATAAGTCTTGCCAACACGAGTTGTGAACCTGAGCATTCGCCCTGATACAAGGCGTCAGGGGGCTACTTTTGGAGCCTTTTGACACATGGGCGGTTTGTCAGGTGCATAACGACATCACAAAGTGGGGGAAACCATGAACGCAGACAAACTGACAGTGAAAGCAGCGGAGGCCCTGCAGGCAGCCCAGTCACAGGCCATGCAGCAGGGCAATCCGGAAATTACGCCGGAGCATTTGCTTCTTGCTTTGGTAACGCAGGAGGACGGCATCGTCCCGCCCATCCTGCAGGCTTTGGGTGTTTCGCCGAGCGCGGTGGCAGGTCGCCTCAAGGCAGCGCTGGACCGCTTGCCGCGGGCCACGGGCGCGACGCAACCGCCGCACCTGGCGCGTGTCCTTCTCATGGCGCTTGATGCGGCTGAGGCCGAAGCGCGCAGGTTCGGCGATGAGTATACATCGACGGAGCATTTGCTCCTGGGCATTGCCAAGCAAACGCATTGCGAGGCGTCGAAGATTCTCGCGAGCCTGGGAGCGACCGAGGATGCCATTCTTCGGGCGATGGCCAACGTGCGCGGGTCGCACCGCGTGACGGATCAAAACCCCGAGGAAAAGTATCAAGCGCTCAAGCGCTACACGCGTGATCTCACCGAAGCGGCTGAACAGGGGAAATTGGACCCTGTCATCGGCCGCGATGAAGAGATCCGGCGTGTCATCCAGGTGCTCTCGCGCAAGACCAAGAATAACCCGGTACTCATCGGAGATCCGGGTGTGGGCAAAACTGCTATCGTCGAGGGGCTTGCGCAGCGCATTGTGAGGGGCGACGTCCCGGAGGACCTGCGCGACAAGCGCATTGTGGCCCTTGATATGGGGTCGCTCATTGCGGGTGCGAAATACCGCGGCGAGTTCGAGGATCGGCTCAAGGCCGTTATCAAGGAGATCATCGATGCCCAGGGGCGCATCATCCTCTTCATCGATGAGCTCCACACGGTTGTGGGCGCGGGCGCAGCGGAAGGCGCTGTGGATGCGGCCAACATGCTCAAGCCGCCTTTGGCACGCGGTGAGCTGCGCACGATCGGGGCCACCACGGTGGACGAATACCGCAAGTACATCGAAAAGGATGCGGCCCTCGAGCGGCGCTTCCAGCCGATCCTCGTGGAAGAGCCGAGCGTGGAGGACACCATCTCCATCTTGCGCGGCTTGCGCGACCGCTACGAGCAATATCACAAGGTGCGCATCCGCGATTCGGCCCTTGTCGCGGCAGCCACATTGTCCCATCGCTACATCAACGACCGCTTCTTGCCCGACAAGGCCATCGATCTCGTGGACGAAGCCGCGGCGCGGCTGCGCATGGAGATCACGTCGCGGCCCGAAGAGCTCGACGAGGTCAAGCGCCGCATCATGCAGCTGCAGGTTGAGGCTGCGGCGCTGCGCAAAGAGGGCGATGCCGCCAGCAAAGAGCGCCTGGAAAAAATCGAGCGCGAGCTGACTCAGCTTCAGGAAGAGGAGCACAAGCTTGAGGCTGAATGGCAGGCTGCGAAGGCCATCGGCGATCGCATTGCGGAGCTCAAGCGCCAGATCGATGAAACGCTCCATGAGATCGAGGTGGCGCAGCAGCAAGCCAACTGGGATCGCGTGGCAGAACTGCAGCATGGGCGCTTGCCGCAACTGCAGCGCGAGCTCGAGCGTTTGCAGGCCGAGGCCGAAAGCGGTCTGGCGCGCCGCGAGGTCACGGAAGAGGACATCGCCGAAATCGTGGCGCGTTGGACGGGGATCCCGATCTCGCGCTTGCTGGAGAGCGAGGCCGAGAAGCTCGTGCGCATGAATGAGCGACTTGCCCAACGTGTTGTGGGGCAGGATCATGCCATCGAGGCGGTCTCGAATGCCGTGCGGCGCGCGCGTGCTGGCCTTGCCGACCCGAATCGCCCGATTGGCTCTTTCATCTTCCTGGGGCCCACGGGTGTGGGAAAAACCGAGCTGGCTCGTGCGTTGGCGGAGTTCCTGTTCGACGACGAGAACAACATGATCCGCATCGACATGAGCGAGTACATGGAGAAACACTCCGTGGCGCGCATGATCGGTGCCCCGCCAGGTTATGTGGGTTACGAACAGGGCGGCCAGCTCACCGAGGCCGTGCGGCGCAAGCCCTACTCGGTGGTGCTGTTCGATGAAAGTGAAAAGGCGCATCCGGACGTCTT
>FWWL01004860.1_pt1 | contig 21966 bp, 22 predicted proteins | sample 2228331 | NCBI WGS metagenome assembly FWWL01 (sample SAMEA103939775, study PRJEB20133) | metagenome | reverse complement strand
TTTGCAGCTTTTAATTATTATTATTCTTTTTCGAAGAAGCAGCTCTTGCCCACAAACTCCCTTAATATCGAGTTGGTAGGAGTTTCATCCATATCCGCATTTAGGAAGTATTGCAGAAATTTTGAAAGTCTCTTGGCTTCTATATATTCCGGAACGCTGTTATCTATCTTTTCCAGCTGCGGCAAAGCAATCTGATTCAGTACGGCCAGCTCATAGACTAAGGATGAGTTGAACATAATATCAGCTTCCTCCTGGAAGGGATAAATATAAGTGTCTTCCCCTCGTCTTACCGAGTCCCAGCGTTTTATTGTTGAAAGAGCATCTGCAGACCTGAACTGAAAATCTCTTACTATACGCCTTATTAGTCTTAGGTCAGAAGTGGGAATCCTGTTATGGTCATCTATGCTGAGGTGTGTAAGGGCACTTATATAAATCTTGAACTTCTGCTCTTTTGGAATGTACTGTGTGAGTCTTTCATTAAGTCCATGTATTCCTTCTACCACAAGCACTTGTTCTTCGCTGATCTTCAGCTTCTTGCCCCTCCACTCCCTGTCTCCCGTATGGAAATTGAAGGAGGGCATTTCCACTTCTTCACCCTCAATGAGCCTTTTGATAACATCATTAAAGGTAACTATATCAATTGACTCTATTGTCTCAAAATCATATTCCCCATATTCATCCTTTGGGGTGTCCGCTCTATTCTTAAAGAAATCATCCAAGGATATGGCAACCGGCTTCAGCCCATTAACTCTAAGCTGTACCGACAGACGCTGGGCAAAGGTTGTTTTTCCTGAGGAGGATGGCCCTGCTATAAGTACAAGCTTCTTATCATTTGAGGCAGAGATCATATCCGCAATCTGTGCAATTTTCTTTTCATGGAGTCCCTCAGCAACCGCCATCACCTCACTGATTCTTCCGCCCTTTATTGCATCATTCAAATGACTTATATTTTCCAGCTCCAATATCTTTCCCCAGTTTTCAAATTCTCTGAATATATTGAAAAGCTTTTTGGATTCCTTGTATTCAGGAAGTTGATTAGGAGCTGACTTCTCCGGAAACCTCAGTACAAGCCCCGGTTGGTTGAATTTCAGCTCAAAAAGCTTAAGGTAACCGGTAGAGGGAACCATGTACCCATAGAAGTAATCATGGTAACCGTGACAGCTGTAAACATTAATATATTCCTTTTTTCGATACTTTATCAAGTTTACTTTATCGAACTGATGAGCCCCCATAAAGAGCTCTATGGCTTCGGCACTGGTTATTTTCCTTTTTTCGAAGGGTATATCCTGCTTTTGAAGCTCCCACATTTTTTCTTCTATTTTTAAGATATCCGACTGCGCCAATGGTTCATCCTTATGAACCTCACAATAAAGCCCTTTGCTAAGGGAATGCTCCACCGTGACCCTGCACCCTTTGAATAGCTCTTTTGCAGCTATTATGAACAGAAAAGCCAGACTCCTTGAGTAAAACCTGTTTCCGTAGCCTGTGGTTCTATCAATAAACTGAAGTGTGCAATCCTTTTGAATCTCAACCCACAGCTCCTTCAGCTCGTTATTCACAATCGCTCCGACGATATCTGATTTGAAATCCTGCTGAAAGTCTTTTGCTATCTCCAAAAGCTTGGTTCCCTTTGCATATTCCTTCTTTATATTTTGGGGGAATGTCAATAAAACCGTATCTCGCATAATTCAAGCCTCCAATCATAATAGATTATTATCCCTCATTATCAGAATCTAAAACATACACTATTTATCTCTATTTTATTCGAGAGAAACAAAAAATTCTATATTTTCTGAATAATATAATCTTATCTTCGTTAGTAGTGTAAAGAAAACCTTTATTTGATACATATCTATCATATTCTGTTAAATATAGAAATATTTATGTTTAAATTGAGTACACTTTATTATAGAATATATATATATAAGAGCCATTCGGATACGGGTTTTAAAGGCACAGAAGTACTGTGTCACAATATATGAAAGGTGGGTCATGTATGCTTAAATACAAAATAGTCGGCAATGCAATGCAGCAGATTGTTGTCGAGCTGGGTGCCGACCAGGTAATGTACAGTGAAGCCGGAAAATTCCTATGGAAAACGGACAATATCAAATTTGAGACTTCCTTCAATGTAAGTGACAAGAAAGGTCACTTTGAAGAAAAAGGCGGCGGGGGATTCCTCGGCAAGTTCATGGATACCGCTGTCACTGTGGGTAAAAGGAAATTGGCAGGTGAGTCTGCTGCTTTTCAGGTGTTTAATGTCACTCACGGGCAAAGTGGTTTGGTTACTTTCTCACAGACAATTCCCGGTGAAATCATGGCTTTGAATATTGAGGATTTCGGTGAGCTGTTTGTTCAAAAGGACGGCTTCCTGGCAGCTGAAAATACAGTAGACTTTGATATCGCCCTTACAAAGAAGGTAGGTGCCGGCTTCTTCGGCGGCGAAGGCTTCATCCTAGAGAAATTTAGTGACAAAGGTACCCTTTTCATTGGTGCCTGCGGTAATTTCATAGAGCTTAATCCTGCAGATTATGGCGGAAAGATACAGATAGACACCGGCGCTTTGGTTGCCTTTGACAAGAATATTGACTATGACATTGAATGGGTAGGTAAAAGTGCAGGACAGGTAGCTAAGAACCTCCTGTTCGGCGGAGAAGGACTTTTCCTTGCCACTCTCTCCGGAAATGGAAAGGTAATACTTCAAAGTATGAATATAACTTCACTTTCCAGAACACTTTTCAGAAATGCGACCAAATCATCCCCTGAAGACAGAAGTAGCGGCAACATGCTCGGCGGACTTGGCAGCCTCCTGGGAGAGTTAGGTGGGGATAAGTACTAAGCTGTCAAAAGCTCCGATTAATAATCGGAGCTTTTTTAGTATACATAACAAGTTGTCAAACTAATTGTCAAAGATGTAAACAAATTGTAACAACTGGCCTCAGCCTATATCTTTATTTTTTATTATCAAATATAATAACATTAAAGAAAGTAATTAATGCTAATACTCTTTATTCCTCCCCCTCATTTTAAAGAATGCGGCATTTATAGGAAACTATAAATGCCGCATATTGTTTTGCCCTATTCTGCTCATATTTCATTTACTTTTCTCACATTATTATATATATTATTCCTTGAGAGTATAATTGTTTTATTTTATATGAAGGAGAACCTACGGATGATTGACACTATTTTATTTGATTTGGACGGCACACTGCTGCCCCTTGATATGCAAAGATTTACTGAGATTTATTTTCATGAGATGGGATATATGTTCAAGGATATGATAGACCCCAAGCTGCTTGTAAAATATATCTGGACTGCCACAGAAGAAATGGTCAGTAATACTGATTATAAGACAAACGAAGAGGTATTCATGAATAAGTTCGAGCAGCTGATTGGTGGAGATATAAGCAAGTATCAAGAGCGGTTCGATAATTTTTATGACACTTTATTTCACAAGACCAGAGAATCAGTACAGACTCAATCATTAATAAAAGAGAGCGTAGAACTGCTCAAAGAAAAAAATTACAAGCTGGTTGTCGCTACCAATCCCCTGTTCCCGCGTAAGGCGATACATCACAGGATTGAGTGGGCAGGCCTTGATTTGAAGGATTTCACATATATTACTTCCTATGAAGATAATCACTACTGCAAGCCGCAGCTGCACTTCTATAAGGAGATACTTGATGTGGTAGGAAAACGTCCTGAGCAATGCATGATGGTAGGAAATGATGTGCAAGAGGATCTTGTTGCTCTTAAGCTGGGACTGAAAACCTTCCTGATAAGAAACCATATGATACATAGAACCCAGGATGAAATTGACACAACCTACCAAGGGTACTATGAGGATTTCTATAATTTTGCAAAGGGTATGGATAAGGTCACCGGGTCTTTCTAATCATGGCTCTGATAGCCCAGACAGCCGGTATCAGCGTTATAACAGCTATAATTATAAGATGAAGCCCGCTGTTATAGTATTTTGCAAGAACAATCAAATCGTTATATAAATGGGCTAAAAAGCTTATCCAAATATTGCCCGTATACAAAGTGACAAAGAATACCGGAATATAAGAAATGCCTATAGGAATTGCGGTATTGAGCCCCCAGCCGAAGGAATGCAGAATGCCAAAGATCAAAGCTGCAGAAAGTACACTTGCATATAACCTGTATTTACCCATAAGCTTCATACACTTATATATGAAGGAAACCAACAGCAAATTCAGAAGCTCTTCTGCAAAGGCTATCAGCGGCAGAAGCATGACCTTGACTATTAACTCTGTGGATATGCCGGCTGCCGCGGCCGACTGTTGAGGGGCAGCGGGGAAAAAGCCAGTAGCAGTGAGTAGATTGCTTATTATACCGATTATAGACATTATCAAAACCGGATAAATAAATACTTTATCCAACTTATGCCCGATAAAAACGGGCATTTTTTTATTCTCTTTAGGGAAGCTCATGTAATTGGTTATACCTTTGAATAGCAGTATGCACAAAACTACTAATGATAAGTAATAAGCACCTCCAAAAGCAGATGCATATACGAAGCTATTACTTTTATTAATAATAAAAAGGCACAATAATGTCCAAATAAACACTATTGCACCATTTAGCGGATTCACTCCACTATAAATGTTGTTCTCTGTCTCCTTCAAGGCCCGCATCAGTCTGTCATTCATATTATATACCCCGTAATTGATTATGAGCTGACTAGCTGATTTTCAGCTTTAGCTCCTCCAGTCTGTTTACATTGAAATTTGCTATGTATTCCCTGAGGCTATACCACTCTAAGCTGCTGTTGCTGTAATACTCTCTATCTATTAATTCGGCAATTGCTTGAATAAGATTACATCCGGGCTCCAGGTCTTCAGCTTTTTTTATTGAACGATACTTCTCAAGAACAGATGATGTGGCAAGTGTAATCCTGCCATTATGAACCATGAGATAATCATCGCTGAATTCTAGAATGTGAGCGCCCTTCCGTATGAGCCTAACAAATATCATTTCTTTTTCATGATCAATATTTGTCATAGTCCCACTCCCTTTCTATTAAGTATCCAATACGTCAAAGGACCTTTCACTGATGTCAAATAAGTAACTCACGATTATTATAGCACACACCACTATTTTGAAAGCCTCTTTTATATTATCTGTCGAATTTTCTGGGTAATTAGCACGTACTTACCTTTTATCAAATTTCAAAACAAAAACAAAGGGCATTCCCCTAACGAGATACTCCTTTGTTCTTGCTGTAATATCAATTATTAATATTTTCATCTTTATTTCTCTTAAGCCAATCATCTATAGCTTCCTTGCCAAACCTGTACTCCCCGTCCACACATATATATGGAAGTCCTATACCAGGTGCATCAATCATGTCATATACTTGAGACATCTTTATGTTCAAATATTTTGCAAGCTCAGAAGGTGTGAACACCTCTTTTTCCTTTACTTCAGTGCTTGGCTGTATTCTATTCTGATTAGCCCCACTGCTCTGTACTCTGGCAAGCTGCACTTCAAGCTGATCAAGCTTGCTGCTCATCCCTTCAAGTTTGTTATACAGCGAATTCAACAAAAGTCCATTAGCAGCAATGAGCACAACACCCAATACAACCAAGAATATACCTGTCTTCTTCATTCATTAACCCCCGTTATTATAGAGTAACACAAATTTTTTTGAAACTTAATTTTGGCAGTACCTTATAAGTACCTTATTATCTTAGCATAGTGCAATGCACAATTCAGTATGGAATTGCATTTCATTGTCTTAGGTTAAATAATATTCAGAAAAAAATCATTTGTTCAGGAAACTGATTATAAAAAAAATAAAAAAACCTTGATTTCTCAAGGTTTATATCCCAAAATAAAAAAATGGTGCGCCATCACGGACTCGAACCGTGGACCCATTGATTAAGAGTCAATTGCTCTACCAGCTGAGCTAATGGCGCATGTTTTGTTTGTTTTGTACGGTTTGTTCAACCGACTTTTTTATTATACAAAAGAATGCTAGCTATGTCAACATGTTATTAATGGATTAAAGCTAATTTTTTTGGTAATTGCATGTTATTTTTTAATCTTCATTAATTTTATTGGCAAATCCATATAGAACTTCCATTTATTATTATATCAAGAATTTGATTGTCTATACACTACTTTCATTTGCAGCTATAGCTTGTTATCAGTACGGCTCAGGTTTCCTTCGTAAATCTGCAGCAAGCCTTCATATCCATTGGATGAGTATTTAGGCACCAACAATCTAATTTCCTTCAGGTGCTTTACTGCATTTTCAAACTCCAGCTTTGCCTTATGATAGGAGCCTTGGTTGTAGTAATTTACTCCTGACTTATTGCATTCATCAGCCTGCCTAAAGCATATATCTATTTGGATAGCTTTTTCCTGCATTCTATTTTTGTTTCCCAGATATATAGTTTTCAGTCGGGTATACTGCTCCTGATCATACTTACTTACACATGCGTTCATGGATTCCAGGCCCTTCAATGCTGCATCAAATTCCTTTTCACCTTGCTCCAGCTTGCCTTCATTAAAGTATTGCATCCCCAATAGGTTGTGCTTCCCGGCAAGCTGAAGGAATGAGTCTATATACTGTGCAGAACTGCCATAAGCAGCATCAATTTTAGTCAGCTCTGCAAATGCAGCGATTGCTCTTTCATAGTCACGCTGTTCATAATATGCTGCTGCTTTTTTATAAAGCCTCTGTACTGTTATATATTTTTTTACAGTTTTAATTTGTCTGTCCAAAGTATCATTGTCATGTCCCAGCACTTTTGCCTCTTCAAAAGCGGAAAGTGCCAGTCCATACTGCTTAGTCTTCATATATCCCAAGCCCTTCTGAAAATACTCCTCGCCGTTTTTTACAATAGTAGGATGAGGTGTCAAGGTCACGCTTGGAGTTGTAGTAGGTAAAGGAGGAATCTTTACAGCAGCTGCTGCTGTCTCTTTTATAGGGGGTTTAACCTCATATGCATTAATAAAGGCAACTGCAAATGCCAGTGTCATCACTGCAATCCCAATGGCAGCTGATATAATAAACTTCTTTTTCGCCAGCCTCTTGGCATTATTCATTTTATCAATGGATGCTACAAGCTCGACTACTGCTACCTTTTCCAACTGCTCCGCATATTCTGCCCGTGTATCAACCTCACCTTTATTTACAAATATCTGCACAGCTTCATTATCTGCTTTTGCTGCCGCGCATTCAGAGGTGCTGTTTATTACTGAGCTCTCTCCCTTTGCAGCTTTTGCATCCGCTTTCAAGAAGCGCTCCAGCTTTTGCCTGAACTCGTAGGGCGACTTATATCTGTCCTTTTTATCATAGCTGCAGGCCTTTAGGATTATTTCCCCAAGATTCTTCTCCGCATCAACAGGCAGTGCCAACTCCACTCCTGCAATCCTGCTGGCAATAGATCTTTCGGTGTCATCAACAGTAATATTATCCGGGGGCAGCGGCAAAAATGGCAGCCTGCCCCTGTTAAGTAACTTGTACATTACAATTCCCAGCGAGTATGTATCCACTGTATAGTCATAGCTCTGCTCCTTATATAGCTCCGGAGCCATATACAGGGGATTGAATTGTGCCAGTGCTATTCTGCCGCCCTTTAATAGTTCCTTTGCCAGGCTGAAGCTGCCCAGCTTGAATTCTCCCTTTGCTGATACGTATATGCTTGAATCCTTTATATCCCTGTGTATAATGCCTTCCCTGCCACAAGCCTCAAGTGCCCTGCATATATCAATCCCCAGCTTGACTACCTCTTGCCTTCCGAGCTCCCGTGTTGACATGAAATCTGGCAGCGACTGAAGAAACTCCGTCCTTATCAGTACATCCCAGCCTAACTCACCTTTCTTGGGGTATATTGCATGATCTTCATAAATTACGATATTGCTGTTTCCTCTTAATTTGTACATCAGCTCTATTTCATTTAGGATGCTCCCTACAATGCTCTTGAAGTATTCAGGCATTGCCGCTGCATCAATACCTACACCTTGAGCTTCCTTAATGTCGCTTTTACCGATGGAAAAACTCATGAGCTTTACAGTGGAGGTGTATCTCTTCCCCCATTCTTCCTTATAGGCTCTGTATACTTCGAAGTCCGCTCCCTGCACTAAAAGCTCCTCCACTTTCCAGAAACCCCACAAGGGCTGATATTTTTCAATGGCTCTGACAGCTTCCTTCATCACATTCACCCCAAACCCAGCTGAGACTGATTTAATCTGGATATTATCAATTCCGACATTGTTCAATAACTTAATAATTTCTATATCTGGAAGCTGTATCCTTTATTATTTTTTTCGCAAGTTTTGACGGGATTTTTCTACTTTTTCGCTTATTATTCTCATTAATTCATCAATCGTATATGTCTCTATTGAATTAATTCATTCAAATATGAGTAATAAATTTGTGTTTCCTTTGTATATACTAAATGGGATATAATTAAACTTAATAAGTTGAAGGAGGGTGATTGTCATCAATCCATTAAGCCAATTAATTCAATCAGGCGACTGGAAGGGCGAAAAGCATGTGCCAGTGATTCACTGCCCTGAAAAGGTAAAACCCGATACTCCCTTTGAAATAAAGGTGTCAATCGGTGACGCAGTACCTCATCCCAATACCTTTGAGCACCACATTGTATGGATTAAGGTATTCTTTCAGCCGGAAGGCTCCAAATTCCCTGCTGAAGTGGCCAGCTTCAGATTCTCTGCCCATGGAGAAGGGGAGACCTTTACAGACCCGGTAGGGTTGACTCAGATAAAAGTCAAAAAGTCCGGTACTGTATATGCAATGGCATATTGCAATATCCATGGATTATGGGAAAACAGCACACAAATAAGCTTGGAAGAGTAAGCAAAAGCCCCGATGTACACACATCAGGGCTTTTTTCTGTATTCCGGCCTATTATTCGCTTCCAAAGGAATGCTTGGGGTCCTCCGCATCTTTTACATATGTCTCATACAGGAACAGCTCTCCTCTTGGAGTTGAGAAAACAAGGTTGTTATCTGTGTCTATATAAGCTTTTGCAAGGGTATAAGCCCTGCCTTCATGCTCATACATTACCCCTTCGTATAAATGCAGGTAAATTGTTCTGTTCTCAATAATAGCTGTAGTACCCACACTATCTTCGCTCAAATGATATTGGAACATCACATGCACCAGCTCAGCAATTCCATGGTCTTCAAGCTCTGACCATTTAGTCTTGATTTTCCCCTCTGCTATTAAGGCTTCGATGTTAGTCGTTAGTTTTGTAAGCATTTCCATACCTCCTGTCATCACACGTTCTATGTATAGTTTTCCACATTAAGCTTAATAAAATCAGCATACTCGAAAAAATATCTTTATTATGCTTAATTGAGTATTAACGAAGCTTTTCTTTCATTGGTTTACTGTAGCTGCTGGATAAACCATGCTTGTCCCGCAGCCGGTTAACCATCTCATATAATATGCCCTTATATGCCTTATCCGCACCACCGGTTTTGTAAAGCTTCTTGAAATCTTCCTGTAAATCTCCGAATTCCTTCTCCATAAAGCTCATAAAGTTCTTATAAGTACTGCCCCTCAGGTATAGTGTCCCCGGGAGCACATAATGGACACCGCAGTCTGCTGCATGTCCAAACATTTTATCAAAGTTTTCCTCACTATCGGTTATGTATGGAATGATTGGCATAACATGCAGTCCGGTGCTGGCATTTGTTTTTCTGAATTCCTTCAATACTTCGAACCGCTCCAGGCTTCTTGCGCCTCCCGGCTCAATCTTGGTTCGTACTTCCTCATCCATTGTAGTTATTGTAGCTGCGACATTTACATATGTAATACGGGACAGCTCGTCTATTAAATCATAGTCCCTCAATATAAGCTTTGACTTGGTCGATATGATCGCCGGAGTCTTATATTTTATCAAAAGCTTCAATATTTGCGGCATCAGTTGGTAGTGAGCCTCCACAGGCTGATAGCTGTCAGTCACTCCCCCTATGTTGACAACCTCCCTCTTCCAGCTGTCTGAGCTGAGCTCCTTTTCCAGCTGCTCCACAATATTATCCTTTACATATAAGTCGTTGAAGAATTTATCGTTGCCAATATATTCATGTGAGTACATTGCATAGCAGTATTGACAGCCATGCTGGCAGCCCCTGTATATGTTCAAATCCCAGCCGTAAGGAATCTTTCTTTTCAGCTTTGTCAGTGCACTTTTCACTTCCATCTTTTTAACACTAATCTTCTCTGCCATGAATTAACCCCCGTTATTTTTCTACCTGATAGCAAAGCTATCATTATATTCAGGCTAATACCTTAATTCTCCCTCCAAAACTGTAACAGCTGTACCTCCAACCTTTACCTGGTTTATTTCGCCATTCCGCTTGGATATACTTACATATACACAGCCCGGCCTGCCGGCTTCCTGACCTTCTTCTCCTATCATATCAATAGTACCGTCACATTCAAGCAGTCCATTCTGTATTATATAAGAAGCTACGCTTCCGTTGCCTGTACCACAGACCGGATCCTCTGCAATACCTACAAAAGGAGCAATTGCTCTCATATGATAACTGTATTTCTGGTCCAACACTTCGAGACAGAAAGGAGTAATTCCTATCAATTTGTACTGCTCGCTTATCCTTTCAATAGCCTTTAAATCCGGTCTTGCATTCATAAGCTTATGCAGGCTCTTTACCCCAAACACCAACCACCATAACCCTGTGCTTACTCTCATAGCCGGTATATCCAGCAATTCTTCTTCATCCAAGCCCAGGAGTTCCGCAACTTCTCTTTTACTTAGTTCAAAATCTTCAAATTTCGGCACTGCCTGGGTCATCATAAATACTTTCTCATTATTGATACTTGTTAACTCTACAGGCAATACTCCAGCCTTGGTCTCCTGATAAAATATGTTTTTATCCGGCTCCAGCTTCCCTTCTTCATAAAGTGCCGAGAACGTACCTATAGTGGCATGACCACATAAGTCCACCTCAAATCTGGGTGTGAAAAACTGCACCTTAAAATCGGCAACCTTCGAAGGAGAAACAAACGCAGTTTCAGAAAGGTTCATTTCCTTAGCAATCTTCTGTTTATCATCTTCAGTTACACCCAGTGCATCTGTGACAACCCCGGCAGGATTACCCCCAAAAGGTATCTTTGTAAATGCATCTACCTGCTTGATTTTAACACTTTTCATTCATTTCACCCCTATTTGCATTTTTAGTTTAATTCTCCACCAATTTCCATAATCCTCTAATTGTTCAGCATAAGTTTTGCATAATTGAAAGCATGTCATTAGATAATAAGTGTGACTTATAGTTTAGAAGAGGTGTCCGAATGAAAATAGCAATCCTTGGTGCAGGCCTCGCAGGTCTTACCTGTGCAATTGAGTGTGAAAGGCTTGGGGTGAATGCAGATCTGTACGAACGGGACCATACAGTTGGATGGATATGGCCGTCAGTGAATTATTGGCCAAGCATATTTTTTAGAGAGAAAGGCGATATAATTGACTATTTAAAAAAAGAATTCAAAATAGACATAGTCCCAATTGGAGAGTGCAGGAACATTATTTTAAAATCGCCAAATAGGACAGCCAGTATTGACGGAAAACAAGGCTACTTTATTTCCAGAGGTAAAGGTACGGAGTCAGTAGAATCACAATTAAAGAGATTTTTAAGAAAGACAGTAATGTATTTCAATCGTAATGCAGATTATAGAGAGCTGTCGAAAAACTATGACTGGGTCGTAGTAGCAACCGGAAATGATGTCGTGGCCAGAGATTTAGGTGTTTGGGAAGATGCGGGGTTGGTCCGTATAATAGGTGGTGTCGCTGTAGGTGATTTTAATCATGAATCATCGAGCCTTTATCTTGATACTAGTTATGCCGGTTCCGGTTATGCAAGATTAACTCCTTTTAGCTCAACACAGGCTATACTTGGGTTGTATGCGATCGGTTGTGCTGAATTTGATTTGGAAAGATTGTTTTCCGTCTTTTTACAAAAAGAAGGCCTAAGTAAATTAGACTTCCTTTTCAAATTACTTCCAATACCATTTTCCACAGGAAAAGTGAAAAAGTTTCAGGTCCGCAATATACTTCTCGCAGGAAGAGCAGCAGGACTAACCGAGAATTTACTTGGTGTCGGAGGTCCTGATGTAATAGCAAGCGGAGTCTTAGCTGCAAGGTCCATAATAAATAATGAAGATTACACAACGCAGGTAGAAAAGGTGAGAGACCATGTAGACAACATATCCAGCTTTAGAAAGATTATTGAGAAATTTGATAATGATGGCTATGATAAACTTATAGCAGCTATAAACACCCCTGGAATAAAGCAAATTATATATAACACAAATATAGATTTTGCTGATATAGGGGGCAGAGTATTAAAACATATTGCAAAGTAGTATGCAATTACTCTGAATACAAATGATAGAAAGCAGCAACGAGGAATTCATGGGATAATGTAGAAATATACTAGTAACAATATTCTCCCATGTGAAAGGTTGAATTATATGCCAGAACTTATTAGTCAACATCCTATTATATTCAGCTGCCTTGTTATTATTGTTTTCATAAGCCATTATTATGGGTTATATAAGCTTCTGAACAAACGAAAGAAGTAGAGTATTTGCTGTGCAGATAATTACCAGATTAAATAAATTAATACCACAAATTACCACATACCGTTCGGTTTACATAATTCGTTATAAGTTCTATAATATTCTTAGGATAGAGGTGAGAAAATGAATATAGTCCTGAGAAAGCTGATTTATAATGAGTCTGAGATACATATGATAAATTGGAACGGAAACCCTTGCTTCATAGTATCTGAGCTGTCAAAAGCCCTTGATGGTGTTACTAAGGATGATATAGCATTGTTCCTACGAAACAATGCCAAATCAGAAAAGGGTATAGATTATGATGTTATAAAGGATGCAGATTCACGTAGATTAAGAAGCAGCTTGGAAGAAAGCGGAGTAGAAAAAAGATTCTCTAAAGTCATGGTTGTATATTTTACAGGGCTGCGCAAATATTTCGGGTTCAGAAGAACAGTTCAAGTTAAGGATTTTAGCAATTACCTAATAAAGAATAAAGTAAATGTAGAAGAAAATGTACTTCATAACATATTTGTACCTGAGACTCCTGCCAATCTACATGATTCACCGAGTCAACCTCCAGAAGTAACAACAGCAATACAGGATAATATTGCTGATTTTAAGGGATATTCTGAATTTTACAGGCATATTGCCTTTATGGAGGAGTTTATCAGCTCAATAAATAAGCTGAACATCTCCCCTGATAAATCTATTGCCTTTACAATGGATATGGCTAAGTTTCTTGAGGACAACGGCATGCAGCCTCAAAAGCTGCTTGCACAAATAAAAAAATGGATAGTATAAGCTATCCATTTTTTTATTTGTCTGCCACTTATATTTTATGGAATATATAGCCGCATTATCTATTTTTCTATTATCTTAAGTACCTTCCCAACCCTATCAGTAAAACCAATGCCCGTATTATATAGAACCTGCTTTACTCCAGGAATTTCAAGCGCAGTGATCATTTTATCAAAATCATCATTAGTGAACTTATCTATTACTTTCCTATATGACGATATGTTTTCAACATGGTCTTTTAGTGGTTTAACCAATTTATCATAATCAGTGTCATTCACTATCGCTCTAGCTGCCAATGTACCACTGGCCAATGCCTCAAAGCTGCCGCATCCCAATACTCTTTCTGTTAAGCCAGCAGACCTGCCGGCAAGCAGTACATTCCCAACTCTAAATTTATTTACCTTACCAAGAGTAAATGGCGGTGGTACAGCCCTTAAAACAAATTCACTATTGTCCAGACTTTCTTTTCTAATGAAATCTCTGAAATATTGTAACAAATCTAATTCGTTTTTCCCTATAATATATAGTCCAACCACTGCTGTTGAAGAACTGAATGGGGTAATTCTTCCGTAGCCTGTACCTGCATAATCGGTATTGAAGTATATTTTTCCTGTTCCAGGAGTAAATGAACCACTGACATTAGCCTCTACTACATAAACAATACCCTCGTCCTCCCAGACACCCATTTCCCGTGCCTCGGCATCTTTACCGGTAGCGACTACAACATAGTCATATTTTTTTGAAAGGTTCTTGTAATCTTCCTTAGAATTAAAGTGTATGGCGGTTTGTAGAATCTGACGATGTAACTGCTTTTCCAATGAACTTTCCATATTTCCTCGTGGAACGAGATACCCTAAATTGCCTTTAATAGTAACCTTATTATTTGGTGATTTCATTGTGACACTATTAATCTTTCCTAATGGATAAAAATCAACTTTATAATGCTCTAATAAGTACTTACGAGTGTCACCATACACATTATAAAAGACATCAGGCCAAATTGAAACTGAAGGCCATACCCATCCAGGGACAGCATCCCGCTCGAAAATAACAGGTACAATCCCGTTTCTTTCAAGCTCCATTGCACAGGCTAAACCACAAACACCTCCACCTAATATTGCAACCTTCATAGATTACTCCTCTCATTAAAAACTATCACATTACTGTAGAGACTGCGATGGTAGCAATGTGTTCTTGATACCCGTATTATCTATCCTTATGTTTTATTTCTATTTATGGATAGTTTTTAAAAAATGCTATCAATATATTCATATAGTTTACCCGGCTGCTGTATTTCTGCTTCTAATCTTTTCTGCCAATTCCTCCGAGGCCTCTGCATCAAAATATAGTTGTAGGGAATCCAAATAGTGCAGTTAGCGTAATGGCAAATATCATCTCTCGATTGCTTTAATCAACATATTAATTGACATAGTCAACTATATTTTATATAATGTTGCTAAGGAATTTTAAAATAGGGAGATGAGTTTATGGCAAAGGATATTTTAGAAGATAGGGTTGATATCGTCCGTGACTTCAATCGTTTTTTTACTCGCGGGATAGGTGTACTGCGTGAAGGCCTTCTACATAGTTCCTACTCATTGACTGAGGTTCGGATTTTGTTTGAGCTTGCTCATAATGACAAATACACTGCTTCCAATTTAGGCAGAGAGCTAGGCTTGGACGCGGGCTACCTAAGCCGTACCCTGACTAGGTTTGAACAGCAAGGACTTATAGAAAAAGTCCGGTCGGAACTAGACGGACGTCAGTTTTTACTGCATCTCACAGAGAAAGGACAAAAGGCCTTTGCTCCTCTTGATAAACGCTCACGTGATGAAGTAGTCGAGATGTTGAATGATCTCAGCGAAGATGAACAGTTGCGTCTTTTGAAGTCTATGCAAGCAATCGAGAACATTCTCGATAAAAAAAGCTTTAAATACTCTGAGCCGTTTTTTCTCCGAAATCATGAGCCTGGAGATATGGGCTGGGTTACTCATCGGCATGGGGTTCTATACGCGCAGGAATACGCTTGGGATGAGCGCTTTGAGGCACTTGTGGGACAGATTACCTCTGATTTTATCAACAACTATAAACCCACACGGGAACGCTGCTTTATTGCAGAAATGAATGATGAGATTGTTGGTTCGGTATTCGTTGTTCAGAGCAGTGATGAGACAGTTGCTAAGCTCCGGCTCCTTCTAGTAGAGCCAAAGGCACGGGGTCTCGGTCTTGGAAAGCGGCTTGTAGGAGAATGCATCCGCTTTGCTAAGCGTGCAGGCTACAAGAAGCTTATACTCTGGACAAATAGTATCCTGGTAGATGCCCGTAATATATATAAGAGCTACGGCTTTACACTTACGGCAGAGGAAGCACACAACAGCTTCGGACATGAGCTTATTGGTGAGACTTGGGAGCTTACCTTATAAAAATCAAAGCCCGGCACCATTTGTACTTGGTGCCGGGCTTCATTCTTCTACATTATTCGTATACTTAATATTGGACAGGATGTGGTGCAATATCCGCATTGGATACACTTTGACTGATCAATGGAAGCCTTGCCGGTGCTATCAAAGTTTATTGCGTCACTATGACAGGTTTCTATACACTTACCGCAGCTAACGCAAATTACCTGCATTACTTTAATGATCTTCTTATCCTTTTGTATTTTGATATCCTCTAAATCTTTTTCATCATTAAAAAATTTAATATTATACAAGACCTCGTCCTTGCTTACCATTCCAACTGCTATAGATTGGCTGAAGTCTAAGCCTCTGGCAAATTCCATACAGCTTTTATAGTCACTGATTAAAGTACCGCCAGCCAATGCCTTCATTAAATATATGCCCTTACCCTCTTGCTTACATAAGGTTATTGCATTTTGCATGTCATCTAAGGACCCTTCCAAAATACCACGGCCGCCCTTGTTAATCAGCGGAAATACAATATCGATCTCTTGCTTCATTGCAGCAGCCTCTACCAGCTTTACATTGTGTGTCGCTACACCTATTGCTTTTATAATTCCTTTTCTTTTGTAATCCACCAGGCACTCCAAAGCACCCTTTCGGATTTCAAAGGCTTCAGCATTAAGCTTTGCTGCATGAATGTGAAAAATGTCAATATAGTCTATTCCCAGGCTGTCTAAAGCTTCAATTATTGCTTTTTCCATTTCTTCATAAGTCGCAGCCGTTGATTTTGAAGCTACTACCGGTCTGATTTTCGTTTTTTCAAGGGCTAATTTTATATGCGGATAAGTTTTATATGCTTGTGCAGTATCTATAAAGTTAATACCACTCTCCAGAGCATATGCAATGACTTCAGCAGACTCCAAAACATCAAGATTCTTTTGAAGCGGGCCTATCGGCAGCGCTCCAAAGCATAATTCAGTAACTTCGATTCCAGATCTTCCCAAGATTACCTTTTTCAAAATATCACCTCGTAAATTATTGTATATTATTCAGCCAATACTATAACCTTTTTCTGCCTATCTATATAATAATTTGACATAATTCTTCTATTTCCTGCTGCAAGTGCAAATAGAAATAAAGAAGCGCTAAGTTCATACTCTCAGCGCCCCACTATTTATACTTTAAACTTTGCTACAATACTATTCAGATTTGCTGCCATACTGGCCAGCTCCTCCGCCGTTGCCCCTACTTCTTCTATTGCGCTGGCCTGCTGCTGTGTAGTTGCACTTATCTCCTCCGAGCTGCTTGCTTGTGCTTCAACATTTTCTGCCATTGAATCAATGGAAGCTGATATCTCTTTGGTCATTTGAGCCTGTTGTACTGCTGTATCTGCTATTTCATTTATCTGTACTACAATTGTACTTATTTTTTCTATTATATTCATTATATAGCTGCTTGTTTCGCTTGCTGCAGTGTAGCTGTTCTTAATAAGCTTATCGGAGCTAAGGGTCTTTTCTCTCGCGTCTGTACAGTGTCTTTGAATTGATTTAACCATGTTTTCAATACGCTTTGATGCATCTTTACTTTGTTCTGCCAAAGCACGAACCTCATTGGCAACCACTGCAAAGCCTCTACCCTGCTCACCGGCCCTTGCCGCTTCTATAGCTGCATTCAGGCTGAGAAGGTTTGTTTGCTCCGATATGCTGGTAATAAGCTCAACTGCTTGATTTATCTCCTGTGCTGATTTCTCAAGCTCAAGCATTATATTGGATACCTCACCTGAGGCAGTTCTAACGATATTTATTGAATCAGAAACATTTACTACCAGTTCGCCGCCTTTTTCAGCTGAAGCCTTGACTTCCCTGCCTGTTTCAGCTGCAAGCCTGCTTGACTCGGCAGTGGCTATTGCTTTATCTGATATATCGCTTATTGTAGCTGATATTTGCTCGATTGCTGCGGTATTGCTTTCATTGCTTTCTGCTATATGCCCTATCCCGCTGGAGATTTCCTGCATTGATGCATTTGTTTCTTCCATGGTAGCAGACAGCTGCTGGCTGGCAGAGGTTACTGCCCCGGAGGAGTCCAGTACTTCACGTAATGCATTTTGCAGTGTTCCGGCCGTTGCATTGAGAGATTGTATTAAATCACCGATTTCATCACTGCTCTTATAATCAATTCGGCTTACCAGGTCGCCGTCAGCAATACTATGTGCCAGTTTAAGGGATTTTGCAATAGGCCCCTTGATTGACCTGGTGACTATTATAGTTACAATAATGCTAATTACGATTGATACTAGTATCAATATAAGCATGAGCGTTGAGCTTTTCTTATAGGTTTCCTTCCCAAGGGCTTCTTCTCCCTCGGCTTCTTTAATATTTATATCCACTAATTTGTCGATTGCGGCTGCTGCCCCTGCGTTATCTGTTACAATTACAGCTAACCCCGTGCTTCCGACCTTCTGACCAAAAACTGAAGATCTTATATCCTTTTCATACTTTGTTATATAGTTTTCGAATTTTTGGATTTCAGCCTTCTCTTCGTCTGTAGAGTCAATCTCTTTAAACTTCTGCATTGACTCCTTAATTTTAGTAAAGCTGGTGCTTATACTTCTCCCTAGCTCCGGGTATTCTGAAGTATCGTCAGTCCCAGCATATTTGAAAACATCACCACGAATTGAGAACAGTTCACTTCTGGTCTCTCCCAGATATCTTATTGCCATTAGATTGTGAGAGTATATTGACTCCAAACCATCATTTATAGTCCCTAGGCTGGAAAATGCAATGCCGCCAATGGCAACTGTAAGAAAAATCACCAGTGAAAATCCCAGTATAATTCTTGTTGATATATTCAGCTTGAATAACTTGTTTGGGGATGCTGTTTTGATTTGTATGCTTTTCTTGAATAATTTCTTCATATGTATTCCCCCGTTCTGTACTTTATTTATTACCGCACCTTGGACAGCCTTGCAGTCTTAAAGGCAGTTCCAGTCCGCATTGCTCCAGCAGCTGCGAATTTGTCATGATTTCAGCAGTAGGTCCGTCATACTCTATCCTTCCAGCCTTGAGAACTATGGTCCTGCTGCATAGCTCCATCGCCATATCCAAGTCATGGGTTGCTATAAGTTTAGTGTGCATAAAACCCTGCAGTAGTGTAATCAACCTTCTTCTGGACTTGGGGTCCAAAGCAGCGGTAGGCTCATCCATAGCCAAGACACTGGGTTCCATAGACAGTACTGTTGCAATGGCTGCCGCCCTTTTTTCTCCACCGGACAGCTTATATGGAGCACGATGCATAAGGTGTTCTATTCCCACTGTCTGAAGTGCTTTTACTACTCTTTTTTCCACCTCTGCTTCATCCAGGCCATAGTTCCTGGGACCAAAAGCAACATCATTATATACACTTGTATTGAACAACTGATCCTCCGGGTCCTGAAAGGTAAAACCTATTTGCTGCCTGACCAGGTGCAAGGTTTTCTTTGTAACAGGCAATTCACCCAGCCTTATTTCCCCTTGCTCTGGCATTAGAATTCCTACCAGCAGCTTTAGCATGGTAGATTTCCCCGCACCGTTAGCCCCTACGATTGCTACCGATTCTCCATGATGCATACGGGCATTAATGCTTTCTAAAGCCTTACTTCCATCCGGGTAGGAGTAGGATATATTTATAAAATCAACTATATGATGGCTCATATTAACTCCTAGTAATTAATAACCCTAAAACCACGGGTATATTAATAAATTTCGTTATTGCGAGAAAGGCAATCCACCCTAGCAGATATGCCATATCAACTTTTCTGATCCTATCAAGGTTTACTCCATAGTACTGATTCTCGAAGCCCCTCAGCTTCATGGATTGATACAGCCTGATTGCCCTGTCATAGGTTCGCAGCAGCAGCGACCCAACCAGAGATCCCCAGACCTTTCTGTCTATTCCCCTTTGATATGGTGCTCTCAAGCTATAGGCATTATATATCCCGGAGGTCTCTCCCATCAGCACTGATATGTATCTATAGGTTAAAAGAAGTTGAATTATGAATATTTGAGGTATGCGCAGTTTTTGCAAGGCTGCTGCAATCTTATTCATGCCCGTTGTAGCCAGCAGAAGCAAAGCTGCCGTTACTGTCAAGGCACATTTCATAAGCAATGATATAAAAGACACCATACCTGCTGAGATACCTATGCCCTGTACAGTTAACACCATTGTTCTGTCGAAAAACGGATTAAATACTCCAACTCCAATTACTAAAGGTGCCGCTATTGCTAGTCCTGCAAATATAGGTCTTAATGGGATATCCCCCAGTGCTATTACTATCACCGGATATAGAAACAAGGGTATAAGCCCGGATATATCGTACTTATCATAGGATACCACAGATAATAGATATATTAAGGTTACTACCAGCTTTATCACTGGACTGATTCTATGAACAGCTGTATTTTTATCAGCCAGTTCATCCAGTATGAATATTTTATAATATGCCTTTGTTAAATTCGCCATATTTATCAATTCCCATTGCTATTTATTTGCCGGATCTGCATCATCCTTGACTGTTTTTTTAGTAAAAGCTTTAATTATTATGCCGGCACATACTATAACAAGCAAGGTTATTGCTGACCCTATCACTCCTGAAATGCTGGTGCCTGCCTTCTCAGGTGCTTCTATACCTTCCTTGAGGCTATAATCTGGCAAAACAGCAAGCTTATTTTGTATGGCAGAAAACATTTGATGCATTCCACTGTTTTGATCTAGTTCTTCTTTCCCTGCTGAATTATACAGAGACCACTCCAGTCCATCTGGGCTGCCTGATGCATACCAGGATAATATACCCCCTATTGCTAGGGTAATAATTATCAACATCAGTAAAATCCTCTTGAAGGGGATATTGCGTCCAATAGGTGCTGCAGCTCCGGTACCTTCAATTAGTTCAGGTCTGGCTCTCCAAATATAGTTGATTACAGCTGCTGTTATTAAACCTTCAACTATACCTATAGCAAGATGTATTGTCTGCATTAGCAACAAGAAGGTTGTAAAGGGAAGCTCTATCTTTCCTGATATCATTGTCTGAACAACAACGCTAAAAGCTCCCAGCTGCAATCCGACTATAGAAGCTAGCATCGATGCCCAAGTAATACGCATTGTTGAATAGCCCTTTCTTAAAACCCTCTTATATATATATGGGTAGGCTATAAAGCAAGTATAAAAGCCCAGGTTGAATATATTGCAGCCCAAAGCCAGCAAGCCTCCGTCTGCAAAAACTAACGCCTGAATGGTAAGTACAGCTGCCATAGCCAGAAAACCTGCATAAGGGCCTAGAATAGCTGCCAAAAGCATGCCTCCGCCCAAGTGTCCGCTAGACCCTGTACCGGGTATAGTGAAGTTTATCATTTGAGTCGCAAATACAAAGGCTCCCATGACTCCCATCATAGGTATTTTTGTATCATCCATATCACTTTTAACCCTATTTATAGAGTTAGCCCCAATCTTTGCAGAAGCTATATACATTGCGCCGCCAACTAAAGGCGTTATCAGTGCGTCTGCCATGTGCATATCCTATACTCCCCCATTAAAAAAACAAACATCCTAGTGCCGCACCCGTCAGAATCATAAAAAAAGGATGGATTTTTGTTTTTATCATTGCTACTATAGCGCCCGAAAAAATGATAATACTCATCACATTAAAGTAAGAGCTTAAAACAGCAAAATTTGCGCTGTTAGAAATCGGTTTTGCAGCAAAAAAGATTCCGTTTTTCATCCCCATGCTAATCGCAGCATATATTATAATACCAACAACTATTGGTTTTAGACCAGCTAATGCCCATTTTAAATACTTTGAATGATATATTTTTTCAAATACAGTAGCAACAACAATTACTGTAATCAGGCTTGGAAGTGCAACGCCAATAAAGGCTGCTACCACGCCCAACAGTCCCCCCAGCTCGTATCCAAAGCCTATGGCCAAATTAACACCTACCGGACCGGGAGAAATACCCGCAATTGCAGTAATAGCAGAAATGGTCTCCGGCAGTATTTCAATTCCTGATGCTCTAAGCTGCTGTTCTACCAACGGAATCATTGTATATCCACCGCCAAAAGAAAAAAAGCCTAGCTTAAAAAATATAAAAAATAAAGCTAATGCTGCATTCATTTTGAATCACCCACTTCCAACCTGGACAGCACATAATT
>FWWL01003039.1_pt1 | contig 21990 bp, 18 predicted proteins | sample 2228331 | NCBI WGS metagenome assembly FWWL01 (sample SAMEA103939775, study PRJEB20133) | metagenome | reverse complement strand
ATACAGAGTTGGGAGCATATACTCTGTTGGGCTTTTTTCTCTTGCTATACACAAGTTCAGGGATAGTCCTGATTTTATCATAAATCCGAGTCTGAGGGGATATTACATTGGTTTTAATGTTCAGAAGAAGCCCTTTGATAATCCTCGTGTGAGGCGTGCTTTTGCCTATGCAACAGATAGAAGTGCTATAGTAAATGCTCTCGGTGGTGTTCATATACCTGCAACATCTTGGATACCGCCCGGAATGCTTGCACATAATCCGAATATTGGTTTGCCCTATGACCCGGGGAAGGCAAAAGCGGAATTTGAGTCATCGGGAGCGAAAAAGGAAAATTTTAGCGGAGTGAAGCTATATTTTAGTCATTCTCCTGAAACCAGGAAGATAGCAGAAGTCATAAAAGATACATGGAGGCGTGTTCTTGGGGTGGATATAGGGCTTGAGAGTATGGAATGGAAGATGTATTTGTTTACTGTGGCAAATGAAAAGCCATCACTTTTCCTTCTTGGGTGGGGAGCTGATTTTCCTGACCCAAATAACTTTATGGACCTTTTTATTTCAGCTTCTGGAAATAACCATACAGGATTCGCATCCAGACAATTCGATACGCTCATAGATCTTGCTTCAAGAACTTATGATGAAGCAGAAAGGATAAGGATTTACAACGAAGCTCAAAAAATCCTTCTTGAGGATGAGGTTGCTATAATACCTATGTTCTGGGGTGTCAGCGCTCTTTTGAAAAAACCGAACGTTAAAATAAAATTCAATCCGCTCGGAGTGATTTATTTTGATGAGGTTTATTTTGTTGATTAATTGTGAGGTTTAGATGGAGAGAATAAGAGGGATAGAGATAATCTAAGAGGGATAGAGATAATCAGGGGATGGGGGGATGGTGGTGAGATGTGGAGACGGCGGTGAGATGTGTGGATGGTGGTAAGATGTGTGGGTGGAGGTGAGACGTAAAAAATTTTTGCTCTGTCAGAAGTGCGAAAAAGTTTTTGCCTTAATCCTGTGTGTCATGAAGATAAATATGTTTTTCCCCCCTAAGACCTTGAGCTTTATATATGGATACTTTTTTTTTATAGCTCTTTTTTTGTCGTCATCTGAAAGCACAATGCCTATGACTTCATTTTTTTCTTTTCTTATTTCATTCATATGTTTTTGTGCGTCTTTTTCTGAGATTCCAAATATAATTTCATAGTCATCTCCCCATGTTGCAGGTATACTTGATGGGTCATCAAAATATTCATGGGCGAACCTGATAAACTCATCTGAGATTGGCAATCTTTCCGGGAAAAATTCAATATGTTTCTTATTCAAGATGGATATCCACTGTAGGGCCGCGAGAGGTCCATCTGATAGATCTGCTGAGAACTTCACATCAAATTTCTCCATGACTATTTTGAGTTTTTTAAAAGCTTTTTCTACTGGTGGGAATAGAAACTTTTTGAGCGCGCCGGGGATGTATTTTTCGGCGAATTTTCTTCCTTTTTTTTTGAGCACAGCGAGAGCGAGGGCTGCGTCCCCTACGTTCCCTGTGATGAATATATGGTCTCCCTCCTCAGCCCCGAAGCGCGAAAGAGGCGCTTTCTCTGCTCCCTTTCCTCCCCCTCCCCCCTCACTCACACCAAAAACAAAAACAGATAACTGAACTCTATCGCTTTTTGCTATGTCACCTCCTAAGATTTTTATGTCAAGCTTTTTGGCACACCTGAGAATTCCCTCTTCTATTTCTCTGATTATTTTTCTTGATGGTGAAGATATATTCGTGAGTGCAAATGAGGGTTTTATCCCTGTTGCGAATATGTCTGATGACGCGCATCTGAGAGCCCGTTCGCCAACCTCATCATAAGTCATAAATGAGGTGTCAAAATGTGTTCCTTCTATATGCTGGTCAGAAGACATAACTATATGCCTTTTTGTTTCTGTAAGGATTGAGACCGCATCACTGCCCCATGGTGTTGTTATAGGTACAGTGTCCTGTTGCGATGTTTTTTGTCGTGATGACAGAGGTTTTGGGGTTGGTGAATATAGAATTTTGCCCCGTTTTATCCATCCTGCTCTCTTAGCTATGTCAAATAAAAGCTCAATTTCAGAAAATATTTCCTTACTTTTTCTATCGCTATTATTTTTCTTCTCGTTCATCTTCGGTTTTTTAGTTTTGTTCTCTTTGTGTTTATGTAATTTCAAAATCAATAAAGCAAAATTTTCAAGTTGGTAAATATAATTTTCTTTTTGTATTATTTTTTGTGCGGATGGTGGTGAAATGATGGGTATAAAGAGAAAATCGGGGATAAGTTATCGGTCTTCTGGAGTTGATATTGAATCAGCAGATAAACTGAAATCTTTCATTGCGAAACTTGCAAGGAAAACGTATGATAAGAACGTTCTTGAGGGTGTTGGACCTTTTTCATCTGTTTTGAGGTTGGATAGCACTTTGGTTCTTGCCACCTGTGACGGAGTTGGCACAAAGATACTTCTCGCTACAAGATATGGAAGATTCAGGGGTTTGGGGTATGACCTTGTTGCGATGAATGTGAACGATGTAGTTGCGATGCACGGTAAACCTCTTTTTTTTCTTGATTACATAGGTGTTCCTAAGCTTATTCCTTCTGTTGTGAAGGAGGTGGTCAGTGGGATTGTATCTGCTTGTAATGAGGCTGGCTGTTCGCTTGTGGGTGGTGAGACCGCTCAAATGCCAGATTTTTATGCACGTGGTGCTTTTGAGCTTGTGGGCTTTTGTATCGGAGTTGTTGATGAAACAAATGTTCCTCAGCCCGGTAAAGTTGAGCAGTCAGATGTTATACTCGCTTTCCCTTCTTGTGGACCTCATTCTAATGGTTTTTCTCTCATAAGAAAACTTCTCTCAAAAAACATACTTAACCCCAACACAAAGTTAGGCGGGAAAAGACTTATAGATATAATTTTAAGCCCCACAAAGATTTATGTGAGGGACTTTTTTTCTTTTGTGGGAGAATTTGGATATCCGAAGGTTTCAGCTCACATAACAGGTGGGGGGATACCCGGGAATATAAAAAGGGTTATACCAGATGGAAAAATCGCTGTCTTGCGCAAGGAGACCGTTTATGAGCTTGATGAAAAATTTTGCAACTCGGTATTTTCACATATATCAAATTATGTAGATGAAAGAGAGATGTTCAACGTTTTCAATATGGGATTAGGTTTTTGTATGGTGGTTTCTCCATCTGTTTATGAAAGTTTGAAGAAAAAGGTGGATGAGAAAGCAAATAGAGAAACAAATAAGAGAAAATATGATTTGTTTGCCGTAGGGTATATAGATTCTGGGAGGGCAAAGGGGAATAGGGTGGTGATTGTGTGATATTTTATATTTTTTTATATTTTTGATATTTGCTTTTTTCCTTTTTCTTCATTTTATAATAGAGTTTGTGGGAGTGGGCCCATAGCTCAATGGCAGAGCAGCCGGCTCATAACCGGCAGGTTGGGGGTTCGAGTCCCTCTGGGCCCACTCATAAGTTTTGACATCACTTCATAAAATTTTCTCTGAACTTGAGCGCATTGAGGAAGAAAGTCTGTCTATCATTGCAAAGAAGAAACAATTTGAGGTAAAGATTGAAAGTTTGAGAAGGAAGATACGAGAGCTTGAGGAAAAAAAGCGGGAGAAGGAAAAGGAAAAGTTTGAACTTGAGCTCAGAATAAGAAATTTTGAACTCAGTATAAAGGAGGAGGAAGAAAAGATAAAAAAATGGGAGGCGCAGCTCAGGGAATCATCGAGGTTCAAGGAGCAAATGACACTGCTAGCGGAAATATCGGATGCGAAAAAAGAGAAGGCGAGACTTGAGGACGAAGTTCTCAAGCTTATCATAAAAAAGGATGAGGTTGAAGAGGAGGTCAAAAAGATAGGTTCTGAGCTTTCCGAGATAAAAGAGGAGGCTGAAAAGAGGATCGGTGAATGGGGGAATGAAATAAGCGATCTTGAAAGGAGAAAAGCTGAGCTTGATGCTTTAAAAGAACGTATACTTGAAAATCTTAAAAATTTTTACTCAGATATATACCGGGTCTATATTGAGTTCTCGCGGGATTCTCGAGTTGGCAAGCCAATAGCCAGAGTTGAAAACTCGACGTGCATGTCTTGTAATATGGTAGTTCTTCCTGATGTAGAGGCGCGTCTTTATTCTGACCCAAATTCTTGCGAGATATGCACGAACTGTGGGGCTATTTTATATATTTATTTTGAGGAGTATGAAGATAGCGTGGGCGCGTAGCTCAGTGGGAGAGCGCCGTCTTGACGAGGCGGAGGTCGGCGGTTCGATCCCGCCCGCGCCCACACTGATTACTTTATAAAAAGCTCTTCAGTGCAAAAAAGCTCAAGTTATAAAAAGCTCTTCAGTGCAAAAAAGCTCAAATAGCCCAGACCAACGAAGAATCAGATTATAAATCGGAAGAATCAGATTATAAATATTTTCAGGTGATTTTTACGTGTGTGGACTATGGCTCTTCTCTGACCAATGTCAATTTCACTTTGCTTACCATCTTTCTGTTTAAGTTTTACCTTTCCCCTCGCTATTGCGACGAATTCTGCGTGATTTTCAAGTATCTCGGCATCTCCCGCAAGAGTCTTAAGATATACAGAAATACACTCGCCCTCATAAAGTTTTTTTTCCATTGTCAGCACTTCAACTTTCATGGCTCACTACCTTCTCAGATTTTCTTCGCTTTCTCAAATACTTCCTCTATTTTCCCAACCATGTAGAACGCTTGCTCAGGAATGTTGTCGCACTCACCTTCAACTATCATCCTGAACCCCTTTATTGTATCTTTCACACTTACATATTTTCCAGGTGTTCCAGTAAACTGTTCTGCGACATGGAACGGTTGGCTCAGAAACTTCTGTATCTTTCTTGCTCGGAATACCGTTATCTTATCCTCCTCAGAAAGTTCTTCCATACCAAGAATTGCTATTATATCCTGTAGGTCTTTATACCTCTGCAATATTCTTTGCACCTCCCTTGCCACTTGGTAATGCTCCTGTCCCACAATCTCTGGGGTAAGCGCTTTTGATGTTGAATCAAGTGGGTCAACTGCTGGGTATATACCAAGTTCTGCTATTTGTCTTGATAGGACAGTCGTTGCATCAAGGTGTGTGAATGTAGAAGCAGGAGCTGGGTCTGTTATGTCATCTGCGGGAACGAATATCGCCTGCACAGATGTTATAGACCCCCTTTTTGTTGATGTTATTCTCTCTTCAAGTTCTCCGAGGTCCTGCATTAGTGTGGGTTGATATCCTACCGCAGATGGGAGACGTCCGAGTAGTGCGGATACCTCATTATTTGCCTGCACGAACCTGAAAATATTATCTATGAAAAGAAGAACATCCTGGCCCTCAACATCTCTGAAGTACTCGGCCATTGTGAGAGCTGTTAGCCCAACCCTTGCTCTCGCTCCCGGGGGTTCATTCATCTGACCGAAAACCAAAACTGCATTCTTTATAACACCTGATTCCTCCATCTCAAGTATGAGTTCGTTTCCCTCGCGTGATCTTTCGCCGACACCCCCGAAAACGGAAATTCCCTTGTGAAATTTGGCTATGTTATGTATTAGCTCCATTATGAATACGGTCTTACCTACACCAGCACCCCCAAAGAAGCCTATTTTGCCACCCTTAGTATATGGTGTGAGAAGGTCAACAACCTTTATCCCTGTCTCAAGAACCTCTATTTTTGTGGACTGTTCTACTATTTCTGGCGGTGGTCTATGAATTGGACGTCTTTCTGCTCCGTTTATTTCCCCTTTCCCATCTATTGTCCTCCCCAAAACATCAAAGACACGACCAAGTGTTGAGGAACCAACTGGAACCTTTATCGCTTCCCCTGTATTTATTACCTTCTGCCCTCTTCGTAGTCCATCCGTTGAATCCATTGCTATTGTCCTTACGACCTTATCTCCTATGTGTTGCATAACCTCGAGGGTCAGGTTCCATTTCTCATCTGATATAAACGGATTTGTAACCAATAGAGCTGTGTGAATCTGAGGAAGCTCTCCTTCCGGAAATTCTACATCAACAACAGGTCCTATTACCTGTTTTACGAAACCTTCACTTATGACATCATTTATATCTTGCCTCATCTCTCCTTATTTTTAATTTTCATGATTTTGGTGAGATTTTTTTCCAAAATTTCAGTATGATTTTAAGAAGCCTTGGTGAGCTCAAAAGTTATGCTACATCTTTGAGAACCAACTTTGAGCGTGGTTCACTTATCTTTTTCCCTGATACTTCATTTTTCGCCGTAGGCGGACTTCCCTTCTCAAGATCCGCTCTTGACAGAATTGAGAAGATCAAGATTGGATATCCTTGGAACATTCCTTCATATATTATGTTGAAGGATATAAGATACCTTCCCAGGTTTGTTTTTATGTCAGCATGGGAATGGTTTGCTTTCAATCTTCTCTCAACTCACAACATCATATTTCTCGCAAAGATGAATTTTGCATTAGCGAAGAAATCCCTTGTTTTTCCGGGCGGAAAGATTGGTGTGAGACAAGTTAGGAGTGGTAGTGTGGTTAGCGAATTACTTGACATTATAGGTGGTGTATGCTTTTGTATACCACTTCTTATCTCTGGAAGACCGGTTTTCTTGCCAGACGAATCTCAGTTGAGCCAGATCAGCTCAGCGGAGCTTGATATATTTATTATGGTTCCACCTGAAGAAGGGAAGAGGGTATTACCAACTGTGATTGAGATGCGCCAAGATACTTTCGTATCAGTCATATTTGAGGGAGATCTGACAAAACAAGCCCTATCCGATCTTCTGATTAGGTTCGGACTCAAAGTATCATAGAGATTAAAAATTAAAAACTGTGAACTTAAAAGTAAATTAAAAAATTAAAAATAAAAATAATAAAGTAAAAGTAAGAGAAAGAAGGAAAGGGATTAGAAAAATATTTAAAATATTTTTTTATGTTGATGAAGAAGAAACAATTGAGAACTCCTCAGAAGGAAGTTGAGAAGAAGGAAGAAGAAGTTGGGGCTAAGGAGGAGAGAGAGGGGAAGAAGCAGAAAGTTGAGGTTACGGAGCCTCAACCTATATTATCACAAGATGAGGTAGATGCTCTTATCAGGAGTTTGAGGGGTGGGGAACTTGTTCTTGAGAAAAAAGAGAAGGAGGGGGAAGTATCAGAGGTTGATAGATATCCACGATATGATTTCCGAAAGGTTGGACGTTTCATATCAAAGATGAGGCTTCCCTCCCTTGAAGTAATACACAGACGATTTGCGACGGACGCAAGATCGATTTTGTCATCCGCCCTTCAGAAAATAATTGACGTAAGTATGACTGATGTAACTGTGGGTGAGTTTGGGAATTTCATAGATAATGTTCCGCTACCTGCACTTTTTGTAGTCATATCATTGAAACCTCTGAGGGGATTTTGCTTGTGGGTTTTTGAGGCGCCAGTTGTTATGGCTATGATAGACATACTTCTCGGCGGAGAGGGAAGAGCTATAAAAGCAGAGGGGAGGGAATTTACAAGGATTGAACAGAGACTTGTCAGGAAAATAGTATCCACAATTATAAAATCTTATCAAACTGCTTGGGAGCCTATAACTGAGCTTAAACCTGAGATCGTGAGAATAGAAAGCCATCCGCAGTTTGTCTCAATAGTTCCGGAAACAGACCTTGTTGTCTATACAAGATATGATGTGGACCTTGGGATGGTGTCTGGGCGGATGTATATAGCTATACCTTATTCTATCCTTGAGCCGATAAAAACACAGCTGCAATCAGCTTATCAGCCGACGAGTCTTGAGTTGGATAGAAAATGGGTTGAACGTCTTATCATGAGGCTAAAAGAGTGCCCTGTGGGTGCCAGAGTTGAGCTCGGTAGAGCTAAGATAACCCTGCGAGAACTCATAAATTTCAAAAAGGGCGATGTAATAAGGTTAAATACATCACCAGAAGAGGAATCTGCTGTTGTTCATGTTCAGAATATACCGAAATATAAGGGAATCCCTGGTAAATCCGGAAATTCAAAAGCTGTTTTCATAACTCGTTCTATAAAGACAGAAGACGAGATGAGAGATGAAATACTCAGAAAGTTGATTTAGTATTATTTGTGATGAAGTTTAAAGTCGGCACCCGCGGTAGTGCTCTTGCTCTCCGGCAAACCGAACTTGTCATAAAGGCTTTGCAGCAAGAATTCGATAAATACACCTTTGAGGTCGTCAAGATAAAAACGAAAGGCGATAAAATCCTTGACTCACCTTTGAGCAGAATACCCGGGAAAGGTTTCTTTGTAAAGGAGATAGAGGATGAACTTATAAAGGGAAATATAGAATTTGCTGTTCATTCCCTCAAGGATTTACCAACAGATATACCCGATGGGCTCACTATATCTTTTCTGAAAAGGGATCCTCCTTTTGACGTTATGCTTGGGTTAAACCCGCAAGAGATAAATGGGATGATACGGGACGGAAAGGAGGTAAGAATTGGTACATCATCCCTGAGAAGGGAGATCCAACTTAGGGAGATGTTCGGGAACATCAAGATTATACCCATAAGAGGTAACCTTGACACGAGGTTGAGGAAGATGAAGGATGACGGGGTATGTGATGCCCTTGTTGTTGCATACTGTGGGGTTTTACGTCTTGGCTTTGAGCAAGAAGTAAAACATGTTTTCGGAGAGGATTTCCTCTATGCGCCGGGGCAGGGAATTATAGTGATAGAAACAAGGTATGAATCTTTTGCTCGTGAACTTGCATCATCTGTGGAAGATCAAGAGGCGAGATTTATCGGTATACTCGAAAGAAAAATACTGAAGATGCTCGGTGGAGGGTGTAACACACCGTTTGGCATATTTACGTCTCTGAACGACGGTGTGTTGAAGATTAAGTTCAGATTATTCGGTAGGATTGAGTTCCAAGGCGAGTTTGATGTCAAAAAGATGAGCGATGATGTGGTCAATGAGATCGTCCAGAAGATATCAGCAGATATAGGATTGGCGAAATGAAAAAACGGAGTTTCATGAATCAAAGTTTTATAAATCTTTGAGGTTTCAGAGTTTTATGAAAACTGCTCTTATCACATTTGGTATCTTTTGGAGCTCTTCTATAACCTTGGGCGATGGTTCCTCATCAACGTTTATGAGTGCCACCGCTTTTCCCCCCGGTTTTTCACGACCAAGATGAATCGACGCTATGTTTATGTTGTTTTCTCCAAGGTAAACCCCTATTCTTCCGAGAACTCCCGGAACGTCTTTGTTCTGTAGAAATATTATGTTTCCAGATGCTGGAGCTTCAAGTTGTAATGAATTTATCTCGATTATCCTTGGAGCCTTTCCAGCTCCTGCCGATAACAATATCCCTCCTATGGAGAAAACCCCTTCGGAAGTTCTTATTTGCACTTCTATCTTATTTTTGTCATCAGTTAATTTTTGCTCTGCTATGGCTATGCCTTTGTTCTTTGCCATTGTTTCCGCGTTCAGCGGTGATACCCACTCCTCACCAACTATATTTTTTAAAATTCCATTCAGAGCTCCTGCTTTTACAATCGATATGTCATCAAGTGATGTTGATACTCTTATTTCCCTTATGGGATATGGATATGCTTGAGCTAAAAATGATCCGAGTTTTTCCGCAAGTTCAAGAAAAGCTTTTTTCTCCTCGGGTACTGGAAGGAAATTTACAGCATCTTCAACCGTGCCGTATTTGAGATATCTTACTATCTTCTGAGCGATTTCACAAGATACATTTTTCTGCCCTTCTATAGTCGATGCACCAATGTGTGGTGTGAGAACCGTATTTTCGGTTTCAAAAAGTGGATTATCCTCTTTTGGCGGTTCTTGTGAGAACACGTCCACTCCTGCTCCCCAGACTTTCCCTTCCTTCAGGTATTTTGCAAGGGCTTTTTCATCAATAATACCACCGCGTGCACAGTTTATCAAGATAACCCCATCTTTCATCCTTTTAAGCTCCTCTTCTCCTATCATTCCCTTTGTCTTTTCCGTGAGCGGCACATGCACAGTTATTATGTCTGCGGTTTCTATAAGATTTTCAAATGATACTTTTTCAAACCTCGGATCCTCTACGTATGGGTCGTAAAATATAACCTTCATCCCAAGCGCCTTTGATATCTCAGCAACCTTTTTCCCTATATTTCCAAGTCCGATTATTCCTATAGTTTTGCCGTATATTTCTCTTCCAACAAATTTGTTTTTTTCCCATTTCTTTTGTTTCATAGATAGGTGGGCCTGGGGGATTCTTCTTGCTACCGCAAATATGAGAGCTATTGTATGTTCTGCGGTTGTCATGGCAGCACCGAGAGTATTCATAACTAAAATTCCCCTTTCCGTCGCTGCTACTACATCTATGTTGTCTACCCCTATTCCCGCTCTTCCTATAACTTTCAGTCCCTTCGCTTTTTCTATTACCTTTCTTGTTATTTTGGTAGCTGACCTGACCACTATTCCTGTGTATCTTCCCGATGAAAGAAGTTCGCAAAGTTCATCCTCTGAAACTTTTTCCTTCTCTTCAACATCAAAGTGTTCTTTTAGTATATCAATTCCACTTTTTTCAATACCGTCGCACGCTAGTATTGTGTTTCTCCCGTCCATTTTGAAAATAACCCTTATCTATACTGATATAACTTTTTAAATTTTTAAATATTTCAAGCATAAACTCAAAAATTGTCAAATATTTTTGACGCAGGGGGATATTGATTTCAGAGCATCACCTAATTACCTTCATCTTTTCTTTATTTCTTTCCGACAATTAATTTATATTTATATATGAGCTCTCTTTTAAGAACATATTTCAATGAGGCGGAAGAGATCATCGACACCTTGATCGATAACCTTGAATTGGTAAAGGACAGTCCTCAGAACATAAATGCTGAGACATTGAATGAGATAATGAGAAAGATGCATACGATGAAAGGAAATTCATACAGCGTAGGTTACATGAAAGTCGGTGATATATTCCACAAGCTCGAGGAAATATTTGTAAAGGTAAGGAATATGGAAATTATTCCATCTTCTGAAATGATAGTTGATGTGATTTCTACTGTTCATATGGTTCGTGATATACTATCCGCTCTATCTGCTGAGGATAGAAATAGTGATGAAGATGTTCAATTTAACCAGACGATAGTTAGCATGCTTGACAAATATCTTTCTGGAGAAAGGGTGGAAAAAGTAGTTGAGTGGGAAGGGTTGGGGGAGGGCTTTGGAACAGAAAAAGAATCCAATGGTGAGGCGCTCGGGATGGGCGAAATGGGTCGTAAGAGCAAGAAAGGAATAGCGGGAGGAAGGGAAGGGATAAAGTTAGAAAGTAGAGGAAATGAGTTAGAAACTAAAGAGGAAAAGTTGGATGATATAAAGGGATTTTTGTCCGATAAAATCACCAGAAAAGAAATACTTGATGAATTATCTCAGCGTGACATGGCTGAACTCAAAAAGTATATAAATCAGGGAAAAATGATCGTTCTATCTTTTTTAAAATTGTCAATGGAAGATGATTTTGATGCCAGAGCAAAGGGTGCTATGGATGAAATAAGAAAAAGGGGATTTGAGATAGTGTCAACATTTACTCGCATTGAGGGGGATAATATAGTCTTCAATTTCATAATTGTTCCTGTTCGTGATGATGCTGATATAAAGGATATAGAAAATATTTTGCAGACACAGGTTCTTTGGAGTGGGGCACAGAAACGGATGGAAGACATAAAGGGGTCAAGGGTTTCCCTCCGCGTTGATATATCTGATATTGATAAGATAATGAACATAATAGGTGATATGGTTATAGCCAAAAATGCTATTCAGTCTTCTTTGATGAAGATAATTGACATTGCGCGTTCGATAGAGGCTGAACAGAGGTTAAGGGATAGTATAGCGGAAATGGAAAGGAGAATAAGGGAGCTTCAGGATATAGTCCTTGAAATAAGGATGATCCCGCTTAATGATATTCTGAAGGGTGTTGTCAGGGATGTTCAAATGACTGCACGCCAGCTCAGGAAAATCGTCAATGTGGAACAGCAGTGGGGGAATATAGATATAGACGCTGAGATAGCAAGAAGGATAAGAAATGCGCTTTTACATATAGCGAGAAACGCTGTCGCCCATGGGATAGAACCACCAGATGAAAGAATAAAACTCGGAAAAAAACCAGATGGTAAAGTCAGGATAAGAGCGAGAAAGGAGGGGGGATATATAATAATAGAGATACAAGATGACGGGAAGGGCATAGACCCAAAAAATGTAGTGAAAAAGTATCTTGATTGGGTAAAGCTTGATCCCGAGGTTGCCGCAAAATATCGTCTTGGAAATTTGGAAGAGGACTTCAAGAGGGCAGATGGAACTTGGATAAAGGAGAAGGTTTTTCAAATCTTATTCCTACCCGGATTTTCCACTCGCGAATCTGCTGATAGAGGAGCGGGGAGGGGTGCCGGTCTTTATGAGGTCAGAAAAGAAATAGAGGAAGGGATAAAGGGTAAGATTGAAGTAAGGTCAGAGGTGGGGGAGGGAACAACATTCATACTAAAAATACCAACTGCGAAGATAGTAGTCGGGGTTGTGATATGTTCATGGAGAGATGAGAAGTATGCCATACCGATTTCAGCAATATGGAGGACAAGAATTTTTTACCGAGGGGATAAATCCATAATAATAAAGACCATTCAGGGAAGGGAATTTGCTGTGGTGAAGGATATGCAAATGGAGGTAAAAATTCCGCTTATCACTCCAGATGAAATTCTCGGGCGTGGTAGAGGGAGTCTACCTCCCGATAAGTTCTTTATACTCATTCTCGGTGGCGAGACGGAGACGGAAGGGATAACTGATGTTGATACAGTCGGAAGTATCAGTGAGGGCGGAAGGGTCGGTCTCGTGGTTGAGGATATCCTTGATATAAAAGATACTGTTATGAAAAACTTTGATGAAGAAATAATAAAGGTAAAAGGAGTTTCCGCGATAGTGGAGGAGATAGATTCTGACGGACGTAGGGAGATAATACCAGTGATAGATGTTCTCAATATCCCCTATTCTTTTTCATATTGATTTTTTCTTTTGTTCTGCCGCTAAGAGTTGCTCGGAGAATTTGAATGTGTAATGATGTATGTGAAAACGCACCCAATTTCTTCTCCTAAATTTTTATTTTTTTTAATTTTTTATATAATAAAGATTTTTTTATTAGAGAAAATAAATAAAAGAAGTTATTAAGTTTTAATTTATGGGTATTTTTGGAAAGGACCCTTTTGATGAGGTTGAGGATGTATTTTCAGAAAGTATATGGAATGTCCCTTCTGGAACCCCTGAGATGGTCGGTGGTGAGCTATCCGGGGTCCGTCAGGGAAGCCAAGGAGGGACCCAGCATGGGATGCAACCACCTATTTCACAGCAACCTATTTCGCAAACAGCTCAGCCTCAGGGATGGCAGGGTCAGCAAGTTCCTGTTATGATACCTCAGGTCGTGCCTCAGATACCTTATCCGCCTGTTATCTCTCCCTATTACCCATATCAGGAAGGTGTGACAGCGCCCGGTGCACCCCCAACCGCAAGGCAGGAAGTTTTGAGAAAGAAGAAAGAAGAGGCGGAAGTTGCTCCAAAAAAAAAGGAGGAGAAAAAAAGAGCTTCATACCTTCTCAATTTCAGGCTTGCAAATGAACTTTATGGAGTTGATGTAGTAAGTATACGGGAAGTTGTCAGAGCAGGGAAAATAACCCCAGTTCCCAATACCCACTACCATATACTTGGTATAATGAACCTCCGTGGCAGAATAATACCTGTCATATCCCTCAGAAGATTTTTCGGTATGGAAGATATAGGAATAGATAGAAAAATAAAAATACTTGTCGTTGAGGATGAGGACGGGAACCAGACCGGTGTTCTCGTTGACGATGTCAATGAGGTTTTCCTATATTATGCAGATGAACTTGAACCAATAACGACAGTGAAATTCTCAGGCTCAAGATATGCAAAAGGCATCTTGAAAAAAGATGATAATCCCATAGTTGTAATAGATATACGGGAGGTGATAAGTGAGAGCACCTTCGGACTCTCTCTGTAAGTAAAAATGAAAACCGCTTAGCTCAGAATCATAAAAAAAACAGAATCACCAAAAATTTATCTTTAAATTTTAAAATAGAATTATTAAATTTTAAGTATTGGGTTTTGATTGTATTGATATCACCAAAAAAATAGAAAAAAGCAGAAAATAGAAAAATAGGGGGAAGGTTTGCATTATGGAAGGGGTTAATATTGAAGGAATTAAAATACCTTTTAGGAACATTCCAGACCTTTTCATCAAGAGGGCAGAGATGACTCCGATGAGACCTGCATATTCCTTCAAGTTGCAGGGACAGTGGAAGGATATTACATGGAATGAGTTTATTAATAGGGCAAAAGCTGTGGCAAGTGGTCTTATTGAGATAGGTGTTAGAAAGGGAGATAGAGTTTCTATATATTCATATAACAGGTTAGAGTGGATAATTGCGGATGTTGCAATACAGCTTGCAGGAGGAATATCAATACCAATATATCATTCTCTCCCTTTCAATCAATCCTCATACATAATAAATGATTCTGATTCTGTTGCGGTTTTCGCTGAGAACCCTGCTATCCTTAATGAGATGAAGGAAAAAAGAGCAGAAATACCCATTGTTATCAAAATTATTGCCTTTGACGATGATCAGCAGGAGGACGATTTTGTCATCAGATTCTCTACACTTGAGAATTTGGGAAAGAAAAATCTTGATAAAAATCTTCAGAGGATAGAAGAGAATGTGAGAGACCTCAAGGTCGACGATATAGCAACCATTGTATATACATCGGGAACAACCGGTGTGCCCAAGGGCGTTGTGCAGACCCATCTTAATCACTTGGCAACCGTTGAGATGTTGTATGACATACGAGATATTGAGGAGAACGATATTTGTCTTCTTTTTCTACCACTTGCCCATTCTTTTGCAAGAGCTATAGAGTATGTGCATCCGAGAGTTGGTATAAAGTTGGCTTTGGCAGAAAGTATAGATAAGGTCGTTGATAATTTAACTGAGGTGAGACCGACTATTTTCCCTTCCGTCCCACGCGTTTTTGAAAAAGTATATGCTAAGGTGAACTCTGATGTTCAGGCAAGTCCTATAAAAAGAAAAATTTTCAATTGGGCGATCAAAGTTGGAAAAGAAGTAGGAGACATTAAACTCAGAAAGGAGAAAATACCACTTTCCCTCTCTATAAAACATAAGATAGCTCACAAGCTTGTTTTCTCAAAGATACATAACAAGCTGGGTGGAAGGATAAGATACTTTGTATCAGGAGGTGCTCCGCTCTCAAAAGAGATAGCGGAGTTCTTTTGGTCTGCGGGACTTCTCATACTTGAAGGATACGGCCTTACCGAAACAACACCAGCTATATCAATTAATACAACGCGAGAGTTCAAATTTGGAACAGTTGGGAAACCTTTCAAATGGGTTGATGTGAAAATTGCTGAAGATGGTGAGATAGTGGTGAGGGGACCAAATGTTGTAGGCGGATACTGGAAAAAGCCTAAGGAGACTGAGGAGGTTTTCACAAAGGATGGGTGGTTTTATACTGGCGATATAGGCGAATTCGATAGTGAAGGTTTTCTCAGGATAACTGATAGGAAAAAGGATCTTATAAAGACCGCCGGAGGTAAATATGTCGCACCTCAGCCCATAGAGAATGCCATAAAGGCTAAATCACCACTTATAAGTCAGGCTGTTGTGATAGGCGATATGAGACCTTATTGTGTAATGCTTTTGACGCTCAACAAAGATGAAGTTATAAAATGGGCTCAGCTAAGGGGTCTTGGAAATGATTACGATAGCATCCTGAATTCAAAAGAACTTTCCGATGAAATTCAGATGGTTATAGATGAAGTTAATAAGAACCTCGCTTCGTTTGAGAATATAAAGAAATTCAGAATACTCAAAGATGACTTTACAATAGAAGATGGCTCCCTGACACCAACTATGAAAGTGAAAAGAAGATTCGTAATGGAAAAATATAAACATGAGATAGATGAATTATATTCCGAAGCTACCAGCAGACCCTGAAAGTTTTTCGAAAAACCCAAAAATAAAGGATAGTTATGAGAAATGAACCTCTTTTTCATTTACTCTTCTTTTTTTTGTTGTGCTTGTTTGGTGGACAAGTATTAATATATGCTACCCAGGAAGAAGATGACCTTGACAGAATTATACAAAAGCTCGAGAGACTTAATGGTTGGACAGTTTTATTTGAGGAGAGTTTATTTTCCTCCAGTGGTGCTATTGAAAGAAGAGAAGGAAATATAATTTTTTCAAAACCATTTATTTTTAGAGTATCTTATTTTGATAATAATACAGAGGTACTGTCAGATGGAGATTCAATATATTTTGTGATTCACAGCAAAAAGAAGGTTTATGTTAAGCCACTGACACAGGATGTCTCCCAGAACCTTATTATGGATATACTTTCGGGTGATTTTAAGTTGAAGAAATTTTTCAGAGTTTTACAAAAAAATAAAAATAAAGGAATATTTGAGCTTGTGCCCCACCAGAACTCTATAAAAGATGTTAGAAAGATTGTAATTAAGACAATGAAGGTCGGTTTCCCCATAGAGAGTATAAGGGTATTTTTGCGTGGAGATGTTGAATTAAACATGAAAATAAAAGAGGTAAAGTATGAGTCAAGAAAAATAGATCTTTCATTTCCAGATTATAAAGTTATTAGAGAAATGATGTGATTTGCTCTCTGATTTCTTCTGATTGATTTCTCCCGATTATTTTTTCCCTTTATGCTTATGTTTTCTTTATGTTTCTATCTTGCTTCGTCGAAAGCATATCTTTATACGATATTTTTATCTCCTCTCCTCCGTATCCATCTGAATCTGCGTCCTTATAAAATGCAGATGTGCCTTTACATCCCTTCACACAAATTTTGTTTGAAAATTCTGAATCTCCCCCCATATTCAACAACCCTATAACAAAACTCTCTTTCATTTAATTCATCCCCATTGTCACCATCTTCTTCATTGTCATCATCTTCGCCTCTTTTCGCATCTTATGACCTTAAACCCTAATCCCCCTCTCTTTGATTTCAAAAATACCTTGTTCCCTTTAATTTATCACCTCATTTTCATTTGAAGGCATCTTCATTCACATTTTACATCTTTTCGACTGAGCATTTCTATCTTATAAATTTTGATTCCTGCTTATATCTTTTGATTTCTGTCTTATCCATTTTTTTGTGTTCTCCTGATTAATTTTGTGTGGATGGAAAGCATCGGGGGGATCTTGCATTTATTTGTTGGCATATTTGTCTTAGGCATTATTATAATTGTTCATGAATTTGGACACTTTATTTTCTGCCGTATATTTGATGTTAAGGTTTTGATTTTTTCCGTTGGTTTTGGCCCAGCTATATGGAAAAGAAGATGGGGAGAGACAGAGTATAGGCTTTCTGCAGTTCCACTTGGTGGATATGTTTCTCCACTTGACAGAGATAGGATAAATGAGATAGAATATTTCAGAAGAAAAACTTATGAAATGTTGAAGCAAGAGGGCCACAGTGATACTGATATTGAAAGAATTTCGGATGAACTTGTCCTTAGCGAATATGGCGTAACTGACCAAGACCTCAGAAACAGAACACTTGAGTCAAAGCCGTTTTATGCGAAATTTCTGATAGTGTTCGGAGGACCACTTTTTAACTTCATACTCGGAGTTGCTGCTATGTATTTTATCCTTGTTCTGGGAAGAGTTGATATAGGAACACGCATACAAAAGGTTATGGAGAACTCCCCCGCTGAGCAAGCGGGTATAATCCCCGGTGACGAAATAATCGAGGTAAACCAAAAAAGTGTGAAATCTTGGAATGAACTAAAAACGCATATCAGGCTTTCGGGGGACAAAGTCAATCTCAAAATAAAAAGAGGAGATAATATTTTTACGATTTCCGTTACCACAATTGAAAAAGATGGTATGAAAGTTATAGGGGTCTTCCCAGATACTTCATCTTTAGTGGTTATTAAATACAATGCCATTCATGCTATACCTATGAGTTTTGTTGAGACATTAGAATTTATAAAACTATTTTTCTCATCCATAGGGCTTATTCTATCAAAGGAAGGTTTGGAAAGTATAGGAGGACCAATAGCCATAACCAAGATCACAGCTTCCGCAGTTCAAAAGGGAGTAGGTCAGCTCCTTATTGTCATATTTATAATAACCATAAATCTCGGAATTTTGAATCTTCTCCCAATACCAATCCTTGACGGAGGACATATTCTCATATTTTCAATTGAGGCTATTTTGGGGAGGAGATTATCTCAGGGATTGAGACAAGCTGTCGCATTGGTTGGACTTCTCGTAATTATTTCTCTTTTCGTAGTTGCCATGTGGAATGATATAAGAAATTTGATGGGTGGGAAGTTTTGATGAATTTTGGTAGGATAAATTTTGATTATGCGTTGCAGAAAATGTGAACAGAAGGCCAAGATATATTTGAGACATTTCAACCTCCCTCTCTGTAAGGAACATTTTGAGGAAAGGTATATTTCTACTGTGTCTGGAGCGATAGAGAAGTTCAAGATGTTTTCTCACAAGGATAAGATTCTCGTTGCTGTATCTGGGGGAAAGGATAGCATGGCTCTTTGGCATGTTCTTTTTGTGAAACTGGGCTACAATGTAACTGCACTTTACATAAACCTTGGAATAGGTAATGAGATGGGAAAAGATGGTTATTCAAATATGTCAGAGTTTTATGTTCGTAAATTTTCTGAGCGATTTAGCGCTCCGCTCATTGTGAGGAATGTATATGAAGAATTTGGAGCTCCTGCTCCATATCTTGACAAAAACAGAGCTCCCTGTTCTGCCTGCGGTATATCAAAAAGGTATATTATGAATGATGTGGCAAAGGAAATGGGATTTGATGTTATAGCAACAGGACACAACCTTGATGACGAAGCTTCAGCCCTTCTCTCAAATGTGCTCAGATGGGATATCTCATACATTTCAAAGCAAAATCCAGTTCTACCCGAGGAAGATGGATTTGTGAAAAAAGTGAAACCTCTTTTCTTCCTCACTGAAAGAGAAAATCTTGCTTTCTGTCTTTTTGAGAGCATAGATTTTTATCATGAGGAGTGTCCTTTTGCACGTGATGCTACATCCTTGTTCCTAAAAAGGATATGGGCACAGATAGAAGATGAAATGCCGGGAACGAAATTCAGGTTTCTGAAGGAATTTTTGAAGTTCAGAGAAAAGTTTATTTCACATTCTCCAGAGACAGAGCTTGGGAGGTGTAAAATTTGTGGTCAGCCTACGCTCGCCGGAGATATTTGTGCTTTTCACAGGATGATCCAGAGGAAGGAAGAAAATTTGAGGAGAAAATCATAAATTAAAAAATATTTTTATGAATAAGCTAACAAAAAGGAAGGTTGTATTATTTTCCTTAATTCTATTTTATCCTCTTGCAGTTGTTATTTTCTTCTTGTTTTCAAATTGCTCTCCATATGAGGTATCACTTGATAGAGTATTCTTACCTCCATCTTTTCGCTTTCCGCTTGGGACAAATTCACTTGGGCAGGATCTTGGGTGTATGATTGGCAAGGGTATTATTACATCGCTTAAGGTTTCCTTGTTATCTGCTATATTCTCATTTTTGATAGGTGGTATACTCGGTGCTGTGGCTGGTTTTTTTGGTGGAATATATGACTTTTTGGTAGGGCGACTCATAGAATTTTTCCAGAGCTTTCCTTCTCTGATCTTTATTATTTTTATAGTTGCAATTTCAAATACAGGCACAGGCAAAGAATGGAGCGGGGGAATATTAGGTGGTGATTTTATCCTGATACTATCTATTTGTGTTTTTGGTTGGACATCTTTTGGGAGAATAGCTCGGGCAGAAGCTATGAAGCTTAAAGATGCAGATTTTATTTTATCTGCTATTTTACTTGGTGTTGGAAAAGTGAGGCTTGTTTTTACTTATATTTTACCTTTTATTATCCCCGCACTTGCCACACAACTTATGTTTTCTCTTTCGTCTTTTGTTCTTATTGAAGGAAGTTTGGGATTTTTGGGATTACGACCTTCTGAGAAGGTCTCACTTGGTGCAATAATATCTGATGGAATAGATTTCATCCTAACAAGACCTGAGCAAGTTATATTTCCTGGTATGGCTTTATCTTGTATCTCTGTTTTCTTCAATCTCCTTGGGCAGGAGTTCTTGAGATACCATGTATGGAGGAGATAAGTGCCTCTACTATCCTTTTTGGTGTTCCGGAATCAAAAATTCTGCTCTTTCGGCTGGGAGGTGAACGTAAAAATCCTTTCACTGCTTCCACAATTTTCTCTGGGTTTGTTCCGGCAATTTTGTTCCATCCCTCTTTGACAAGTTCTACCCATTCCGTCTCATCCCTCAGAGTGACACATGGAACTCCCATGAAATAAGCTTCTTTCTGAACTCCGCCTGAGTCTGTAAGGATTATAGCAGCATTTTTCTCAAAGATAAGCATATCAAGGTATGATAGAGGAGGAATAATTTGAACTCTTCTTGAAATCTTTACGCCAATTTTACTGATAGCTTTTTGAGTTCTTGGATGAAGAGGAACAACAACCGCATCCAATATACTATCCGCTATTTTGTTCAGTGATGTGAATATGTTTTTCAATCTCTTGGGATCGTCGGTGTTTTCAGCCCTGTGAATCGTGGCGAGAGCATACTTTTTAGACCTGATGTCAAACATCAGATCATTTGTTCTCAGATCATTTGTTCTCTCAAATCTCCTATTCTTCCATTTTTTCTCCGCTGTTTTTATTGATATTAAGAGTGCATCATACATCACATCTCCGACAAGAAAGACACCTTGGGTTATTCCTTCTTTTTTCAGGTTCTTCACAGCTGTCTCTGTCGGACAGAAAAGTATATCTGATATTCTGTCTGTAAGTATTCTATTTATCTCCTCTGGCATGTTCTTTTTGAAACTTCTCAGACCTGCCTCAACATGAGCTACCGGTATGTGTAATTTCACCGCAGCAAGAGCTCCTGCTAAGGTTGAATTTGTGTCGCCATAGACCAAACATATATCGGGTTTCTCTTCAATAATTACCTTCTCAATTCTTTTTATCATCTCTCCTGTTTGAAAACCATGTGTGCCTGAACCAACTCCAAGATTGTAATCTGGTTCCGGGATTTCAAGTTCATCAAAGAATACTTTTGACATCAGGTAATCATAATGTTGTCCTGTGTGGACAACTATGTGTTTTATTTCTTTTTTTCTGCTCAATTCCCTTGAAATTGGCATGAGTTTAATGAACTGTGGTCTTGCTCCGACAATGCTTAATATTTTGAGCTTCGCTTTCATTATCTATTCTGTTTGACCCTGAGCTTCTTTGAGTTTTCCGTTTATTTCAATATATTTTCTTCCGCAATATGGACACTCAAAATTCTTCAATTTTCTTTTTTTGTTTCCATTTTTGCTTCTGTGCTTTCTTTCGTCTTTCTTTTTTCTTTCCAATCTCTCTTTTATTTCTGTGAGCGTTGTTCCGCAGAAGCATGCCCATCCTATTTGTTTTGCTGGGACTCCGACAACAATTGCATGTGGAGGAACATTCTCTCTGACAACTGCCCCTGCCCCCACAAATGCGTATTCTCCTATTGTCACACCGCAAATAATAGTTGCGTTTGCTCCTATAGTCGCCCCCCTTTTGACCATAGTCTCTCTGAACTCATTTTTCCTCTCTATAAATGCTCTGGGATTATAAACATTTGTGAAAACACATGAAGGACCTAAAAATACATCATCTTCTATTTTCACACCCTTATATACTGAAACATTATTCTGTATTTTGCACCTGTTTCCTATGACAACATCTGGTCCTATCATGACATTCTGTCCTATAACACAATTTTTCCCAATTTTGCTTCCCTGAAGTATATGAGAAAAGTGCCATATTTTTGTCCCCTCTCCTATACTTACATTCTCATCTATGAATGAGCTTTCATGTATGAATACATTCGGATAA
>FWWL01004856.1_pt1 | contig 21992 bp, 15 predicted proteins | sample 2228331 | NCBI WGS metagenome assembly FWWL01 (sample SAMEA103939775, study PRJEB20133) | metagenome | reverse complement strand
ACTGTCACGCTCCCCGAAGTGCACCGTGAAATTGTCAAGGCAAAAGGGTGGCAACGCGCTCTGGCGGAGCGATTGGAAGCGCAAGGGCGACTGGACGAAGCCGTCCAAATCGCGCGCGGGAAAATCCCCGCCAATTGGCACTTGCGACAAGCCGGCGAGTTGGGGCTCGCTTTGGAGCAAACGAAGGAGGGCGTGAAGTTGCACAGTCTGTTTGACCGTAACGCCAACCACGAACTGTTGGCAACGACGCCGCTCCCGCTGTTTACCGTCACGCTGCGCCATGTTCCGACAAAGCGGGAAGTCATCGTTGCTGCTGATGCGGGTTGGAAGGAAGTGGCGTTCCAACCTGCCCGTGACCGCTTGAGCATCCTCTGGCGCCGCCACAGCGATGCATCGCTAAAAGGGGTGCAAGTGACAGCAACCGCTACTTTTGACCATCGCAATAGCGCCATCCGATGGCAACTGCAGGTGCGCAACGAAAGCAGCGAGTGGAGTGTTATGCGTGTGGCATTTCCTCGCCTGTCCATCGCTGAGTTAGGGACCGATGCTGAAGTGTTCTTCCCGCGCGGTCCTGGCGAAGTGCAGCGAAACTTGTGGCGACGAGCGTTTACTTACCGAAGCCTGTATCCCAACGGTTGGTGCACGATGCAGTTTTTGGCTGCTTACAGTGGGACGGGGGACGCGGGGCGAGGGACGGGAATTTATGTCGCTGTCCATGACCCGTTGGGGAGCGCTAAGGACATCGTGGTTCAAAGCCATCCCGATGCGAAAGCCGTGACTTTGGCGTTTGAGCACCCCGCCCCCAACGCAAGCGTAGCAGGCAACGAGTTCATTTTGAGTGGCGAAGCCGTGTGGCAACTGCTGCGGGGCGACTGGTTTGATGCGGCACTCCTTTATCGCAACTGGGTGCGCCAGAATGCTCGGTGGTTCCCCAAGTTGGGCAAAGACGGACGCCTTGACACGCCGCAATGGTTGAAAGAGTTGTGCGTTTGGGCATTGGGTGGTGGAGCGCCTTCGGAATGCGTAGAAGCGGTCAAAACTTTCGCCCAGTTCATGGGCGTGCCCGTCGGCTTCCACTGGTATAACTGGCACCGCATCCCCTTTGACAACGACTACCCGCACTACTTCCCCGCCAAAGAAGGTTTTGCTGATGGGGTGCGGGAGTTGCAGCAAGCGGGTGTGTTCGTGATGCCCTACATCAACGGGCGCTTGTGGGACACCCGCGATAAGGGCGCTGAAGATTGGCTGTTCACGAAAGTCGCCCTCCCCGCAGCAGCGAAGCGAGAAGATGGTTCGCCTTACATTGAAACCTACGGCAGCAAAGAAGCGGACGGCAGCGATGTCCGCTTGGCGCCCATGTGTCCCACCACCAAGTTGTGGCAAGACACGGTGCGGGACATCGTCTTGCGGTTGTTTAACGAAGCGGGCGTCAATGCCGTTTACATTGACCAAGTTGCCGCAGCAGCACCCGCTTTGTGCTTTGACAAGACACACGGGCACCCGTTGGGTGGCGGGGCGTGGTGGAACGAGGGCTATTGGCAAATGCTGGATGCTATCCGCACCATGATGCCAAAAGACCGCATGTTGACGACGGAGTGCAACGCCGAGCCGTTTGTCCGCTGGTTTGACGGCTACTTGACATGGCACTGGCAGCACAACGGACAAGTGCCCGCCTTTGCTGCCGTTTACGGCGGCGCTATTCAAATGTTTGGGCGCGCCTACCGAGGCGGTCCGACGAAAGATTTGGCGCTGCGGATGAAAGCGGGACAGCAACTCGTGTTCGGCGAGCAAATCGGCTGGATTGACCCGAACATCGTTCGCGAGAAAGAGAACGCCGAATTTTTGCGGCAAGTGGTGCGGCTGCGGTGGCACTTGCGGCGGTTCTTCTATGCGGGCGAAATGGCGCGTCCCCCCAAACTTGTCGGCGACATCCCGAAAGTGCGCGCCGATTGGCAATGGGCAGGCGAATGGTGGGTAGAAACAGATGCTGTGCTCACCAGTGCTTGGCAGTTGCCCCGTGAGAGGAAACTGGTGCTGCTATTTGTCAATGTCAGTGACGAACCAGTCACTGCCACGCTCGTTTTTGATGCTCGCACTTACGGCTTCACCACGCCCCATGTGCGGTTGACAGAAGTGACAGAAGATGGGTTTGGTCCGTTCACAGCCGTGCCTGCGCAGTGGCGCCGAACCATTACCTTCCCACCCCGAAAAGCGTGGGCGTGGCTGGTGGAACGCTGACGACCCTTCGCCCTTTGCCCTATTGACAGGCAGCGGCAGGTGTGGCATGATAAAAACGCCTAACTCGCTCCGGGGTAGCTCAACAGGCAGAGCGGCGGGCTGTTAACCCGCGGGTTGCAGGTTCGAGTCCTGCCCCCGGAGCCATCGGGACAGAACAGACGAGCCTCTGCGTTGTCCCCTAAGTAATCCTCAGGCAATGGCATGCTGGTTCCCTTATCGCAGGCTTAAGCATCAAATCGTTTAGGGAGTGCCGTTGCTTGTCTCATTCCCGCTCCCCTTTCGGTGAGTGGCATAATCTGCTGACGAGGTGATGTCTTTATGCGTTGGGTGCTTTTGTTGGCGTTAGCATTTATCGGCATTGCTGGGGCGCAACCCCGCAGTCCCGAAGTGCTGACTGGAGAAGCCCTGTTGGATGTGGATAGGGTTCGTCAAGGGAGCAGGTTTCGCATTGCGTTAGTGGTGACCATCAAGGAAGGTTTTCACCTGCAAGCGCCGAAGCCTCCTGAAGGGTTCATCGCAACGACCCTGAGCGTAGAAGCGCCCAAAGGGTTCACCATCGTCCGCTTGTGGTATCCCCCCACGAAAGAGAAGGAAATGTTGGGGCAACGATTGCCTCTTTACGAAGGGCGGCAGATTTTCGCGGCGTTAGTGCAAGTGGACAAAACGGTCAAGCCCGGCAAATATCCCCTCACCCTCAACTTGCGCTATCAAGCCTGCGATGACAAAGCCTGCTACCCACCTCGCACCCTGACCATTGTCACGCCGGTGGAAGTTGTGTCGCCGGCAACGAAAGTTCGGTCCATCAACGAAGCCGTGTTTAGGGCACTGCCCAAAGACTTGAAAGGTGGGCAAGAGCCAATAACGGAGAAGCGCCCTGCACCCCGAGCGCAAGAAGATGCAGCCCAACGCTATGCTGCTGAAGCCGCACAGCGCTTTCAAGTGCGAAGTTTGCCGACGGTGGTGTTCATCGGCGCCGACGGAAGAGAGCGGAAGGAATTGCGGTTGGAAGGCTTTGAACCCCCCGACGCTTTCTTGAAGCGCATCCAAGCCCTGAAGGGTGCGCAAACTTTTGAAGGGCAAGAAGGTCTCGGCAGCCTCATCGCTAATGCCTTTCGGGGTGGACAGATGGGCTTGTTTTTGCTGCTCGTTTTCGTCGGCGGGTTGATGATGAACTTGAGCCCATGCGTGTTCCCCATGGTTCCCATCGTCATCGGCTACTTCGGTCGGCAAGCGGAGGGCGTGTTGGCTCGTCGGGTTGCGTTGGGGCTGGCGTTCCTTTTGGGGCTGGTGGTGATGTATGGCACCTTGGGCTTTATTGCAGCAGCGACCCGCAGCCTTTTTGGTGGTTGGTTGCAGAACCCTTGGGTGTTAGCCACCATCACGGTGATTTTGGTGGCGTTAGCACTGAGCATGTTTGGCGTGTTTGAGTTTGCGACGCCGCAATCGGCAGCGAAAGGTTTTCAGACTGGCGTCCAACTGGTTAGCGCTCCTCGGTTTGCCCTCAAGTTGGTGGGTGCTTTTCTGATGGGGTTGCTCATCGGTGTTGTGGCAGCGCCGTGCGTCGGTCCTGCTATCGCCGCACTGTTAGGGTTGGCACCTCTTCTGGACGCTCCCACCCTCTTCGCTCTCTTCGTCGTGTTAGCGTTAGGGTTGGGGTTACCCTACCTCTTCTTAGCGGTGTTCGTCAGCGCTGTCCAAAAACTGCGCAGCGGTGCATGGAACTTGTGGGTTAACCGCCTCATGGGCGTTATCTTGTTGGGTGCTGCTATTTACTTTGCGGTGCAAACGGCTTACGCCTTTGGTTGGCGACAGGGGGAGCATCCGTGGACGCCCTATTCGCCCCAAGCCTTGGAGCAAGCCCGACAGGAAGGCAAACCCGTCGTCATTGACTTCTGGGCAACTTGGTGCTTGGCGTGCAAGGAGTTGGAGCACAAAACCTTCAGCGACCCGCGCGTGAAGGAAGCGTTGAAAGATGTCGTGACGCTGCAAGTAGACATGACCAGCATGCGGTGATGTGCGGTGCGATGGCGAAAGGTGCTTCCCCGTTCCTTCTACGACCGTGACCCTGTCACTGTCGCTAAGGACTTGTTGGGCAAAGTTCTGGTGCGGGAGACAGAGGAAGGGGTAACGGCGGGACTCATTGTGGAAACGGAAGCCTACTTAGCCCACAACGACCCAGCCAACCACGCTTATCGGGGCAAGACGAACCGTAACCGCAGCATGTTTGGTCCGCCAGGGCACGCTTATGTCTATCGCATCCACCAAGTTTGCTGCCTCAACGCAGTCACGGAACCCGAAGGGGTGCCCAGTGCGGTGCTCATTCGGGCGTTGATGCCGTTGGAAGGGATAGCATTGATGCACCACCGATTGGGACGCGCTGACCCTTTTCCAGCGACAGGACCTGGTCGGCTCTGCCGCGCCATGGCGATTGATTTGGCGTTGGACGGTTGGGACTTGACCATTGGTGCGCAACTGTGGATTGCCGAGAACGATGCTCCAACTACTCACCAGTCCCCAATCCCCGATCCCCAGTCCCTCACAGGGGAAGAAACAGCAATCGCAATCACCCCGCGCATCGGAGTGACCGCTGCCAAGGAGTTACCTCTGCGCTTTTACCTCCGCATTGCTCCCTTCGTCTCTTTTGTCAGCCGTCCATTGGGGGGTTCGTCTCCTGACGCGCCGAAACTTTCAATTCGCTGAGAGGCAATTATCTGGCTAACTTTCGCTGCCGATTTTTCGTCTCTCTTGTGGGCTGCTGCGGGCAAGTGTCAGGGATCTCCTGACAACTGTTTGGAAGGGCGATGGCAGTGTTTTTCTCTGACGAGAGCAAACCGTGAGTCCGAACAATCCTTGCAAAGGGGAAATGGCGATGGCAGGCAACAGGATAGAAGCAACTTGGCGCTCCATTGGTGCTCGCTTGCGGGATTGGTGGCACGCTCGGAGGCGCCGAATGATGCAAACGCCCCCGCAAAAACGTGTCGCGCTCGTTGGCAGCCCTAATGTGGGCAAGAGCCTCATTTTCAACCGCCTGACGGGTGTCTATGTGACCGTCTCCAATTACCCTGGCACAACAGTGGAAATCTTTCGTGGGCGCGCGACCATTGACGGCGTCCTCTACGAATTCGTGGACACGCCCGGCATGTATTCCCTGATGCCCAGTTCGGAAGAGGAGCGGGTGGCGCGCCGATTGCTGATGGAAGAGCGTCCAGATGTTGTCGTCCATGTGGTGGATGCGAAGAACTTGGAACGAATGCTGCTGCTCACTATCCAATTGATTGAGGCGGACTTTCCCATTGTGTTGGCGCTAAACATGATGGATGAGGCAACCCAAGCGGGGTTTGAGATTGACACAGAGTTGCTGAGGGACATCTTGTGCGTTCCTGTTGTAACTGTCACTGCCACAACGGGGCAAGGCGTTCCTGAATTGAGGAGGGTCATCCATGTCATCGCCCACGGGGCTACCGTTGATTCGCTACGACCCGCGATTGGAAGAAGCCATCGCGCAGATAACGCGGTTGCTGCGGGCTGATTACGGGTTGAGCCAGCGCTCGGTCGCTCTTTTGCTTTTGCAAGGGGATAGGGAGATAGAAGCCCTCGTAGGGGAGCGCGAGGAGCCTGAAACGGTGGAAGCCGTGCGCCGAATTGTGCGGGAAAGTCAGGGGGTGGGCGAACGCAGCCCCCTTTACCGCATCACTCAAACGCGCCAACGCTTTGCCGAAATCGTGGCGGGGAAAGTGGTGAGCCGAGTTAAGCATCCGTCCAACACCTTCTCCCAGCGCCTTGGGGACGCCCTCATCCATCCCTTGTGGGGCACGCTGTTCCTTGCTGCGTTGCTGTATTTCGGCTTCTACCAGTTCGTCGGAGTTTTTGCCGCTGGGACAGCAGTGGAGTTTCTGGAGGACAAGGTCTTCGGCAACTACTTGCTCCCGCCCGTCGTTCGCTTTTTTGAGTGGCTAATTCCGTGGGGCTGGCTGCGAGACTTGTTCACGGGCGAATACGGCATCATCACTTTGGGGCTCCGCTACGCGCTGGCGCTGCTGTTGCCCATTGTCACTGCCTTCTTCCTCGTTTTCTCCCTCGTGGAAGATAGCGGTTACTTTCCCCGGCTGGCGTTGCTGGTGGACAGACTGTTCAAAGTCATTGGGCTATCGGGGCGAGCGGTTATCCCGATGGTGTTGGGCTTTGGCTGCGACACGATGGCAACTTTGGTGACCCGCATTTTGGAGACGAAGCGGGAGCGCCTGCTCGCCACCCTCTTGCTCGCTTTAGCCATCCCCTGCTCCGCTCAGTTGGGCGTGATGATGGCGACCGTAACTAAAGTCAAGGGCGGTATCGCGGTCTGGGCACTGTTCGTTTTCGGGGTCTTCTTGCTGGTCGGTTACATCGCTGCGCGGGTGCTGCCGGGCGAGCCACCACAGTTCTTCATGGAGGTTGTGCCCCTGCGGTTACCTCGGTTGGAAAATGTGCTGGTCAAAACTTGGACGCGGCTGCAGTGGTATCTGCTGGAAGTGACGCCACTATTTGTCCTCGCCAGCGTGTTCATTTGGCTTGGGCAAATCACGGGCGTGTTTGACGCCATCGTCGCGGTTTTGTCTTATCCCGTTCAGTGGGTGGGGTTGCCTGAAGAAGTAGCGACCGTGATTCTCTTCGGCTTCTTCCGACGCGATTACGGTGCGGCGGGATTGCTGGACATGGTGGAAAAGGGTGCCATTGGTGGTGTGGATCTGGTGACCACCGCCATCATGCTTACGCTTTTCGTGCCCTGCATTGCCCAGTTTCTTATCATGGTGCGGGAACGCGGTTGGCAGGCAGCCTTCCTCATTGCAGGGTTTATTTTCCCCTTTGCGTTCCTTTGCGGGTTCGCTGCCCGCCACCTGCTGTTGCTCCTGCACGCATGGGGATGGGTGGGGTAATCATCGGCAGTCGGCAATCGGTAGGTCGGCAGTTCGGGAATTTCACTCCGTTGCCTTGACCACTTCGTGCCCACCGAACTCGTTGCGCAATGCTGCCACCACTTTTGCAGCGAAACTGTCAGGTTGGCGGGAGCGGTGACGCAAGGCGTAACTGATAGCAATGGTGATAAAGGGGACACCCGCATCCCACGCTTCATCGGTCGCCCAGCGCCCTGTAGAGCCTCCACCAATAACACCCCGAATGCTTTCCAATCGTGGGTCTTTGCGGAAGGCGCGCGCCAGCAGTTCCATCAGCCAACCGCGAATGACGCTCCCCTTGCACCACAGTTCAGCAATCTGGGCTAAGTCAAGGTGGTAAAGGGGTTGCCCATCATCGTCTTTTGGACCGACTGCCAGCAACTCAAAGCCCTCACCGATGGCTTCCAAGATGGCGTATTCAATGGCATTGTGGACGGTCTTGACAAAGTGCCCAGCACCAGCAGGTCCGACATGGGCGTAACCGCCTGCATCGCGGGTGAGCAGTTGGAAGAGTGGTTCCGCCATTCGGAAGTCTTCTTCATCGCCTCCGACCATCAGGCAAGGACCTGTGCGCGCTCCTTCCAGACCGCCGCTGGTGCCACAGTCCAAGAAGCGGATGCCCCGCTCTTTCAGTTGGCGGTGACGGCGGATGCTGTCGCGGAAGTAGGAGTTGCCACCGTCAATGATAAGGTCGCCTGGCTCCAGATGAGCGATGAGCCCCTCACCGAAAGCGCCACCGCCAAAAATGGCTTCGTCCACCGGTCTGCCAGCAGTCAGCATGAGCCAAATGATGCGGGGGCGTTCCAGCGCCTCAGCGAACTCCGCCAACGAGTAGGTGCCCAACGCACCCTCTTGCACCATCGCGTCCGTTTTTGAGCGCGTGCGGTTGTAAACGGCAGGGACTTCCCCCTTGCTCAGCAAGTTGCGCACGATTTCGCTTCCCATGCCACCCAGACCGAGACAACCATAGCGTGCTTTTGCCATTTTGGGTTCCCCCCATTTCTTGTGGGTGTTTTGCGTGCAACATTAAATTGGCACGGGAACACCCAAAACGCCATCAGCGAAAAACCCGACACTGAGTGGTGATGGAGCATGTTTCCTGTCGCAGCAACCTTAACCCCGCAAGCGTCCGCTGACGACTTAATGCGCGCGCTGGATTGCTTTTTGGACACGGTCGTGGTGCCTGTGGAACAAAACAACTGGCGACGGGTGCGGGATCTAATGAACCGCTCGCAGGAAAACGGTTGGGGGCTGCGTTTTGTTTTGTGGGCAAAAGGGGCGCGAGTGAAAAGCGTTCCCTTGCACCATTTCGCCCAGCATCCGTGCTTGTTGGGATGGATTGCGCAAGACATAGACGACCTCGGATTACTGGCAATGCTGCGAGCAACAACGGAGACGGGACAGGTGTGGTCATGGCAAACGCCGTCACCTTTCACCAAAGGCACTATCGCCCCTCAGCCCACTGACCACCCTTGGTGGGCTTGGGTTTCCGCTGAGCACCCAGAGGATTTGCTGCCTCAGGTCGCCCGAGCCTTGCTGGCGGGAGCAAATGGCATTTGCTTTTCGCGCCTCCCTGCCAACGAGGAAGATGTCGCAGAACGGGAGCGGCAAAAAGCCCTCGCCTTTTTCGCCGTTCACTTGCGATTGTGGCAGACGCTGCTAAACGAATGCACCACAGAAAGCGGGTGGGAATGGCGGGAAGAAAACTTGGTGGCACGCATTTGGGAGTTGAGAGAGCGCGAGTGGGTTTGTCTGTTTGCTTTCCCCTCTCCAGCGCCTCAAGTTGTTCTGTCGCTGCCATTCTCCACGCCTGAAAGGGTGCGCGCGTATGCCGTCCAATTTCCCGCAATGGTGCGCCTCCCCCTGCAAAGGAAGGGGGAGCGGACAGTCGTTCGCTGGGAAGCACCATCTCCTCTCGCTATCCTGTGGTTGACGGAAACGACGGACCGAGTGCAGCAAGTCCACCAGCGAGCGAACGAACTTTTGCCCAAAGCAATGCAGTTTGCTGTCCAGTGGGTTTTGGCGCGACGGGAACGCTTTGAGCAGCAGGGCATCCCTTTACCAGAAACGACAACTCAATTATGGGAGATGCTGCAAAAAGCCCGGCGTCGGCAGTTCAGTCACGGCTACCTGTTGGCGCAGCAACTGCTAACGGTTTTAGATGCCCTTCCCTTGGAGGGCACATCTTCTGATGCGTCCCTCTCGGCTGCTGGGAGGCGCATCCCCTGACGCGCCGAAGTTTTTGCTTGCGGTTCGTCAGGGAACAAACCCTCTAATTCGCTGGTCGTTGGGGCGTATTCCTGTGTGCCGATCTTCACTTTTGCGGTTCGTCAGGGGACAAACCCTCCAGTTGTTGCACAACAGTGGCGCATCGGTGGCACAAATCGGGGTAGTTACTGTCCTGCCCTACGCTTTCCTGCCGCTGCCAGCAGCGGGCACATTTTTCGCCTGGTGCCAACGCTACAGCAATGCGCAAGTTAGGGAACTCTTCAGCAGGTATTGCGTTGGCAACTGCACTTTCTCCGCCCCCCGTCCCCAATCCCGCGTCCCAATCCGTGATAACTGCCACTTGTGAAACGATGAACACCTCGCTGAGCGGGACGGTGAAACTGGAGAGGAAGGATGCCAAATTCTCGTCTGTCACCAAAGTCACCTTCGCTTCCAGCGGGTTGAGAACGCGGCGCTCGTTTTTCGCCACTTCCAGCGCCCGCTTCACCTCATCGCGCACTAACAACAGTTTTTCCCATCGCTCCGCCAACGGTTCATTGCGCCATTGCTCGGGGACGCTGACCCAATCTGACAGTGCGACGCTCTCGGGCTTCCCCTGCCACTGGGGCAAGTGTTGCCATGCTTCTTCCGCTGTGTGGCTGATGATGGGGAAAAGCATGATGCACAAGGCTTTTGCGATTTCCCACAAGACGGTTTGAGCGCTTTTGCGACGGGGGTCATTCGCCGCATCGCAGTAAAGGCGGTCCTTTAGCACATCAAAGTAGAAGGCGGACAGGTCAGCGGCGCAGAACCGCTGCAGCACCTGAAAGACGCGTGGGTAGTCAAAGGCTTCGTAGGCTTCTGTGACCTCATCCACGACTTCCGCTAAGCGGTGAAGCATGAACTGCTCCAACTCCGTCAACTGTTCGTAGGGAACGGCTTCGCGGTCGGGGTGAAAGTCAAACAGGTTGCCAAGGGCAAACCGCAAGGTATTGCGGAAGCGGAAGTAAGCGTCGGCAAGCCGTTTCAAGATTTCGCTGCCCAATCGCACATCCTGCGAGTAGTCGGAGGCGCTCACCCATAACCGCAAAACATCGGCACCGTATTGGCTGATGACTTCCTCGGGCGCGACAACATTGCCCAAACTCTTGTGCATTGCTCGCCCCTGCTCGTCAACGACGAAACCGTGGGTGAGGACGATGCGGTAAGGTGCGTCGCCTTTCGTGGCGACAGCGACCATCAGCGACGAGTTGAACCAACCCCGATGTTGGTCGCTTCCCTCCAGATACATGTCGGCAGGCCAACGCAACTCTGGTCGGCTTTCCAGCACAACACGATGGGTGCAACCGCTGTCAAACCACACATCCAACACATCGGTCTCCTTCGTAAAGGAAGTGCCACCACAATAGGGGCAGCGGAAGTTAGGTGGGAGCAGTTCTTCAGGGGTGCGGTCAAACCATGCGTCTGAGCCCTCTTTCCGAATCCACGCTGCAACGCTTTGAACGGTCTCCTGCGTCAACACCGGCTGTTGACAACTCTGGCAGTAGAAGATGGGGATGCCGACGCCCCATGCTCTCTGACGGCTCAAACACCAATCGGGGCGGTTTTGCACCATTGCGGTGATGCGACTCTCCCCTTCTTCTGGCACCCATCGGACGCGCTTAATGACTTCCAGACACTTCTGTCGGTGCCCGTTGTGGTCAATGCTCATGAACCATTGCGTTGTGGCGCGGAAGATGACGGGGTTACGGCACCGCCAGCAGTGAGGATAGTTGTGGCGCACCGTTCCCGCTTTGAGCAACGCCTTTGTTTCCTGCAGCCACGCCATGACGGCTTGATTGCCTTCGGTGTGAACGAACAAATTGACCAAACGCTCGCCGGCTTCCTCCGTAAACCGCCCTCGTTCGTCCACCGGGCTCAAAATCGGCAACCCCTCTCGCACGCCCACTTCGTAGTCTTCAGGACCGTGTCCTGGGGCTGTGTGCACCAAGCCAGTGCCTTGCTCCAAGGTGACAAACTCTGCAGCAACGACGGGGGAAGGGCGATTGTAGAGCGGGTGAGAAAAAACCAACCCTCGCAATTGCTCCCCCGTCCACTCGCTCACTACTCGGAAGGATGCCCACCCCAGTTCCTCAGCCACGAGGGGCAGCAATCCCTTCGCTACCAAGTAAGCGGCTTGCTCCTCACCGTCCGCTGTTGAAGAAACTTCCGCCACGACATACTCAAACTCGGGATGCACCATGATGCCCGTGTTGCCTGGGATGGTCCAGGGCGTGGTCGTCCAGATGATGGCATAAGCGGGGGCGGAAGCGTTGCGGAAAATGCCGTTAGGGTCCTCCCGCAAGCGGAAGCGAACCCAAATGCTGGGCGACTCCTTTTCGTGATACTCCAATTCCGCTTCTGCCAAAGCGGTCACGCAGTGGTAGCACCAGTGAACAGTTTTGTAGCCTCGGTAGATGTAGCCGCGTTCATAAAGTTCGCCGAAGATTTCCACCAGCCGCGCTTCAAACTCGTAGTCCATCGTGTAATAGGGATGCTCCCAATCGCCGAAAACGCCCAAGCGTTGGAACTCTTCGTTCTGCCGTTGCGACCAATAGGCAGCGAAAGCGCGGCAGCGCCGGCGCAGTTCCCGCTTCACTTCCTCGCTCATCGGTTCACCTGGACGCCACTTCCCTTCCCCAATCAGTTCCTCCTGCACCCGGTGCTCAATGGGAAGCCCGTGATTGTCCCAGCCAGGGACATAAGGCGTGAAGTAACCTTTCATGGCAGCGAACTTGACAACGATGTCTTTCAGGATTTTGTTGAGGGCATGACCGATGTGGATGTCGCCGTTGGAATAAGGGGGACCGTCGTGCAGGATGAAGGGAGGAGCCCCTTGGGCTTGACGCCGTGCCAACATTTTTTCGTAGATGCGATGCTCCTTCCACCACCGCTGGATTTCGGGTTCGCGCACGGGCAAGTTACCCTTTTGCGGGAACGCCGTTCTCGGCAAATTCAGCGTGTGACTGTAGCCTGCTTTTTTCGCCGTTTCCATGCTCGGTTCGCCCTCCATCCTTCTGTGGGAAGTTTGGCGCTTGCAGGTTCCCTCAGTAGCATTATGCAAGCCGGACAGCCAAAAATTTTGTCACGCTTTGCACCAAAACCGCTCAAGCAGATGCTTCAATGAACGATCGCAAAGGAGAAGGAAGCCATGAGGCGTTACGGGGTCTTGGTAGCACTGTGGGTTCTGGCGGTTGTGATTTTCGCTATCCGCACACCTGAGTTTCTGCACGCACGCAACATGTTAGACATGACGCGCCACTTCACCGAAATCGGCATCATGGCGCTGGCGATGACTGTGCTGATGATTGCGGGAGGCATTGACTTATCAGTGGCTTCTGTGTTGGCGATGGCAGGCATCGTGGTGGGTTGGCTTTATCGGGCAGGGGTGCCCTTACCCCTTGGGGTTATTGCCGCACTGCTTAGCGGCGCTTTCATGGGAGCAGTCAACGGCTTCTGCGTGGCGAACCTGCGACTCCCGCCCGTCATCGTCACCTTAGCGACAATGGCGCTCTTTCGCGGGTTCGCTATCGGGCTAACGAGGGGCGAGAAGGTGAGCGGGTTCCCCGACGCTTTCGTCTTTTTGGGGCAAGGACAATTGCTTGGGTTCGTTCCCGCCCAACTACCCCTATTCCTTCTCCTTGCTGCGGGAACTTGGTTCGTGCTGCATCGGACGGTCGCCGGGCGCTACATCTTTGCTATTGGCGCAAACGAAACCGCTGCGAAGTTCTCTGGCGTGCCCGTAGAAGCAACGAAGTTTTGGCTGTTCGTCATGAGCGGGGTGATGGCAGCAATGGCGGGCGTGCTCTATGTCGCCCGCTTCAATACGGCTAAAGCGGATGCAGCGATAGGAGCGGAACTGGATGTCATCACCGCAACTTTGTTGGGTGGAACGCCCATCACGGGCGGCGAGGGTTCGTTGGTAGGCACGGTGTTAGCACTGCTTTTGCTCAGCACCCTGCGGCGCGGCTTAGACATGGCGCAAGTGGGCGTAGAGCAGCAAGCCATCCTTGTCGGCGGTATCCTCATCCTCGCAGTTGCTTTGGGGCAGCGCCGATCATTGGGGTGACACAAAGCGCTCGTTGTCTCCCAAACTGTCGCAAACTTATTTGCAGGAACGCTAAATCCTGAGAGGGGATGGCTATGCCGACCTACGAATACCGAGCCCGTGACAAAAGCGGTCAGGTGCGACAGGGCACCATTTTTGCGTCCACCCCTTTGGAAGCAACCCGGCTCCTTCAAGAGCAAGGATTAGTCGTCGTGCAACTTCGGGAACAACCCCCCACAGCCCCGACAGTGTTCTTCCGCACCTCTGCGAAACCGTTGGCTATTTTCTTCCGACACTTGCACAACACTTACCGAGCGGGCGTTCCATTGGGCGAATCGTTGGAAGTGTTTGCGAACACAGAACGCTCTCCCCTGCGGTCCGTCGCTGCGCACGCAGCAAAACGGCTACGAGAAGGGGTGCCCCTTTCGCAAGCGCTGCGGGAAACGCGGTTTCCGTTCCCTGTGTTCGTCCTCCCGCTGATAGAAGCAGGGGAACGGGGTGGGCACTTAGACCGCATCTTTGCCCACTTGGCGGAGCACTTTGAACGGGAAGCCCAGTTTGAGCAAGAGATGAAGCGAGGGACAATTTTTGCCAAAGCCTACTTGGGCTGTGCTGTGGGCGCAATGCTTTTGGTTCTGGGCATTGCCTCCAGTTTGGGCGCTGCTAACCCCCTCGTTTTGGGAACTCGTTCGGCTCTTCGGCTGCTGGGCGTTCTGGTTGGGTTATGGTTGGTGTGGCGGATTTTGGCGATGACCCGCTGGACAGCGCCTTACATTGACCTCATCATCCTGCACCTTCCCTTCGTCTCTGCCCCTTGGCGGAAACTGATGGCGGTGCGGTTCGCCCGCACCTTAGCCCTCCTTTACTCCGCCGGTGTTGCCCCTCACACCAGTTTGGAGTTAGCCGCGCAAGCCACTGGAAGCCCCTTCATCGTCAATGCCGCCCAAAAGTTAACCGCTCGCTTGCAAAGGGGCGAAAAGTTCACGCAAGTGGTGAGCGAAATGCCTTTTTTGCCACCCCTTGTGGTGCAAATGCTGGCGACAGGGGAAAAGGCAGGGAGCGTTGATGAAACCCTCCACAAAGCCGCTGAGTTTCTGGAGAGCGAAGCACAAACGGGGATGAAGGTTTTGCCTATCGTGGCGGGCTTTGCCCTTTACGGGTTCGTGCTGCTTCTCCTCGTTTGGCTCATCTTCCAAGGGATGGGCATCGTCGCAACTACCTACGGCAGCCTTTTTGGCGACTGAACTTGCTCGCTCTTTCCCACGATAGGTGCTGGTTATCAACCACACTACAGGCTTCAGCCCGTAGTCAGTGACGCCATGGAGCGTAAAGCGTCCTGCATGAAGCGTAACGGTTGACGGTAGCGCCGTCCCTTGTGGGCGATGATCGTTCCAACACTACGGGTTAGGTTGTAGCATCGCCGCTTGTCAGCGACGGTCGTTTGAAGGAGTCGTTGGTAGCGTCGCCCCTTGCGGGCGACAGTCGTTTCATCAAACAGCGAACTTGCTAAAATCTTGCACAGGTGATAGCAATGACCTTGCAAGAGCAATTGCTGGAACTGTTGCGCACCGACCATCAGTTCCGAGAGCGAGTGCGGCAAATGCTGCTGGGTGAGGAGTTACAGCCCCTCCTTAGGGGATTGGAGGAGTTGACCAAAGCCGTGCAGGAACTCCTAACAATCCAGCAGCGCCATGCCGCATTGTTGGAGCAAAACACCCGCCAAATCGCCGCTTTGACAGAGGCGCAGCAGCGAAACGAAAAACAAATTGCTGCCCTTGTGGAGGCACAGCAGCGGAACGAAAGACAAATCGCCGCCCTCGTAGAAGCGCAACGGCAAATGCAAGAGACTTTGCGACAGCATTCAGCGCAAATCGCCGCCCTTGTGGAAGCGCAGCAGCGAAACGAAAAACAAATTGCTGCCCTTGTGGAAGCGCAACAGCAAATGCAAGAGACTTTGCGACAGCATTCAGCGCAAATCGCCGCCCTTGTGGAAGCGCAGCAGCGAAACGAAAAGCAAATTGCTGCCCTTGAGGAGGCACAGCAGCGGAACGAAAGACAAATCGCCGCTTTGGTGGAAGCCCAACGGCGAACAGAAGAGCAAGTCGCTGCCCTCGTAGAAGCGCAACGACGGACAGAAGAACGCATTGCCGTTCTTGCGGAAGACCAAGGGCGAATGCGAGAGATCTTGCGCCGACAATCAGAACTAATTGCTTCTCTGGTGAAGTGGCAGCGAGGGGAAGCGGGGCGTCGGGAAGGGGAGCGATATGAGCGGCGGATCGTTCGGCGCGCTATCGCCATCTTCGGTGGGGGACGGGGAGGTGCTCCCGATAGCCCCCATGTTCAAGAGCGGTTGCTGGAGTGGTTGGGACCTGTCTATCGGAGGACGGTTCTACCGCCAACGCAAGATCCATCGGAAGCCGACCTCATCTGGTGGAAGGACGACGAAGTGGCGGTCGTGGAAGTTTCGCTGCAGGTGAACGGCGAGGATGTCCAACGCGCTGCCGAACGCGCCGCAACACTGCGGCAAGTGGGTGTGCCCGCGATGGGCGTGGTGATTGGAGAAAAGTGGGCGAACAAAAGAGCCCTAAAGGAAGCGGAACGCCTCAAGGTGGAATGGTTCATCGGCACAGAGATGTCGGAGGGGTTCCTTCGCTTCCGTCAAAAGCCCACGCAGTAGGCGACGCCTACTCCTCCAGTGCTTCCCCCAACATGCGTTCCAGTTTGGCTTTGCCCACCACCATGCGCACCTGCTGTTCCACAAACTCGGTGATGATTTCTTCTTCCCGCAAAACGGCGATGTAGCGCTTCAGTTCCTCAATGCGCTCGTCCAAGTCCTCGTATTCGCGAATTCCCTTCGCCTTCAGCGCCACCAACTTCTGCAGTCGCTCTTCTAAGGCTTGGCGCCATTGGCGCCACTGTTCGGCGCGCGGGTGACCTTCCAACACTTCCTCTATGAGCCGCTCAATCAACGCCTCCTCGTCCAAACCCTCAAGGGAGGTAAGGAAGGCAGACTCGCCACGCATAGCCACAATCACCACCATCAATTTTGACAGCCTTTGCCGTCGCTGACGCTCCCTCAGTGCCAAAATGGGGAATGACAAACTGTCAAGGCACGGGTGAGCGAAATGGTTAAGACGCGGGTTCTCAGCGCCGTCGTCGGCATTCCTTTTGCCATTGCAGTAGTGTTGCTGGGGGGCATTCCGTTCACCCTTACCATCACAGCGCTGACCTTGATAGGGTTGTGGGAGTTGAGCCGAAGCATGGCGCAAAAAGGGTGGTGGGTGGTCAAACCCGTTGCTGCCCCCATTTTGATTGCCGCGTTGGCAGGCGTTCACTTGTGGCACCACTCTCCCACCCTTCTGCTCCGTTGGCTGATGTTGTTGTGGTGGCTCAGCGTGTTTGGTAGTTTGCTCTTTCATGTGGCTTATCAACGCAGCGGTGATGCCCCCCCCACTCCCAATTGGCGCCTCAGCAGCATTGCGGCTACCGTGCTGAGCGTCAGTTACCTTGGGTTGTTCACTTTCCTCGTGCTCCTGCGCCAGTGGCAAATGGATTTTGCTGACCGCCCTTACCCGTTGGGGCGTGACTTGGTGTTCTTCGTGTTGGTGACCGTTTGGGTAACGGACAGCGTTGCCTTCTTGTTCGGACGAGCGTTTGGGAAGGAACCTTTGGCACCGCAGGTGAGCCCAGGCAAAACTTTGGAAGGTTCTTTTGCTGGCACCATCGCAGGTTTTTGCGCAGCATGGCTGTTCGCATGGGGGCTCATCTCCTTTGCACGCTCCGAGGCAACAGCGCAAGTGTGGCTAACCTTAGCACAACCCGTTCCCTTCTCCCTCTTAGCGTTGGCGCTGAGCACCATGGGACAACTGGGTGACTTGAGCAAAAGCGTGATCAAGCGGGAACTGGGCATCAAGGATTTCGGTTCGCTTATCCCCGGACACGGCGGGGTGTTGGATCGCTTTGACAGCGTGTTGGCAACGGCGCCTTTAGTCTACCTTTACGCCCACTTGCTGTTACGCTAAAACTTGCTTGCTCACTGCATCGGTCAGCAATTAGGGGATTTCTCGGCAAAGCAGGGCTAACTTCCCTGACGACATTTAAGGGGGCGATGCAGCATATTGTTACATGCGGAGGTGTTAATGGATGCCTTACCGCGTTTTAGTTGCCGACCCGTTAGAGGAAGCGGGCATTCAACTCTTGAACGAAGTGGGCGAAGTGGATGTTCGCACAAAACTTAGCGAAGATGCCTTATGCGAGATTATGGGCAATTACGACGCGCTGGTTGTCCGCAGCAGCACGAAGGTGACGCGGCGCATCATTGAGCATGGCGTCAAACTCAAGGTCATTGGTCGCGCTGGCGTCGGCGTGGACAACATTGATGTGGAAGCAGCGACGGAACGGGGCATTTTTGTTGTCAATGCTCCCTCCTCCGTCACAACGGCGACAGCGGAACACACCTTTGCTCTCCTGCTGGCGCTGATGCGCAAAATTCCCGCCGCTTTTCAATCGCTGCGAGAAGGCAAGTGGGAGCGAACGAAGTTTGTCGGCTCGCAACTTCAGGGGAAAACGATGGGCATCATTGGCTTAGGGCGCATCGGGACACAGGTGGCGCGCTATGCAAAAGCCTTCGGGATGCGCGTGATCGGCTGCGACCCCTTCATCTCCGAAGAGCGGGCGCGCCAATTGGGCATTGAGTTGCGGGAGTTGGATGACCTGCTGAGGGAAGCCGACATCGTTTCGCTTCATGTGCCCCTAACGAAAGAAACGCGCAAGATGATAGACGCCCGCGCTATTTCGCTGATGAAAGACGGCGCAATCTTGGTCAATGTGGCTCGCGGCGGCGTTGTGGATGAAGAGGCTCTCTACGAGGCACTCGTCTCCGGCAAGTTGGCTGGCGCAGCGCTGGATGTGTTTGAACAGGAGCCACCAAAGGAAGACAGCATTAGCGCCAAATTGGTGCAACTGGAAAATGTGGTCGCAACCCCTCACTTGGGGGCTTCCGCGAAGGAAGCGCAAGAGGAAGCCGCAATAGAAGTGGCAAAACAAGTGTTGGCTGTCCTACGCGGCGAATTCCCCACCACAGCCGTTAATTTGCCTCCCATACCGCCCATCCTTTTGGAACAAATCCGCCCCTTCATGGACCTTGCTGACCGCATGGGGCGCTTCCTGAGCCAATTGACGCTGGGGCGTGTGGAAGAAGTGCGCTTGCGCTATGTCGGGCAACTTTCCGAGATGGAAACGGAACCACTCACGAGAGCGTTTCTGAAAGGGCTCATGTCCATGCGGTTGCCCGAAACGGTGAACTTGGTGAACGCTCCCTCTTTGGCGCGTTCGCGCGGCATCCGCATCGCCGAAGAGAGAAGCAGTGAACCGACAGATTACGCCTCCCTCATTGTCGCCACCGTTCGCACCCACCAAGAAGAACGCTCTGTCGCAGGCACCATATTTCACGGTGTTGGTCCGCGCATCATCCAAATCAACGGCTACCGTGTGGATGTCCTTCCAGAAGGGCATGCTATTGTCGTGGAGCAAATTGACCGCCCTGGCATCATCGGGCGCGTGGGCACCTTGTTGGGGCAACACGGCATTAACATCGCCTTCATGCAAGTGGGGCGCAAGGAGTTGGGCGGGCGCGCCGTTATGGTCATCATGGTTGACACCCCTGCGCCCCCCGAACTGTTGGAACAACTCAAACACGCCCACGATGCCATTTTGGATGTCCACCAAGTGGACTTTGGTCCACCACCGCAGGAGTAGAGGGAAAGGGCTCTCCAGCCTTAGCATTCCGCATCGGTCCTTCTCCTCAGCGCCGAGAAACGCTCGGCGCTATCATTTTCTATCGTGCCACCTAAACGCTTTTCCTGCGTTCATGCAGTGCCAAAGCAAAGGGGTTGGCTGCAAATGCCGAAGCGCAAGCCACTCATTCTGCTTAGCAACGATGATGGGGTTCAAGCGCCTGGCTTGTTGGCGCTCAAGCGGGTGATGAAACCGTTGGGCGATGTGGTTGTTGTCGCCCCTGACCGCCCCCGCAGTTCCTGTAGCCATGCCGTTACCCTTCACAAGCCTTTGCGGATAACAGAGTGGCGAGACGCTGACGGAGACATCGTCTACGCCTGCAACGGCATGCCTGCCGATTGCGTGGCAGTTGGCACCCGTGTGATTTGCCCTCGCCTGCCCGACTTGGTCATCGGCGGGATCAACGAAGGGCCCAACTTGGGCAACGATGTCATCTACTCGGGAACCGTGGCGGTAGCCCGGGAAGCCGCTTTGGAAGGGTGCTGCGCTTTCGCTATTTCGGTGGCAGGGTTTGGGGAAGTGCATTTTGAAACAGCAGCCGTTGTCGCTCAATGGTTGGCGCGCCATTTGCTAACTATCACCTTGCCCGAAGGTGTGTTTCTGAATGTCAATGTCCCCAACCTGCCTTTGGAGCAAGTGCGCGGTTTGCGCATCACCCAACGGGGCATCAAGCGGTATGTCGGACCATTGGAGCAACGAGTAGACCCGCAAGGGCGCGCTTACTTTTGGCGCGGTTCAGAGCAACCCGTGAGCGATCCTATCCCTGGCACCGATGTGGGTGAAGTGGAAAGGGGCTTTGTTTCTGTCACCCCTCTGCACGCTGATGCTACTTTCGTCCCCCTGTTGGATGCGTTGGGGGATTGGGAGCGCTCTTTCGCCCCCTCCTCCAAAATTAACCTTCGTCGGTGAGTTGAAGATGAGCGGTCCAGAGTGGCGCAAGCAAGTGCAACAAGCCTTGCTCAGTTGGTATCGCCAACACCAGCGCCCATTGCCTTGGCGGCGCACTCGTGACCCTTACGCTGTGTTGGTCAGCGAGTTTTTGTTGCAACAAACGACGGTGGAAGCGGCTATCCCCTACTTTGAGCGCTTCATGCAGCGTTTCCCCACCCTTTGCGACTTAGCCACAGCACCGTTGGAGGAAGTGTTGGCGGTTTGGGCGGGTCTGGGTTATTACGCCCGCGCCCGTTACCTTCACGAAACTGCCAAGCGTTTAGTAACAGAGTTCAACGGTCAAGTGCCCGCCGATGTGGAAACGCTTCAACAACTGCCTGGCATCGGTCGCTATACAGCGGGAGCCATTGCCAGCATCGCTTACGGAGTCAAGGTGCCTGCCCTTGACACAAATGCGATTCGTGTGCTCGCCCGCTTGTTGGGATGGCAAGGAGACCCCAAAAAGGCGGCTTTCCAAAAGCAACTGTGGGATGCCGCAATGACGCTCTTACCTGAAGAAGCGCCAGGCGAGTTCAACCAAGCCTTGATGGACCTTGCTGCTCTCGTCTGCACCCCTGAAGCGCCCCGTTGTTTCGCTTGTCCGTTGCAAAAGTGGTGCGTTGCTTCTGCTGAAGGGACACCTGAACGGTTTCCTTCCCCACACCCAAAGCGGGAATGGCGAGAGTTGCACGAAGTCGCCTGTGCTATCTGGCGCAACGAGCAAGTGTTGGTTGCCCAACGCACTTCTGGATGGTGGCACGGACTGTGGGAGTTTCCGCGCGGTCCCCTCTTACCAAATGAGCCAGTGTTCTCTGCTGCTGAACGGATCGCCCACGAACGCTGCGGTCTCACGGTTGCCCCAGAAACTGTCCTGACAACAGTGGAACACACCGTGACCAACCACCGAATCCGCTTAACGGCTGTGCGGTGCCGCTACTTGGAAGGCGACTTGCGCTTGACAGGCTACCAACAAGCCCCATGGTTGTCGCTGGACGAAGCCCAACAGTTGCCCAGCCCCGCACCGCAAAGAATGGTGCTTGCCTTCGTCGTCAGCGAACAGCGCTTTGGTCGGCAAGGAAGTTTGTTTTGATACTCGGAGCGAAAACTTGTGCCCCTGCATGGCAGAATGCTTTTTGCGTTTGCAAGCGAATCACAAGGAGGGAGCAAGATGGCGCGCTGGCAAGTGAAGGCGCCTGGGCGATTGTGCCTTTTCGGTGAGCACCAAGACTATTTGGGTTTGCCCGTCATCGCCACTGCCATCAACCTCTTCATCACGATGGAAGCAGCGCCGCGCGATGACCGTCGGGTCGTTGTCCACATGCCAGACATTGGCGAAACGGAAGAAATTGCTTTGGACGCCCCCATCATTTACGAGCGCCCCCGCCAATACTTGCGATCCGGGCTCAAAGTGGTGAGCGATTTGGGTTATCGCTTGCCGCATGGTTTGACCGTAACGGTGCGCGGTGACATCCCTATCAACGCGGGCACCGCCAGTTCCTCTGCCTTTGTCATTGCGTGGCTCAAGTTGCTCCTGATGGTTTGCAATGCCCCTGAAGGCGAAGAACCCGAAACGCTGGCGCGGTTAGGGCACCGAGCGGAGGTGGTGGAGTTCGGCGAACCTGGTGGGATGATGGACCACTTCGCCGCTGCCTTTGGTGGCACCATTTTCGTGGACACTGTCCCTCCCTTCCGTTGCGAGCCTTTGCCCATCACTCCCGAAGGGTTCGTTCTGGGCGACACTCTGGAGCGAAAGCAAACGCTGGAAGTGCTGCGGCAAGCCAAGGAGCAAGCCATAGAAGCAT